>FSVH01000197.1_pt1 | contig 46915 bp, 38 predicted proteins | sample 1637631 | NCBI WGS metagenome assembly FSVH01 (sample SAMEA3914814, study PRJEB12502) | metagenome | biome: forest; material: soil | place: USA | collected 2011-09-16 | depth 0.1 m | reverse complement strand
GGTTTATGGGTTACCAAAAGGCAACCCCCGCGCCCCTTAAAGCCAGGACAATTGCAAAGGTTTACGACCGCTAGACACGACGACAGCCAACGGTCTGACCTGACATTTATGCACATATTTCGCCGCCCAGAAAGACACCGGGCGGAGCGTAAGAGAGACGAAATTACCGATGAAAGACTTCAGGGGCATGAAACGGCAACGCAGCCGTAACCGCAAACCCGCTGGCAATTCGAATAATCCGAACCGCGCCTACGAATCGAACGGGCCGGAAGGCACCAAGGCGCGCGGCAACGCCCAGACCATCTATGAAAAATACCAGCAATTGGCGCGCGACGCCAATTCGGCCGGTGACCGCGTGCTGGCGGAAAATCATCTGCAACACGCCGAACACTATTTCCGCATGATCCGCCAGATGCAGCCGACACGGCCGGTATCGGAATTCGTGCAGCGCGATCCCTTCTCCAGTGGCTTCGACGATTACGATGAAGAACTGGACGGCGACGGCGGTGACGACGAGAACACCGTGGTCGGTCCCGAAGATCCACAACCAACCTTCGACGAGCCGCGTTATGAAAACCGCGACCGCAACGAGCGCATGAGCGGCGAGCGTGATCGCAACAACAACCGTACGAGCGGCGACCGTGACCGCGACAACAATGGCAACCGCCAGAATGGCGACCGCAACAATCGCAATTTCAAGGATCGCGACTTCAAAGACCGCGATGGGCGCGAGCCCCGTGGTGAATTCCGTTCTTCTGATCGCAATACCGGCGATCGCAATAATGAGTCACGCAGCTTCGAGCCACGCAACAACGCTCAGCCGCGTGATAATGCACCGCGTGATAATTCCCCGCGCGATCCGGAATCGCAATTTGATGAAAACGGCAATCGTCGCGAAACCCGCCGCGAACGCTATGAACGCCGTCGTCAACAGCGCTTCGCCGAGCAGGAGCAAAACCTGAATGCGCCGTCTGCCGAGGCCGAATATGTCGCGCCGGCATTTATCGCTTCGACCCAGCCGCTTGGCGCGGCGCCGCGTCCCGCTCAGCCCGATCCTGGTTTTGATGCGCCAGCCGCTGAAGCTCCCGTTGTGAGAGAAAAGCGCGAACGCCCGGAACGTAAGGAGCGCAAGCCTGTCGCCGATGATGCCTCGCACCTGCCGGCCTTCCTGTCACGTCCGGCACCGATTGCCGCCGCTGAACCGGCTGCACCGGAAGTCGAAGCCAAGCCGAAACGGACCCGCAAGAAAAAAGAAGACGCCAGCGCTTCGGAAGAAGCCTGATAAAAAGCCTCCGGTTTATGACCGGAGGCTTTTTAATTTGTACCTCCCTGGCTTTGCCGGGGAGGGGGACCGTTATCCGAGTTTACGAGGATAAGGGTGGTGGGGTTTCTTACTAAGCTTAAGTACGAAACCCCACCACCACGAGCCATTCTTTGCGTGGTGCCACACGAGTCGGCTCGCGGTCCCCCTCCCCAACAAGTTGGGGAGGTATAAAGACTTTAATTCAGCTTCTTGTCGATCAGCGGAAGTGTGGGCAGCGGCAAGGGCACTTTCGGTTCTCCATCAGCCGTTGCCGGTGAAAAAACCGGCACGGCCGCCACCGGTACGCCATCCTCGACCAGCCCGCGCACTTCGTCCGGCGTCGCTTCGCCGTAGATCGGGCGATCGGGCGCCATGCCTTCGTGAATATCGCGCGCCTCAGTAGCGAAACCACTGCCGACATAATCGTGAGTCGTCTCGACATGGCGGCGCAAACGATGCAGGGCCTCGGCCACGGCCTGTTGCGCTTCCGCCAGGGAAGCCGGTGCCTCCTTGCCCTTGGTGGTGCGCACCATCGGCGACATGATCGCCTTGGTCACACCCTTCGAACCGCACATCGGGCATTCAACCAGCCCCTTCGTCACCTGCTCATCAAAGCCGGACGACGATGAAAACCATGCTTCAAACTCATGCTCAACAATACATTTCAACGCGTAACGGATCATAATACTCTGAACTCTCTGTCATGCTGCAAGGATGGCAGCGCCTGCCTCACGCACGTGACTTCACTGAAATCGATACTGGCCTCCAGAACCGCCGGGCGATCGTGCTCCAGCCGGGCGATCACCTCACCCCAGGGCGAGATCACCATCGAATGGCCATAGGTGGTGCGCCCGTCTTCGTGCAGGCCGCCCTGCGCCGGCGCCAGCACGAAACAGCCAGTCTCGATGGCGCGGGCACGCAGCAGCACCTCCCAGTGCGCCTTGCCGGTCGGCACGGTGAAGGCGGCGCAGACGGCGATCATGCGCGCGCCATTCTTCGCCAAAGTTCGGTAGAGATGCGGAAAGCGGACATCATAGCAGATGGTCAGGCCGAGACTTCCCCACGGCGTTTCGGCCACCACCGCGTCTTCACCCGGCCTCATGGTGGCGCTTTCGCGGTAAGAGCGGCCATCGGGCGTATCGGCATCGAACAGATGGATCTTGTCATAACGCGCCGTGATATCGCCGCTGGCATTGATCAGCAGACTCCGGTTCGCGGCACGCGCGTCGATTTCCGATTTGATGATCGCCGAACCGATCAGGATTTCCACACGCAACTGCTGCGCCAATTCGCGCATACCCTGGATAAAGACATCCCCGGCCTCGGTCGTGACCACCAGCGCCTTCTGTTCCTTGCGCGCTTCCATCAGATTGGCGCATTCGGGCAGCAGAATAAACTGCGCCCCGCTGGCGGCGGCTTGCAGGATAAGCGGGCGGACGTGTTCCAGCGCAGCCGCCGGATGGGCCGGCGTCCGCGTCTGGATCAGGGCGAGACTGAGGACAGTGTCTGTCATTTTATGCCGCGAGCAGCGGATCGAGACCGCCGCGCGCATTCAGCGCCATCAGGTCATCGCAACCGCCGACATGGGTGTCGTTGATAAATATCTGCGGATAGGTATAGCGGCCCGAGCGCTCATTCATTTCGGCACGCAGGGATGGATCGTGCGAGGCGACGATCTCTTTGAATTCCACCCCCTTCTTTTCGAACAGCGCCTTGGCGCGGTCGCAATAGGGGCAATAGGGCTTGGTATAGATATCAATCTGGGGCATGGGGCACTCGGTACAAATGGAACTTTGACCACGATATAGGAAAACCTGTAAGAAATTAAAGTGATTAATGCCACAGGCCGATTAAGCAAATGGGCATCCGAACGTTTCACTCGAAACCTATACCAGCAAAAATCAGGTATCCCTCTGCCCTGCTGAGAATGAGCATTTTCATATCTTCATCTAGCAGACGTGTCTTAAAAGCCTTGTCGAGCCAAACACCAGAGCGGTCCATTTGAAAACTGAGCTTCTCAGTGGCCAGAGGCTCGATAAAAACATAATATTCTATACCCCCACGCTTCAGTATGAGCGCATTCTTGCCTCTGATGACAAAGGTGAAACCATCGTCAGAGCTTACAGGTCTCAGAAAACGTCGCTTAAACATACTCTCTCCTATTTGGGGACAGAGACAGACAAAATCGCCCGTGCCAGTACACAAACATCCACTGACGCCGCCCCGGCCTTGAGCAGGGTATCGGCGCAAGCGCGCAAGGTGGCGCCAGTAGTGAAGACGTCATCGATCAGAACGATCCGTTTGTCTTTGATGCGTTTCCGATCCCTTTGGCCTATCGCAAAGGCGCCGCGCACATTTTCCCAGCGCGCCTGCGCGCCTTTGCCGCGCTGATGGGTCTGGCGCGTGCGTTTCAGGGCATTGCCGAGATAGGTCCGGCCCAGGCGCCGCGCCACCGGACGCGCCAGTTCCGCCGCCTGATTGAAGCGGCGATGTAGCAACCGCCACGGATGCAACGGCACCGGCATGACGATATCGGCCTCGGCAATCACATCCGCGCCGGCACGTTCCAGCCAGCGGGTCAACATGGGGGCGAGATCGAGCCGGTCGCCATTCTTGAAGCCAAGGATTAGGCCGCTGACCGCCTCATCATAGACGCAGGCGGCACGCGCCTGGCGAAACGGAAACGGCTTGTCCGTACAGTCATTGCAGTGCGCGCCAACGCCGAGGAACAATCCACCTTCAAACGGTCGGGCGCACATATCGCAGCCGTCATGATCAAGAAACCTTACGCGCGACCAGTTGGCCGATGCCAGCCCGGCACCGAGCAAGGCTTCCGGCGCGGCGTCCTCAGCGCTGTCGAAACGGTGCGGCGGAAAGACGGTGTCGAGCGCGTGTGCCATAGAGGCGCGAATATGGGACAGCGTCAGGCGGTCATCGACAAAAGCCTTAACCTCGGAACGGATTTGGCCTAAACGAGAGCTTATTCGCATACAGAGTCCCCCACTATGTCGCTTCCCCCCCAAAATCCACCAAGCTTATTTGATCGCAATCTGCTGGCCCACCGACTTGATCGCGCGGCCGGCGGCTTTTCGCAAGCGCATTTTCTGCGCGAACGCGCCGTGGAAGACCTGATCGAGACGCTTTCCGCTATCAATCGCCAGTTCGATATGGCGCTCGATATGGCGGCGCGCGACGGTGCCTTTGGCCGCGCTATGACCGGGACACCAGTCGCCGGCAAGATCGGCCTGCTGATCGAAGGGGAACTGTCGGAAAAGCTGTCAGCGCAGCAATCAGGCAATGCCCGACTGATCATGGACGAAGAGGCCCTGCCGTTTGGCGATGACAGCCTCAATCTGGTGGTCAATGCCCTGGGGCTGCATACGGTCAATGACCTGCCGGGCGTACTGGTGCAGGTGCGGCGCGCGCTGAAACCGGACGGGCTGTTTATCGGTTCGCTGTTCGGCGGTGAGACCCTGACCGAACTGCGCGCCTGTTTAATGGAGGCCGAACTTGAGGTGCGCGGCGGCTATGGCCCGCGCATCGCGCCTTTTGCCGAAAGCCCGGACCTGATCGACCTGCTGAAGCGCACCGGTTTCAATATGCCGGTGGTTGATTCAGACCGCGTGACCGTGACCTATGAGCACCCCTTGCGCCTGATGGCCGACCTGCGCGCCATGGGGGAAAGCAATGTGCTTCTCCAGCGCCCGCGAAAAGGTTTGAACCGCGCCATCCTGGAAAAGGCCTCCGCGCTCTATTTCGAACGCCACGCCGATGCCGAAGGTCGTATCGCGGCCACCTTCGAGATCATCACGCTTTCTGGCTGGAAAGCCCACGACAGCCAGCAGAAACCTCTGCGGCCCGGCTCGGCCAAGATGCGCCTGGCTGATGCGCTCGGCGTGAAAGAAGGCAAGCTTTAGGATTTACAGGCGATGCCCGTGCGGTGCGGATCAAGATAGGTCCAATAACCCGGCTGGCCGCGATAAGCCGGCGCCAGATGAACCGCGCGGGAAATATCACAGCCACCACCGGCGGCCAGATGGCGCAAGGTGGTGGGCAGGTTCCACGGACTAAGCTGGGTCAGGCCGAGATAGAGGCACAGGCCAATCAGGATGATCATGCTGATCAGTTTCAGCCGATCGGAAATTTCGCTCTCTTCGCTCAGGCGGTTCGACGTCGCGCCCATGCGTTGCCGCAAAAAGGCTGCCTCTCGTGTTTCAGACTGTCTTCCGTAACTTGGTCCATGCGTCATTGCCCGGCCCTCCGAATAACAAAGTTACACGAAAACCGCTAACAGTGAGTTGTCAAAAACTCTTAATGCTTAGATAAAATCACATAGCCAGGCGACCAGTGGATCATCGGCCGGGGGCATGGGGTAGTTGCGCATATCGTTTGGCCGCACCCATTTGATCGCCTTGTGTTCCTTCGCCTCTGGCTCGCCTTCCCAGCGACGGATCAGGTAGAGCGGCATCAGCAGGTGGAAGCTTTCGTATGTATGCGAGGCGAAGACGAAGGGCGCCAGGCAGGCCTGTTTGACCGTAATGCCAAGCTCTTCTTCCAGTTCACGGATCAGGGCGATCTCCGGCGTTTCGCCAGCTTCGACCTTGCCGCCGGGAAATTCCCACAGACCGGCCAGTTGCTTGCCTTCCGGGCGCTGGGCAATCAGCACGCGGCCATCGGAATCGACAAGAGCAGCGGCGACAACAAGGATGGTTTTCATGGAAAGCTTCCAGACTGAAGGAAGCTTCTTTTGGCGCAAAAGCAGCGCCGACGCAAATATCTCTAATCGATATAGGTGACGAACTGGTCGGTGATATACAGACGCGCATCACGGATGGCGTGCCGGCGTTGTTCGATCTTTGACTGGGAATCCGGATCATTCTTGAAATCGTCGAACGCCTTCATGTCCGGAAACTGGAGAATGTGGATCTCGTCGGGATCGCCGGGCTGTGGCGCCGATGGATGCGAGGCGGAGACAATCTGGCCGCCATAGCGATAGATGATCGGGGCCATTTCGGCTTCGTGTTCCCGCAGTGCCTCGATGCCACCGGGACCGACATAAAGAAGCACAATGATCTGGATCAAGACGGGCACCCTTATGCAACAGATATTGATACTGATTATGGTTATAGCCTGCGTCTCTTTCCGGATTATGAACAATACCGGCGAACTGCATTCGGGAAAGGACGGGCTAATGAATACCGCTTCACAGTAGTTTGCGCAGAGCGTGAACTTTTCCGCTACAAGTGTCCGCGTTCTTGAAAAATAACTGGCAAAGATTGCGAGCCGGATTTTCTCTCGTCTTAGGACGAAGGCTTCGGGTCGGATCTAGCCTGCTTCTTTTCCAGAACCATGTCACAAAGCTCCTCAAACAATTCCTGGATGTCGACGACTTCCCCCCTCTCCACCCTTTTTGAAATCGTGGTAAGCGGAAAAACAATTACATCCTTGAACTTGTCCATTCCCTCAAGTTGCAAAGCCGGATCACGTCCATATTCGTCCTTAACAATACACCAGAACATAGCCATGCGTTGAGAGAGCGCGTCGCCAAGCGTTACCCCAAGGCTTTGCAACTTCCATGTCTCTTCAGGCGCAATCCAGTTCTGCGCCAGAATGGTTTGTAATAGGTACAATTTCCCGTCGATGGTTTCGTATCTGTGCCGGGCTTCTATATCGTAGTGCTCCCGCACCCACGTTCGCTGCTCATCAAGGCTTTGGAGATCACTTTCCAATAGAGGTGTAAAAGAGACTTCCAAAGCGTTACTAGCTCCTGTAGTCGCCGTTGATCGAAATATAACCGTGGGTCAGGTCGCAGGTATAGACATGCGCCAGTGCCCGGCCGACACCGACATCGACACTGATTTCCAGCTCGGCCTTCTTCATATAGGCGCTCATCGCCGCCTCGTTATAGGTCAGCGAAACGGCCCCGTGCTCGGCCGCCACCAGATCGCCGAAGCGAATGGCGATGCGGTCGCGATCCACCGGCTCCTCGGTCTTGCCGACCGCCATGACGATGCGGCCCCAGTTGGCATCTTCACCGGCAAAGGCCGTTTTGACCAGCGGGCTTTCAGCGATCGACTTGGCAATCCGGCGCGCCGAAGCGGGGGATGACGCCCCCGTCACATTGACCTTGACGAACTTGGTGGCGCCCTCGCCGTCACGGATCAGTTGCGTGGCCAACGAGTGCATGACCTTTTCCAGCTTGGCCTTGAAATCGGCCAGGCGCTTGTCACCGGCACGGGAAATCTTCGGCGCACCGGCAGCACCCGTGGCGAACAGCAGGCAGGTGTCATTGGTCGAGGTGTCACCATCGACCGTCACCGAATTGAAGGTTGTGCGGGTGAAAAGCGCCAGCAGGGCCTGAAGCACGCCGGGAGAAAGCGTGGCGTCGGTGGCGATGAAGGCCAGCATGGTGGCCATGTCCGGCGCGATCATGCCGGAGCCCTTGGCGATGCCGTTAATGCGCACCGTCACCCCGTCGATAACCGCCGTTTCCGTGGCGCCCTTGGGGAAGGTGTCCGTGGTCATGATGGTGGCGGCGGCCTCAGCCCAGGCATCGGCGCGCAGGTCCTTGTCGAGATCGAACAGTTTGGCGGCGATTTTGGAATCGTCGAGCACCACGCCGATCACGCCGGTCGAGGCCAGCATGATATCGCGCTGGCGGCAATCTATGCGCCGGCTGAGCGCCGAGGCGGTGCGGCGGGCGGCATCGGCGCCCGGCTTGCCGGTGAAGGCGTTGGCGCAGCCGGCATTGCAGATCAGCGCGCGGACATCCAGCCCCTCATTGGCATCGAGCTGTTTCTTGCACCAGTCGACCGGCGCGGAACCGATGGTATGGCGCGTGAAGACGCCGGCGCAGGTCGTGCCCTCGATGAACTTCATCAGCAGGGTGTCCTTGCGGTCATGCTTGTAGAAGCCGGACTGCGCGGTCGAGAGCTGAACGCCACCGACCGGCGGCATTTCCGGCAAGGGCACGGCGAGAGGCGATACGGCCAGGCCGGGCTTGCCCGGCGCCGGAGAAGCGGCCGTCTTTTGAGACATGTCGCTATCAGCCGGATGCGTCAGGTTGGCGACCGCATCGGCACCGGTCTGTACCGCGCGCTTCACCGCGCTGGTAAAGGGATCAAGCGCGCGCTCAAGCCCTTCGGCGGCACGCTGTGTGATGCGGCTGGCGGACGGGGTCTTCGCGGGCGTCTTGGTCATTGGCACGGTTCCTTATCCGGGCTGTACTGCGGTTCTGCCCCTTAACAGAGAGCCGGTAAGGACGCCATAGCTAAAAGCCGAGGCCGCAAGCGCCACACGCAGGCATTACACGGACTGTTACGGCACATTTTGCCAAACGTGATGCGCAAGGGACTTTCTCGCATGTGCGAAATATGTTATGACAGCGCTGTCAATGAGTATTAATCGGGTATTTCACCCGAAAATGCCCATAGGAATTGAGTGTCATGAAATACGTCGCAAGCTTTTTTGTCCGCATGGTTATTAGCTGGGGCAAGGCGCACCGCCTGCCGGTCGTCGACTAAAAAACCTTCGCTTAAACGCTATTCAACTGCATCTGGAAATAAATCCCATGAAAAAGCAAATTGAAGCCTTCCTGATGGGCCTGCTCGCCTTCGGTTTCGCCCCCGGTACGGCAAAGTTCTGATCGATACGGCGGTGTCCTCTGACAGCCGATGATCCATATTCGCCGATGACCAATATTCAAAGGCCGGACGTTATCAAGTCTTTTGCCCGGCTTTTTTCGTCGGCGCGGCACTGGATGCGGATGCGCTGTCCGCCGAAGCGTCATCGGCGGCCTGTGAAGCCGGCGCCGAATCCGGCTCCTGGGTGCCTGAGGTCGCCGACGGCTTGACCAGAAGTTCGACCCTGGCCTTCTTGCGCAGGGAATTCAGCATACCGGCAACCTGATTATAGATCAGGTAACGCATGATGATCGGGCGCTCTTCCTCCAGCGTCGGTAATTGTTCGGGACGGCGATCCTCGACACGCAGCAACGCCCAGCCGCCTTCCACCTGAATCGGACCGACCGTATCGCCGGTCTTGGCCGTCGCCAATACACCCTTATAGGCCTGCGGCATTATATCGGTGGTGAAATAGCCCATGTCGCCGCCATTGAAGCGCGTACCCTGGTCGATCGATTTTTCCATCGCCATCGCTTCGAACAAAGCGCCCCCCTGCAACTGCTTCAGCGCGGCATCGGCGTCGGCCTTTGTCTTCAGCAAGATCAGGCGGGTACGGATTTCCTCGGATTGTTTGGAGAGCCGGACCTGCTCGTCATAATGATCCTTGACCGCCTTGTCGTCGATATCGCGGTCGATGCTGTTCTCGACCAGCATATCCCCCAGAATTCGGTCGTGCGCGGCGCGCAGGCGGCGCTGGGCCGTGGTCGATTTTTCCAGCCCCTTGGTCATGGCCGCCTTGGCCAGCAGGCGCTGGTCGACGACCTCTTCCAGCGTGCGCGAAAACAGGTCGGAGGTCACATCGAGCGGCTCACCGGGACCGATCTGGCCCTGGGCGATCGCCTCGGCGCGGACATCCGAGGTCCAGATAGTTTCGCCATCGATCCGCGCCACGGCGACATCACCGGCTTCGGGCGGCGCTTCGTTGCTGACGGTTGTCTTGTTACAGGCGGCGACGCTTAAGGACAGCGCCACCAGTACGGGCACATAAACAAGGCGCAGGACAGAGCGTTTAACCATGAATTTCCCCAAACCAACCCAAACTTACAACGCAAACCGGTGGCTTTCCGAAGCCGACCCAGAGGCTGTGATTGACATACATCATTCCGCCGCTTAAGTCAGTGCCCGTGCTTGAAAAGCGCAAATACTGACCTATTTCACCTGTAAGTCGTTTCAGTCTCGTTACGAACACTACAGATAAATAAGAAGATTTCGCGCGGTTCTCACAATCCTCTACATCTGACAGGCTAATTTGGCCCGATTTAGGCTCACTTAGACTGATACGAAATTCATAGTTAAGGTTTCTCATGCTGGCCATCGCCAAAATGCTTTTCGGCTCCTCAAATGATCGCAAGGTCCGCGGCTACATGGTCCGCGCGCAAAAGATCACCACGCTTGAGCCCAAATACAAGGCGATGAGCGATGAGGAACTGCGCGGTCAAACGCAAATCTTCAAGGACCGCATCGCGAAAGGCGCCTCGCTCGACTCGATCATGGATGAAGCCTTCGCCGTGGCGCGTGAAGCTTCGTGGCGCGCCATCGGCCAGCGCCACTATGATGTCCAGCTTGTCGGCGGCATGATCCTGCACAAGGGCGGCATCGCTGAAATGCGTACCGGTGAAGGCAAGACCCTGGTCGCCACCGCGCCGGTCTATCTCAACGCGCTGTCGGGCAAGGGTGTTCACCTGATCACGGTCAACGATTATCTCGCCAAGCGTGACGCCGACTGGATGGGTCGCGTCTACCGGTTTTTGGGGCTTTCAACCGGCGTCATCGTTAATGGTCTGAGCCAGGGCCAGCGCAAACAGGCCTATAATGCCGACGTCACCTACGGCACCAATAACGAATTCGGTTTCGATTACCTGCGCGACAACCTGGCCTACAGCGCCGGTGAAATGGTCCAGCGCGGCCACAATTTTGCGATCGTCGATGAAGTCGACTCGATCCTGATCGACGAAGCCCGTACCCCGCTGATCATCTCCGGCCCGACCGAGGACCGTTCGGAACTCTACAAGATTCTGAACACCGTCACCCTTGAGTTGATCAAGGACCCGGACATGTTCGAGCTGGATGAAAAACAGCGCCAGGTTCTGCTGTCGGAAGCCGGTTCGGAACGCCTCGAAGAAATGCTGGAAGCCGGCGGCCATCTGGCGGAAGATTCCGCCGGTCTCTACGATCCGGTCAATATCTCGCTGGTCCACCATTCCAATCAGGCCCTACGCGCCAATACGCTGTATCAGCTTAATAAGGACTATATCGTCAAGGACGGCGAAATCGTCCTGATCGATGAGTTCACCGGCCGCATGATGTCGGGCCGCCGCCTTTCCGAGGGCCTGCACCAGGCCATCGAAGCCAAGGAACATGTCGAGATCCAGCCGGAAAACCAGACCTTGGCCTCGGTGACGATCCAGAACTATTTCCGCATGTACGGCAAGCTGTCGGGCATGACCGGCACCGCCGCTACCGAAGCGCAGGAATTTGGCGACATCTACAAGATGGATGTGCTGGAAATTCCGACCAACCGTCCGATCAAGCGTATTGATGACGACGATGAAGTGTACCGCACCGAGGCCGAAAAATTCACCGCCATCGCCGCGCAGGTCGCCTATTGCTACGTCAAGGGCCAGCCGATCCTGGTCGGCACCGCTTCGATCGAAAAATCCGACGACCTGTCGAAGTTCCTCAACGACTACAACTACAAGGTCGAGCAGTCACGCACATTGCGTTCGAACTTCGCCAGCGCCGACAAGAAGGACATCCTGAAAGCCGGCGAAGACGCTTACGACATCGTCTGGAAATCCGGCAAGGGTATCCCGCACAACGTGCTGAACGCGCGCTTCCACGAGCAGGAATCCGACATCATCGCCGATGCCGGTGTTCCAGGCGCCGTCACCATCGCCACCAACATGGCCGGTCGCGGTACCGATATTCAGTTGGGCGGCAATGTCGACATGCGCGTGCAGACGTGGCTGGCCGAACAGGACGCCGTCGGCAACGCCGTTTCGTCCGAGCAGATCCTCGCCAAGAAAGGCGAGATCGAATCCCAGGTCGCCGGCCTTAAACAACAGGCCCTCGAACTGGGCGGCCTGTTCGTGCTCGGCACCGAGCGTCACGAAAGCCGCCGTATCGACAACCAGCTTCGCGGCCGTACCGGTCGCCAGGGCGACCCCGGCCGTTCGAAATTCTTCCTGTCCTGCGAAGACGACCTGATGCGTATCTTCGCCGGCGACCGCCTGAACGCGATGATGAAATCGCTCGGCGTCGAGGAAGGTGAAGCGATCACCCACAAACTGCTCAATGGCGCCATCGCCACGGCTCAAAAGCGCGTGGAGCAGCGCAACTACGAAATCCGCAAGAACCTGCTGAAGTACGATGATGTGGTCAATGACCAGCGCAAGGCCGTCTTCGAACAGCGCCAGGATTTCATGGATGCCACCGACCTTTCCGAACTGATCGGCGAGTTCCGCACCGATACGATCCACGACCTGGTCGAGCGCCACATGCCACCCAAGGCCTATGCCGAAAAGTGGGAAATTCCGGAACTGAAGGAAGCCATTCTCGGCCTGACCGGGCTTGATCTGCCGCTGGAAGAGTGGGCGCAGGAAGAAGGCATCGCCAACGAGGAATTTGAAGAACGCATTCAGAAGCTCGCCGAAGAAAAGATGGACGAGCGCCTCCGCCTGCTTGGTGACGATCAGATGAAGGCGCTGGAAAAGCAATTCCTGCTCCAGATGATCGACATGCACTGGCGCGAGCACCTGATGCACCTCGATCACCTGCGTGCCGTCATCGGCCTGCGCGGCTACGGCCAACGCGACCCGCTGAACGAATACAAGACCGAGGCTTTCACCCTGTTCGAAACCCTGCTGGTCAATCTGCGCCATTCGGTCACGCGCTGGCTGATGACCATGGAGATCCGTTTCGAGCAGCCGGCCGAGGCCGCCGATCCGATGCCGTTCGCCCCGTCCCTGCCACAACAGCGCCGCGCCTTCGAGGAAGTTCATCTCGATCCGCACACCGGCCTGAACGAGCGCGCCGCCAGGCTGACCGACGATCTGACGTCGGAGCAACGTGCCGCCCTGCCGCCGCAGGCCCTGCCCGCCGGCTGGGAACAGACCTCGCGCAATGGCCTATGCCCTTGCGGCTCCGGCAACAAGTTCAAGCACTGCCACGGCACGCTGGTCTGAGACCTGTGCACACGGCATTCAATCTGAAGACCTCCGCCTGACATCAGGCGGAGGTCTTTTTGATTACGCCAGCGTTTAAAAGTCACACTGATCGTTTTCCGTTCGCCTGTTGGCATTCCCCCCATTGCCAGAGCCTGTGGATAGAGCTAGTCTTCATGCTTAATCTTTGATTAAGCGGAGGGGTGCCGTGTTCGGGCTTGGTTTCAAGATAGTGATAGTGGCTGCCGCCGCCAGCGCGTTGGCGTTTCCGTGCGCCGCGCAGGAAATCGTCGCCGCCGCGCCCTCCAACCAGTATGCCATCGCCGCCGGCGATGTCGCGGTCAGCGCCGTGGCGCAGCTCAATGATGCCGCGGAAACCGCCCACGTCCAGGAAAAGGTTGAGCTTTACAAGCAGTTGATGGAGCTGAACGGTGTGGCGCGCAATGTGCGCGAGGTCATCAGCAACACCAAGACGGCTACGCGCCTGATCGTTATCGATCGCGCCGGTCTGACGACGCTGACAGCCGAACAGGATGCCCGTTATAATCAGATCGCCGACAAGATCCTGCTCGATACACAGAACAGCCTGATCGAGAATATCGCCGAGGCCCAGGCGCCGGCTTTCAGCTCGGACGAGATTCAGCAACTCATCACCGCCAATTCGTCGATCGCCGCCGCCAAGTATAATGCCGCCAAGTTCATGCAGCAGGATGCGTCGGCCGGCGAGGTCCAGACCTATATGGTCGATGCGGTGATCAAAATCATCAAGACCTTTACGGAATCGCAGGCAAGTTAAGACATCGCGGCAATAGCAGAGAACTTTTTTGGGGGTGAGTTTTGGTGTCGGTGTCTTTTAAACGGTTGCGAATCAGTGCGTTCGTCCTGCTCGTCTTTCCGGTTGTTTCCGCTCATGCGCAAACCGCGCTGACCTTAAATCAATCGACACAGATGCAGGCCTATCTGAACCAGAATATTGGCACGCCCCTACGGACGCCAACCGATACACAGGGCGAGATCAACCGCGCCGTCATGCAAACGATGAGCAGCCTGTCGCCCGAACAGCTGGCCCAGTCCACCGCCGCGCCGGTCAGCCCGCTCCGCAAGACAGTGGAAGTCGTGCCCGATACGCCTGACTCTGGCACATCCGATGAAACGGTGCCGGTCAAAAAAGTCAAGACCAGGGGGATGCTGGCCATTCTCGATCTCGGCGCGCCGGCCTCTGCCTCTTCGGGCATCACCTATGGTCTGGCTGTCGGTCAGGGCGCGGCGCCCGTCGTGCCGGCATCGGCCAATTTCGATCACGAGACGGCCGTCGCCGTGCTGGCCGCCTTCAAGACACCCGGCCAAACGGCGGAAAGCGTCGCCACCTTCGCCGCCGCGCCGGTAACCGATCCGGTCATTGAGGAGCGCATAGATCTGGCGCGTGCCGTTTACCGCATCGATGGCACCGACGCCCTGATCCGCCACTTCATCGCCACCCAGCATATGAAGCTGATCATCGAGGAAGTGGCCCGCCATATCGATTTTTCCAAACTGTCGGAAGCCGATAAGTACCGGCTGGCCGCCATCGCCGCCGTGGCCCAGACCGAGCTTGAAGACAAGGTCATTCGTATGAATGCCATGGTTCAGGCGCAGACCCTGAGCAAGCCGGAACTGCTGCAACTGCTGGCCGCCTATGACAACGACACCCAACGCAAGCTGACAGACATGCGCCTGCATGATGACGGCAAGGTCGATCGCGACGCCGAACTGGATATTCGGCTGGCCCAATTTCAGATCGTCAAGGCGTTCGAGGCCGGACATTAAGAAATTACGTCAAGCGCTACAGCGGAAACCTGCCTGCACATCCGCTCTTGCGGCACGGCGAAAAACCACTAAGACTTGAGCTTTCAGTTCCGCCTGCTCGAGTTCAAGATGTCCATCGCCACGCATGGGGGCCTCGCCCTGCAAGACGCCCGCAATGCGCTGAGAACAGGTGACTTGCCAGCCGCCGTGCATGCTGCCCGTGCAGTTGCAGATCGAGACCCCGGCCAGTTGGAAGCCTGGTATATTCTTGGCACGGCTGCCACCGCTCTACAGGATTATGATACCGCCGCCAAAGCATTTGGCGAAGGCGCCAGCCGCGCACCCGGCAATACACCATTACGCGCGCAAATGCTGGTTCAGCGCACACGTCCCCTGATGGCGATCGGTCGGCCCGACCTGGCGGTGGAAAGCATTCGTGCGGCCCTCGTCATCGGCATTTCAGATGCGAACGGTTTGGCACTGGCCAGCGCCACCTTCATCCATGCCCATCTTCCCGAGGAAGGACAAGGGCCGGCAGAAGGCGCCGTAAAACTCGATCCCCACCACGCCTATGCCTGGTTCAATCTTGGCTGTATCCGGCAATTTCTAGGCAATACGTCCGGCGCACAGCAGGCTTTCGAAGCCGCCACTTCGGCTTCCAACAACACTATGCTGGGCGCTTATTATAACCTGTCCCGCTTGCATCGATGGACAGAGAACGACAACCACATCGCCCGGCTTGAAAGCCTGCAATGCCGCAATGCTCACGAGGCGTGCAGTGTCGCCTATGCGCTCTTCAAGGAATATGACGACGTCGACAATATCGAAGCCGCCTGGGACGCCCTGCAACACGGCTCAAGGCTGGCCCGTTCGGCGCAGAGCTGGACACGGGAAAACGAAGTTGCCCTGACCGAGGCCTGGAAAATCCATCTTCCGCAGGAACGCTTCGCGGTACGCGACGAACGACCACGTAGCGGACCGCGCCGTATCTTCATTACAGGGCTCCCCCGTTCGGGCACTACCCTGGTTGAGCGTATCCTGGCGGCGCACAGCCAGGTCCAGCCACTAGGCGAACTGAAGACGTTCGGTGTGGTAGTCAAGCGCCTGTCCGGCGCGACGGGAACGGACCTGCTCACGCCGCAGGTCATCGCCGCTGCCGCCCATCTTGATCCGTTGGAGATCGCCAAAGCCTATACGCGCGAGACGGCCTACCTGCATAATGGTCGCTCGGTCACCATCGACAAGCTGCCGCATAATCATGAATATATCGGCTTGATCCGGCTGGCTTTTCCGGACGCGGTTATCATTACACTCGATCGCCATCCGATGGACGCGCTTTTTAGCGCCTATAAGATGATGTTCATGGGCATGCATGGCTGGTCGTATACCCAGGAAGATCTGGCCGATCACTACGATCAGTTCTGTCGGCTGATGACGCACTGGAAGACCATGGCGGATGAGGATATGGTCGATGTTTCTCTGGAAAGGCTGATCGCCGCTCCCGAAACCGAGATCCGCCGATTGGTCGCCGCCTGTCGTCTACCTTTCGAGGCAGCATGCCTTAGCCCGCATGAAGTGGTTGGCCCGATAACCACAGCCAGCGCTATGCAAGTACGCAAGCCGATCAATGCCGAAGGTATAGGGGGCTGGCGGCGTTATGAAAACCAACTTAGACCCTTGCATGATCGCCTTACTGAAATGGGATATTTATAATGATGCTAAAACCTCTGATGCTCGCATGCCTGCTCATCTTACCAGGTCAGGCCCTGGCTCAGACCGCCTATACCGGCGACAGGATGGACGGCGCGGCGGTAATTGACAAGCTGGATGTGACCGACCTGCCTGCCGGGGCCCTGACGAAGCTTTATTTCCGCGTGACCGATACCTCCATCGGACAGGGCTGGTATGTGCCGGTTATCATCGTGAAGGGCGCGAAACCCGGACCGAAACTGCTGATCACCGCCGGTATTCACGGCGACGAACTGAACGGCATTTCCGTCCTTCAGCATCTGGCGCAAGGCATTGATCCGAAAAATCTTTCCGGCACACTTGTGGTGGTGCCCGGCCTGAATACGCCAGGCCTGCTGCATTCGACGCGCGGCTTTACCGCCGATGAAATCGGCACCAATGGCGATAACCTCAATCGCGTCATGCCGGGCAGTGAAAACGGCGGCCCCTCGGCGCGCTATGCCGGCCGGTTGTGGCACCAGATATTCATCGGCAATGCCGATTTCGCCATCGACCTGCATACCCAGTCACGCGGCGGCACCTATCCCGGTTATGTCTTTGCCCAAACCGGCGCGGCGCGGCAGATCGCCGATCTTCTGCGCCCGGACGTGATCGGCATGGATGCCGGCGTCGAGGGCACGGTCGAGAACATGCTCAATCCGGCTGGCATCCCGGCGGTGACTTACGAACTGGGTGGTCCGGAGCAATTCAATGAGGCCATGATCGCCCGTGCCACACGCGGTATCCGCAATGTCATGATCGGTAAGGGGATGCTGGCAGGCAAACCGGACCTCAGCGATCCGGCGCCTTTCGTCGGCAATGTCGTTACCGATATCGAAAGCCCGCGCGGCGGCTGGACCACGGTGAAGGTGAAACTGAAGGACGACGTGAAAAAAGGCGATGTGGTGGCCACGGTCAGCAATCCTTTCGGTGAGACGATCGCCACAATCACCGCACCTTCGGATGGCCATGTGCTTTCGCTCGCCACCGATCCGCGCACCGAACCGGGCGATATGGTGGTGCGCATGATTGCCTGGTCCGATCAGGGTGTCTGCGCCCAAACCGGCTGCCCGGATACCGCCCAGATGGTCAAGAGCCAGTAAATGACGGGTTATATTCTTCGCCCTGCCGATGCCGCGTTGGATGAAGCCATGAAGGCCGCCGGACGTGGCGACCATGCCGCCGTCATAGCCGCCGCCCGACGGGTTGTTGAGCTTGACCCGCAGAAGCTTCAAGGCTGGTGGCTGTGGGGTATGGCCGCTCTCGACAGTTATCTCTACCAGGAGGCGGAAACAGTCCTGGCCAAAGGGGCTGATCTGCTGCCTGTTGATCATCCTGCTCGTGTCCGTTTCTATGCACAGCGTGTCCGCGCCCTGACACCGCTTAGCCGCTATGCCGAGGCCTGCGAAGTGGTACAACAGGCCCTTGCCATCGGTGTCTATGACGCCGAAACCCTTTATCTGCTGGCGACTCATTTGACACGTGCTTCCCGCGAGACTGAGGCCCTGCCCCTGTTGCAACGTGCCACGATCCTGCAACCAGATGCGCCCGCCTACTGGTTCAGTCGTGGCGAAACAGAACAGTTTCTGGGCGACCTGGAAAGGGCTGAGGTCAGTTATGAAAAAGCTATCGCCCTTGTCCCGCATATGGGTGCTCATCTCGCCCTGGCGCGGCTCAAACGCTGGACACCGGAGAACAACCATATAAGGCGATTAAAAGCCATTATGGTTGAAACGGTGAATGATAAAGCACGTCAAGACTATGCTCTGTTCAAGGAACTGGAAGATACAGGTGATTATACCTCCGCCTGGGAATGGCTGCAAACCGGTGCGGAATTTGCCAAGGCAGAACCGAAAACGCCGCGCAATCCGGCGTGGTCATCTCGGCTGGAAAGCGAAATTGTCGCCGCCTGGCGAACCTGGTTCCCCTCCGAGCGCTTTGTCAATCCGCCGGTAATCGAGCAGAACGGTCCACGGCGCATCTTCATTATCGGATTGCCGCGTTCCGGCACCACTTTGATGGAACGTATCCTGGCCTCCCATTCACAGGTGCAGGCGCCTGGTGAGTTGCAGGCTTTCCCCGCAGCTATGAAGGTGGTGTCGAATTCGCAGACAAAGACCTTGCTCGACGCCGACATGATCGCTACGGCCGCAAAGACTCACCCGCAAATCTACACCGATTTCTATGAGCGGGAAACAGCCTATCTCGATAATGGCCGGCCTTACATGATCGACAAGCTGCCGAACAATACCAACTATCTCGGCCTGATCCGGCTGGCCTTTCCCGACGCCCTGTTCGTTCATATGCGCCGCAATCCGCTCGACTCGCTGTTTGGTGCCTACAAGTTGCATTTTGCCGCGCGCTGGTCCTTTGACCAGAACGATCTCGCCGACCATTACGGTTATTACCGCGACCTGATGCGTCATTGGCAAGCCTGCTTTGGCGCCGATATCATCGAAGTATCGCTTGAAGCGCTGATCAGCGATCCGGAAAGCCATATTCGCCGAGTTCTGGAGGCCTGCGGGCTACCGTTCGAAGCCGCCTGCCTCAACCCGCATGAGGCTGTGGGTGCCGTCGCTTCAGCCAGTTCCAGTCAGGTGCGCAAGCCGATCAACAGCGAAGGCATAGGTGCCTGGCGGCGTTATGCCTCCGGCCTGATGCCACTGCGCGCGCGTCTGGAAGCCATGGGTGCGATCGATGAAAACGGCGATGCCGCAAACTGATCCCCATTTGCCAGCTATGTGGGAACGGGCCGCGCGACTTATCGAGAATCATGACTATGCCGGCGCCGACAGAGTTCTGACAGACGCCCTGTATCAGCTCGAAGGCCCGGCGCGCATTCCGTTTCTCGCCCAGCAGGGCCGGATACTGGGACCGCTCGGCCGTCAGGCGGAAGCGGTGAAAGCTGCCCATGACGCCACGGCCTTGCTGGCTGCGACCGGCATGGAGGGTAACGCCGCGACCTGGCATATACTCGGCCTTATCCTTTGCAACGCCCGGCATGAAGCCGAAGGTCTGCCCCTGTTGCAACGCGCCACCGAACAGGCGCCGGACGCCGGTCCTTACTGGAAAACACGCGGCGAGACCGAGGAGTTCCTTGGCCTGACTGATGACGCTGAACGCAGCTACGATACGGCCGCCGCGACCGGCAACTGGGCGGCGCATCTGGCATTGGCCCGATTGAAACGCTGGACGCCGCATCACAACCATATCGAACGCCTGATCACCGCGCCTGCGCAAACCGCGCTTCATCAGGCCTGTCAGGGCTATGCGCTGTTCAAGGAATATGACGATCTCGATGACCGGATCAATGCCTGGAACTGGCTGCAAAAAGGCGCCGCCGCGGCGCGTGCCCAACCGGTCACACCGAGACGTCCGGGCTGGTCGGCAGAGGCCGAAGAGGCAACGGCCAAGGCGTGGATAACGGCCTTTCCGCCTGAACGTTTCACCGCCGTGACAGATATCGAGCGCAGTGGTCCCCGCCGTATTTTCATTATTGGCCTGCCGCGATCCGGCACCACTCTGGTCGAGCGCATTCTCAGCGCCCATAGCCAGGTACAGGCGCTGGGTGAACTGCCCACCTTTCCGGCCGCCGTCAAAACCTGTTCCGGATCGCAAAGCCCGACCCTGCTCGACGCGAATACGGTTATCACCGCCGGACAGGCCGATCCGCAGGCCATCGCCGATTTTTACGATCGGGAAACCGCCTGGCGCCATGACGGCTCCCCCTGCGTCACCGACAAGCTGCCGCATAATTCCGACTATGCCGGCCTGATCCGGCTGGCCTTTCCCGATGCGGCCATTATTCACGTCCGGCGGGAACCGATGGATGCCCTGTTCGGCGCCTACAAGCTCTATTTCGCTGCTGGCTGGTCGTTCGATCAGGACGATCTCGCTGATCATTACGGCCATTATCGCCGCCTGATGGATCACTGGAAAGCCTGTCTGAATGAGGACCTGATCGATATTTCGCTGGAGGCGCTAATTGCTGATCCGGAAGCGCAGATCCGGCGCCTGCTCGATGCTTGCGGTCTGCCATTCGAAGAGGCCTGTCTCAGTCCGCACACCGCTAAAGGCGCCGTCTCTTCGGCCAGTTCCAGTCAGGTGCGTAAGCCGATCAATGCTTCAGGCATTGGCGCGTGGCGTAGGTATGAGACCGAACTGGCCCCGCTTTGCGCCCGGCTGGAAATCATGGGGGTGATCGACGCCAATGGCGATGCTTTACGATAAAAAGGCTCTGGCAAATTGTGATCACAATATGTAATCTTCGGCAAACCTGAATGCTGGAGTCCGCCATGACCAACAATGCCGATCTTGCCGCCCGTCGCACCGCCGCTGTTGCCCGCGGCATCGGTCACGCCACCACGCTCTATGCCGGACGGGCCGAAAACGCTGAACTTTGGGACGCTGACGGCAATCGCTTCATCGATTTCGCCGGTGGCATCGCTGTGCTCAATACCGGCCACCGTCATCCGAAAGTGCAGGCAGCCGCCCTGAAGCAGATGGATGCCTTCACCCATACCGCCTTTCAGGTGGTGCCATATGAGAGCTATATTGCGCTCGCCGAAAAGATAAACGCATTGGCGCCGATCGACGGTTCGGCCAAGTGCGCCTTCTTCACCACCGGCTCCGAAGCGGTCGAAAATGCCGTCAAGATCGCCCGTTGCCACACAAGGCGCGACGGCATCATCGCCTTTACCGGCGGCTTCCACGGCCGCACCGCCCTGACCTCGGCCATGACCGGCAAGGTGGTGCCTTACAAGAAGGATCTCGGCCCGCAGCAACCCGGCATCTATCACCTGCCTTTTCCGTTCGAGGCGCACGGTATCGACACCGATGACACGCTGAAAATGCTGGATTATCTGTTCAAGGCCGATATCGCGCCGGACGCCGTGGCGGCGATCATCATCGAGCCCGTCCAGGGCGAAGGCGGCTTCCTGATCACCCCGCCCGAACTGATGCGGCGTTTACGTAAAAAGTGTGACGAGCACGGCATCCTGCTGATCGCCGATGAGGTCCAGACTGGCTTTGGCCGTACCGGCAAGCTGTTCGCCATGGAAAACTATGATGTGAAGCCCGACCTGATGACCATGGCCAAGTCACTGGCAGGCGGCTATCCGCTGTCCGGTGTGGTCGGCCGCGCCGAGGTGATGGACGCGCCGATTGTCGGCGGCCTGGGCGGCACCTATGGCGGTAATCCAGTCGCCTGCGCCGCCGCGCTGGCCGTGCTGGAAGTTATAGAGGAAGAGAAGTTGCTCGATGCGGCCAACGCCCAGGGCGCGCGGCTGAAATCCCGTCTCGAAGCTTTGGCCCAGCGCAATGATATCGTGCCGATGACCGCCATCCGTGGGCTCGGCGCCATGATCGCCTTTGACATCGTCACCGAACGCGGCAGCCATGCGCCCGACGCCGTCGCCGCCAAAAATGTCTGCATGAAAGCGCAGGAGAATGGCCTGATCCTGTTGTCATGCGGCGTCTACGCCAATACCATCCGCCTGCTCGCGCCTCTGACCGCTTCGGACGATATCCTCGACGAAGGCCTGGCCAGGCTGGAAATCGCGTTGACGGTATAGGGTGTCCTAAACAGCCGCCCGGCAATATTTCTCGATAAACGCGTCATGGCTGATCAGTCCGTCAACGCGGTCCTGAATTTTTGACCGCACCTGCGCCAGCCTCTGCTTCAGCTCGTCTTCAGAAATCAGGTCGGCGATGGGATGATAGTCACGCGGCGTCCTGCCCTGCCCGATCATCAGTGAGAACCAGCTGACTTCCTTGAAAAGATCGGTATTGCGCACCGCCGACTGCCCGACGCTCTCGAAAAGCGCGATGCGCGCTTTCAGTTCATCAGGAATGCTCATATTGCGGCAATACTGCCAGAAGGGCGTCTCGTCGCGTTCGGTCACATGATAGTGGGCGATCAGGAAGTCCTTGATATTGATATATTCCGCCGCCATTTCCCTGTTGTACTGATCGACCACGGCCGGCTCTATGCCGCGTTTGGGGAACATGGCCAGCAGCTTGGCGATGCCGACCTGCACCAGATGGATGGAGGTCGATTCCAGCGGTTCGAGAAAGCCTGACGACAGGCCAAAGGCCAGCACATTATGGCTCCATGATTTCCGCCGCCGGCCGGTTACAAAACGCAGCACCTTCGGATCTTTCAGCGGCTTGCCTTCGAGACGAGACAACAGCTTGGCAACCGCCTCGTCCTCGCTGATGAATTCACTGGAAAAGACGTAGCCGTTGCCCGTGCGATGCTGCAAGGGAATGTGCCATTGCCAGCCTGCCTCACGCGCCGTCGAGCGTGTGTAGGCTTCAATCGGCCCCTCGGCCTTTTCGGTCGGCACGGCGGCAGCGCGGTTGCATGGCAGCCACTGGCTCCAGTCGTCATAGCCGGCCTTCAGCGTCTCCTCGATCAACAACCCGCGGAATCCCGAGCAATCGATAAACAGGTCGCCTTCAATCCGTTCGCCGCTCGCCAGTTCCACCGCGGTGACATCGCCGGATTCGCCCTCTTGATGAACCCGCACGATCTTGCCTTCGCGACGCACCACGCCGCGCGCTTCGGCATACGTCCGCAGGAAGACGGCATACAGGCTGGCGTCGAACTGAAAGGCGTAGTTCATACGCGGCATCCCCGAAGCGTCACCTTTCGTGCGCCCGAACCGTCCCTCGCGGATGGCCATGATTTCGGCATTATAGCGGCCATAATCCTGGCTCCCCCCCATCGCCGCCTGCCGCAACATGAAGTGATGGAACTCGATGCCATCCATATCGGCACCGTAAAGGCCGAATGGATGGATATAGGACTCGCCGTCCCTGCGCCAGTTGACGAAACGAATGCCGAGCTTGAACGTGCCATTGGTCCGGCGGACAAAATCGTCCTCATCCAGTCCCAGCAGATCATTGAACAGCTTGATTTGCGGAATTGTCGCCTCGCCGACCCCGACCGTGCCGATCTCAGCCGATTCAACAAGCGTGATCGTGTAATCCCGCGTACCCATTACCTTTGACAAGGCGCTGGCTGTCATCCATCCGGCAGTTCCGCCACCCACAACAACGACGTTTTTGATTGTTTTGTCCATACTATCGTTATTTCTATACTGTTTTAGCCAGGCTTCCCGATACATTGCGTTCAATAAACGCATCGTGGGTGCTCATTTTTTCGACGGCCTGTTTTATGCCTGCCAGTATATTCTGAAAGTGACAGATAGCATCGGCGTCTGGTGTCATATCGGCCATCGGATCATAGCTGCGCGGCATCAGGCCATGGCCGGTGAAAAGCGCCAGCCAGTCATCGGCCACAAAAACATCTTCCTCATAAAGCGGCACCATGCCCCGTGCCTTGAACAGCTCCATCTTGTAGGCCAGGGTATCAGGGATATCCATCGCGCTCAGACGCTCCCAGAAGGGATCATTGTCGATGCGGTTGAGCTTGTAATGGGCGATCTGATAATCGCGGATACGCTCAAGACTCTGCTGCATCTTCGCATTATATGCCTTTGCTTCCAGCCGGCTGTCCGCCGTCACCGGAAAGAGATCGATCAGATGTACCAGCCCGGTCTGCAACGCATGCAGCCCGGTATTATCGATCGGATCGAAACTGCCGGCGGCCTCCCCCACGGCAATACAGTTGCCTGCCCAGGCTTGCTGACGGCGTCCGACAGCCAGCTTTGAGACCACCGCATCGGACTGAAGGCGCAATCCCGCGAGACGCGTAGTGGTTTCCAGCGCGTCCTGGTCGGTCATGTATTCGTCGCTGTAAACATGCTGCACGCCTGTCATATCCTGAACCGGTGTCAGATGCAGGCAACCGTAAGACAGGGCGCGTACCTGCGAATAGGCGGGCAGGTTGCGGAGACGCTCACCGGAAACCGACAGGACGCGATTGCCGGGGAACCACTGCGCCCAGCTTTCAAAACCGATCCCCAGCCCCTGCCCCAGCAACAGGCTTTCCGGGCCGGTCGCGTCGATGAACAGGTCGCCGGTGATTTCGCGGCCATCCGCACTGATCAGGCTGGTGATGTGACCGGTCTCCGCATCGCGCCGGACATCGAACAGGCGCAAGGGGGCGACCTCGACACCCCGTCGCAGAGCCTGCGCTTTCAGAAACTGTACATAGGGCTGGGCCTTGAGGTGATAAGCATAATCCAGCCGGCCGAACGCGCTCATTTCGGCGGTGGGCATAAAGAAGCGGCCCTGTTTGGCGGCGGCCGCCGTCAGGGAGAACTCCTCAAGCGCGACATTCAGTCCGGCCTGCCGTGCCTTGATCCAGAACGGCATGAAAGGCACACGATTGATCGATCCGCCGTGGCTGCCATAGGGATGAAAAAAAGCCGGGGTTGATGTGGAAAAATTGACGAAGCTCTGCCCCAGCGACCAGTTGCCGGCGGTCGCCTTGAGCAGGTTATTTTCATCAAAGCCAAGCAGACGGTGGAAATTTTCCAGCATCGGCAGACTCGCCAATGTATCCTGTGGCCGCAGCAAACCCGGCAATTCGGCGACCTCAACCTTAAGGCCGGTACCGCCCAGCGCACGAGTAAGGGCATTCGCCGACAGCCAGGCGGCGATGTCACGCCCCACGATGACAACCTTGCGGACCTGACGCATATCGAGTCCCGTCATTTCGCCACTCCTTCTGCCATCGCGGCTTTTGCAGGCGGCACAAAGCAATAATCGCCGACAAAATCGGCGTGGTCGGGCATGGCTTCGACACCGGCCTCAATGCGATTGCGCATGGTTTCAAGCTTTTCAACCAGCGTGGCTTCATCCATGTTATCGGCCATGCGATCATAACCTGTGGCCTGAATATCCTGGCCATTCAGCACCGCCAGCCAGGAGGGCGGCGAGAACAGACCGTCCTTGTAATTAGGCACGCGGCCGCGATGGCGATACTGTTCGATGGTATCCTTCAGGCTGTCGGGCACGGACATGTGGCGGGTATATTCCCACAGGGCGGCATCGGTGCGCGTATTGGCGTAATAGTGCAGAATCAGGAAATCACGCACACGCTGATATTCGTTATCGATCAGGCGATTAAATTCTGCCGCCAGTTTTGGATCTATAGCCTTACCGGACGGCAAAAGCTGAAGGAAAGTGGTGATGGCGATCTGCACCAGATAGATGCTGGTCGATTCCAGCGGCTCTAAAAAACCACTGGACAGGCCGATGGTCAGGCAGTTGCGATACCACGATTTCTTCCGGCGACCGGCCTTGAAACGCAGCATTTTCGGTTCGGCCAGCGCCGTCCCGTCGAGATTGTCCAGCAAGGTTTTGTGGGCCTCGTCGTCGCTGATAAAAGCGCTCGAATAGCAGTAGCCGTTACCGGCGCGATGCTGCAACGGAATACGCCACTGCCAGCCGGCGGAAAGCGCTGTCGAACGCGTGTAGGAATGGAAATCCCCCGTGCGTTCTGTCGGCACCGCCAGGGCACGGTCGCACGGCAGCCACTTTGACCAGTCCTCCCAGCCGGCCATCAGTTGCTCCTCGATCAGCAACCCCCGAAAACCGGAGCAATCAATAAACAGGTCGCCCTCGATTTCCTCGCCCGATTCCAGAACCAGACTGCGGATATTGCCGCTATCGCTATGCAACGCGACGGCTTTCACCTTGCCTTCCGTGCGGACCAGACCGCGCGCCTCGGAAAATTCGCGCAGGAACGCCGCGTATAATCCGGCATCGAAATGATAGGCGTAGGAAAAGGTCGATTTGATCGACTGCCTGTCTTCCGAAGGAAAATCGAACCTCTGCCGGCGAGCCGCCTGAATGGCATAGGAATAGGCCTCCAGCGGCGCTGCCTTGCCGAGCGCGTTGGCGCGTATCCAGTGATGCTGGAAATCGGCCCCCGCCATGGGCGTACCAAAGGCGCCGAAGGGATGATGATAATTATTACCCAGCTTGCCCCAGTCGCGGAACTCGATACCGAGCTTGAATGTTGCCTTGGTCTTGCGCATGAATTCGGCTTCATTGATGCCGATATAGTCGTTGAAGTCCTTGATCTGCGGCAGGGTGGCCTCGCCTACCCCCACCGTGCCGATTTCCGCCGATTCGACCAGGCGCACATCCAGCAAACTGTCCTTCTGTCCGAGCTTCAGTATACCACTCAGCGCCGCCGCGCACATCCAGCCAGACGTACCGCCGCCCAGAATGACAACTCTCAAAGGTGAATTCATAGTCTTCCCGTCCGCTGCCGCTTATCCGTACGGCATTCGTAATTACTGCTCTCAGGATGCACGGCCAGACAGCGCGTGCAAGCTCATTTCCGACCCCATAAGTAAAAAGCACGCCGCAGGTCCACCTGCGGCGTGCTCCCCCTTTGCCCCCCTGTCGAGGGTTCTTTTTAGTACTTCAACCTAGTACTTCAGGCGAACACCAAACTGAACGCGCTTGTCGTTCTTGAACCAGGCGTTCGGCAGAAGCGTGCCGCGGTTATCGACCTGTTGCAGCAGGACGGTATCGGAATCCAGCAGGTTTGATCCCTGCACGGACAGTTCGATATTGTCGTTGACGCGGTAGCGAAGCGACGCATCGAGATAACCGATGGCCTTTTGCCAGATCGGGAAACCGACGCAGCAGTCAGCGGCAGTAACCAGGAACTTCGAACGCCAGTTATAAGCGGCGCGCAGAGCCCACGGGCCTTTTTCGTACATGCCGATGATGTTGTACGAGTCGTCAGACAGACCTTCCAGCGTATGGACGGTGATATTGTCGTAAGCCGCGATGACACCACCACCCGATGAGCCGAGACCACCCGCACCGCCGGCCGAAGTAGAGCCGAGGCCGGTGTTCTTCACGCCGGTATTCTTGATCTTGGTGTAATTCGCCTGGATACCCAGACCGTCAAACGGCGACGGCAGGAAGTCGAAGAAGCGCTGATACGACACTTCAAAGCCCTTGAGGCTGGCGCCATCAGCATTGACCGGACCGGTGACCTGAATGTCACGGGTGACGCCATTGTGAGTGAGCGTGACGACCTGACGAGTGCCGTTCTGCACATAATCAAAGAACTTCTTGTAGAACAGGTCGAAAGAGAACGAACCGACCGAAGCGAAGTAGTTTTCGAAAGTCAGGTCGTACTGGTCAGCCGTTGTGGCTTTCAGATACGGGTTCCCTGAAGAGGCGGTATAACGATAGCCGGTATAGCTACAGGGTGTACCAACAGCACAGTTCGTAGCTGCCCCCCCCGTGCCGGTTCCCAGAACGATATCCGGGTTACCGATATACATCTCCTGAGAGGTCAGGGCAGATCCCTGTACGAAGAAGTAGTTACGCAGATAGCCCATATCCGGGCGCGACATAGCGCGCGAATAGGCGAAACGCATCAACCAGGTATCATCCAGTTGCAGCTTGGCATTGAACGATGGCAGCCAGTTGATATGTGTCGTGTTAACGACGGCCGGGAACTGCGGATCACCGGTAATCGCGCCGTCACGGAAGGCCACATCATCGACTGAGTGGTTGGTAATACACGGCAGGAAGACCGGATATTGCCCTGCGGCGTTAGCCTGATCAATTTGCAACTGTGTCAATGCGCCGTCACAATTGTTCTGGTTATATTCAAAACCGACAGGGAACATGACACCACCACCCTTGGAGGTGATATTGGTTTGTACCCAGCGAACCCCGGCATTACCGGTGATGGCCTTGCCGAAGATCGTCTTGTCATTGCCGCCAAATTTCAACTGAAGATAACCGGCATAGGTTTCTTCTTCGATATCCATCTGCTCGGCCGAAGTGTAGCAACTGTCAGGTTCTTCGTTGGTACGATCGCAGATCGGCACCCACGAACCAATCCCGCTTGACGCCTGGCTCATGGCCGCAGAGAGAGCCTGACGATCTTCCAGCGTATCATAGTTAAAGAACACAAATTGATGCTGGTTGATCAGATCGCTCTGATGCATGAAATCGGAGCCAAAGTCTTCGGTATGATAGAGCGGCGCACCGGTACGATCCGGCGTGTCTACGTTGAACTGGTTGAAGTCATAGAAGGTAACACCACCATCATCACTCCGCTGGTAGTTATTCGGAGTATAGGTGTTAGAGATATTCTTCCAGTTGTAGGTCGACCAGTTGACATCTTGCTTGCGGTCGGCATAGCGAACACCAACCTTGATGGTGTCAATCCAGCCTTCATCCATGCTGTATTGCAGGTCGAAACGACTGGCCAGTTCATTACCGTGCGAGTCTTCGGTGTGGTCCATGACCGAGTTGTAGTAATAGCTGTTCGCATTGGCCAGGCCGCCTGAAGCCAGGTTGATATTCAAGCCTGGCGAAAGCGTGGTCTTCGGATAATCGCCCGTACCATCGAGGAAAACATTGGCGAACGAGTTCATATCGACTTCGATGTCGTAGTTGGTGACATCGGCATCAACATACTGAACATCGAAATTGGCGCGCAGCTTGTCGCTGATGATCCAACGCAGGTTGAACGAGGTATCGGTCGTCGTTTCTTCGTTATGGTTATAGCGCGTAATCGTGCCGAACCCAGCACCACGGCGGGCCGGCGAACAGCCGTTCCAGCCGTAGCAGGCGTTAACTATCTGTTGTCCATCAGAGTTATGCGCAACCTGAGCTGAAGCGGCATTGTCCGCGCCCCACCAACCAAGATCGGAGGTCAGCAGGCCGGTCTGGAACATGCCTTGATCATTGAAGGTAAATTGATCGTCGGGACCGAGTTCAGCCGCTGCCGTGGCATTCGAGAACTGATAACCCAGCGGTTGCGCCCAAACGTCGAAGTACGACGTGATAACGCCGTGTTCGTGCCACTCATTTTCATAGCTTGACGTATTGAATTGCAAGGTCGCCAGCAGGCTCTTGTCCTTGCTTTCCCACTGGGCGGCAGCCGAAATACCGGTACGCTGACGGTCGAACTTGGTGTCGCGCATCGTGCTGGAGACAGGGATATAGGCGAAGTTATGTGCGGTGTCGGCAGCGGTATTGTCGAACTGATTACCATTACAGGTATCATGCTCGCCCAGATTCTGATCGTCACAGAAGATGCCGATACGGCCGTACTGGATGCCTTGCGATTCAGTGGAGATATCCGAATAGGCGGCATTGATCATAAGGCCGATTTCACCGATCGAGGTATCCCAGCGATCGGAGAAGATCCCCGAAACCGACGGGGTCCACTTTTTGGCGAGATCGCCGTAGGAATCATCGACCGACAGCGCCAACAGGCGGCCCTTGCTATCGAACGGCAGGCGGGTGCGCAGGTTGATCGAACCGGCGATACCGCCTTCGATCAGGTCGGCGGTCTGGTTCTTGTAGGTATCGACGCCGGCCATCAGTTCCGGCGAAACGTCGCCCCAGGACAGGCCGCGCGAAGAGTTGGCCGAGAACACGTCACGGCCGTTGAATTCCGAACGGACCTGTTGCAGGCCGCGAACCAGAACGCCCGAAGGTTCGGCCGAGAAGTGCGCCGTGTCGGTGGCGGCGGCAAAACGGGTGACGGTGATGCCGGCCACGCGTTGCAGTGCTTCGGCCACCGACTTGTCGGGGAACGAACCGATATCGGTCGACGTGATCGAATCGACGATCGTATCGGCGTCTTTCTTGATTTGCTGCGCCGTCTTCAGCGAACGGCGGACACCGACGACAACGATTTCCTTGGCGTCAGCCGCGCCAGCCGGAGCCGGAGCGGCATCCTGCGCGTAGGCTGGCGTTATGAAGGTAGCTGCCATCGCGGTCAGCGCGACCGCGGACACGCCGCCCTTTAGCAGAGTAAGTGCCGACAGGGCCTTACCTCTTGAATTTTTCATGCTTTCTTCTCCCTAATCGTCTTTACGCCAGGCCCGAGATCCTGACGGTGAGACCGTTGTTATGCCCTGTGCCGCCGGTCCGAGTACCGGCCGCGCAGGGGCCATACAAAACAGCAACCTGTCGAGACGAACACCTTTGAGTATTGAGGACGAAACCCGATCGGCAATTTGTACGCTTAGCGTTTGTTTATAATGCCGGAATTTTTGACTTATTCGTCAAAATTATGCCGGGAATTTTCCGCCGCGTATCTTGAATTCCGGGGTGACCTCTTAGCGCTTCTCGACCTGATTAATTATTTCGTCTTTATTTGTTATATAAACCCAACAGAAATTTCCAGCACCAATATGACGGTTTCGCCACAATCTGGACAGACAATGGCACGAATGCCACACATGATAGCGCTCACAATGCACTGGTTTTGGGTCAATAAATCAATATAAGATAGCAACGTTACTACATTAAGAGCGTGTAATATGCGTTTCCAGAAAATTTAAATCTCTCGCATCAATCTGAATTTTATTGTTTTTTACAACAAAAAATGAAATCTTAATGCGCATGAACAAACAACCGTTCATTTTGTATGACATTGATCATGCCATCTGCGTTCAACACATATCGATGTTGCCCGAATTATGGCTCGACAAGGCATGTATTTCAGGATTTTTAAATAAATCCCGCAAATTGGTATCGTTTTGGTCTAGCCTCTAAGGTCACACCTTGCCACATTGCCAGGCGTGACGTACCACCAAAAGGCGGGAATCAGACCGGTCATCCGGCGCTGCCCGCCGTCTGTAAATTCACTTAAAGTCTCACAGTTATGTCAAAAATACCGGTAATCAGCGCTTTTATAGAAGTCGAGTCGATAACGGATGTCACGCCTGAGATCTTCGCCAGGGTCATCCTGCCGGCGGGAAAGCCGGTTCTGATGCGCGGCCTGATGGCGAAATGGCCCGCCGTGGTACATGGCATGGCCGGGGGCGAATCGGCAGCCCGTTACCTGAAAGCGATGGATGACGGTCGGCCCACCACCGTACTGGAGGCCAATAACAACACACAGGGCCGCTTTGCCTACGGCCCTGACATGCATGATTTCAATTTCAACAAGCGCTCCAAGTCGATTTCCGCCGGCATTGACCAGATACTGGCCGCGCTCCAACACCCCAACCCGCCCTATACCTACATCCAGTCAACGGTCATTCCTGAATACCTGCCGCGGTTCGTGCCTGAAAACCCCTGCCCCGTCCTGCCGCCCACCATCCAGCCGCGCATCTGGATCAGCAACGCCACCCGCGCCCAGACGCATAACGACAACGACCACAACCTGGCCTGCGTCATCGCCGGCCGCCGCCGCTTCACCCTGTTTCCGCCCGAACAGGTGGCGAACCTCTACATCGGTCCGATGGACCACACCCCTTCGGGCCGCGCCATTTCGCTGGCCAGCCTGGAAGAACCGGACTTCGAGCGTTTTCCCAAGTTCGCCGAGGCCTTGAAAACCGCGACCGTGGCCGAACTGGAACCGGGCGACGCGCTGTATGTGCCGAAATACTGGTGGCATCACGTCCAGTCACTGGCGCCGTTCAATGTGCTGGTCAATTACTGGTGGGGCAACAGCGCCCAGACCGCTGAAAATCCGATGGCGCCCTTCCTGGCCGCCCTGCTGGCCCTCAAGGACATCTCGCCGGCCGATAAAGCCTATTGGAAGGCGATGTTCGACCATTACATCTTCCAGACCGATGGCGATCCTGTGGCACATATTCCGCCGACGCATCAGGGCGGGCTGGGCCGGCACACGGCAAAAAGCCGGGCCGAAATCCTCGCCGCCCTGAAGGCGCTAATCAACGGACATGGTTAATATTCAACATTGCTTTTGTTAAGGATTTTCAAAAATCAACAATTGATCTTTATGCCTGCACACTGGCCAGATAGCCGTCCAGGCGTTCGGTACCCTGGGTAATCATCTGCACGAAGCCCATCTCGGCCGCCTTATCGCGCGCCTCGACACTGACCATGGTCGACCGCAGCGTCCATCGGGTCTTGCCGTCTTCTTCCGTAAAAGTGACCGCCTGGATGACCGGTGGCCGCGCCGGGTCATCGGATTCAGTGCGCCAGACCAGACGGTCCGGCTTGCGGATTTCGAGGAAGACACCCCTGAGCGCCATTTCAGAACCATCCGGTGACCGCATGACCTGGTTGCGCTCGCCGCCGACGCGCAGGTCGATTTCACAGACCGGATTGCTCCAGCCGTGACCACCCCACCAATGCACCATGTGCTCGGGTTCGGTGAAAACCGCCCACACCAGGTCGATCGGCGCATCAAGCAATCGCGTCATGCTGATGAAGGGTTCATTTTCCGGTTGGGTCACATCGATTATCACAGGGGTTCTCCTTTGTTTTGAGGCTAGTTCGACGGCGTTTTGCCTTGAATATGCTTGAGATAGTCTTCCATGGCGTCGAGGCTGCGGCCCCAGAACCGGGCATATTCGCCGATCCAGCCATAGGCCTCCTTCAACGGCGCCGCTTCCAGCCGGCACGGCCGGTATTGAGCATCCTTGCCGCGCGATACCAGTCCGGCATTTTCCAGAACCTTGAGATGCTTGGCCACCGCCGCCTGACTCATGGCATAGGGCGCCGTCAGGCCCTTCAGCGTCGTTTCGCCATTGGCGATCTGGGCCAGCATCCCGCGCCGCGTCGGGTCGGACAGGGCGGTGAAGACGGCACTAAGAGGGTCGGCAGACATATATTCAACCAATTAGTTATCAACTAACTTGTTGAATACAAAAATGTGAAAATCCTGTCAAGCGACATAATACTGTTTTAAGAAATCAGCTTCGCGCGGCGGTCAGCGCGGCGATGCCCGCATCCAGCCCTTCGCGAGATTTGGCGAAGCACAGACGCAATACCGGCAAATCCCGCCCCGTCTCACAGAAGGCCTGCAACGGAATCGCGGCCAGGCCATGGTTGCGAACCAGATCATAGGCGAAATCCAGACCCGAACCTGCGATCCCCGACGCCCTCAGATCGATATTTAGGAAATAGGTGCCTTCGGCCGGCAGGAGTTTGAAACCGCCTTCCGTCAACAGTCCGCCGAGATAATCGCGCTGCCCCTTAAGCTCATTAAGCGCCGCATCGAAACGCGCCTGTGGCAGGCCAAGGCCAAAGGCAACCGCGTGTTGCAGGGCCGGCGGCGTGGCGAAAGTTATGAACTGGTGCGCCCGGCTCACAATGTCGATCAGCGCCTTTTCCGCCACCACGAACCCGATTTTCCAGCCGGTGAGCGAGAATATCTTACCCGCCGAGCCGATCTTGATCGATCGCCGCGCCAGACCGGGAATGTGTAAAACACTGACATGATGGCGATCGAAAACCACCTCTTCCCACACCTCGTCGCTCATAACCCAGGCATCGAAGCGCTCGCAATAATCGCCCAGCAAGGTCAGTTGCGCGGGTGTGAAACAATGCGTGGTCGGGTTGTTCGGCGTGGTGATCAGGACCAGCTTCGTTCGGCTGGTAAACACCGCTTTCAGGTCGTCATCGCTGAACTGCCAGTGCGGCGGATCAAGCTGGACGATACGCGGAATGCCGCCGGCGCGCCGGATCAGGGGCACATAGGCGTCATACATCGGCTCGAACACCACCACCTCATCGCCCGGCGTGATTATCGAAAAGATGGCCGCGCAGATGGCTTCAGTGGCGCCGGAAGTGATCAAAACCTGCGTATCGGGATCGAGTTTCAGCCCCTGTCGACGCTCGTAGAAATCGGCCACTGCCTGACGCAGAACCGGCAAGCCGCGCATCGGCGCATACTGGTTCGATTGCGTCATCAGCGCCTGCGCCGCCGCCTCGCGCACCTCCGGGAAACCATCCGTCTCAGGAAAGCCCTGACCGAGATTGACCGCGCCATACGCCTTCGCTTCCAGCGACATGGTCTCGAATATACTGACAGGCAGATCGGCAAAGACAGGATTCATGCGGCCTTCATAATATGAAAAGGCCCGAAGGGAACAGGGAAAACCTTCGGGCCTTGGGTTTGAGCATCGCTGAGGCAGGGATAGAACCTCAGGCGTAGGCGCTCAAATTTTGCCGGGCGGACCGTAACGGACCGAGTTCCAGCCACTGATCGATCTGATGGCCTTCCGGCAGCAGGTGGCGTTTTTTCAGCCAGTCCTGCAATGCTTCCAGGGCGGACAGGCGTTCAGGCTCCAAATCCAGCCGCGCGCTTTCGGGCAGTCGGCCACCATATGCCGTTTCCGCATCGGCGATCTCGACCTTGCCCTCAATGGCCGCCTGTTTCAGCGCCTCTTTCGGAAAGGCCTGCGCCCATTCGCCGGCCTGCATCAGGTTCGACAGAATACGCGTGACGATATCGGCGCGGCCCTCAAGCAGCACCCGATCCACCGTGACGGCGCGCAATTCGACCAGGCCGGCAAGGCGAGGCTCGTTGCGGATATCCTCTGCCGTAAAGCGATGCACTTCCTTCAGATTGGCCGAGCGCGCCAGTTCCAGCCCCTTGGCGCCGAACAGGATCGAGACGTCACTTTGCCCGCCAAGCAGAGCCTCGACCTCACGCCGCGCCACATCACCGAAAGGCACGCTGGGATGATCGGCCACCACCGGCACAAACTCGATATCGGAACGGGCGATGCCGGCGACATCCAGCACCGTCTCCCAGGCACGCAGGGATCGCACCTGGGCCGGCGAGAAATTCCCCGCTTCCTTGATGAGGCTGAGGCGGCGGCCGATGAGATCGCGCAAGCTGTGAATCGGCTGTCCGGGACGCGTGACGATGCTGACCGAGTGGTATGTCTGGCCGATCGCCAGCAGGCGCGACCGTTCGTTCAGACCGTGTGCCCACAATGCTGTCGCGGCATCAGCTTCGCGGATCAGGTTGGGCAGGCTGTGATCGAGATGGCCCTGCCTGACGCCGGGGGTCGAATTCTCACGCACCGAGACGAGGTGGACATTTTCACGCAGGAATTCGCGCTGCAATACGCCGCGATTGGCGATCAGCCCCAGGGCGGTCAGGGTCGGGCAGCGGGCGTACCAGATCAGGGGCGCCGGCGCAGACGTTTCGGAGGAATGGGATTTCGGCATGATATGTCCGTTGGTTGCGAACAATACCATATCAAATCAGTGTAGTTTTGTCGGGCGATCAAATATCGCCCGACAGTTGAGTAAAATTAAAGGATGGTCCTATGTGATTCAGACGGTCAATGTCCCGCGCTGACGATCGCCGTAACCGTGTCGGGAAAGGCCTGCGCCCCCGTCGCCCGGTCGAAAAGACCAGACGAATGGTTCGTTGTGGGGCCGTTATCCCAGTACATCGGCACAAGGCCGTGCTGATGGGCGGAACGGGTAATATATTCATCCCAGAAGGTACGATACTTGCCCGATGCATCATATTCGGTGCGCACCATGGCCGAGTATTCGCCCAAAATCACCGGTACGCCCTTGTCGACGAAATTGGCTTTCATCTTCTGGAACTGGCCGTCTGTATAGGCTTCATTGGCCCATGTTTCCGTCACGGCGGTATTTGTGGCGATGGAACCCCACTGCCAGATGCCGCTGGAGGCATTGAGCGTGAAGTTATACGGATCGTAATAGTGGACTTCCATCATCAGCCTGCCGGTGGCCGTGTCGGTGGGCAGCGCCGCATTACACGCGACCGTATAATCGATGTTGGTGTTGTAACCCTGCACGACCAGGAAACGGCTGGCATTATTGCCGCCGGTGGTGCGCACGGCGTTCACGAATGTCTGGTTGAAACTGTTCTGTACCGCGCAGTTTTCTGTTGTCGGCGCGCTATAGACATTGGTGACCATGACTTCGTTGGTACCGGCAAACAGCAGATGATCGTCATAGGTTTTGAAATTATCGGCGATCTGGGTCCAGAATTTGGTCAGTTTCGCGTTGACCGCCGTCTGGTCGGTATAGGTCGGCTGCATCCAGCCACCATCCCAGTGGACATTGATGACGACATAAAGCCCAGCGCTATGGGCGTAATTCACCACCTCGGTAACGCGCGCCATCCAGGCCGGGTTGATGCTATTGCCGCCATCGGCATATTCGCTCCAGGCGACCGGAATGCGTATGCTTTTAAAGCCTGCCGCCTTGACGGCGATCATCAGGGCCTGCGTGGCGGTGGGATTGCCCCAGGCTGTCTCCTGCGAAACGGTAAAGGGTGCCGTACCGCCGCCGATGGCTTCCAGCGTATTGCCGAGATTCCAGCCGGGCGACATTTCCTGAAGCGCCGTTGCCGCTGTCAGACTGCCGCTGCTTGAAGAACTGGAGCTTGAAGACGAACTGGAAGCGCTTGATGAACTGGATGAACCCCCGCCGCTGCTGCCGGCGTTACTGCTGCCGCCACTACCGCAACCCGCGATAAAGACCAGCGTCAAAAGGCCGGCCGCCCACGAAATCCGGGCCTTGCCGCCCGTAACCTTACCCGACGAATCCAAATGATATCTCCCATTCCTGCTTTTCTGAGCTTCAGCTTATGGGGACGGGTAATATGCGCAGATATCTGCAGACCCTATTGGTCCGTTTTACCTGAATCGTTCCCTTGACCCCGCGGGCTGTCTCATCGTTTTTGTTAGCGCTATCAGTCGAAAAGGCGTTTTGGCTGTCTTTTGCGATCTGGCACGCTCATTTGTCATATAATCGAACAGGATCGATCACAACTCGGCAATTTTATATATGAGTTGATTTTTATATACGTGACACTTTCATCACATCGCGGGTTGTTTAAAATACAAACGCCCGGCGTCAAAAAGGCGCCGGGCGTTGAAAATCCTGTTCTGTGGCAATAGCTTAAAGCGTCGAAGATACCTTCCACAGGTCGACGCCGCCTTCGGTGGCGTAGGTGTCGATATCGGCCAGTTCCTGATCGCTGAAGGCCAGGTTATCAAGCGATTTCAGCGTATCGGCCAGTTGCTCGACAGTGCGCGCCCCGACCAGGGCCGAGGTAACGCGCGGATCGCGCAGCACCCAGGCAATCGCCATCTGCGCCAGGGTCTGGCCACGTCTGGCGGCAATATCGTTGAGCGCCTTGATGCGGCGGATATTGTCATCGCTGATCATGGCCTGATTGAAGGAGCCGGCCTTGGCGGCGCGGGCATCGGCTGGCACGCCATTGACGTACTTGTTCGACAGCAGCCCCTGTGCCAGCGGCGAGAAGGCGATGCAGCCGGTGCCCAGCTCGGCCAGGGTATCGAGCAGACCTTCTTCGATCCAGCGATTGAGCATCGAATAGGAGGGCTGATGAATGAGCAATGGTACACCTTCGCTCTTCAGGATGGCGGCGGCCTTCTGCGTCAGTTCCGGCGAATAGGACGAGATGCCGACATAAAGCGCCTTGCCCTGACGGTGCAACGTGGCCAGTGCCCCCATGGTTTCTTCCAGCGGCGTTTCCGGATCGACGCGGTGCGAATAGAAGATATCGACATAGTCGACACCCATGCGCTTCAGGCTCTGGTCGCACGAGGCGATCAGGTATTTGCGCGAACCGCCGACGTCTCCGTAAGGTCCGGGCCACATGTCCCAGCCGGCCTTGGTCGAGATCACCAGCTCATCGCGGTGCGCCTTGAAATCGGTGGCCATGACGCGGCCGAAATTTTCTTCCGCCGAACCGTAGGGCGGGCCGTAGTTGTTGGCGAGATCGAAATGGGTGACGCCGTGATCGAAGGCATATTGCAGGATGGCGCGGCCGGTTTCGAAGACATCGGTACCACCGAAATTCTGCCACAGGCCCAGCGAGATCGCCGGCAGTTTCAGGCCCGACCGGCCGCAGCGACGGTAAGGCATTTTGGTATAGCGGTCACCCGCGGCGACGTAAGGAACAGGAAAGGCCATGTGAATTAATCCAGGGTTTTGAGGATGGCATTGATACCGATTTGAGCAATTTCAAGGTCTTCGACACCGGACAGGCCGCTGACGGCCACAGCGCCAAGGCACTGGCCTTTGTGCATGACCGGCGCGCCGCCATCCCAGCCGACATAGCGGCTGTCGCCATGATAGTGAACATCCGAGCCGTCTTCTTGCGCGTTGCGACCGAGATCACCGGACGGGCCACGCACGCGGGCGGCGGTATAGACCTTATTCTGGGCAATGACGATCGGCGGCAGGGCGCAGCCATCGGTGCGCCACAGGGCCAGCAGTTCACCATGACTGTCACCGACCGCAACCACACCGGCCTTGCCGCGCTTTTTCAGCTCGGCGACGCAGGCATCGATGGCCAGCCGGGCTTCGGCCTCGCCTAAATTCAGGATGGTTTGCATATGACGGTCGTTCCCTCGTTTTATTAAGGCCACTGAATAAGGACCCTGCGTTACCGGTGTCAATAGCCACTTGACGACAACGCTGTCATCGTGATCCATAGGCGCAAATAAATATCTCAGAGAAGAAGCGCCTCATGTCCCATCGTCCCCTTTTACGGGCCGCCGCGTCCGTGGCCGCTTTGTTGCTGGCCTTTGGTGCCAACGCGAAAAACGCCCCAAAAGCGCCCGTCGTTCATCCGAAGCTCTGGCCGGTCGCCAAATCGCCCATCGGCCTTGATCCCGTCATCGAGAAGCGCATCACCGATATGCTGGCGCAGATGACGGTCGAGGAAAAGGTCGGTCAGGTCATCCAGCCGGAATGGAAATCGATCAAGCCGGAAGAGGTGACGCAGTATCATATCGGCTCGATCGAGAACGGCGGCGGCGCGGTGCCCGGCGGCAACAAACATTCGACCGTCAAGGACTGGGTTGATCTGATCGAGCCCTATTATCAGGCGTCGGTGGCTCCCGGTCAGAAAGTCACTATCCCGCTGATCTGGGCGTCGGACGCCGTGCACGGCCATAACAATGTCTATGGCGCCACGCTGTTTCCGCACAATATCGGCCTGGGCGCCGCGCACGATCCGGCTCTGATCCGCCGCATCGGTGAGGCCACCGCCGCCGAGGTGCGTTCCACCGGCATGGACTGGTCGTTCGCTCCCACTATCGCCGTGGCACGCGATGACCGCTGGGGCCGCACCTATGAGAGCTATTCCGAAGACCCAAAAATCGTCGAGCAATATGCCGCCGCCATGGTGAGTGGCATCGAGGGGTCAGGTCAGACCTTTCTCGACGACCATCATGTCATCTCCACCGCCAAGCACTTCCTCGGCGACGGCTCGACCGATGGCGGCCGCGACCAGGGCGAATCCTCGGTCTCCGAAGCCGATCTCGCCCGCCTGCATGGCGCGGCCTATGTCGACGCCATCAATGCCGGCACCCAGTCGATCATGGCGAGTTACAATTCGTGGCATGGCGTCAAGATGCACGCCAATAAGGGCCTGCTGACCGATGTGCTGAAAGACCGGATGGGTTTTGACGGCTTCATCATGGGCGACTGGCTGGCGCACGGCCAGATCGCCGGCTGCACCAATTCGGACTGTGCCATCGCCTTCAATGCCGGGCTGGATATCTTTAACCAGCCACAGGACTGGAAGCTGCTCTACGCCAATCTGGTGCGCGAGGTGAATGACGGCACCATCCCCAAGGCGCGGCTGGATAATGCCGTGCGCCGCATCCTGCGTGTCAAATTTCGCATGAAGGTCTTCGATCAGCCCTCGCCGGCCAATCGCCCGGATACGTTCAAGCCCATCGGCACGCTGGAACATCGCGCCATCGCCCGCGAGGCCGTCGCCAAGTCGCTGGTCCTGTTGAAAAACGATGGCGTCCTGCCGCTGAAGGCCGGCGCGACCGTGCTGATCGCCGGCGATGGGGCCGACAATATCGCCATACAGTCGGGCGGCTGGACCTTGAGCTGGCAGGGTGCTGACAACACCAATAACGACTTCCCCGGCGCCACCTCGATCTATGAAGGGCTGAAAGCCCAGATCGAGGCATCGGGCGGACAGGCGCTTTACAGCCCGGACGGCACCGCCCCGCAAAAGCCGGATGTCGCCATCGTCGTCTTCGGCGAGACGCCCTATGCCGAATTCATGGGCGATCAGTCCGACGTCGCCCTGCACCATGACAATTCCGACTCTCTGGAACTGATCAAAAAGCTGAAGGTGCAGGGCATACCGGTTGTGGCCGTCATGCTCTCCGGCCGGCCGCTCTATGTCAATCCGCAGATCAATGCGGCCGATGCCTTTATCGCCGCCTGGCTGCCGGGCTCGGAAGGCGAAGGCATCGCCGATGTGCTGACCGGCAAATCGGATTTTACCGGCAAGCTTAGCTTCTCGTGGCCAAAGCGCCCCGATCAGACGCCGCTCAATGTCGGTGACAAGACCTATGATCCGCAGTTCGCCTATGGCTATGGCCTGAGCTATGCCGCACCCGCCGAGACGCCAGCCCTGCCGGAAGTCGCTGACACCACCAAGTATGGCGAGAAGAACGTCTACTTCACCAAGGGCACGGTCTGGAACGGCTACAAGCTGACCCTCACCGACGATGCTCAGCACCGCATGGATTATGTCGGCACCCGGGCCACGCTCTACGGCACGGCGGCGCTCACCCTGTCACCGCAGGATGATGGCGCAGTGAAGGCGGTGTGGAACGGCAAGGCCAAGGCCGCGCTCGAAGTCGGGGCCGATAAGCCCTCCGATATCGCCCGTGAAGCCAATGGCGCCATGATGATCTCGCTCACCCTGCGTATCAATGCCGCCCCCTCCGGTGAGGTCCGTCTCGGCGTTGGCTCGGCCTCGGTTCCGGTCACTGGCTGGCTAAAATCGGCTTCCGGCGGTTACACTTCGCTCGCCGTGCCGCTGTCGTGCTTCAAGGCGCAGGACCTCGCTGCCACCCCGACCGTGGCGCGCATCGAGACGGCGGGCACGCTCGACCTTTCGATCTCCGATATCCGCCTCACCGAAACAAAGGCAGGTGCGTCATGTCCCACATAATAATCGCCGCCACATTGGCCCTGGTCCTGGCCACGCCGGCCGCAGCACAGGTCGCCAGCCCCGATACCCGCTCGCACCTGATGGTCATGAACATTCGCACCGGCGAGAAGCGGGAGGTCTATGACAGTCCCGTCCTGATCGAGGCGCCGAACTGGAGCCGCGACGGCCAGTCACTGATCTATAACAGCCTCGGTCATCTTTACCGTATCCCCGCAACGGGCGGCACACCGGTCCAAATCGATACCGGCAGTCAGGCCAAGCTCAACAATGATCACGGCCTGTCACCGGATGGTTCCATGATCGCGATTTCGGCCGACAAGCCGCATCCTGATCGCTGGTATTCGCACGTCTTCGTCCTGCCGGCGGCCGGCGGCGAACCGCGCGAGGTCACGCCGAACGGTCCGTCCTACTGGCATGGCTGGTCGCCGGACGGCAAGACCCTGGCCTTTGTCGGCGAGCGCAAGGGCGAGTTCGATATCTATACCGTGCCGGTCGCGGGCGGTCCGGAAACCAAGCTGACTGAGGCGGCGGGCCTTGATGACGGTCCGGACTACGACAAGGCCGGCAATATCTGGTTCAACTCGGTCCGCACCGGCCATATGCAGATTTGGCGCATGAAACCGGACGGCTCCGAAGAAACGCGGATGACCCATGACGACGCCTATGGCGACTGGTTCCCACATCCGTCGCCGGATGGCAAATGGGTGCTGTTCCTGTCGTTCAAAGGGGACGTGACCGGTCATCCGCCAGGCCAGCATGTCAAGCTGCGCCTGATGCCGCTGGATGGCTCAGGCAAACCGAAGGTGGTGACGGAACTTTACGGCGGTCAGGGCACACTCAATGTCAATTCATGGGCGCCGGACAGCGAGCATTTCGCTTTTGTCGAATATGATGATCCGGAAAAGAAGTAAGATATCTCCTCCCCTTCGCATCGGGGGAGGAGAAGATCAGCTCTTCTTGATGTCGAAGCTTACCGAACAGCCTTTGCAGCTACCGCAACCCGAACCGCAGCCTGTGTCCTTGGGGGCTGCCGGTGCCAGTTTCTCCGCGACAGCCGACATACCCGCACGGTTGAAGGCTTGCGCGCCCCTGACCTGCAAATCATGGCTCAGTTTCGGCATCATCTTGCGCATCATCTGCACGGCGCAGAAGCCGACAACCGCCGTAATGATCACGGCCTGAATAACAGCGTACATCATGTCAGTGCTTTCGTAATCTGATAGGTCAGGAAGGCGGCGGCATAGGCCAGCGCGAAGAGATAACCCGCCGTGATACCGACCATTTTCCACGAATTGGTTTCGCGCTTGATAACAGCGAGCGTCGACAAACATTGCGGTGCGAAAACGTACCACGCCATCAGTGACAGGGCCGTAGCCAGCGACCATTGCGACGAGATCAGCGATCCGAGCTGCGCCGCCACCGCGTCATCGCTGCCGGAAACCGCATAGACCGTGCCCAGCGCCGAGACGGCGACTTCGCGCGCCGCCAGACCGGGGATCAGCGCCACGCAAATTTGCCAGTTGAAACCGACCGCGGAGAAGACCGGCTCGATCCAGTGGCCGATCATGCCCGCCAGCGAATAATCGATCGCCGGGCCAGCGGCGCCTTCGGGCTTGCCGGGGAAGGTCGTAGTCACCCACAACAGGGTATTGACGGTGAAGATGATGCCGGTGATGCGGCGCATGAAGATCATGGCGCGTTCGCCGAGACCGATCGCCAGGTTCTTGACATGCGGCATCCGGTAGGACGGCAGTTCCATGATCAGCGGATGCTCGCTCTTATCGCGGCGGAACACCGACATGACCAGCGAAACGGTCAACCCGCCAACAATACCGACAATATACATGCCGAACAGGATCAGGCCGCGGAAGCTGATAAAGCCCCAGACCTGCTGTTCCGGCACGAAGGCGGCGATCAGCAGGGTATAGACCGGGATGCGCGCCGAACAGGTCATCAGCGGCGCGATCAGGATGGTGGTGATGCGATCGCGGACATCGTGGATCGAGCGCGTGGCCATGATGCCGGGAATGGCGCAGGCATGGCTCGAAAGCAGCGGAATGAAAGACCGGCCGGTCAGGCCCGCCTTCGACATCAGATTATCGAGCAGGAAGGCGGCACGCGGCAGATAGCCGGATTCTTCCAGGATCAGGATAAAGAAGAACAGGATGATGATCTGCGGCAGGAACACGATGACCGAGCCGAGACCACCGATCAGGGCGTCAGCAATGAAGCTTTTCAGCAAGCCGTCCGGCAGGGTTTCGGTGACGAAACCGCCGAGCCAGGCCATGCTGGCCTCGATGAAATCCATCGCCGGCGTGGCCCAGGTGAAGACCGCCTGAAAGACCACGAACATGATGACGATCAGGATGGGGATGCCAAGGAATGGATTAAGCAGGATGCCGTCCAGCCGGTCATCGATCAGCGAGGTCCGCTGCGGCATTACCACCGAAGCCTCAAGGATACGGCGGACATCGCTGTGCAGGTCGCCGGTCTCTTTGATTTCCGGTACATGCGGCGCCACATTAGCATCGAGATGCGCCACCAGCGCCGCCGTGCCATTGGTCTTGACCGCGATCGTCTCGATGATCTTGACACCGAGTTCGGCTTCCATGCGGGCCGTATCGATGGTGATGCCACGCTTGCGGGCCGCATCCATCATGTTCAGCGCCAGAATCATCGGCCGGCCGAGTCGCTTGACCTCAAGCACGAAACGCAGGTGCAGGCGCAGGTTTGTGGCGTCGGCCACGCAGACGATCAGGTCCGGCATGGTCTCACCCGGACGGCGGCCCAGGCAGATGTCGCGGGTGATGATTTCGTCCGGCCCCATGGCGTCGAGGCTGTAAGTGCCCGGCAGATCCAGCACCTGCACCTTGCGGCCAGATGGCGCGATGAAATGGCCTTCCTTGCGCTCGACGGTGACGCCGGCGTAGTTGGCGACCTTCTGGCGGGCGCCGGTCAACTGGTTGAAAAGCGCCGTCTTCCCGCAGTTTGGGTTGCCGACAAGCGCGATGGTCATGCTGTCCATTTAAGCGGCCTTCTCGACCAATACGCGCGCGGCTTCCGAGCGGCGCAGGGCGAAGCGGGTGAAACCGATCTGGATCAACAGCGGATCGGCGCCGATTGGTCCGCGCCCGACCACTTTCACCGGTTCGCCGTTCACAAAGCCCAACTCCCGCAAGCGGTTGCTGATCAGATCTCCATCGTGGATATCGACGACCCCGGTCACAAGCGCGGGGGCAAAGGCAGGCAGTTCGGTCAGTTTCATAAGGGCTCACTCGTACGATGAGAATGATTATCATTTATGGCCCCGACAGGTCAAGAGATTGCGTATGAATCGCAGGTCTGCGGCAATTTGCCCTGCCGCTAAATGTGTAATTCGGACGACAATGAGGCAATAATGCAAATTATTCGCAAGATTCAGCTTGCAATTAAGAATGGTTCGCAATAACAAACCCTCAGTCGCCGCCTCCCCGGTTAAATCTGAGAGAAAAACAATGTCCTCCATCCGCAGCCGCAAACACCCGGCGAACCCTTACGCCATAGCCCTTGCCGCCCTGGCCCTGCCGCTCATGGCCGCCCCGGCCATCAGCCATGCCGATGCAGCGGCTGACGCCGATGCTTATCAAAAGGAACACGGTCAGGAAATCACCATCAAGGGTGAGCGTCGTGCGCCTTACAAGGAAGACAAGTCCGCCAGCAAGAAGGCCACGGCCGAATTGCTCGATACGCCTCAGACTGTTCAGGTGATCGGCAAGGAAATTATCAAGGAACAGGGCGCCACCACCCTGACCGAGGCGTTGCGCAATGCGGCCGGGGTTGGCACCTTTAATCTTGGTGAAAACGGCACAACCTCGACGGGTGACGCCATCTATATGCGCGGTTCGGACGCCTCGGGCAGCATCTTCGTCGATGGTGTGCGCGACGTTGCCTCGGTATCGCGCGATGTCTTCAATATCGAATCCGTCGAAGTCCTGAAGGGCGCCGCCGGCACCGATGTCGGCCGCGGCTCGGCCACCGGCGCCATCAATCTCTACACCAAGCACGCTGCCCCGCATAACTTCTACAACGGCTCGGTTTCCGCCGGTGGTGGCGACTTCAGCCGCGCCACGGCCGACCTGAACTGGAAGCTGGCCGAAACCGCCGCCCTGCGCCTGAACCTGATGACGCAGGACGCCGGTGTCGCCGGCCGTGACGTGATCAAGAACAAACGCTGGGGCGCCGCCGCCTCGCTCGGCTTCGGTCTCGGCACGTCGAGCCGTTACTACCTCGACTATATGCATGTCGATCAGGACAATACGCCCGACGGCGGTGTAACCACCATCGGTCTGCCCGGCTACTCATCACCGGACGATATCAAAAGGGCCGGCTACCGCGACTTCCTCAACGACGCCGCACCTGCCAACCCGAAAAACTTCTACGGCACCAAGGATGATTTCGACGACATCCAGACCGATGTGGTCACCTTCACCTTCGAGCATGATTTCAGTAATGGTATGCACCTCAGCAACCTGACCCGCTGGAGTGAGACCGACCAGGACTACCAGCTCAATGCCATCATGGGCCAGGGCACAAACGGAGCCACCGCCAGCACACGCCCCCTGCTCACGCCTGACCCCGCCGATCCTTCGACCTGGACCCTGACGCGCCTTATTACCAACAAGGACGCCAGAAACACCATGCTGACCAACCAGACCAACCTGCAAATGCATTTCAGCACCGGCGGTCTGGAACACAATGTCAGCACCGGTCTGGAACTGATCAGCGAAGAACAGAAAAGCCTGACCTTCGACACCAGCGCCGCTGCCGGCGCCTATCCGGCGGTCAGCATTTACAACCCCGATCCCAATGTCGGCGGTTATACACGTAAGCTGACCGGCGCCTACAGCGACGGCCAGACGGATACGGTCGGCCTCTATGTCAACGACACAGTCCGCTTCAGCGAAGCCTGGCAGGTCAGCGCCGGTCTGCGTATCGATCACTACAAGACCACCTACAAGACCGTTGCCGCCAATGGCACGGTTACGCCCTTCACACCCGCCGAAGACGATCTGCTGACCGGCAAGCTCGGCGTGGTTTACAAGCCCGCCGCCAACGGCAGCATCTACGCCTCCTATGCCATTACCCAGCAGCCTCCCGGCGGCTCCACCTTCACCCTGGCCGCCGACAACTCGGCCAATGCCAATAACCCCGATGTCGACCCGCAAAAGGCCAAGACCTCGGAAATCGGCACCAAGTGGGACCTCCTGCGCAAACACCTGTCGCTGACCGGCGCCCTCTATCACACCGAATATTCCGACAGCATCGCTACCGATACCGACGGCACCTTCTATCGTACCGGCGAGAAGAGCGTTTCCGGCATCGAACTGGGCGCGGTCGGCCAGATCAATCCGCACTGGAATATCAGCGCCGGCTACACAATCATGGATACCAAGGTGAAGAACCAGAATGTGGTCACCGCCGATGGGTCTACCGACCTGGCCTACAGCCCCAAGGATGCCTTCACGCTGTGGACGACCTATGCGCCCACCAAGCGCTTCACCATCGGTGGCGGCGCCCGTTACAACGGCGAAATGAAGCGTGGTTCCGATGGCGCGGTCGGCACTCCCGCCGTCATCAAGGGCTATGT
>FSVH01000108.1_pt1 | contig 50118 bp, 43 predicted proteins | sample 1637631 | NCBI WGS metagenome assembly FSVH01 (sample SAMEA3914814, study PRJEB12502) | metagenome | biome: forest; material: soil | place: USA | collected 2011-09-16 | depth 0.1 m | reverse complement strand
CGTCTCTATATCCCGGTTAAGCTGCTGGTTCATCGCCGTCATCTGGAATTCGTACTCGAAATCAGCCACCGCGCGCAAGCCGCGAATGATGACACCGGCACCGACCTCCTGCGCGAAGTGCATCAGCAGGCTGTCGAAAGGCCGTACTTCGACGCGATCGCCAAGATGCGCCACCTGTTCGCGCACCATTTCGACACGCTCATCGATGGTGAACATCGGCGCCTTGCCGATATTGCGCGCCACGCCGATGACCAGCTTGTCGACCAGCTTCACCGCCCGGCCGATGATATCGCTGTGGCCATTGGTGATGGGATCGAAGGTCCCCGGATACAAACCTGTCCTTTGCCCCATCCCCTGGCCCGCTCTCTTATCGATATCCATTGCCCCTCCAGCAGGTTTTAGATTTCGCTGTTCACAGGCGAAGTTCCGTCCGTCGCATTGTCAGGGCCGTTGTCAGTCTCGTCCTCGCCGGAATCCACGATCCGTTCAACCGAAACGACCTTCTGGCCCTCCGACGTCTTGAAAATGGTCACGCCTTGAGTATTTCGGCTGGCGATACGCACCTTGGTGACATTGGTGCGGATCAACTGCCCGCCCGAAGTCACCAGCAACAACCCATCGGTAACGTCAATCGGGAACGAAGCCACCAGCTTGCCACCGCGCTTGCTGAGATCGATCGCGACGATCCCCTGCCCGCCCCGGCCGGTTCGGCGATAATCGTATGACGATGACCGCTTGCCGAAACCAATGTCTGAAACCGTAAGGATGAATTCCTCAGTTGCCTGAAGTTCGGCAAAACGCTCATCAGGCATCGGTGCTTCATCACCAAGATCTTCGCCGTCTTCATCAGATACGGTGACGACATCATCGGCTTCTTCACCCGAAGATGCCCGCAAGGCTGCCGCCCGTTTCAAATATTCAGCGCGTTCTGCCGGCGTGGCATCGACGCGTTTCAATATGGCCATGGAGATGACCTTGTCCTCGCCGAGCAGGCGCACGCCACGCACACCGGTCGAATCGCGGCCCTTGAAGACACGGACCTCATCGACGGCAAAGCGGATTGAGCGGCCGCCCGAGGTGGACAGCAGAACGTCCTGGTCTTCGTTACAGACGGCCACACCGACAATGGCATCACCGTCTTCCAGCTTCATGGCGATCTTGCCGGCGCGGTTGACATTGACGAAATCGCTCAGCTTGTTGCGGCGAATATCGCCGGACTTGGTAGCGAAAATAATGTCCTGACGTTCCCAGGCGGCTTCATCCTCCGGCAGGGCCAGAATATTCGAAATAGTCTCGCCGCCATCGAGCGGCAGCAGGTTGACGAACGCCTTGCCCTTGGATTGCGGATTGCCGAGCGGCAGGCGCCAGACCTTGAGCTTGTAGGCCTTGCCAGTGGAAGAGAAGAACAGCATCGGCTGGTGCGTTGTAGCCGAATAGACGCCGGTGATGGCGTCCTCGTCCTTCATCGCCATGCCGGACCGGCCCTTGCCGCCGCGATGCTGCTCACGATAGGCCACCAGCGCCGTGCGCTTGACGTAGCCGGAGTGCGTGACCGTCACCACCATGTCTTCGCGCGGGATCAGGTCTTCATCCTCGATATCGCCTTCACCATCCACAATCGTGGTACGGCGCGGAATGGCGAAATTATTGCGGACCTCGATCAGTTCCTCGCGGACAATGCCCAGGATGCGCTCGCGTGAGCCGAGGATTTCGAGATAGTTGGCGATGGCGGCGGCCAGGGTTTTGATCTCGTCACCGATTTCGTCACGGCCAAGGCCGGTCAGGCGCGACAGGGTCAGGGCCAGAATAGCGCGGGCCTGTTCGTCGGTCAGGCGGACCTGCCGGTCTTCAAGCACGATGGAGCGCGGATCAGCGATCAGGTCGATCATCGGCGCCATGTCACCGGAAGGCCAGGTGCGCGAGGTCAGGCGCTGGCGAGCTTCCGACGGATCGGCTGACGAACGGATGATGTGAATGACTTCATCGATATTGGCGACGGCAATCGACAGACCGACCAGGGTATGGCCGCGATCACGCGCCTTGCTCAGTTCGAAGCGCGTCCGGCGGACAACGACTTCTTCGCGGAATTCGAGGAACAATTCCAGCAGCTTGCGCAGGCCCATCTGTTGCGGACGGCCATGGTTCAGCGCCAGCATGTTGACACCGAACGAGCTTTGCAACTGGGTATAGCGATAAAGCTGGTTGAGGATCACGTCACCCGACGCATCGCGCTTCAGCTCGACAACGACGCGCATACCCTGACGATCGCTTTCGTCGCGGATATCCGAAATGCCTTCGATGCGCTTTTCGCGCACCATGTCGGCGATATATTCGATCAGGGTCGCCTTGTTGACCTGATAGGGAATCTCGGTGATGACGATGCCTTCGCGGTCCTTGCGGATCGTCTCGACGCTGGCCTTGCCGCGTGTGACCACCGAGCCGCGGCCGGTCATCAGCGCCTGACGCGCACCGGAACGGCCGAGGATCTCACCGCCGGTCGGGTAATCCGGACCCGGCACGATATCGAGCAGCTCTTCCAGGGTGACGTTCGGATTATCCAGCATCGCCAGACAGGCGTCGATCACTTCGCCAAGATTATGCGGCGGGATGTTGGTGGCCATACCGACGGCGATGCCACCGGCGCCATTGACCAGCAGATTGGGAATACGCGACGGCAGGACCGAAGGTTCGTCTTCCTTACCGTCATAATTGGGCTGGAAATCGACCGTATCCTTGTCGATATCGGCCAGCAGCGACATGGCCGGCTTGGACAGGCGCGATTCCGTGTAACGCATGGCGGCCGGCGCATCGCCATCGACCGAACCGAAATTGCCCTGACCATCAACCAGCAGCAGGCCCATCGAAAACGGCTGGGCCATACGGACCAACGAGTTGTAGATCGCCAGGTCGCCGTGCGGGTGATATTTACCCATGACGTCACCGACGATACGCGAACACTTCACATAGGATTTTTCGGGCGTGTGCCCTTCCTTGTGCATCGAATACATGATGCGGCGATGGACGGGTTTCAGACCGTCACGGGCATCCGGCAGGGCGCGCGAAACGATAACGCTCATGGCGTAATCGAGATAGGAGCGCTTCAGTTCGTCTTCGATCGTGATGAAGCTGATGCCGGCCGGCGGCTGACCGCCAAAACCGTTGCGGGGGTCCTCGTCTTCAGGTCCCAAAACTTCGCCAGATGTCGTATCGTTCATGAATTCAATGTCTTGTATGCATCCACGCCGCCATATAGGCAGCGTGGATTGTTAAAATGCTTAGAGGAACAGCTTCGCTTAGAACGGGATTTCATCGTCCAGATCGAAGTTCTGCGGCGCGCCGGAAGGCGCTGCCTTCGGCCCCGAAGACGCGGGCGCGCCACCGTAGGAATCCTCGTACTGGTCGTAGCCGCCGCCCTGCGAGGCACCGCCGCCGCTGTCGCCACGGCCACCGAGCAAGGTCAGGTTGCCATTGAACTTTTGCAGGACGACTTCGGTCGAGTACTTTTCAACGCCCTGCTGGTCGGTCCACTTGCGCGTTTGCAGCGAGCCTTCAAGATAGACCGAAGAGCCCTTGCGCAGATATTGTTCGGCGATCTTGGCGAGATTGTCATTGAAGATGACGACGCGATGCCACTCGGTCTTTTCCTTGCGTTCGCCCGACGACTTGTCGCGCCAGGTTTCCGATGTGGCGATCGTCAGGTTGGCGACGCGATCGCCGGAATTGAGGGTGCGGATTTCCGGGTCCTTGCCGAGATTGCCGACCAGAATGACCTTGTTGACACTGCCTGCCATTGTAAATTTTCCTTACATTACCTGAGCGCTTGCCGCGCTCTTTTGTTCCATTGCGCGCACGCAGAATCAGCCCTGCGTGACCATGAGTCGAATAGTTAACACTAGAACCTTATGCGGCCTATGGGAAGGCCTGCGGACGCTTTGCCGCCCCTTCCCGCCACCTATTCCACAGATAGTTACTTCTTGGCGTCCGAAGGCATTTTCGGCAGGTCTTTCGGGATATCCACCGTCACCTGATCGCCCGTTGGCGCCTCTTCCTGAACCACAGAGCCCGGCGCCACCAGACGACCGTCAGGCGCCTTGACCAGCAGCGGAAAAGCCGGACCTTCATAATGCTGCGAATAACGCACCTCGCGGCCACCGGCGAACAGGAAGGTGCCGTTATAGGCGCCGATCGTCTGGTCACCTGCCGTCTGGGTCGCCATCATATCCATGCGCGCATTGTAGAGCCGGACGGCGCAGTGTTCGAGATCGGGTTCATTTTTGGACAGTTCGTTGAATTTCAGTCCGCCAGCCTTTGGATAGCCGATGTAGTAACAGGCCCCCGCCACATCCGGCGCCTTGACGCGTTTCTGACAGCCGGAAAGCGCCGCGACGGCAAGCCCGCCCGCCAGACTTATCAGCAGAATTGTCTTGATTTGCATAGGTAATCCTTCGCGGTCCGCCCTGATTTTCATGACGCGATTTAACCACGATTAACGACAAAAAACCAAGTAAAATATGGAAAAGGCGGACCAATGGTCCGCCTTTTCGCTTTATACCTTTGGGACAGATTTGGGCCCGGTTAATGCACCATCGGCACCGAACAGCCCTGCCCCTGATCAACCAGCGGACGGAAGGTGGTGTTGTCATCCGACTGCTCGACGCGCCGCGGCACCAGACGCAGCGTCTTGCTGCCCCAACGGCCATAAGAGGCCTGTCCGGGCGACACGCACCGTGTATCGAACAGGAGGATGGCGCACTGGCCAAGCGTGGTGTTATCCGACAGCTTGTTCCACGAATTGCTGCTGTAGCGCAGGCAGGCAGCGACAGGCCCGGCGCCGGCGCGCGTATCAGGCACGATTTCGGCGCCCTGGGCAGGGTCCGCCGGTTCCGCCACGGTGGCGCTTACCGGCGCGCCGGGCACTGGCACCAGCGACGCCGTAGGGGCTGCGACCTGATTGCCGTTGTCATCGATGCCGACATCGAGTTGCTGCGCGGCCACGCCGTTTTTCTTGGCGCACTCGGCCAGGGTCACATCGCCGACATAGGCGCCACTGACATAGCAGCGCAGAGGCTTTTTCGTGTCAAGCGAAGGCGCCGGATCGGCGACAGTGAAGGTCAGCCCGGTCGGCTGATCGTTCATCTTTTCATCGTCCTTGTGACCATGCGAAACACCCATGGCCAATATGATACCGACGACGATGGCAACCGTCGCCCCGATGCCGATGGCGATCCAGCGCTTTTGATCCTTGGCCATGAACTCCCCTCATTGACGCAAATATGCGTTTACATTGCTAACCATAATACGATTGACGCGAAAAGATGGCAACCGAATGACGGCCGCCGATTTGCTGTATTATGAGAGACGTAAAAGCCCTGTTCCACGCGCACCTGTCAAGCGCTGGTTCGGCTCAGGCACCGCCAGCTATGCGCCGCCGGTCAGCCTGTTCAGCGCCGCCTGATAGTTGGCGATCTGGTCGGTCATGTATTGCGGCACCGTGCCGCCGGTCTTGCCTTTTTTAGACGTATCGCTGTCCTGGGGATCACCATATCGCAGGTAACTATAGGCTTTCTGGACGTTTTTCAGCGTTTCCTGCAAGGAGGCAATCGCCTTGGTAATATTGGCGTCCGAATTCAGGTTGAGCGTCGTATCGAATTCGAGCCCCATCGCCTTCTGGGCCTTGAGATAGCTGCTGGAGGAGGCATCCATCGTCTTGTCGGCATCGTTGGTGACCATCCCCGAAGCCAGTCCCAACCCCGCCAATGCATCCTTGCCGGCGGGGCCGCTGACGATTTCCATCTGGCTCGATTTGTTGGCCGGCTTGATGTCGAGTTGGTCGATCTGCTTGCCCAGCACCTTGGTCACATCCACGGTCAGCTTGTAGCTGGAGGCGCGAGTGATCTTCGTGGCCAGGCTTTCCAGCGTATCATTGGCCTCGATCGTGATCGTCTTTTTCACGCCGGTCTTGGGATCGACCAGGTAAAACTGGTCGCCGGTGCGCGCGCTTGTGCCCGAAGTGATCAGCTTGGAATCGGTGGTTTCGATCTTGCCGAGCGGCAGACCCAAACGATCAAGCACACTGCCGGAATTGGCCGAAACCGCGATGGCGTTGGGTGTCACCATGCCGTTCGTGCCGGTATAGCGCGTCTGGTATTCGACAGCGCCCGTGTCAATATTCAGGCGTGCCAGGTAGGCATCATTGCCGTTGACCTTGGTCGTGCCGTCGATGGCGCCGTTGGTCTGGCCGGAAATCCACGCCTTGCCGTTGGCGAACTGCACCTTGGCGTCCTTTTCCGTGCCCGCGCCGCCATAATAGGCGATGCGATCATTGCTCGTCACCGACATATCCTTGTCGACTGACAGGGCAAAAGCGTCATAGGAACCGGAATACTTGGCAGTGGCATTGCCCGTGGCGCTCAGCAGGCCGCCCGAACCGGACGAGCCACCAAGATAGACCTTGCCGTCATAGATCGACATGCCGCTGATCGAGCCACCGCCGATGCCGCCGAGATCGCGTGACGCCGACTGGGTGGCGGTGTATTTCGTCGTGGTCACGCCCTTGGCGTCGGTGACATCCGTGGAACCGAGATCGAAGGTCTTCAGCACGGCATTACCCGCCTCGACGCCGGCGACATAAAGCGTATTGCCGTCTGTCTTCAACTGCGAGACCGTATCGCTTTGCGCCGTGCCGGTCTGAACGGTGAACTTGTAGGCGCCGGTGGCCGAGAAACCCATGACGTAACCGTCATAACCGCCTTTTGCCGCACCCGAAGCACCCTGCATCAGGCCCTGCGTCTTGCCACCAACATAGACCGAACCGTCATCGCCGAAAGCCACGGAGCTGGCTTCATCGGCGCCAGTCGAGCCACGCCGTTGCGTCCACTGCTCGACACCCGTAGAATCATAGACCGTTACGAAGCTGTCGGTCGTCGTGTCATCGGCGCCGTTCAGGCTGGTCGTGGTGGTCGAGGTGCTGGTCGCCGTGTTCTTGCCGGTGCCGTAGGTTGTTGTCTTGGTCGCGGCGATATCGAGCGCACCCGTCACCGAACCGGCGATCGCCACCTTGCCGTCGGACGAGACCGTCATGGCCAGGCCGGAAGCTGTGTCGGTAGAGCCGAGGGTGCGCGTGAAGACGATCTTTCCCGCCGAATCGTACTTGATCAGGGCGACATCCTGAGTGCCCTTGATCGTCTGGTCGTCGGTCGTATTATCGACATTGGCCAGGACGTACAGCGAGCCATCCGGCCCGGCCGCCGTTTGCAGGGCATTGGCGATAGTGTCGTCGGACGAGCCGTTATCGTTCACATTGGCGACCGAATCCGGCAGCGCGGTCTGACCGGATTCACCGGCGACCCAGTATTGCGCCCCGACCTTGGAAATGGCCGCCGGCGGCTGATCGGTTGTGCTCGAACTATCAGTCTGGAATTTCAGGATCTGCGAGCTGACGCTGTTGGTTTCGGTCTTTGTGCCGTCCGCCGCTTTCGTAGTGGTGGTGATCTTCGGGTCGCCGGTCGTCTGGACGACATAGACCGAATCCTGCAAGGCGGGCGCGCTCATGGTCAGGGCTTCCGTCGTTACGCCCTTGATCTGCAAGCCAAAGGTATCCTGCCCGGCCGACAGGGTGACCGTCTTGCCATTGATCGTCGTCGTCGTCGGGACGGCCGGTGTGCGGTTGACCACGAACTTGGTCTGGAGGCCCTGCGCTTTCAGCTGGGTATTGATGAAGCTGACCACGTTCGACATGCTGCGCGTCTGCGTCCCCATGTCCGCCAGGTCGATATTGACGGTAAAGGGCGTGGCCGTGCCGATCTTTTTCACGCTCATCGAAAACTTGACATCGCCATCGAAAGCCTTGACGGCGGTGCTGGCGGAACCGGTCTGGATCGCCGGTCCGGTATAGAGTGTATCGGTCCGCGCCGTGCCCACCGTGCCCTTGAGTTCGCTGGTCAGCGTGCCCTCGGTCAGGGACAGGTGATCGTAATCCGTATCGCCAAGATATCCGCCAACCTCCGCCATGCCGGCGTCGAAGCGGCGCTGGACCGCCGCCAGGGTCAGGCTGGAAATATTCGGCTCCTGCGCCTTGCTGGCCAGACCTTCCAGGGCATTCAGGCCCTGATACAAGGTGAACAGCTTGGTATAATCGGGTGAAGAACCGGCCACATTGGACGTCACCGCATTGGGATTGATGAACCTCCGGCCAGCCAGCACCTGGGTGACGAGATCGTCTTCCGACAACATGCTGGTACCGCCCGTCCAGGGTGCAGACGGCGCCGCCGCCTGTCCGGTCGGCGAATTGGTTTTCGTGCTGGCGGCACTGGTCGGTGCGGCACCCGGCGTCGACGGGTCCTGCGGCAAGATTCCCATCTTGGCGTTGTAATAATTCGTCAGCAATGTGGCGTCGAGCGAGATCAAAACAAGGACTCTTCGGGCTTCCGGACACGTATCGCCACTCAGTATCGGTCAATAATCCTTAAGAGTCGTAAACGTTTGGCATTAACACAACGGAACGCCTGATAAAATAACACCTTTTCACGGCGGAAAACTAAAAAAGGCGAGCCTGCGCCCGCCCTTTTTGAGATATCCCGATACCGGAAGCCTTACTTAAACAAAGATAGAATCTGCTGCGGCGACTGATTGGCGATCGACAGCGCCTGGGTGCCAAGTTGCTGCTGGACCTGAAGCGCCTGAAGACGCGAGCTTTCCTTGGCCATGTCAGCGTCGACCAGGTTACCGATACCGCCGGTAATCGAATCCTGCAACTTCGATACGAAGCTGAGGTGCCCTTCGATTTGCTTGGCCTGAGATCCCAATGCGCCGAGATTGGCATTGAGATTGTCGATCGAGGTATCGAGCTGGCCGAGAAGCGCCGACGCATTTGATGCCGTGCTGATATTGCTGCCGGCAGACAGGCTGATGATCGGCCCGCCCAGGGCGATCGTACGCACGCTCAGGGTAATGACCGAATTGGCGTCGGCATTGGCGATAAACTGGATGGCGCTGGGCAGCGAGCCGTCGATAATATTGGAGCCGTTGAAGGTGGCGTTTTCGACAACGTGGCTGATCTGGCCGAGGATCGCCTTGTAGTCACTGTTCAGGGCGTTGCGTGAGGTCGTGTCGATGGAGGTATCCATCGCGCCAACGACCTTTTCGCGCAGTTCGTTGAGCAGGTCCGACACCGACTCACCCGCCGCCAGCGACACATCTGCGATGGATGACGCGCGGTTGAGACTGTCCGTGACGGCGTTCAACCCGCCGAGATCCGCCCGCTGACCTTGTGCGATGGCGTAAACCGACGCATTGTCCTTCGCCGAGGAAACATCCAGACCCGTGCTGATCTTTTGTTGTGCATCCTCCAAGCTTTTGTTGGTGGAATTCAAATTCTGCAAGGCTATCATTGCGGAGGAGTTCGTATGAACGCTCACTGTCATGGCCCAAATACCTTCTATAAAAACGCCGACTCAGCAAAGTCTTAACGTTTATGGTAAGCAAATGGTTAACGAGCGCAAACGACTTTTACCGCGCATTAGGGAATGCACGGTGGATAATTTATAAATACGTACGTTAGAAGTTCGGCTTAAACGTCTGTTTTAATAACCGAACCTGCTTTATAGTTCGAGGATTCCCTCATCTTGACGAGCTCCTGCCGCGGCAGGATGCGAACCACTTCACCCGTATACCGGTCGATGGCCTTATAGACCCACTCCCCCGTATCGGGGTCCTTGTCGACGGTCAGCCGCAGCAAATAGGCCGGAGTCGGGTCCTGACTGCCGCCACGGGACAGATCGGAACCTGATTCTTTTTTGGCCTGCTCCGAGCCATTGCCGGCGGCAATTTCGACAGGCACATCCGGCGCAGGCTTTACCTGCGGCAAATCTGGCACCTGGGGGAAACTGAGAATATTATTGATCATCTTCGCAACTCGCCCGCGCTCTCACACGTCAGGCGCCCTCCGATAGAATGGGTTTAAAAAGAAAACAGGAGACGAGCTTGCGGCCCGCCTCCCATTTCAAGAGGCATTGGACCGATTAACGGAACAGGCTCAGGACAGTCGAGGTCGCCTGATTGGCGATGGACAGGGCCTGAATGCCAAGCTGCTGCTTTGTTTGCAGAGCCTGCAGTTTGGCGCTTTCCTTGGCCAGGTCGGCATCGACCAGATTACCGATACCGGCGGTGATCGAGTCTTGCAGCTTGCCGACGAATTCCAGGTGGTTATCAACCGCCTTGGACGCCGTACCCAGTTGAGCCAGAGAGGACGAGACCGAGTTGATCGAGTCATCAAGCGTAGTGAGCAGCGCGCCAGCCGACGAAGCGGTCGAGAACGACGCGTCGCTGGCGAGGGTAACGATGCTGCCGCCGAGCGACAGGTTCTGAGCCGAAACGGTCAGAACGCTGGTACCACTCGAATTGGCCAGAGCCGTAATCTCAGTCTTGCTGCCGTCAACGAGATTGATACCGTTGAAGGAGGCATTGCTCAGAGTCTTGGTGATCTGATTACGGATGGATTCGAAGTCGGACTTAAGAGCGTTACGGCTGGTGGTGTCCAGCGAGGTATCGGAAGCGGCCAGAGCCTCTTCCTTCAACTGGGTCAGCATGTCCGAAACGGATTCACCGGCGGACGAAGCAACGTCCACAACCGAAGTCGCACGGGACAGGGAGTCCTTGACAGCGTCGAGCGACGAAACGGTCGAGCGCTGGCTTTGGGCGATGGCGAACGCGGCGCCGTCGTCCTTGGCACTACCAACCTTCAAACCGGTGTTGATGCGGTTTTGAGTGGTTTGCAGGTCGGAATTGGTTTTATTGAGGTTTTGCAGGGCAATAAGAGCCCCGACATTGGTGTTGACGCTATTCACGGGCATCGGTCTAGTCTTTCTTCTAGAAGTGAACCGGCGACGTTTTGTCTGCCGGCGGCATTTTGCCTGAGCCGAATGATGCAAGAAGAAGGCCAGAAACAGCGATATCCCAAAAATTACGTAAGAAATTGAATTAGTTGGTTTTAATTATAGATTAAGGATATTTTTGCCGGGCAATATTTGCCGGGATGCGGCAATACTTGCCGAGGCAGGTAGTTTTTGCCCAGAAGATCGCGCTCTTCGCGCCAACCCTGTTTTTTGCGAACGGGTGACGACGGAAAAATAGGCCGGGACGGACGCGATCCGCCCCGGCGTAAAAGGCTACTTGAACAGGCTGAGCACCGTTTGCGGCGCCTGATTGGCAATCGAGAGTGCCTGTATGCCCAGTTGCTGCTTTGTCTGCAACGACTGGAGTTTGGCACTTTCCTTCGCCAGATCAGCGTCCACGAGGTTGCCGATACCTGCCGTAACCGAGTCTTGTAGGTTACCAATGAAGCTCAGGTGCGAATCCAGAGCCTTGGAAGACGTGCCCAGCTTCGCCAGAGCCGCCGAAACATTGTTGATCGAGTCATCAATGGTCGAAAGCAGGGCGCCAGCCGAAGAAGAGGTCGCAAACGAAGCCGTTGTTCCGAGCAACACGATCGAGCCGCCGAGGCTGAGTTTTTGCCCGGCAACAGTCAGTCGTGAATCGCCATCAGCATTGGCCAAGGCCTCAAGACCTGGCAAAGACCCATCAATCAGGTTGATGCCGTTGAACTTGGCGTTCGAAATGGTCTTGGTGATCTGGTCACGCAAGGCTTCGAAATCCGTATTCAGAGCGACCCGGCTGGTGGTGTCCAATGACGTGTCGGAAGCTGCGAGTGCCTTCTCCTTCATCTGGGTGAGCATATCTGAAATGCTTTCACCCGCCGACATGGCGACATCCACGGAGGACGTTGCCCGGTTCAGCGAGTCTTTTACCGCATCCAGGGAGGCCACGGTGGACCGTTGGCTTTGAGCGATCGCGAAAGTCGCGCCGTCATCCTTGGCTGAGGCCACCTTCAAACCGGTATTGATGCGGTTCTGGGTGGTCGCAAGATCAGAGTTCGTCTTGTTCAGGTTTTGCAGCGCGATCATTGCGCCCACATTGGTATTAACCGAGTTGTTCAACATCGGATTTCCTTTCCATTCTGGTCGGGGGGATTTAAACGGCTTTTGCCGCACAGCTATTTTAGCCGATGATGCACAAAGCAAGCCCGGGGCCAGTGAGAAGGTCTGGAAAAATTCACTTAATATATTGAATTTTATAAGTATATTTTACTTGAAATGGCACGAATCAAATATCCGGAAAACGCGCCCCGGCAAAAGCTTCCGCGAATTACGACCGGGCGGCAATTTTAACCGGCCGTTAGCCATGTTTGCTGCCCCATCGTTTTCAGATACACAATTCGTTCACAGAAATATGACTGTGTAAGTTTTCTGTTTACCAAAACGATTTTGAAACCATTTGCCGATTAGCTTAATGTCTCGCACCTAACAGCGGCAAGATTCGCTATCGATTTTTTATAGCCCTGAGCGCAGTACGGCGGCGCGCACGGGGAGCATATACTGGTTTGTAAGCTTATGACCGCAACGCATGAAAATCCGGCCATCCTGACCCGGCGATCTACCCTGGGCCTGATGCTGGCCGCGCTGGCAGGCAATGTCGCCGCCCCTTCCCTGATCAGGACGGTCGAAAAGGTTGCCGCGCCCATTGCGCCTGCGAAAAAGAAACTGGCCGCTCCCCTGTTTGAATGGCTGACATTGACGACGCTCGGCCAGGCCATGGTCGACAAGAAGCTGACTCCGGGCCTGAGTCTCAGCGTCATGAGTGCCGGTGTGCTCCTCTATTCCAAAGGCTTCGGACTGGCCAATATCGAGGCCAATGCCGCCGCCACGCCACAAACCGAATTTCGTGTCGCCTCGATCACCAAACAGTTCACCGCCGCGGCCATCCTGCTGCTCGCCGAGGGCGGTCTGCTGACACTCAACGACCCGCTGTCGAAATTCCTGCCCGCCGTACCGCGCTCTGAAAATATCACCCTGCGTCAGCTCCTCAGCCACACATCAGGCATGGGGGACTATATAAACGGTCAGGCCAGCAGCATCCTGACCGAAGCGCAAACGCGCGATTATACGTCCGATGAACTCATCAGGATTATCAGCGCCCGCCAGCCCCTTTACCGCGCTCAACCCGGCGCTACCTGGCTGTACAGCAACAGCGGCTTCACCCTGCTGGGCATTGTCGTTGAAAAGCTGTCGGGCATGGCTTTTGCCGATTTCTGCGCCCAGCACCTGTTCACACCGGCCGGTCTCAGCCAGACCAATATCGACAAGACCTGCACCACCACCGCCATCTGCAATGGCTATCGTCCCAATTTCCGTGCGGCGACCAAGTACGACCTGGCCCTGCCGGTTTCGCCGAGTTTCGCCGGCGGCGCCGGCGCCATCCGCTCGACAACCGAAGACCTGTGCCTGTGGCATCTGGCCCTCTTGAGCGGAAAGGTGCTGAAGCCGCAAAGTGTAGACGCCATGCTCACCCCTACCCTGCTGAAAAACGGCAAGCCCGCCTATGAACGCCAGGGCGAAGATCCGCTGGAATACGGCCTGGGCCAGGGGCTCGGCACCATGAAGAACCTGAAACTGGCGGCGCACGGCGGTCGCGTCAATGGCTTCACCGGCCACTTGCGCAGTTTCACCGACAGCAAGCTGACCGTTGCCATTCTTTATAATAGTGACGGCGGCGGCGCGCCCGGTTTCTCGGCGGCGCAAAAAAACCTGAAAACCGAGGCAAGCCGCCTCGGCATTGAACACCTCGGGCTTGCCTGACACAAACCAGCCTGACCCAAGGCTGTCGTAAAAACATCAAATCTCGGTCCTATAGCTTAACCTGCGTAGCGTTTGCGCCAGGGTTCACGCGCCATGATGACCGCCTATTATCGCGAGCAGGGTATGCTCAAGACGGCCCTGCTGGCCCGCGCGAAGGAAAACCGGGGCGATATCCTGTCCTGTGCCGTGTGGATCGACCTGCTGGGGCCGATGCCCGAAGAAGAGCGCTACCTCAAGGAACACCTCGACATCGTCATCCCGTCACGCGCCGAGATATGGCGCAATCAGGCGCTCAATCGTCTTTATTCCGAAGCCGGTACCACCTTCATGACGGCGTCGATCCTGCACAAGATAAATTCCGCCCATCCCAAAACCAGTCCCGTCACCTTTATCCTGACCGATACCTGCCTGGTGACGATCCGCCATATAGCGCCGACCTCCTTCGGCCATTTCCAGCAACGCCTGCTCAACAATCCCCAGGCTTTCCAGACGGGACCGGAGGTTCTTGAGGGCCTGATGCAGGAGATGTTCATGCGCGTAGCCTGGCATATGGAAATGCTGGTCGATGGCCTCGACGACCTGTCACGCCGTATTTTCGACGACCATGCCTTCGAGAACAAGCAAGGCAATCCCTCGATTGTGATGCGACGTGTCCTGCAAAAACTTGGCGGACTGGCCGATCTCAACTCCAAGATTCACGAGAGCCTGCAAAGCCTGGAACGCATGCTGATTTTCTTCCGCAAGATCGCGCGTCCCGATCAGGCAGAACTGAAGGAAGACCTGGACCTGCTGATCCTGGATGCCGACGCCTTGCTCAACCAGACGAACTTCATGTCGGACAAGGTCAGCTTCCAGCTCGATGCAGCTTTGGGGATGATCAATGTCGAGCAAAACCTGATCTCGAAGATTTTTTCCATCGTCGCGGTTTTCTTCCTGCCGCCTACCCTGATTTCCAGCATTTACGGCATGAATTTCGTCCACATGCCCGAATTGAACTGGCATGTCGGCTACCCGCTGGCCTTGGGCCTGATGGTGCTGGTTTCCACCGTCACCTACCTGCATTTCAAGCGCCAGGGCTGGCTGTAAATCCGTATCCCTTCTTTATACCGCCGCATGGCAGACTAGTCCCCGTTCGCCTGAACCAGAGGAGCTGCGCGCCATGACCGTCTATCATCTGATCGACCAAAATACCGGCGAGGAAGTCTATCCATCGGACGAGTTCCGCTTTTCGGAACGCCCCGTACCGAACCACCGCATCTATGATGAGGTCTTGCGCGACCGTTACGGCGGCCCTGCCATTGTCAATCGTGTCGAGGATGCCAGCGATGGGGCGGTGAAGGTCTATATCGACGGTAACGAGGAAATTCTCAACGACGACCAGATTGATCCCGATCAGAGCTACCGCCGCTCATAGAATTACATCCGGCCGAACGTCCACATGCGGATCATTTTGCGACCGGCAAGACAGACCACAGCGCCCCGGTCATATAGCGAATTACGGCGCCGGTGTCACGCGCCAGACGACATTGCCGACATCATCCGCCACCAGCAGGGCGCCCTTGTTATCCACCGTCACACCGACCGGGCGCCCCATCGCCTTGCCGTCCTTATCGAGGAAACCGGTCAGGATGTTTTCCGGCGCGCCCGCCGGCATGCCATTGGCGAACGGGATGAAGATCACGTCATAACCGCTCGACGGATTGCGGTTCCATGAGCCATGCTGCCCCACAAAGGCGCCGCCGCTATAATGCGTCGGGAGCAAGGTGCCGCTGTAGAAGGTCAATCCCAGAGAAGCGGTATGCGGACCGAGCGCATAATCGGGCTTGATGGCGCTCGCTACCTTCTGCGGGTCCTGTGGTTTGACTCGCGTATCGACATGCTGACCATAATAGCTGTAGGGCCAGCCGTAAAAGGCGCCGTCCTTTACCGAGGTCATATAATCGGGCACCAGATCGCTGCCGATTTCGTCGCGTTCATTGACGACGGTCCATAAGGCGCCGGATTGCGGTTGCCAGCCCATGCCGTTCGGATTGCGCAGGCCACCAGCGAAAATACGTTTCGCGCCGGTCGCCATATCTATTTCAAGGATGTTGGCACGTTCCGTTTCCGCTGGGATGCCATTTTCGCCGGCATTACTGTTGGAACCCACCGTGGCATAGAGCTTCGTACCGTCGGCGCTGGCGATAATATTCTTGGTCCAGTGGTGATTGATCGTGCCGGCGGGCAAATCCGCCACCTTTACGCCCGGCGTGGTAATCACCGTATCACCCGTACGATAAGGGAATTTTAGGATGGCGTCGGTGTCGGCAATATAGAGCTGGTCACCGATCAGGGCCATGCCGAAGGGCGAGTTGATCCCCTTGAGCAGAACCGTCCGCGTTTCGGCCACGCCATCTCCATCGGCATCCCGCAGCAAGGTGATGCGATTGGGGCTTTCCGGCCCGGCACCAGCCTTCTTCATGATTGTTTTCATGAAAAAGCCTCTGATACCTTTGGCATCATCGGGCTTTGGCGGTGCATTGGTTTCAGCCACCAGTGTATCACCATTGGGCAGGACATAGAGCCAGCGCGGATGATCCAGTCCGGTCGCATAGGGGGCCACGGCCAATCCGGCCGCCGCTACAGGTTTGATGCCCGAAGGCCAGCCTACTGCATCAGCGATCTTTACCGTGGGAAACAGGGTCTTATGCGGCGGCGGCAGTTTCGGATCAGCTCCAATCCCCGCAGCCAACGGTAGTTTCGCCGTTTCGCCGCACCCCGTCAGAGTCAGTCCCAGAATGGCCAGGCTCGCGGCAGCATATCTCATTCGGCAGCCATAGGTGACTGATGGGGTGTCATCTGGCTCATCTCACGACATGACTGCGCACACCGGCGGCAGACTTCGGCACACGTTTTCATCTCATCGCAATCGAAGCTGTCGCACGACACAGCGCAAGCTTCGCACACCTCGGCGCAGGCGGCGCATTCGGCGGCATGATGGCCAGACCCGCGCACCATGAAATCGGCGGCGGTCTGGCAGGCCTGGATGCAGTCGTTCATCAGCACGGCGTGGTCATGCGCCACATGCGCACCACCCTGGTCGAGACAGTGATTATAGAAAGTATCCTGACAGGTATCGCGGCATTGCCAGCACAATTCGATGCAAACCTTGATATCTTCGGGGTGATTTCGCATGGCACGGCTCCTTGGCTTCAGCTAGCAGTGCCGTATTAGCTGCCGTTCGTCATGAAATTGCACGGCCTATCTGACCGGCAAACATAAGGATGCCATAAGGCAATCTAGGCCGCGCGCAAAAGCCGAACGGTTTCACCTTCGAGATCGAGCTTCAAAGCCGGAATAGCTGTCAGCATGGGCCTGAGTTGCGCCAGCGAAGCCGGCTTGACCATATATCCCGCCGCCCCCAATGCCTGAGCGCGGGCCTGGTCCTGATCGTAGGTCGATCCCGTACACATCACCACGGCGACATGTTTCAACGCCGCGTCCTTACGGACTTCCTCAAGCAGCTCGAAACCGTCCATGCCCGGCATATTGATATCGAGTAACAGCAGGTCGATCACCTCACCGCGCGCCACGGCCTGCTTCAGCATCTCAAGTGCCTCTTTCGCACCGTTGGCCACCTTGAGATTAAACTGCATCTTGTCACGCACCTGCAAAAAAACGCGCGCCAATTCGACGTCGGCCTTGCGGTCGTCGATCAGGAGCACATTGGCGAGGGACTGCGGGAGGCGAATTGGATCACTCATGATAAGGTCCGCCATTCTGTGGGAGGTGCGGGTATAAGCCAATGCGGTACATATATGCGTTTACCGGAGGTCATGATTTTACTGAACACACATGTGTGGGATATTTGCCTTAGATTGCAAATTAATACCTAACAAATCGCCTATATTTCTCAGTTAACCCTGCCTTTAAAGCTTGATCAACCGATACCCCTTATACTGGCGCCTGTAACAGTTTCGGGGGCGCGCGCATGATCACGGTCTTCTATCTGCATGCCGGCAGAATCGCCGAGACCCAGCTTGATCCATCACATAATGTGCCCGACGAACCGGTATGGATCGACCTGATCAAGCCGACCGAAGACGAGCTTCGCCTGCTGCCGCAAACCCTGAACCTGGCCCTGCCCTCACGGGAAGAAATATGGCGTAACCACGCGCTCAACCGGATGTATACGCGTGACGGCACCTCCTACATGACCGCTGTCCTGATCGACGACACGGTGGCCGGCCAGCCCAGAAGCAGCGCCGTTACTTTTATCCTGACGCCGGATTTCCTGATTACCATCCGCGATATTGATCCGCCGGCCTTCCTGAAATTCCAGGAATTGCTATTGCTCAATCCGAAGCGCTTTTCCAACAGCCCGGACCTGCTCGAAGGCCTGCTCGAAGGGGTTATCACCGATGTCGCCGTCGATCATGGGCGCGTCATCAGCGATCTGGATGGCTTGTCGGCGCGCATATTCGACGATCACGCCTTCGATGGCCGAAAGGGAAATCCTTCATTGATGATGCGCGGCGTCCTGAAGGCCCTTAACATTTGCGCCGACCTCAACGGCAAGATCAATGAGAGTGTTCACAGCCTCATACGCTTGCTGACCTATTTTCGTGACAACCATATTCCGGATAATTCCGCTATCCGTCGTGACGCTGCGCGGCTGATCAAGGACGCGCGATCGCTGTCCGAGCAGACGGCTTTCCTCAATGACAAGATCAACTTTCAGCTGGAAACCTCGCTCGGCATGATTAATGTGGAGCAAAATCTGATCGCCAAGATCTTTTCAGTGGTGGCGGTGATTTTCCTGCCGCCTACCCTCGTTGTCGGTTTCTACGGCATGAACTTCGACAATATGCCCGAATTGCACTGGGCGCATGGCTATCAGTTCGCCATCGCTGTCATGATAATGTTTGCCGTTCTGCCTTACCTGTTCTTCCGTCATCAACGCTGGTTATAAATCTCAAAATGGTGATTTGAGAATCTTGTCCCTGCATGAGACGCTGGCTTCATGGGCATCTGTTTTTCACATATCGATACGCTTTTCGGCATGGCGGCAGCGGCCGTGGATGATGACGGCGCGCTGATCGAATTCACCTTCCTGAACGGCGAGATGAGCAACCATTTTGCCCGGCCGGACCAGGCCGAACATGCGCCGCAAAAGCTCAGGCACGTCACCCAGCAAGTCCATGAATTTTTTGACCGAAAGCGCACCGGCTTCACACTTGACATGAAGCCGCAAGGCACGCCATTTCAGCAAAGGGTTTGGCAGGCCTTGTGCGACATTCCGTTCGGGGAAACCTGGTCCTATCAGCAGATAGCCGGCGCCATCGGCGACAGCAAGGCGACCCAGGCGGTCGGCGCCGCCAATGGCAAAAATCCCATCGCCCTGATCATTCCGTGTCATCGCGTCATCGGCAAAAACGGTACGCTGACAGGTTATGGCGGCGGCCTGCCGCTCAAGCAGAAGCTTCTCGATTTCGAGACGCCACTCCTTTTCTGACCCACGCCTTTTCTGATCATGACATTGAGGACGTTTTGCCACAGTTCTGCGGCATTCGAACACCTCATCATATTTGCCGTATGCCATTGGATCAGGTGTGGATTATGATGGACGGCAAGGCCCGCCAAAAAAGTTTTATGGCTGGTAAGGGCCAAGGAGCCGCCTCCCATGTTTGCTCAACCAATGCCCATTCGTCTTACATTACTGGCGCTGACCGCGATGGTCCTGCTGACGGCCTGCAATCAGGGCCCGAGCGATTCCACCCCCAGCGAGGTGCCGGCCTCCGCCCCCATGGACAGCAGTGCTTCATCTTAAGGTGCGACATTATTCACTGTCGCCAAACACCTGAATCTGGCCTAAGACTCGGCTATAGATTCAGGGGCAGATCCGTATGATGAAGGCCATTTTCCTACTTGCCGCCGCCGGATTGGTGCTCAGTGCATGCAGTCAGAAGGCCGATAACGACGATGCGCCGGATGTGGTGATGGCGACGCCGCACACTTATACCGACGCTGAAAAAACCGCCATTCGGGCCACCTTCCCGGCCCCTTATAATACCGCCGATCTGGCTGCCGGCGAAAAACAGTTCACCAAATGCCGCGCCTGCCATACTATTGGGCCTGACAAGATGAATCTGGTCGGTCCACATCTTTATGCTGTCTTTGGCCGTAAATCCGGCACCGAACCCGGCTATAGTTTCACGGAAGCGATGACGGCGCACAATGTCACCTGGGATTTCGATACGCTGGACACCTATATCGCCGCGCCGCAGACTGTGGTGAAGGGCACCAAGATGAGTTATCAGGGCATCAAGGACGAAACCGACCGCCATAACCTGATCGCCTATCTCAAGCTTGAAACCACGCCCTATGTGCCACCGGCGGCTGCTTCGGAATCGGCATCAGGTGCGCCTTAAAACGTCTTCCACAGGCTGACGACCAGCGCATTGACCGCCGGCACGTTGCGACCGCCGGTGGTTTGCCGAAAACCCAATTGCACACTGGTTTTCTGCTGAGACCCAAAGCTGCGCACCACGCTCAGCTCCGTATTGGCCCAGGCGGCGTGCCCCCAGCTTGCCTTGTCGGTGCGACCGGCAAAGACCTGCGCCATGACCATCCATTTCGCCGACGGCTTCACGCCCAGGGTAGCGTCAACACGCCATTCATTGGCCTCATACTGGCGCAGATGCCGGGCCGCCTGAAGGTCGATAAAGGCATCCTTGCCCAGCATTTTGAAACTCTTGCCGGCATAGGCGCGCAGGTCGGTATCGGTGCCGCCTTTCGCGGTCACGTCGAAATCGTTGCGACGCCCCTTCCCCAAACCTTCGATACTGGCACCCAGGGCGAAGACGAAATCATCGCTTCGCTTTATCGTCCACCGCCCCCCTGCTTCGATAGAGCTAAGCCCAGAAAAGTGTTCCGAATCCGTGATATAGTCGCGATAGTTGATCTTGAGGGTCAGGGTCAGGCGATCATTGACACCATGATCAACATAGAGCGAGACATTGTCCTGTTTCCATCTGTCCAGCGCGATCGTCTTGTCGCCGGAGTCATCGAACCCCTTGTCAGCGTTGCCCGGTTCATAACTGATGATAACCTGGGTATCACCCTTTGCCTGCGGCCAGGCACCCGCCTGCGCCTGCGCCGGAACCACCAGACACGCCGCCAGCACAGCCAGCCTCAACCAGATTTTCATAGTTGCCCCCAATGGCGGACATCCATGTCTGCCGGGCGCTATCAAACCAAAAAATGGTTAACGAGGCAATATGCTACTTAAAGGCAAGTCGTCTCAGGCCGGGCGCACAAAAACCCGGCCTTCGTATATACGTTCGATAACGACACGGTCACTGACGGTCAAAACGGTTTCACTGGCCTCTTTAAGCACCGCAGGCCATTCGACACCGTCGAAAACCACGCGCCCGGTACGCTCGCCGCCGGCTACCAGTTCAAACCCGCTCAGCACTTCGGCCTGTTTGCCGACCATGCGGCGATGCGGATCATTGACATCCGGGCTATGGCTGCTGACTTTGAGAAATTTCGGCGTCAATAATCCCATGACAACGCTCAGGACAGCAAAGGTCAGGGCCTGGAGAAAAAAGCCAAAAGGCAGGCCCGTCAGGCAGATCACCGCCACTACACCCGCGGCGGCGGCCGACCATAAAAGCCATTGCGTACCGAGGAAGATTTCGACACCAAGCAGCAGGAGCCCAAAGATGAACCAGATCCAGAAGGCATTCATCGACATCGGCCCCATCAAAAGGATGGAATTCAGCTCCATGTTACGCTCCTAAGTCTTCTTCGCGGGAGACGTCTTGCTGGCGGTGTCCGAACTGGTGACCGTCTTGATCAGCTCCGAAACCCCGCCAACCATGCCTGCCAGAGACGACATGTCGGCCGGCATAATCAGGGTTTTAGAATTGCTGGATTCGGCGAATTTGCCGAAAGCTTCGACATATTTCTGCGCCACGAAATAATTGATGGCATTGACGTCACCCTTGGCGATGGCCTGCGACACCACGTCCGTGGCCCGCGCCTCGGCTTCGGCGGAGCGTTCGCGTGCCTCGGCATCGCGGAAGGCGGCTTCCTTACGGCCTTCGGCTTGCAGCACAGCGGATTGTTTGGAACCTTCGGCGCGCGCAATCGCCGCCTGTTTCTCACCGTCGGCTTCGATAATCAGGGCACGACGCTCACGCTCGGCCTTCATCTGGCGCGCCATCGAATCCGTTATGTCATGCGGCGGCTTCAAATCCTTGATTTCAATGCGATTTACCTTCACACCCCACGGGCTGGTGGCATGATCTATCACATTGAGCAAGCGCGAGTTGATGGCGTCGCGCTGAGACAACACCTCATCGAGTTCCATGGCGCCGACAACAGTCCGCAAATTGGTCATAGCCAGTTGCGTGATGGCGTTGTCAAGGTTATCGACACGATAGGCCGCAAGCGCCGCATCCATTACCTGAGTAAAAACAATACCATCTACCTTGACGTTCACGTTGTCCTTAGTGATGACGTCCTGCTGGGGCACGTCGAACACACGCTCCATGACATTGACCTTGCGGCCGATGGCTTCGACGAAGGGCGTCAGAAAAGCTATGCCCGGCTTGAGCGTGCGCGTATAGCGGCCGAAGTTCTCGATGGTGAACTCGTAGCCCTGCGGCACGATCTTGACGATGCTGAACAGCAGCATGACGCCGAGCACGATGACGACAAAGGTCAAGGGTCCGAAAATAGAAATGGATTGCAGCAAGTTGGGCCTCCCCCGAAACAGGATACCTCCATCATATGGGGTATCCGATGGCCAGTATACAGGGGGTTCCGGCCAGGCCCTAGCCAAATCGGCGTGAAGAGGTTTAAGCGACTTCGGTCTTCACGTCCGGCTGGTCTTCCTTCAGACGCAACAGGCCGGCGACCGTATCGATCAGCGTATCCATGATGATCGGCTTGGAGATATGCGCATCCATGCCAGCGGCATGGCAGGCCTCTATCTGGTCGTGCATGGCGTCAGCCGTCAGGGCGACAATCGGGACATGCTGGCCTTCGGGCTCCTGCGAACGGAAAATGCGCGTCGCTTCCAGCCCGCCGAGACGCGGCATGTTGAGATCCATCAGCACCAGATCATAACGCGACATGTCAAGATCGAGCGCTTCCTGGCCATCAACCGCTTCGGTAATGATGAAGCCGAAGGGTTCGAGGAACAGACGGGCGACCTTACGGTTGACCGGATGATCGTCGACCAGCAGGATATGCATACCTGGCAGGTCGGCGTTATCGTCATGCTTGGGCAAGGTTTTCATTTCCGGCTGTTCCGCTTCTTCGGCATCCGCTATTTCGCCGGCTTCGAAGGTCATGACAAAGAACGAACCGACGCCCTCTTCGCTGGTGACACTTAAGGTTCCGCCCATCAACTCGGCCAGACGGCGGCTGATATTGAGGCCAAGGCCGGTGCCGCCATACTTGCGCGCCGTGACGGCATCCGCCTGGGTAAAGGCCTCGAACAGCTTGTCGAGCGTTGCACGACTCATGCCGATGCCCGTGTCACGAACCTCGACACGCACCCGATACCCGCCGTTCTCGTGCAATGTGGCGGAGGTCAGGATACGAACCGTACCCTTGTCAGTGAATTTCAATGCGTTGGAAACAAGGTTGGACAAGCACTGATAAACGCGCAGCACGTCGAAGGTCATCGGTTCGCTGGCGTTTTCATCCAGTTCGTAGCGCAGCATGACATCCTTGCCGTCCAGCAGGGAACCATAGGTATTGATGACGCGCTCGATCATATCCTTCATCGTCGAAGGGGTCGGCGCCAATTCGATCTTGCCGGCTTCAATGCGTGACATGTCCAGCACGTCATTGAGCAGGACCAGCAGGGTGCGGCCGGAATCAACAAGGATATCGACCTGCTCGCGCTGGCTTTCACTCAGGTCGTCCTTCTTGAGGGCCTGCGCCATGCCGAGAACGCCATTGAGCGGGGTTCGCAATTCATGGCTCATCACCGCCAGGAAGCGCGACTTGGCGGCATTGGCCGCTTCCGCATGTTCGTGGGCATCACGCAGATGCCATTGCATCCGGCGCATACGATAGACCCACAGGGCGCCGCCGATCACGATTACCGCCAGCAGAACGGCGATCATGGCCGCTGCGCCCAGCAGCAAATGCCCCATCTGCACCTGCTTGACGAGCAGGCGGCTTTCCGCCGTCTTGCCGTCGAGTTCCTTGCGCAGGGCCTTATACATGCCCTGAACGGCTCCCATGCGAGCCGTGTCATAATAATAGGATTGAAAACGTGTCCATTCGTCCAGGGTATCGAACGCTTCGTTGCCACGCCCATCGGCGCGCAACATATAAGCCTCAAGGCGCTTCTCGAACAACAGGTCTCGCTGGCTCATGCTTTCCGGCACTGCCCTCAGCCTAGCCAGATAAAAGCGGGCTTTGGCCGTGCTTGTTCCATCCGCGTAAGCCCTCGCCAACAAACGAAGCTTCCAGACATCCAGCACATTATTGGTGATACCCTTGGTAACGTAGGAGTCCGCCAGGCATTGCCTGACCGCATTATATTTTTGCGCCTGATCCTCAATGGTGGCGCACAGGAATTCATCCCACGTCTTCAGGTCTTCAACATTATATTTTTTTACATAATCGGCATGCAGCTTCTGGAACTGTTCGGCCACAGGCATGTCATTTTCGTGGGCTGCCCACAACGCCAGGTCATAGACCATATCCAGCTTTTGGGAAAAGAAGGCGTTCTTTTGCGATAACTGCGCCATAGCGAGCATATTATTAGCATAGGCATCATAGTCGCCTACCGCACCCAGCGAGAAGGCAATGACCTGATAGGCTGCTTCAAGCACCGGTTCCGCATCCGGACCTTCCGCCTTCAGATGTACAATCAGCTTATCGCCCAGATCAATGGCGTCAGCCCATTGTTCGAAATGTTGCAAATAACGCACCCGCTCAATCATGACGATGCTTTGAAGCGCCTGATTAGGCGTCGTCAGATAAGTGGTCCATTCACGCTCGGTGAAGCCATTGAAATCGCCAATCTCACTCTGATAGGCCTGGTACATAAACCGAGCCAGCAGATCGAGATTACTATCGCCTTCTTTCTGAGCGAGTTTCAGAATCCGGTCGTGCCATTGCTGTAATTTAGTCTCGTTCTGATCCGTCTTATAGGCATAGAGCACACGCCACAGGGCATGAATACGCGCATCGCCAGACAGCTTCACAGCGCGGTCACCATAGGCGTCAATTTCATTTTCGGAATATAAGAAAGGACTGGCTGCCACCAGATTATAAACGGTGACCAGTTTTTCATGACGAGGTGCGGCGTTCGCATCCTGCGCGCGCACCGGCATTGCCGTCATCAAACAGGCAAGCAGCAACGCACCAAAAAAGGCATAATAATACCTCATGATCGCAGTGCTCATTATTCGATCAGAGCGACCCATGCCGTCTCCCGTTACCCAAACTACGTACATTAGGCCATAAAGACCTTATGATTCATTTAAATGGCAGGGTTACGAAGACAAAAAAAACAGATCAACACCCCGCGCAAGCACGGGGTGTTGATCTGTTTGGAAACGAAAACGTCTGAAAGACTTCGTTAATTCGGGCCGTTATTAACGGGCGCCGCCACAAACGCAACCAAACTGCGGCTGGCAGTTGCAGGTCGGCATTTGGTGCGCGACAGCTTGGCTGACGGCGACGGAGGAACCGATGGCAGCAACCATGAGGGCAACAGCGATTGTCAACTTCTTCATAAACTTTACTCCTGAAAGACTCACCAAAATCAACATTTGACGCAGTCTGGAGTTCCCTGTGAAAACCCGGAAATACAGTCCTGCCATACGGATGCAAAGTGAATTAACCACTTTCATTACCGTTAACGGCCATTAACCACAAAAACGAAATTCGCACAAGACGCGAAATCAACGCTTTTGCGCCTATACTTTGATTTTTCGTATTTCGTACAAAGGCGCGACTGAAAGATCACAGTCTTTTTTAGCGACTTCAGTCTTGGATAAGACGCCGGGATTTCAGCAGCACATCGTGCATATCCGGGTTATTAATCAGTGACATGGCTTCATCGAACGACAAAAAACGCGCTTCATCGGCATCATCACCGGCCACAGGTTCGCCCGCAAGCCAGACGGCACTATAATCAATCAAAACGTAGTGAAAATTAGCTTCGATTATCTCGTAAACGGCGAGTAAATCCCCTATTTCCGCAGATATGCCGGTCTCTTCGAACAACTCACGCGAGGCGGCGTCATGCAGAGCCTCCCCCCGCTGCACCTTGCCGCCGGGGATCGACCATTCCCCCAGGCGCGGCGCGCGGCCCCGCCGGATCAGCAAAACCTCATCGCCGCGCCAGCAAACGACGGCTACCGCCGGGATGGGGTGTAAGCCGGACTGACCAGACGGATTAGGTTTTGTGTCTTGCACTTCCGGCCTCTCTCGCTTAACGCAGCGCAAACGCATCTTTAGTGAAGGTTTACCCGATGTCCACGTCCGCATTCGCCGAAGCGCCTCCCGTCTCGCCAGAAGTTATCGCGCAGATCAAGGCCGCGGTGGGCGAGGCCGGTTACAGCGAGGACGCCATGCGGGTTGATCCGAAGCTGACCGAATGGCGCGGCAAGTGGAAGGGGCATACCCCCCTCCTCGTCCTGCCGAAATCGACTGAGGAAGTCGCCGCCGTGGTCAGGATCTGTTACGACAATAACGTGGCGGTCACACCGCAGGGTGGCAATACCGGACTGGTCGGCGGACAGATCCCCTTCGGTGAAATCCTGATTTCGCTGGAACGCATGAAGACGATCCGCGACGTGGCCCCGACCGACGATACCATGGTACTGGAGTCCGGCCTGACGCTTCTCGAAGCCCAGCAGATCGCCGAAAAGGCCGGTCGTTATTTCCCGCTGTCCCTGGCCGCCGAAGGCACGGCGACAGTCGGCGGCGTGATCTCAACCAATGCCGGCGGCACCGCCGTACTGCGCTACGGCGTAACCCGCGATCTCGTTTCCGGCCTTGAAGTGGTGCTGCCCAACGGCGACATCTTCCACGGTCTGAAGCGCCTGCGCAAGGACAATACCGGCTACGACATCAAGCACATGTTCATCGGCGCCGAAGGCACGCTCGGCATCATCACCGCCGCTTCGTTGAAGCTTTTCCCGATCATGAATTCGCGTTCGACCGCCATTGTCGCGTTTGACAGCGCACAGAAGGCGATCGACCTGCTGGTTCGCGCCAAACAGGAAACCGGCGGTCAGGTCGAGGCGTTCGAACTGATGGGCCGTTACGGTCTGTCGCTGGTGCTGAAGCATATCCCCGATACCCGCGAACCGTTGGGCGACGCATATCCCTGGTATGCCCTGATCGAGGTGGCATCCGGCGATCCGGAGGGCGCGGCCGCCTCTATGGAACGCCTGCTCGAAGCTGCGTTTGAAGAGGAACTGGTGCTCGACGCCGTCATCGCCCAGAATCAAACCCAGGCCGCTGAATTCTGGCGCCTGCGTGAAGACCACTCCGCCGCCGAAAAAGCCGAAGGCGCGGCCTGGAAGCACGATATCTCCGTGCCGCTGTCACGCATGGCGGAATATATGGAAGAAGGCGCCAAGGCGATTGAGGCCTTCCTGCCGGGCGCGCGTCTTGTGGCCTTCGGCCATGTCGGTGACGGCAATGTCCACTTCAACGTCATCGTGCCCGAAGGCATGGACGCAGGCGAATTCAACGCCATGCGCGATGTCGGCGCCAAGGTCGTGCATGATCTGGTGCATGAATATGAAGGTTCCATTTCGGCCGAGCACGGCCTCGGTCGCATGAAGACCGAAGAAGCCCTGCTCTACAAGGACCCGGTAGCGGTGGCGGCCATGCGGGCCTTGCGTCTGGCGCTCGATCCGAAGCGGATCATGAACCCGCACGTCCTGTTCTAGTATACGGCGCCGTTACGTACATAAACGACAAACCCCTGATCGGCGTGCAGACGTCTCCAGCCCGGCAGGTGCTCCATGATGTCCGCGGCGTCGCTGCCGTTTTTCAATAAGGTCCATTGCACACGGTAATCGCGCAGAATCTTTTCAAGCGCGGGCTGATCAGAATTCATGGCCTGATTATAGGTTGCGAAAAAGTCCGCGCCGTACATATCCGTCCGGCCGTCGATAAACGGACGAACCCCTTTCCATATCAAATAACCACCGGCATCGTAATGATTGAACACAGATTGTCGGCGCAACGCTTCCGGTACCGCCGCAAGGGCCTCGGCCGGCGTATTGGCGGTGCGTGGCTCGCCAACCGGCAGGACCAGACGTAAGATCGCCAGCCCCACGACCACCACACCGGCGAATACCATGGCGGGCCGGGTCCAATGCTTCAGACCAAGTTTACCGTTCATCGAACCGGTAAAGGTGCGCCCCAGCGGTTCCGCCAGAAGCAATACACCGAGCAGGCCCAGCATTATTTCCTGACGCGAATGTTTAAACGTCAGGTGCACCAGCGCCAGCAGGATAAGTAATCGGATCAACGGGACCTCGGCGCGCTGGCGGATAATAACGAAAACCGCTCCCAGAAGCCCTATCTCAAGCATGGACGGTCGTGAGAAATCCGATGGTGCCCATTCCATCACGCCGGTTATTCCCGGCATGATCAGCAATTTGACTGGAAACAGCAGCCCCTCAAAACCATGCGGCGTCAGAAGGCTGGCGACAAGCGCGGCCAGTCCGAACCCGCCCCAGCCGATAACCACCGACCGGCGTTCGCCGTGAGACGCCGCCAAAAGCGCCTCCAGAGCAAAGGGACCGATCAGGCACAGGCCGAACAGGAAGCTGCCGTGCATATTGGCCCACAGGACCATGACCGGAACCATCCACCAGCCCGGCCGGCGGTTTTCCGTGCGCGCTTCCACCAGTTCACCGCACCACAACGCCAGCAATGGCAGAACCAGGATGTGCGGCCGCACCAGAAGATGCGGAGCAATCATGCCCAGACCGAGCAGAACCGTCAGCCACAGGGCCAGGCCGCCCAGCCAGCGCGATGCGACCCTGGCGACCAGATAGACGGTAAGCCCGCCAGCGCCCGCCGTCAGAAGCGCCAGTCCCGACCAGCCGCACAGACGAAACACCCCCGCCATGAGCAGTTCGCTCAGCCACTCATGCGCCAGCCACGGCTTGCCGGCGAATGTATAGGAGAAAGGATCAGTGTGCGGAATGGCGCGGTGATCGATGATCCAGTTACCCGCCGCAAGATGCCAGAACGTGTCGCCGTCGTTGAATATCGCCCCGACCCACATCAGGATCGCAAAGACGCTCAGCCCCATGATGAGGGGCTGCGATGGCAGGACAAACCTCCGGAAATCCTCTTTCATGAAGCAATCAGCGCGCGAAAATCGCGTCGATTGCCGCCTGTGCCGCACCTTCGGCGGGGTCATCCTTGGCGCGGATAACGCTGGCCACCGACTTGAGCAGGTCGTGCATGGTAAAAGGCTTGGGCAAAAGGGCATCCGCCCCCGCCGCCTTGGCCGCCGCCAGAACGTGAACCGCGGTAATGGTGGCGTCGACGCCTTCCGACATGGCGATCACCTTGCAGTGGGCGAAGTCGCTCTTTATTTGCGCCGTGCCTTCGATGCCGCCGATGCCGGGAATAAGCACCGCCGTCAGCACCACATCGATCAGGCCCAGATTATGGTCAAAGAAGGCGTCTTCCATGTTCGCGGCAAAGGCGACCTTATAGCCCACCTGCTTGAGTACACGGCAGATGTCGTTGCGCAGGTCCTCGTTATCCTCGACGACCAGTATGTTGTGATCCTTTGAGCGGGCGCGATGATAGGCGTTGGTATCGGCCAGCAGGGTCTTGAGCTTTTCCGGATTAAACGGCTTTGGCAGAACAAAATCCGCGCCGGCGACGCGGGCCTGATTCATGGCGGCATTGATCGCATTGCCGCGTCCGCCGCCATCGGACATGATGGCCAGGGGCGCGTCCTGAGCCTCACCCCGTATCTGCTCGATGTGCTCAACCGTGGCGCCGCCGGAGTCATAGGCATCGAACAGCAACAAATGAAAACGACTGCCCTTCAGCAGGCGCATCGCCATTTTCTGGTCAAAACTCAGAACCGATGTCCATTTTTGCTGATGCAGCATCAAGGCAATGCGCTGCGCCAGATCACGGTTCTGATCCATTATAAGCACGCTGCCTAAACTCATTCGGAACCCTTGGTACGGCGACTTTATTCTTGTTTACCGAATTTAAGTAAAAACATTTAAAAACTTAATAACGAAAGGAACAAGGCTTTGACTTGCGATAGTTTTTAAAACGAATGCGGCAATATATTAAAGGAAATCGCGCATATATCGATAACCTGTTAGACTTTGTTCAGGCAGTATTTATACTTTACAAACGGTAACCATTTAAGAAAAACAGCACTCTGCCGTCAAGCCGCGACACAGGCATCGCTGAGGATTGCCTCAATCAGGAAGGTCAGATCCGACGCAGTGAAGGGCTTCGGCAGCAAGGCGTCGGCCCCCATATATTTGGCTGCGGAAAGAACCTGCGCATTCCCTACCCGGTTATCCGAACCGGCCGACATGGCGACGATGGCCACTCTCGGCCACGTCGATTTGATGATCTGTATGCCTTCGATGCCGCCCATGCCAGGCATGAATATATCGGTGACCACGACATCGACATGGGCGATATCGACGCGATCAAACGCCTCCTCCATGGAACGCGCCTCACTAATGCGATAACCTTCGCCCGCCAGGGCCGATGTTGTGAGTTTCCGCACCACGCGGCAATCATCGACAACAAGTATATGTTTCGGCATGACCGGCGCACGGCGCATCTTGCCGGCTTCATCGAGAATAATGGCGAGATCATCCGACGCAAAGGGCTTGGGCAATACGAAATCGGCCTGCGCCCGGCGCGCCGCATTGAGCGTTGAATTAAGTGCCGCCCCGCCTGCACCGCCGGCGCTCATGATGGCGATCGGCACATCGGGCGCCAGTTCTCGAATTTCCGGCAGAAGGGTCAGGGTATTACCGTCATCGACATAGACATCGAGCAGCAGCAGGTCGACCCGCGACGCCTTGAGCTGCTGAATAACCATCTTGTGGTCGAAGCTCAGCACCGCCGACCAGCCGAGCGTGGTGAGCATGCGTGAGATCAATTGCGCCTGAACGCGACTATCTTCCAGAACCAGTACGGTGCCGACGGACATAGGTGTTTCCCCTGTAGCTTAAGGTCATACGCGAACGCGCCGAAACCGGGATGAACCCGAAGTCGGTTTACACTACGCTTAAGCAACTGGAACTCGAACTGGCCTCTTTCCTGAACTCCCGTCAGGCCGGCCCTTATTGTCAGGTCATTCTATTGTGCAGAATGCCGAACGTCCTTATGTTGGCCGGTGACGCGCACTCTAAACTGCAAAGCTTAAAAAAACCGTTCATGCTGACTCTTTTATCGCCCGCCAAATCGCTCGACCTCACACCCTTCGATAGCGGCGGCAGCCCCACGGAACCCCGTTTCCCGGAACAGAGCGCGAAATTACTGAAAAGCCTCAAGCGGTTGAAGCCGAAGCACATTGCCGAGCTGATGGATATTTCCAAAACGCTCAGTGAACTGAACTATTCACGCTACCAGGGCTTCGAAGAGCAGACACCCGGCGCTGCCGCCTTCATGTTCGATGGCGACGTCTATAGCGGCCTTGAGGCCCGTACGCTTAATGCGGGAAGTCTGGAATGGGCGCAGGATCATATCCGCATCCTGTCCGGTTTTTATGGCGTGCTGCGGCCGCTTGACCTGATCCGGCCCTACCGGCTGGAAATGGGATCGCAACTGAAAACAGGCCGCGCCGAGTCCCTGTACCAGTTCTGGGGCGATACCCTGGCCAAAAGCCTGGCGGATGAACTGAAAACCCAAGGCGGCGACACAATCGTCAATCTCGCCAGCACGGAATATTCGCGGGCCGCCCTGACCAAGGCCCTGAAAACAAAGGTTATCAGCCCGCGCTTTTTGGAAATCAAAGGTAATGAAGCCAAGATCGTCTCCTTCTTCGCCAAGAAAGCGCGTGGCCTGATGGCGCGATACATGATTGACAACCGCATCGACCGGATCGACGGCCTGAAGGATTTCAGGGTGGCGGATTATGAATTCCGCAGCGATCTGTCGAAGGACGGCGACTGGGTGTTTACCCGTCCGCAACCGGCCCTGCTGACCAAGGTGAAAAAGGCCGCCTAACCGACAAATCCCGCCGCGCGTTTGATGCGATCATTGATCGCCTCGCCTATACCTGCGTTCGGCATGGGGGCGATCTCGATCACCGGCGGATTCAGACGATCGGCCTGACGCAAGGCGCGAAACAGATTGCTTGCCGCCTCGTGCAGATCGCCTGCGGCACTGAGCTGGATGACCGGGCCTGTGTAATCCGTCGGACCAAAGGCCAGATAGACGGCACCGGTGGATGGAAAATCAATATTGATTTTTACCGGCGCCTCCGGCGCGTAATGCAGGCTGAGACGTCCAGGTGAGCGATGGCCCTCGGCCTCATCCGCCGCCAGTGGCCCGATCAGGTTTTCAATCTGCGTCCGCGTTACCGCCCCGGCACGCAGATAACGCGCTTCACCCAATAAACTGACAACCGTTGATTCCACCCCCACCGGGCAATCACCACCATCGGGAGAGGTCTGCACGAAGACACCCGTTTCTTCAAAAGCATCGGCTTGCGTGGTCGGACTTGGACGACCGGAACGATTGGCCGAAGGCGCCACCACACCACCGCCGAAACTGCGCAGGATGTCCAGCGCCATCGGGTGATCCGGCATCCTCAAAGCCACGCTGTCGAGCCCCGCCCGCGCCAGATCACAGGCCATGCCGGCATCCTTCACCGGCACCACCAGCGTCAATGACCCCGGCCAGAAAACTTTAGCCAGCGCCCGCGCCCGTTCATCAAGCACACCAATCCGCTCCGCCAGAGCCATATCGCCGATATGAACAATCAACGGATTGAAACGTGGCCGCCCCTTGGCCTCGAAGACCTTGATCACCGCTTCCGGATCGTCGGCGCGCGCACCGAGGCCATAGACCGTTTCGGTTGGCAGATGGATCAGCCCGCCCTCACGCAAGGCGCGCACCGCATCGACGACATCACTCATTTAGACGCTTTGGCCTTTAAATCAATCTTGACCACCACCTTGGCCGGCACCGCATCCGTCTTGGCCCAGTCGCCTGTGCCGACGCCAAATACCGTGCGGTCGAGATCGACTGTACCAGACATGGTGGCGACGCCGGATTTGATATTGAGCGTGAACGGCAGGCTGAGGGATTTGGTCGTGCCGTGCAGGGTCAGCTTACCCTTGGCAACAAAGTGGGTGGCATCGTTTTTGGTAAAACTCGATGCCTCGTAGACGGCTTTGGGCGTGGCGGCGATATTGAAGAAAGCGTCGCTTTTCAGGGTGCCGTCACGGTCGGCATCGCCCGAATTGACCGAGGCCAGGTCGATCGTCACCTTGACGTGCGATTTGTCGAGCTGTTCCGGATCGAAGGTGATATTGGCCGTATAGCCGCTAAAACCCCCATTGATCGCTTCGCCGGAAAAGGTGGTGGCAAAGGCGATGGTCGTGGCGGATTTATCGACAAGCCAGTTGGTGACCGCGGCTGTTTCCGATGAACTGGAGGCGGCAGATGACGCCTCTTCCGATGCCACCTCGACCGCCGGCGCTATGCGGGTGGCCGCTTCCGCCGGCGGCGGGGCCTCCTTGCCCTCATCCAACGGCTTGCCGCGATAGATACCGAAGCCCACCGCAACAGCCAGCGCGACCACGCCGATCGGCAACAGCCAGCGGTAGTTCAGGATTGGCCTGGGTTTCAGGCCCGGCACCATGTGCTCGACGACCGTATCCTTGTCGATGAACTGGTGCTTGAGCGCCGCCAGCACATGCAGCGGGATCATGCCGTAGAACAGCAGCTTGGCAATCAGGCCGTGAACCGATTCAAAGGTTTCGTGCATTTCGTGCGTTTGCGGCACCGGCAGATGCGGCCACGGAATACCGAAGAAGGGAATTTCGCGCGCCGAAGTCGAAACCATCAGCCAGCCCGACAGCGGCATGGCGAGCATGACGACATAGAAGCCGATATGCAGCGCCTGAGCGGCCCACAACTGCCATTTCGGCATCGGCGGTTCGGGCGGCGCCTTGTAGGCCAGTCGCAGGCCAATGCGCAGGAAGGTCAGCAGAAGGATCGAGATGCCGATCGACTTGTGCAGGTTGGCGCGATTGAGCAGGAAGGTGTCCTTGTCGTCGAAACGCCACCCCAGGAAAACCATGAGCAGGATCAGGAAGGCCATCAGCCAGTGAATATAACGGCTGTAGCGATTATAGCTGGTGGGGGTCAGGTCGCTCATCGGGCAATCTCCTCAGATAGGCGTCTGCATACACCATGGGTGTTTGGACGTCATGCGAAAATATATGTAACTTTCCTAATTACAATTCAAATTCGACCCATTTCAAAGTTTACGTTCGCGTAAATTAAACTTGCGGCCCTGCCCGCGCCATCCTAGACTGGCGGAAAAGACAGGGAGTCGAAATGACCTACCGCCCCAGCATCAAGGATATCACCTTCTGCCTCGACCATGTGATCGGCATGGCTGACAGCTACGATACGCCCGTTTTTCCGGATTTCGATGCCGATCTGCGCGATGCCGTGCTTGATGCCGCCGGACAGCTGGCGGGCGATGTGCTGGCGCCGCTCAATCGCACGGGCGACCTCGGCGGCACGAAACTGGACGGTGATCGGGTGGTTATCGCGCCGGGTTTCATTGATGCCATAAAAACCTATGCCGAAGGCGGCTGGTATGGTCTGGCGGCCGATCCGGCCTATGGCGGGCAAGGCTTGCCGAAGATGCTGGAACAGGCCTGTTTTGACATGTTCCACGGCGCCAATATGGCCTTTACGCTTTTGCCGACCCTGAGCCAGGGCGCCATAGAGGCCATCCATGAGCATGGCACTCAAGGCCAGAAAGACCTCTTCCTGCCGAAGCTGATCGCCGGGCAATGGTCTGGCACCATGAATCTGACCGAACCGGGCGCCGGTTCCGATCTGGCGGCCCTGACGACGAAGGCCGAACCGAATGGCGACGGCACCTACCGCATTACCGGCCAGAAGATCTTTATCACCTGGGGTGAGCATGATGGGGCGGAAAATATCATCCACCTCGTACTGGCCCGCCTGCCCGACGCCCCGAAAGGCACACGGGGCATATCGCTGTTCCTGTGCCCGAAATATCTGGTCGATGCCGATGGCGGAATCGGCGCGCGCAACACGGTCAAATGCGTCGGGTTGGAACACAAGCTGGGCATTCACGCCTCTCCCACCTGTGTCATGTCGTTCGAGGACGCGCAGGCCGAGTTGATCGGTCCGCCACACGGTGGCCTCGTCGCCATGTTCACCATGATGAATGCCGCACGTCTCGCCGTTGGCTTCGAAGGCGTCGGTCTGGCTGACGCTGCCTGGCAAAAAGCGCAGGCCTATGCGCTGGAGCGCCGGCAAGGCAAATCCCTGATCACCGGTCAGGACTATGCGCCGATCTATGACCATCCGGATGTTCGCCTGATGCTGGCGCTGATGAAAGCCAGGGTCGAGGCCGCGCGGGCCATCTGCATGCTGACGGCTTCCGCTATCGATGCGGTGAAGCGCGGCGAGGATACCGAGCGGCACAAGCGCCGCGAGGATTTTCTCGTGCCCATCGCCAAGGCGTGGAGCACGGATCGCGCGGTCGAAGTGGCCTCTGCCGGGGTGCAGGTGCATGGCGGCATGGGTTTTATCGAGGAAACCGGCGCCGCGCAATATTACCGCGACGCCCGCATCGCGCCGATCTACGAAGGCACGAACGGCATCCAGGCCGCCGATCTGGTCGGGCGCAAACTGGGCACTGACGGCCTGGCGGCAAAAGAACTGGAAACGGATATAAAAGCGTTTTTGGACAGGGACTTGCCGGCAGAATTCGAAGCTGATTGTGAAGCGTTGAAATCGGCGCTGACTGCCTTTTCAGCCGCCACCGACCATCTGCTGACGCAGAAATCCGCCGCACCGCTCGATGTCGCCACCACCGCCACCACATATCTGACGCTTTGCGGCGATCTGGTCGGCGGCTGGCTACTGCTGAAAGGCGCTGTGGCGGCTCATAGTCAATTGGCCAGCGGCGACACCCTCTGGCTGAATGATCGCATCAAGCTGATGCGCATCTTTTTCGCTCATGTGATGAGCCACGCGCCCGCTCATCTGACGACAATCAGATCAGGTTACAATGCGCTCGATGCTCTGACACTCAGTCTCGATTAACGCCGAAACCAGCCTAATTGGCAGGCGATTGCTCCGGCGTCACCATATCTCCCCCCTCACCCTGCGACGGCTTGGCCGCTTGGCCGGCCGTGCCGGTGACGCGCCGGGTCATGTCCTGTGTATCGGTCGTCGGCCCGCCCGGTGTCCGCATCGGCGCAGGGGCCGCCGGTTTCAGACTGGCCGACGGATTTACGCCAAAACCCTGCGCCTTCAGCATCAGGTTGATCGTTTCGCGCACAAAGATGGCGTCCGTCACCACGCCCAGCTCCAGGCGCTGGTTGTCATCCTCGACCTGCTTGATCAACACACCGGCGATGAAGGTATGGCCCTTGCCGTTTTGCGAAGTCATGAAGACCGGCCCACCGGAATTGCCAGGCACGGCGGTCAGATCAATCAGGAAGGTCGGATAGCTGGCCGACGGCGCCACCGGATAGGAGGCCAGCCGCCCGGCGCGCAGGATCGGGAAGCCGGCCACATTAGCCGAAAGTCCATGCGGATAGCCGAGCGTCATCATTTCATCGCCGGCAACCACGCGTTCGTTGATAAAGGTGGCGTCATCGGCCAGCCAGGTGGCCGGAATGGCGGAATCGCGCAGGCCTTCGGGCACGTTGACCGGAATGATGGCGATATCCTGCGACGGATGCTGATACCAGGTTGGACCGTTCGCCGTGCGGATGGTCATATTGGAGGGCACATAGCTCCAGTTGCCTTTGGCGCCCTGAATACGCCAGCCGATACGGACATCGGCCGCCGGCATTTTCTCAAAAACGTGGGCGGCGGTGACGAGGACGATCTGGGTGGTGCCGTCCGCCCTGGGGACCGACACCAGAAAACCGGTGCCGACCATGCGCTTGGCCTCGCTGATCGGCTGATCGATCTGGACGGTCGCCTTGATCAGGGCCACGGTCAGGTCAACATCCATCATCACGCTTTTCCCCCAAAAAACCTAAACTATGCCCGAAGCCATTTGACGGCATTTCCGGATTGGGTCAATCCTCTACCCCAACCGTGCATCACGCGCCTTCAATCTGTCAGGTGAATGCAGCCGTGAAAAGTCGCACCTGCACAGAAGTTTCATTTTGACCGCGCCTGGTAGCCGTTTTATGACGCAGGCTGGTTTTGCCGCCACACCAGAGGATATTTCATTGCCCGCCTCCCTTAAAGCGCCCATGCCCGCCCGCAGACCTTTCGCAATCGAACAACTTGGCCACAGGCGCATCGATGACTATCACTGGATGAAGGACGATAACTGGCAGGCGGTGCTGCGCGATCCCGCCCTGATCCGCCCCGACATCAAGGCGGCCCTGACCGAGGAAAACGCCTATTCCGCCGCCATGCTGGACAGCACGAAAGATTTGCAGGCGGAGATTTTCGCCGAAATGAAGGGGCGCATCAAGGAAGACGATTCCAGCGTGCCCTCACCTGACGGTGACTGGGAATATTATTCGCGCTTTGAAAAGGGCGCCCAGCATCCGATCATCGCCCGCCGTCCGCGGACCAAGGGCGGTCTTCATGCCATCATTCCTTCGACTGACGACACCCGCGACGCTGAAAACATCCTGCTCAATGAAGACGAACGGTCAAAAGGCACCGACTTCTACGAAACCTCGGACGCCCAGCACAGCCCGGACCATACCCTGTTCGCCTGGGGCGAGGACACGCAGGGCTCGGAATACTATAAGGTCTATGTCAAGGATCTGGCGACCGGTGAAATCCTGCCCGATCCGATTGAGAGCTGCGACGGCGGCTTCACCTTCTCGCCGGACTCACAATACATCTTCTGGACCTGGCGCGATGAAAATTCGCGTCCGGCTAAGGTTTACCGCCGCCCGGCGCGTGGTGGTGCGGATGTGCTGGTGTACGACGAGCCGGACGACGGCTTCTTCCTCAATGTCGGCACGCTGAGTTCCGATGCCTTTATCAGCATTGGCGGCGGCAACCACGAAACCAACGAAACCTGGCTGATCCCCGCCGCTACACCCGAAGCCCTGCCCTTCTGCGTCCAGCCGCGTGAGGAAGGCCTCCAGTACGATATCGACCACTGGGACGACCGCTTCATCATCCGCACCAATGCCGACGACGCCATCGATTTCAAGCTGGTGGTCTCGACGGCGGACAAGCCGTCACGCGATACCTGGAGCGATTTGGTGCCGCATCGCGCAGGCATCTATGTCACCGGCTCCGGCGTCTACAAGCGCCATATGATCCGGGTCGAGCGCGAAAACGCCAATACACGCATCGTCATCACCCGCAAGGCCGACATGACCGAGCATGAAATCTCAGTCGCCGAGGAAGCCTACAGCCTGGGCGCTTCCGGCGGTTATGAGTACGATACCGACATCATCCGCTACAGCTACACCTCGCCGACCACGCCGGCTCAGACCTTCGACTATAATATGGAGACGCGTGAGCAGACCTTACGCAAAACCCAGGTCATTCCGTCTGGCCACAATCCGAAGGACTATATCGCCCGTCGGCTTTACGCAACGGCGCCCGACGGCCAGAGCGTGCCTATCACCGCCCTGATGAAGGCCGATACGAAGCTCGACGGCTCCGCCCCGCTTATGCTTTATGCCTATGGCTCCTACGGCATGCCGATGGACCCTGGTTTCTCGATCCGCTCCTTAAGCCTCGTCAATCGTGGCTGGATCTACGCCATCGCCCATATCCGCGGCGGTTCGGAAAAGGGCTATGGCTGGTTCCTCGATGGCCGCAAATACAAGAAGATGAACACCTTCACCGACTTCATCGCCTGCGCCGAAAGCCTCTGTGATGCCGGCTATGGCACGCGCGGCAAGATTGTCGCCTATGGCGGCTCGGCCGGCGGCATGCTGATGGGAGCGGTCACAAATCTGCGTCCGGACCTGTGGGCCGGCGTCATCGGTGCGGTGCCGTTCGTCGATGTACTGAATACCATGAGCGACACCACCCTGCCGCTCACTCCGCCGGAATGGCCAGAATGGGGCAATCCGCTGGAGGACGAGGAAGCCTATGCGTACATCGCCTCCTACTCGCCCTATGACAATATCGAACCGAAGGCCTATCCGCCGGTGCTGGCCACCGGCGGTCTCAGCGATACCCGCGTCACCTATTGGGAACCGATGAAGTGGATCGCCAAATTGCGCGAGAAATCGACTTCCGACGCCGCCATGCTGCTCAAGATTAATATGGAAGCGGGTCATGGCGGCGCTTCCGGTCGCTTCGAGTTTCTGAAGGAGATAGCTTTCGATTATGCCTTCGCCATCTGGGCAATAGAAAAAAAAGCATGATCGATATCCGACCGGCGACAGAAGACGACTTCACCGCCATCACCGCCATCTATGCCTGGAACGTCGATAACGGCACAGGCACCTTCGCCCTGGAAGCCCCGTCACGCGAGGAAATGCTGGCGAGCTTTACCCATGTCCAGTCCCTGCGCCTGCCCTATCTGGTGGCGACGGAAGGCGATACCATCCTCGGCTATGCCTATGCCGCGCCGTTTCGCTCGCGCCCGGCCTATAAATATGGCGTCGAGGACAGCATCTATCTGGCGCCGGAAGCGACCGGCCGCGGCATCGGCAAGGCGCTTCTGCTGAAACTGATGGACCTGTGCACCGCACGTGGCCTCTACAGCATGATCGCCGTGATCGGCGACAGCGAAAACCTGGCCTCGGTTGGCGTTCACAAAACCTGCGGTTTCGAGCACACCGGCAACCTGCCGCGCGCCGGCTTCAAGTTCGGCCGCTGGCTCGACGTCGTCTTCATGACGCGCGACCTGAAACCCTTTACACCGACACCTGAAGGCGATGGCTGGGACGATTAACGCCGCATTTACGATAACGGCGTTCATTTTATAGTAGCGATTTTGTGGAATAGTACAGGGAAAGTAACAGCTTACCCGTGTGACCTCATGTCTTCCCTGCGCCCCCACCGTCAGTCTTCCGCTTTCGGTTTCTATGGTTTTATCGGCCTGCTTGTCCTGGCCGCGATCCTGTCGCAAAAAGCGCGGGCCGATACGTTAGAGACCGGCGTGGTCCTGACGACCGAAGTCGATTCCGTGGTCAAGGGCGGCCTGGATATTGGTTCCAGCAGTCTCAGCAATCTCGACCTGACCGCGCACTGGCAGAACGACAGTGGCTGGGAAGCCTTCGGCTATGTACTGGGCGATTTCGGCGACGACTTCTCGGCCAATCGCGTCGGTGATGTGCAGGTCACCTCCAATATCGATTGCCCCGATGGCTGGCGTCTGTTCGAAGCGTACGGCAAGAAAACCTTTGGAGATGACAAGGCCTACGTCATGGCCGGCCTGATCAATCTCAACGGCATTTTCGACGTTCAGGATAATGCCTCCGTCTTTCTCAACGCATCCCACGGCATCGGCATCGACTATTCCCAGACGGGTCCCTCTATTTTCCCGACCACGGGCCTCGGCATAGTGGGGCAATGGCGGCTCGGTGCACACCAGGCGGTCCGCGCTGGCGTCTTCGATGGTGTGCCCGGCGATCCTTATGACGACAAGAAGTTCGTCTATATCAAGCTGTCGGCCGAGGAAGGCAGCCACTGGGTCGGCGAATATCAGTATGACTTTGCTGGCGGCTTCGTGAAACTCGGCGCGTGGAAAAACACCGCGACGCTTGACCGTCTCGACGGCACCGGCACGGCCGACAATAATGGCGGCGCCTATGCCCAGGCCGGCTTTACCCTTACCGGTAATGACGATCACGGCCTGAAGGGCTGGGTACGCGCCGGCACGGCTGACGACCGGCTGATGGTTATTTCTGATTATATCGGCGGTGGCCTCGTCTATACCGGTCCGATCAAGGGCCACAACACCGATCAACTGGGCTTTGCCATAGCCGACGCCCATTTCGGTGCGCCCTATCAGGCCTCGACCGGTGAAACGCTAAAACGCGAAGTCACCTACGAACTGACCTACCGGTGGGACATCCGAGACGGCCTGTCATTCCAGCCGGATTTACAGTACGTGCAAAATCCTTATGGCCGCAGCGATATCAACGACGCGCTGGTCATGAGCGTGCGCCTGAAGGCCGATCTCATGGCTTTGCGTTAACCCAATGCCTTCGTCGCGCCCTCGACAAGCTTCCGCGCGACGTGCATAAAACCGCCGCGCAACCCAGGCAGACGCTGAGTCGACTGCGCAGGTGAGGACTTTATTATGAGCGCCTCATAAATGCGATAAGGAAGGAGAATGGATGGCGCGTACGAAAGCAAGTAAATCCGGCAGCGCCCATTTCGTGGATGCACACGTCGGTGCGCGTGTTCATATGCGGCGCAAATTTCTGAACATGACCCAGGAGACTCTAGGTAGCGGGATTGGCCTGACATTCCAGCAGGTGCAGAAATACGAACGCGGAACGAACCGTATCAGCGCATCGAAACTATGGGATATAGCCAAGTTTCTGAAAATACCGATCGGTTATTTTTATGAAGGCCTGGGCAGTGAAGAAACGACGACGGGTTTTTCAGAATCCGAACCCGAACAATATGCCAACGCTTTCCTGCTGACATCAGAAGGGATCGAATTGGCGAAGGATTTCCCACGTATTAGTGATCGAAAAGTTCGTCAACACGTTCTGGCATTGGTGCGGACCCTGGCCGATGGCAAATCTGGTGACAGCGATACCTAAGCGCACCCTCTGGTAGGATCGTCGAACAGGCCGTTTCTGAAAATGCGTTTCCCTGCCCTCGATAAGTCAGCGCTTTACTGACCCTTAAAAACCGAGCGCAAACCAGCGATCCGATACAGATTTAAAGAGAACGAATTCCCGTGAAACAAGGAAAAGGCAGTGGCTGGGGAACTAGGACTCTCAGAGAGATATATTTTTACATTTAAATTCAATCACTTGAAATGACATTGCGTATCGAAAACAGGTTGTATGTAGCAGCATTTGTATCAGTTGGAATGCCTCCGCCCTTGAGTGTGAAACCCAAGATTTGCGATTGCGCCACGCCGACTTCCAGTCATAAACTACGCAATGAATACCGTTCCTCGATCAATCACCCCGCCCTTGTTAAACTTTTGCGCTGAAATTTCAGATCAAAGACCCAAATATGTGCGCTCGAAGCCGTCTTCGGATGCCCAGCCGTCAGCTTGCTTCGACAACGTTACGCGTAAGATTGAACGCGCAAATGGGAAGGCAGTTCATGGATGGGCAATCTGGCATATTCCCGAACTTTATTTTGAAGCAGAGCATCATGGTGTCTGGTCAAATCGAGAGGGCAAACTGCTCGATGTAAGCCCCCAAATTAACGGCGTAGGCGAAATCCTATTTCTCCCTGATCCGAAAGCGACCTATGAAGAGACCAGCTTTCGACAGAACATCGTTAGGCCCGCAAACTTCTCTGCCAATTCGATTGAATTTTCAAACTTATCAAATGAATATCACACAATATTCAACAAATATCGAACAGGGAGGGCTTCGGCGCAACTCCTGAATTGGCCTCTTCCAGACCATCCTCGGAAACATCGACTGGCCGATGAAGCTCACTTCCGCCAAGATAATATAGTTCCGCTTCCAGAACTGACGACCAGATTTTCGAAAATGATCTCACGGCAAAAATCTTGCGCAAAATAGCAGCGCTTTCGTCAAGTTCGATGCCGCGTTCCGCTAACACTTTCACCATCTGCGCATTGAAGTCAGGAATGGCCGCTAATGCGTTGAACTCGCCTGCCCTATCAAATATGGCATTATCAAAATCAGCATAAGGGGTTCCTATGTCCCCGCCCTACCATTTCTCGGATTAATGCGCCCGCCACGTTATAGATCGAATTAAGTCGGTGAGCGATTAATTCGAGACCGTTCACATCTGAAAATGGTAAATCCACGCCGTTGAGGTGCGCGAGTTCTCGCTCGGCATGAGTGGCGCGGTATTCTGCGATCTTATTCTTCCCCCACTCTGCGAAACCCAATTCGATTTCATCTGACGTAAAGAAACGTGCCCCACCACTGCCGATATGCCCGCTGGGCGACTTAGACATGCTTTTGGCTTTCGCCACTTCGATCTTAGCATTTATGTGCTCAAGTTCCGAAACAAAGCGTTTTAAAGCTGGACTGTAATCATTGCCTAACGATATCGTCTTGATACGCTGCTTGCCACTCAGTTCGGGAAAACTGCCAAACGCACATTCAGGAATTGGTCGTTTGAGCTTAAAAGCAGGCCCGACTTTGACCATATATTCAGGGAGTTTCGCTAACGCTTTTCTTCGGCTCATATGTATCACCGTATGTATCGACATCGGCACACAATAGCCTTATTTTATTGAAGAATCTGTAAAATAAGGAGAAAAAAGAGCTTGGCTGGGGAACTAGGACTCGAACCTAGAATGACGGTACCAAAAACCGGAGTGTTACCATTACACCATTCCCCAGCATATAGCCGGTCCCGCGTCAAAAGCAGTGTGTCACCGCGAGAGGCGTGGAGATAGCGCAAGGTTTTGCCCAAAGCAATCCCCTGCAACAACTTTTTCACGGCAAGGCACCGTTGCTAAAGCATTATTTGTGGATATTGGCCAAAATCATTTGCGCTTTTGGATATCCGACCGTTGATAGAACCATGCCTGCTTATCTGACACCCGCCAATTCTGCCTATAACCGTCTGATGGCGAACAGCTTTCAGCGCTTTTACCGGTCAATCGATTCGCGCTGCTGTCGAAACCACCACCTTGACCGGCAGTGATCCGGCACCGGCCTTCGCCATGGCCAGGCGGCGTTCATCCGGGATTGGCGCTTTCTGTAAAATATGGTAGGTCCGCGACATGTTCGAGACCACGCAAGCCAAGCCTCCTATCGTCATCGCCGCCTTCTACCATTTCTTCGATTTCCCCGATTTCGAAGCCATGCGGATGCCGCTCTATGATCGCCTGAATGCGCTTGGCATCAAGGGTTCGCTACTGATCACCGCCGAGGGCGTCAATTCGACCATGGCCGGTACGCGCGAAGCCATCGACGGCTTTCTCGGTTACCTGCAAAACGAGCTGATCGGAGCGTCCGTTACCTGGAAGGAATCCTATGCCGATTACCAGCCCTTCGGCAAACTGCGCGTCCGGCTGAAAAAGGAGACGATCGGTATTGGTGAGCCGGTCTCGATGAAGCGTTTCGGGCAATATGTCGAGCCGCAGGACTGGAACGCCCTGATCAGTCGCAATGATGTGGTGATCATCGATACGCGCAATGATTACGAGGTCAATCTCGGCACTTTCAAGGGGGCCATCGATCCCAATATTCCCAATTTCAAGCACCTGCCGCAATGGTCACGCGACAATGCCGACGCCCTGAAAGGCAAGAAAGTCGCCACCTTCTGTACGGGCGGCATCCGCTGCGAAAAATATACCTCGTGGCTGATCGATCAGGGCATTGAGGACGTCTATCACCTCAAGGGCGGTATCCTGCAATATTTCGAGGACGTGCCGGTCGAGCAATCCCTATGGCAGGGTGAGTGCTTCGTTTTCGATGAGCGCATCGCGGTCGATCATCGTCTTCAGCCGTCACAAACCGCCGTACTCTGCCTGCATTGCGACCATGCCCTGACCGCGGAAGACCAGCAGCAACCGAGCTATATCAAGGGCGTTTCCTGCCCGCACTGTGAAGGTCAGGTCCGTCACGCCCACGATCGCCCGCCGACGCAAAAGCGCTCCGGGCGCGTCAAGTTCTGATAGCGGGTGTCTGCCTGGCCACATAACGCCCCGCAACCGCTTATATGACACCGTCTTCATTTGACCTGACGACATTTAAGCTTATGTTGCGTTCTGAATGTCTATGGGGGGCTTTGGGTTACGCATGAAACAGTTCTTTATTACGCTGGCAGCCGTCGTCGTGGCCCTGCTGATTGTCTTTGTCGCCCTGCCCATCGGCGCGGTGGTCCTGATCGCCTCGGCCTCAAAGCCGAAAGTGCCTGACGCCGTCGTTCTGTCGCTCGATCTGCGCCAGAAGATGACCGACCAGAGCCGCAATTCACCCCTCGCCTTCCTGACCGGCAAGAGTCTGTCGACCATGGACGTGGTCACCACTCTGCATCATGCCGCCGATGATGCGCACGTCAAGGGCGTCTTCATTCGCCTGCCCGAAGGCGGCATTTCGCCTTCCGCCGCCGAGGAAATCCGCAACGCCATCGTCTATGTGCGCCGCGCCAACAAACCGGTAATCGCCCACAGTCAGGGTCTTTACCCGGATACCATGGTCGTCGCCTCCTATATGCTGGGCGCTTCTTCCGGCAATCTGTGGATGCAGCCCCATGCCTCCTTCCAGGTGACCGGCATCGCCACCTCGACCATGTTCCTCAAGCGTGCCTTCGACAAGTACGGCATCAAGGCCGAATACGAGCAGCGCTATGAGTTCAAGAACGCCGTAAACCCTTACCTTTACAGCGATTATACCCCGGCTCACCGCGAAGCGACCTTGGGCTGGATGAACAGCATCTACCATTCGATGATCAATAACGTCGCCGCCGACCGCCGCACCGACGCCGCCAAGCTGCAAACCACGCTCGAAGCTGGCCCCTATGGCGCTGAACAGGCACTCAAGCTGGGCCTGATCGATCAACTCGGTCAGGTTCAGGACGCCGAGGACGCCGCTCTCAAGCGCGCCGGCGATGGCGCCGAGATCATGGATATCAGCGACTACGAACGCACTCTGAAGCCCTCTCTCTCCGGCGACACCATCGCGGTGATCGATGGTGAAGGCGCCATCATGACCGGCCGCGCCGGCAGCGGTGGCGGCTTCAACAGCGAACCCGGCATGGTCTCCGATGAGATCGCCAACGCCTTCTACAAGGCCGCCAAGGACAAGAGCGTAAAGGCCATCATCTTCCGCGTGTCCTCGCCCGGCGGTTCGGACACCGCCTCGGAACAGATCGCCGAAGCCATGCAGGCCGCCAAGGCCGCCGGCAAGCCCGTCGTTGTCTCCATGGGTGAATATGCCGCTTCGGGTGGCTACTGGGTGTCTTCCGGCGCCTCCTCGATCGTGGCCAATCCGAGCACCCTCACCGGCTCGATCGGTGTCTTTGGCGGCAAGTTCGCTATCGGTGATGCGCTGGCCCGCTTTGGCGTCGATAACCGCGACATCTCGGTCGGCGGCGATTACAGCCAGGCCTTCAGCCAGTCGCAGGGGTTCAGCCCCACGCAGCGCGCCGCCCTCTCCGGCTGGATCGATGAGATCTATAATGGCTTCGTCACCCATGTCGCCACCGGCCGCAAACTGCCGGAAACGACCGTGCGCGATATCGCCAAGGGCCGTGTGTGGACCGGCGAACAGGCGCTCAGCCTGAAACTGGTCGATAAGCTGGGCGGCTTTTATGACGCCGTTGATGTTGCCAAGGGGCTGGCCAAAATCGACAGCAAGACGCAGGTGCGGCTGGTCAATTATGACACCGAACCCGGTCTGTTTGGCGGCGCCAGGCAGAGCATCCATATGGGGATGAGCGGCATCAAGGCACTGTCATTCCTCGGCTGGGCCATGAGCGATACGAAGGCCGAAGCGGTCATGTCACAGGTCCGCAACGAACGCCTGCGCGAACAAGGCGCCAGCGTCCTGGCTCCGGAAGCCTATCAGGCGACGGTGCGATAAACACTTCATATATTGCAAAATGATAAGCGCCCGTGGTTCACACCACGGGCGCTTTCTTATGTGTGGCACGTAATGAACACGTAGCAACTGTACTCATACTGCCGTCCACCTATGCTGTTAGCACAGACGGCTTGTGCCTCAAGGCACCTTTACCTCAAATCGGTGACAACGCCTGTGCGGACGAGCATCAACCCCGCCAGTCTCTCCCCATATTCAGCCTTCATACAACTCTGTAAACTTATTCAATAGCACTCAGAGTGTTGAACCACGCAGCAAAAAACGGCGGAAGGGAAACCTTCCGCCGCTTCTTTTGATTACCCGAAGGTCCGACCTTAGTAGCTCAGATCGAAGCCCAGACGCACGTAACGCGGGGTGTTGTAGTAGGTCGGGGAGCCATAGCTAGCCAGCGCCACACCAGTCGGTGTTTCATAGGTCAGGCGGCGTTGCAGGATCTGGTGGTTGTCGAACACATTGAAGATGTCCGCACGCAGGGTCAGCTTGCCACCAATCGCGAACTTTTCCGGAACCGTGTAGCGCATCGACAGGTCGATGTTCTTGGTCCAGTCGCTCTTGTTACCCTTACCTTGCGGCGAAGGCTCACCACCACAATAGTGCGAGTAAGCACCGTAAGAGGCGGCGTAAGGATCGGTCGGGTGGACGCCAAGGCAGGAGAAGTGCGCCGGCGATTGCACCAGAACATTGGCGCCAACGAGGAAGCTTTCGTTGAAGGCATAGGTGCCCCAGACTTTAAGCGTATGCGTGCGATCGTTCGGCAGCAAGCCGGTGCCGTAGTCTTCGAAGCCCGGCGAATCGAACGCGATAGTCGCGCCCGCATCGTCCTGCTGCGAGTTACCCACTTCCGACTTAACCGTACCTTCGTAGTTCCCGTAAGAACGCGACCAGGTATAAGATCCTTGCAGACCCCATTTACCGTCGAAGGCGCGCTTCCAGTCAAATACCAAGGCCTGATAGTTGCGCTTCGGATCGTGGTAATGGCCCAGTTGATCAGCCGTCAATGTGATCGTACGGGTCGTAGTTTCCAATTCACCCGTCGTGGTGCCAGCAACTTCCAGAGGTTGCTTCAGATTGATCGTCACGCCATGATCGCCAACATTCCAGACATAGTAGGAATTGGAGATCGTGCCGTTGGTGTAGATCGAACTGTTCAGACCATTGGAGTCAAGATAATCGACAATGGCTTCCTGGAAGTCGGAATCTTCCGAAACACGCTTGAGGTCGCGATTGATGTAGCTCAGTCCAAAGTTCCAGAGATCATTCATGCGCCAAGTCGTGCCCAAAATGATTTCGTCTTCTTCAGTGGCCTTAAGATCAACGGACGTCTTAGAGGTTGCGCCTTCCTGAGAGCCGTTACCATGAACGTTACAGAAGGAATTGGCTTCGCCGGTACCGACGCCAGCAAGACCTGGAGCCGTAGAGAGGCCTACCGGACAAGGTGCGTTGTAACCATCGGGTGCATCAAGAACTGGCGCGCCAACAGAAGCCGGCAGACCAGTCGTTGGGGCAACATCCCAACCGCCCGCCGGTTGAGAGAACAGTTCTTCAAAATACAGATCGCGGCCGCGGTAGCCCAGGTTCATCGCCGGCGGAATAAAGTTGGAGCCATAGGAACCATAGATCTTCCAATTGCCGTCATCATCTGGCGAATAGGAGAAGCCCAGGCGTGGACCAATATTATTTTCGAGATTCAGATATTGCTCACCGGACAAATTGTTCTGCTTGAAGGTATCGCTACGGACACCAATCTGCACGTTCAACTTAGGTGTAATATCCCACGAGTCCTGAATATAATAGGCGCTGTTTTCTGCCGTAACGCTACCACCCAGGTACTCATAGATAACATGCAGGACCGAGTTAGGATCGGTTTGACCTTCAACTGGCGCAGGTAAATTGTCTTGATCCGGATTGGGCTCGTAGGAATACAAAACAGGGGTCGTACCAGGAACTGTCGAAACCTTGACCATCGAGTTTTCTTCATGGTCGTAGCCGAAGCGAATATGGTGACGACCAACCAGATCAAAGCGTACATCACCGTCCAGACGATAAAATTTACGCTCTACATCATCCAAAGTGATGCTGGTGCTCGGTTGTGCTGCGGAGATAGTTCCTGACTTGCCTGTATACAGTCCATCTTCGTCATAATAGCTGACGACATTATAGTCAGTCGTATTTCCAGGAATGAAATCATCAGCATCCTTGGTATCGCCATAGGCCGCAGACACACTGAACCAATCGGTAATTTTACCATTATAGTTCAGAACGTAGCTTTCACCACCTAGTGTTTCTTCAGTACGATCCGTTTTGTCACCTACGGTTTGATCAACAAAACCATACAGATCGCCGATTTCCTTGTGCGACGTATCGAAATAGGTCAGCGATATATGCTGAGTCGGCGTGATATACGCATCCAGTTTACCGCCCAGGAATGGATCTTGATTCTTCAAACGTGTGAACGTCTGGGTCAGATTGTTACCAGTTTCACGAACGGCATCATTCATTTGATAGAGGCCATAAGCGAACAGGTGATCCTTGATCAGCGGACCGCCCATTTCGACGGACAAAGAATTATCCTGAGTTTTATCGTACGCACCAGCATATGAGTAAGTGTCAAGCTGGCTCGCGCGCAGATCCTTCGGCTGGTAGTTGCCATGGATAGCGAACATGAATTCGTTGGTGCCCGACTTGGACGTAGCGTTGATCACACCACCAGTGGCACGACCGAATTCAGCCGGGTAACCGCCGGTCTTGACTTCGATAGTCTTATAGAAATCGAAGGGCACCTGATTGCCACCAACATAGGTGTCAGGGTTCGTGACGTTCAGACCATCGATATAGTAGGCGTTTTCGGCGACCGAACCACCGCCGAAAGAAGCCGATTTTTGGAAATTGCCATTGCCCGTTTGACCTTGCGTAACCGTCGGCGCCAGCAGAGTAACGGCGTTAAGGCTGCGCGCAATCGGTTGTTGTGAAGTCAACGTTTCCAAGTCAACCGTGAGACCGGTTGTGGTCTTGGTGAAATCCTGACGGACGCGTTTGCCCTTGACTACAACGGTCTGAGCCGCGCCAGTCGAATGCATGGCAATATCATAGCGCACTTCTTGCGAAATTACGATGGTTGCCGTACCTGTGGCGTCATCATAGCCGCTGGCCGCAACAGTATAGCTGTATTCGCCTGCGGGCAGGCCAGTGGCCGTGAATTGGCCGGAAGCGTTTGTAGTCAGGGTGCGGGCCTGACCTTGAGCTGTTGAAGTCAGGGTAACCGTGGCGCCGACAACCGGAGCTCCACCAGCATCCGTAACCGTGCCAAGCAGGGCGCCCGAGGTATAGTCCTGGGCTTGTGCTGCTGTGGGCAGGATGGTGGCGACAGTCGCCACCAGGGCACCGCCAGCCATCGTCGACAATACTGCACCGCAGATCGTCGTCGTGGCCAACAGGCCAGATCGCAAAGATAGTTTTTTCACTTGTTTCTCCGGGTTACATGAGGGTGTAGGCGCACCCACCGCAGTTTCCAGCATTACACGCTGTTAATG
>FSVH01000251.1_pt1 | contig 51566 bp, 47 predicted proteins | sample 1637631 | NCBI WGS metagenome assembly FSVH01 (sample SAMEA3914814, study PRJEB12502) | metagenome | biome: forest; material: soil | place: USA | collected 2011-09-16 | depth 0.1 m | reverse complement strand
TCTTTTTGTTTTAAGAACGGAGCGACATATCGCTATGCAAATTCAAGTCAGTGGAAAACAGGTCGAAGTCGGTGATGCTCTGCGCGAGCGCATCGAAACCCAGTTGGCTCAGGGTATTTCAAAATACTTTGAGCGCGGTGGTGATGCCGAAGTCACGATCTCGAAACAGGGTTACCTTTTCAAGGCGGATTGCTGGATACGCCTTGCGTCGGGACAGACGCTCGTATCTCACGCCTTCGGCGGGGACGCCCATTCGGCCTTTGACGGTACGCTCGACAATATGGAGAAGCGGGTACGCCGCTATAAACGACGATTAAAGCAGCATCACAATGGTACGCCGGTCAAGGAGGAGACGGCGAACATAACCGTGCTACGCGCCTATGATGGCGAGGATGACAGTGACAGCGATCTGGATGACGGCATGGATCACACCTCGCCGCCCCACTCGATGATCATCGCCGAAACGGAACAATCCCTGCGCACCATGACGGTTTCGATCGCCGTGGCCGAAATGGAGCTGTCCAACTATCCGGCGATCATGTTCCGTAATGCGGCGCATGGCGGCCTGTCCGTCATCTATCGCCGACCGGACGGCAATATTGGCTGGATCGACCCGGAACGCACCCGCGCCAGAGTGACCACTCAGTAGTTTGGCCAGTAACTTGGCCAGTAATCTGGCCAGTAAAAGCGTATATCCAGGGAAACTGGAGACGGTTCGTTCGTCGCTGTCGTCGCCTGCCATACCAAGTCACTTGGGGAGATGGGTTGACCTTCGGGTTACGCTTCTCTATGGCAGGCGTCACCGCGACTCCGTCGCCATACGGGCCTGAAATAGCCCAGGCAGGGGGAGCCTGAATGTCGACGACGGATATACTATGTTTTTAACCACCCTGCTGGACCGGCACGCCATTCTGGGCAATGTCAGTGTCAATTCCAAGCGCCAGGCCCTCCAGATGGTGGCGGACGTTGCCGCGCGCCAGTTGGGTCTGGAAGCCGCCGAGGTGCATCAGGCCCTGCTGGAACGCGAGAAGTTGGGGTCAACCGGCGTTGGCATGGGTGTGGCCGTGCCGCATGCCGCCCTGCCTGGCCTTGATCGCATGCATGGCATCTTCGTGCGCCTTGATGCGCCGGTCGATTACGATTCGATCGACGATATGCCGGTAGATCTGATCTTCGCCCTGCTGGCGCCGGAAAACGCCGGCACCGAGCATCTGCGTGCCCTGGCCAAGGTGTCACGCCTGCTGCGTCAGAAAGACCTGCGCGAACAGTTGCGCCTGATTGACAAGCCGGATGCCCTCTACGCCATCCTGACCCGTATGGCGGACTCCAACGCGGCTTAATTTTTGTAACCGTGGGCGCGACGGCAGAAAATTTATCTAGCTAAGAGATTGACTGGTTGTTGCCGTAGGTGTTGCGAATCGGACTCGGCTGCGATGTTTTGTCAATGCAGATGCGTTATCTTTCCACACTCACGCCATATTATTGTAATATGTTTTGCAAGATCGAGACATGTAAAAAGAAACAATGCGCCCAACGCCAGAATTCAATACGAAAAAGGCCGCTCAAGTATCCGCCCTGTTTGCTCAAAATCAGGGAGGAACTATCGACGTCTTGAAACTCGTTAAGCTCCTTTACCTTGCAGACCGGGAGTTTATTAAGCGTTATGACGAACCTATTTTGTTCGATCATCCGCATTCAATGAATCATGGACCTGTTAATTCCATTTCATACGATCTCATTAATGGGGTTGAGGATGATAAGCATTGGAACGAATATCTTGATGACCGTGCAGGCCATAAGATAGGTGTCAGATGTGCTGTTGATCCAATGAATTTAGATCAATTAAGCAGAGCAGAACTCAAGGTTTTAGACGATATATGGGCTCAATTTGGCCACATGACTAAGTGGGAAATAAGAGATTATACTCATAAAGAATGTCCTGAATGGGAAGACCCTGACGGATCATCATACTCAATCCCTTATAGACGGATATTTGCGGCCTTGGGCAAAGCCGATCCCAATGGATTAGAAAACAGATTAGAGGAAAGAAAGAGGGTTAGCCGGATTATGGCTAATCTTTAATGATATTTTTCCCAATTAAACGGGCAACCTTATTCATACCCTCTGGGCCAAAGGCGGCAGATGGACAGACTCATCTATTTGTTATTCTCACGGACCCATGTCACGAAAAGAGGGTTCTGCACGTTTCTGTGACTTCTAAGCGCCCAGGTTGCTTTTTTGACCCTGCCTGCCTTTTATTCAAAGGCGACCATTCTCGCATAATTCACGATAGTTATGTCTATTATCGTGATTGTAGGATTCAATCCGCTCAGGAACTGGTCAATGGTGCGAAGGACGGGACTTTGATTCCCCAAGAGTCTATCGGGACTGAAATATTTGCCAGAATTTGTTATGGACTGACGACCTCGGATTTTACGTCTCAAGAAGCGCTCGCATATTACGAAAGTCGTCACAAAATATCTTGAAGAGCGTGGCTTTAATTGATTTAAATATTGATGGCCGAGTATTGATATACAGTAATTATACGACGTGATCTGGCTTACTCTTAAATATCCGCATTCCATAAACTGCCTTAGGATGGCTATGGCTAGGTCCCAATTTTCTGCATGCCCAGTCTCTGGTGATTACCTCCTCCGGAACAAGTGCTAGACCTGAAACGAAGTCGGCGAAGCCAATTAGATGGCGAGTTTTTAGGATTAACTCATCACCTCAATCGGGATGACCCTGATCTCATCGCTGGGCTTCGGTCGGATAAGGTCGATATGCAGCAAGCCATAGGCCAGGCTGGCTTTCGTGATCTCCAGACCATCGCTGAGAACAAAGGCCCGGTTGAACCCTCGCAGCGCGATGCCGCGATGCAGATAATCCCGTTCGGGCGCTTCGCCGGTGCGATCACGGGCCGCCGAAACGGTCAGGTGAGCACCGCGCACCTCGATACGCAGCTGATCAACCGTAAAGCCAGCCACGGCGATGCTGATGCGGATATGATCCGCGCTCAGCGATTCGACATTATAGGGCGGATAATTATCATGGCTGCGGCCGACGCGGTCGATCAGCAACCGCATATCATCAAAACCCAGCAAAAACGGGCTGTCAAAAACCACGGTCCGTGTCATCGGTACCCCTCATATCTATACAGGCGATATGGGCGCTTTAGGTCTGTGATTCAAGGAAGTCCGTGATGGCGGCGCGGGCTTGCGGTTCGGTCAGCAAGGGGGCGTGACCGACCCGGTCGATATCGACCCGTGTCACATCCTTCGAGATCACCATTTTCTTCGCTTCGGTGGCATCAAGCACATCCGACAGGACGCCGCGAATAAGCAATATCCGCCGACTCTGTGCCAGGCTGGCATAGCAAGGCGCCAGATCATAGGCGGCCGAGCCAACGGTCAGGGTCTTGAAGGCGGCGGTAATGCGCGGATCATAGGCCAGATGCAGATTGCCATCGCGGCCCTTTTTAAACACACGCCGGGCGAATTTCAGCCAGTCTGCCGGGGTATTGTCGGGGAAAACCAACCGGTATTGCTCGGCTATGAAGGTGGCGGCATCCTGCCAGTTGCGCATGGCGCGACGCTGCATGGCGGCCAGGGCCGAAATCCGCGCCTGTCCTTTCGGCGCCAGGGTTGGGCCGATATCGTTCAGTATGGCCGCCTTGATCAGGTTGGGTCGCAGGGTGGACAGCACCATGGCCACCAGTCCGCCCATGGAATTGCCGATGAAGATGGCCTGTCCGATACCGAAAGCGTCGCACAGGTCGAGAATATCCTTGGCGTAGGTCCACAGGTGATAATTGGTGACGTCGGGATCGTTTTCCGACAGGCCGCGGCCGCGAAAATCCGGCACGATGACGCGGCGGTCAAGCGCGGCGATATAGGGCGCGACCTCTTCAAAATCATTGGAATTGCGCGTCAGGCCATGCAGGCAGATGACCGGCAGCCGTACGCGTCCGGCCGCGGCAGGATAATCGCGAGCGTACATGCGCAGGCCGTCTTCGGTCAGCCACCAGCGATCATGATAAACAGGCGCCTTTTTCAGCACACTGGAAACAGACGGTCCAATACCCGCCCCGACGCCTGTCATGACGTCATGCGCGTGGGTAAAACCCTCAAGCGTCTCTTTGAGATTGATCAATCTTCCCACCCGAATTTTTCTGGGTACGTTGTCGCTAAACCTTAACATCACTTCACGCTTCAATCATGAAGAAAATGCAAACACGGCCCGGTGCTTTCCTCTTGCACTTGCTTTTCCGCCATTTTGTAGCTATTCAGTCCGCTTGAGCCGACAGGACGGCTCAGCCCTGCGAAAGACGTCTCGTCCTCCTGCTGCATGTTATCTGCTGAATACAATCTGCTCTTTTGTGGCTTTTCGGGTTGGGGAAAAGGCCTTTGTACAAAGGAGACTTCCCATGCCCCCAAAGGCTAAAACAAGCCCGCATGATCTCAAACCCATCGACAGTTACAAACGCGACGCCGCAAAGCTGCTGAAAGCCGTGCGCGCTGACGATCCCATGGCACGCGAGCGCTTCCGGCGGCTGGAAAACGCACCCGCCGGACTGCAACTCAAACACGCCCTGACTGTCATTGCCCATGAAGCCGGTTTCCCGACCTGGATCGCGCTGAAAAGTGCCGCGGAAGAGGTCGATTTTTCCGAAATTTTCGCCGCGCCCGGCCTCAAGGATTCGATCAATCACTGGTTCCGCAACTATGAGGAAGCCAGGGCGCACCAGATGGCGAATGGTGGCGTGCTGCTGCCCTATCGCACCCAGGCCTTCGTGACCTCGCTCGAAATCCTGCCGCGTCTCGGCTACGAAAAGGACGATCCCGACTGGGCGGATATCGGTTACGATTTCATCAGGCCGGCCTCACCGGAAGCTCTGGCCCGTATCAAGACGCGCCTGTCACGCCGCCTGACCGCCAAGTTTTAGGATCATTTCATGCCGCTTCTCAAAATGGACGCTGTCCATCCGATCACCGCGCCTGATGGTACGGTGATCACCAATACGGTCTATCTGCAAAACGTCATTGACCACCCACGCATTGAGGTTGGGGCCTATTCCTATGCGTCCAACTTCACGCCGCAAACGAACTGGGCGCAAACACTGGCGCCTTATCTTTTCCCGATCAGCAAGGAAAAGCTGACGATCGGCAAATTCTGTCAGTTTGCCCATGGCACGACCTTTATCACCTCGTCAGCCAACCATCCGATGCAGGGTTTCAGCACCTATCCGTTCCGGGTTTTCAAACCGGAGACCATGATCGATTACATCAACCTGCCGTCGCGTGACACGGTGGTCGGGAACGATGTCTGGATTGGCCACGACGCCATCATCATGCCGGGCGTCACTATAGATTCGGGCGCGATCATCGCCGCCGGGGCCGTGGTGACGAAGGACGTCGCGCCCTATACCATTGTCGGTGGCAATCCGGCGCAGATCATCCGCCAACGCTTTGCAGACAAAGTTGTTTCCGATTTACTAGAAATAAATTGGTGGGACTGGTCGATTGATAAGATCGAAACCCATCTGGGCGCTATCGAAGGCGCCGATATAGACGTCCTGAAGCAGTTTAGCGGCGCATAACTACAAAGTTCTAACGTCCACCGAACAGGGCCTTCAGACTAAAGCGCGGCCTGACCTTGTCGATGATCTCCCCCAGTGTCAGTGTCGGCAAGGTCAGGGTCTTGAAAGTATTGTAATCGCAGGCGGCAATGGCGGCTTCATCCTTGAACCACCGGTTAGCGCGGCGCGTATCTTGCCAGACGACGACATAGCCGCGCGTGTCCCTGACATAGGCGTAGGCATAATCGGTGCAGTCGTTCAGCCAGATGACGGTCTTGTAGACATCGCCATTCCAGGTCATATCCTCCGGCGTTCCACGTTCAGCGCGGCCGCGCATACAAGCATCGACATCAGGCAGGGCCGCCAGATCGTCAGCAGGATCGCAGTCGTCGATAATGACCACACCGCCGGAATTGAGCCGCTTCCAGGCATTCTCGAAATCGCGCCGCGACTGTTCGTAGGTATGTAAGCCGTCGATCAGGATGCAGTCGAAGGTGTCGTTGTGCGTGACAAAATAATCATCGCTGGTCTGGTCGTAAAACGTCCCGGTGAGGGTCGAAGACGGCACTTTGAGCGCCGGATCGACGCCGGTTTTGTCGACAATGTCGACCTGATTGAAGGTTGTGCCCCAGTCAACGCCGATCTCCAGATAAGATTTATAGCGCTTGTCAGAAAGGGTGTTCACAAGTTCAAACAGATGCATGGGCAAACCTCCGCCAGCCAGAAAGAAAGGGGGCCGCTACGACCACCAGGGTTAAGTGCGCGAAATAAGATTGTGCATCCGACGCGGGGTGGCGCCGGGTACACGATTGAGCTTGATCAGGCCTTCGGGTTCGCCCCACAGATCGTAGGCATCGGCCTTCGTCACCTTGGCCTTGACCAGATCGCCGGCTTTCAGGCCATTGAAACCCTTGAGGAAGATATGGCCGTCGATTTCTGGCGCATCCCCCCTGGTGCGAGCAATAGCCGTGCCGTCATTGCGGATATCATCGACCAGGCAGTCCTCGATACGGCCGACCTTGGCTTGCAGCTTTTGCGCCGAAATGCGCGATGCCACGGCCATGAAGCGCGCTAAGCGATCCTGCTTGACCTCTTCCGGCACGTGGTCGGGCAGCAGCTTGGCGGCCGCGCCTTCGACGTTCTCGTAGGCGAAGGCGCCGACGCGGTCGATCTGCGCCGCTTCCAGCCAGTCGAGCAGGAAGTTGAAATCGGCCTCGGTCTCGCCGGGGAAGCCGACGACGAAGGTCGAGCGCAGGGTCAGGTCGGGGCAGATTTCGCGCCATGACAGGATGCGGTCGAGCGTCTTTTCCTGATTGCCGGGGCGCTTCATCGCCTTGAGAATTTTGGGCGAGGCGTGCTGGAAGGGAATATCGAGATAGGGCAGGATCTTGCCTTCGGCCATCAGCGGGATGACCGAATTGACGTGCGGATAGGGGTAGACATAATGCATCCGCACCCAGATACCGAGTTCACCAAGGCCGCGCGACAGATCCTCGAACGAAGCGTTCCAGTTCTGGCCGCGCCATTCGGACTGGGCATAGCGGATATCAAGCCCGTAGGCCGAGGTGTCCTGCGATACGACCAGCAGTTCCTTGACGCCGGATTTGGCGAGGATTTCAGCTTCGCGCAGGACTTCCGCCACGGGACGAGACGCGAGATCGCCACGCAGGGACGGGATGATGCAGAAGGAACAGCGGTGATCACAGCCTTCGGAAATCTTGAGGTATGAATAGTGCTTCGGCGTCAGGCGCACACCGGCTGAGTCTTCCGGCACCAGCGGACGGAAGGGATCGGGCTTCGGCGGCAGAATATTATGTACGGCGTCCATCACGGCATCGTACTGGTGCGCGCCGGTGACGGCGGCGACATTGGGGAAGCGTGCACGGATCATCGCCTCTTCGCCGCCCATGCAGCCGGTGACGATAACCTTGCCGTTTTCCGCCAGTGCCTCGCCGATGGCGTTCAGGCTTTCTTCCTTCGCGGAATCGAGGAACCCGCAGGTATTGACGACAATGACGTCAGCGCCGGCATAGGAGGCCGACGTGTCATAGCCTTCACCCTTCAGGCGCGTCAGGATGCGCTCGGAATCGACCAGGGCCTTGGGGCAGCCGAGCGAGACGAAGCCCACCTTGGGTTGAGACTCTTTTGGGGCATCGGAAATTTTGGACACGACGGAACTGGTCATAGGAAAAAGCTTGAACTTGTGGGGGATGATATTCTCCAATCGTCAAAATGACGATTGGCAAGCGCGACGGTGCGCCCGAGCAAATGCGAGGCAAGCCCCGCGGCGCTTGAGCGCTGAAAAAAGCACATACAGCCAAATCTGGAGGTTTCAAGCGAAAGGTTTTGCTGTATGTGCCTTCCCATACAGAATTATCGCGCCTGTTGGAAGTTTATTCCTGACCGGCAACACACAGGAACATTCCCATGCTGCTTTTTGCCGATACCGCCGACACCAAGGTTCTTGCCGAACTGATGGAAACCGGCCTGATCGACGGTGTCACCACCAATCCGACCATCATCGCCAAGTCCGGCCGCAACATGTTTGAGGTCATCAAGGAGATCTGCGACATCTGCGAAGGCCCGATCTCGGCTGAAGTCGCCGCCACCGACGCCGCTACCATGATCAAGGAAGGCGAAAAGCTGGCCAAGATCGCCACCAACGTGGTCATTAAAGTGCCGTTGACCATCGATGGCCTGAAAGCCACCAAGGAATTCTCGGCGCAAGGGTTGATGACCAATGTCACCCTGTGCTTCTCGGTATCGCAGGCCCTGCTGGCTGCCAAGGCCGGCGCCACCTTCGTGTCGCCGTTTGTGGGGCGTCTCGATGATGTTGGCGCGGATGGCATGGAACTGATCCACAATATCCGCACCCTCTATGACAACTACGAGTTCGACACCGAGATTCTCGCTGCAAGTCTGCGCCATCCCGGCCATGTCGCTGAGGCCGCCCTGGCCGGCGCCGATTGCGCCACCCTGCCGCCGCAGACCTTCCGCGACATGTTCAAGCACCCGTTGACCGACAAGGGTCTGGAAACCTTCCTGGCCGACTGGGCCAAGACCGGCCAGTCCATCCTGTAAGGCTTTCAAACGCCTGAAATCAGCCGGAGAGCCTGACCGCTCTCCGGCTTTTTATTGTTCTTCCGCCGGCCGCTGGCCAATGCCTTCCGCACTGTTCGGTCCATGGCTGGGCGGATGAAGAACGGCGTCGCTGTCCGTTTTGGCGGCCATGAAATCCGACCAGCCATCGCGAACCTCTGTTTCTCCCAGCAATTCGCCCCCTGCACTGGTCCATTCCGCCTGCCCCGGTTGCGGGCTGGATGCGGCGATGATCCCCGCTATGATATCCCGGCGTGGCGCTACGCCATTCAGGCGTTTAATCCAGGCCGCAGCGGGTTTTGTCCAGGTGCCGGGCCGTGGATTGGTGGCGATGGCGCGCAAGTTATCGAGCGCCTTTCCGCGCTTGCCGGCCTCGGCATATACCAGAGCGGCGTTGAAGGCATAGGCGTCGACTTCCGGCGCCCGTGTCCACGCCATGATGGCCGCGCCCGCCGCATCCGGCGGCAAGGTGCCTGTGGTCAATACGCGGGCGCGATAATACCAGAAGGCATTTGTGGCAGAGGCCGGATCTAAGGTGGCGGCGCGATCAAAGGCCTCACCGGCAGCCTCGAAAGCCGTGGCTTGCGCGTCACCGGTCGCGCTCAGGGCGATAGCCAGTTGCGCCCGCCCCAGCAGGTGCTGGGCTTCGAAACGGTCGTTCAAGCCAGCGCCTGACAGCCAAGCCAGGGCCTTGCGAGGGTCGCCATAAAGGATTTCCGCCCGAGCGAGCGTCATCTGCACAAGGGCGTTATCCGGATATGCCGTGGCTTCGCCACGGATATTACTGAGCAGGGTTTTCCCGTAAACTTCGGACGGACAGGTTTTCAGCGCGGCCTGCCACAGCAAAAGGCGGTCGGCCGGCACCGGCAAGGTCTCGAATGTGACATCGCTATCCGGCATATGCGCATTCCACACACCTGCCGGCAATTTACCGCGCAAATACCGGCGCATATGCTCTTTCAAAGCAGCCGGATTGTCACCGTAAATGCGGCGGAATGCGATGGTTTCGCTTTCGCCGACGGAAATCGCCGTGACATAGGTTTGCATTTTCTGCGTATTTTCGTGTGAAGACAGAATCCAATGCGTCAAAATCCAGGCGTGGGCTTCGAATTCGCTTTCGGCCTGCCTGGCCTCCATGTCCTTGTCGCCGCCATAACGGTCCTCATTATGCGCAATATATTGCGGGTCATCGGGTCTCAAAGGGCGTGATCGGACATAGGCGCCTTTGGTTGTATCGGTATAGGCGTGCGTATCGTCGTTAAGTACATCGACATAGTCGAGCATCGGCTTGTGGCGGTCGACGTCGATTTCGGCAAGCAGCGCGCCCACTGCATGAGGCGCAAGACCGACATAGGCCTTGTCGCCATCAAAGCGCATGGTCGAAAAATACTGGGCGTACCCCTCAATATACCAAAGCGGCGTGCGTTGCGGAAAACTGGCATAGAAGAAATGCCGCGCATAGGCCTGGAATATATAGATCAAACCCTGATCTTCCGGCCGCTTCTCAACAGGCAGAGAGGGGTTGTCCTTATAATCCTGATATAGGGCAAAACCCTGCACACCGTCCTCACAGGATTGATAGAGGCCGACATTCTCAAATGTTGCGGCTGGATTGATGACGCTGAGATCGCGGCGATCCGTCAGGTAATAGACGACAAACTTCGGCGTTCCCTTTTCGGGCTCAGGCGACATGTTTGAAAACGTACGCAACACGTAGGCATAGCGCTCCAGATTATCGAGCAGATCCTTTGCCGCGTTGTGCCGGGCATCACTATAGACGACGAAATGCCGGCTCTCCGCCTTGAACCAGGTATGAGAAGGCGCGGGCTTTTCACCTTGCACGATCACGGTCTGACTGTCGGCTACGGGCGGCGATGCTACGGTTTGCGACCGGGCAAGCACTGGCAAGCCAAGTGCCACCACACAGAGAGCTGTAAGCGCTTTCATGTTCATGTGGCATTGTCCCTCGTTTGGCCCTGATTTTGGTTAACCCATACCATCTGGGCGCGCGTATCACAAGGGTTGCGCACGCATAGCTTGCCAAGCCCGGCCTTTAATATACATTGTCATCTGTCATTTGGGGGAATGGAGATGGCCGGGGCAGATCAGCCGCCGATCGAAACAGATGTACCGCGCCGGTTCGATCTCATCGACCTGTTGCGCGGGCTTGTCCTTGTCCTGATGGTGCTCGACCATACGCGCGATTATTTTCACAGAGACGCGCTGCTTTTCGATCCACTCGATCTCGAAAAGACCACGCCGATCCTGTTTTTCACACGCTGGATCACGCACCTGTGCGCCCCGACCTTCGTTTTTCTGGCTGGGGTTTCGATTTGCCTGCAACAGGCCCGAGGCAAGACGGAATGGCGGTTGTCTGGTTATCTCCTGACGCGCGGACTGTGGCTGATTGCACTTGAGGTGACCGTGGTCAGCTTTGGTTTCAATTTCCAGTTCCCCTTCTTTTTCCTGCAAGTCATCTTCGCTCTGGGGGTGGGTATGATCCTGATGTCGGTGCTGCATTGGCTGCCAGGCCGGTCGGTTCTGATTATCGGCGTCGTTCTTATTGCCGGACATGGCCTGCTGGGCGGCATAAAGGCGGAAAGCTTGCAGGGCACGGACCAGATCATCTGGCGGCTGGCCATGGAACCCGGCGGGTTGGGCACCTTGCCCGGCATGATTATCTATCCCGTAATCCCGTGGCTCGGCATCATGTGTCTCGGTTATGGCCTTGGGCCGGTCTTCCGCATGGAGACGCTGGCGCGACGGCGGGCCATCATCCTGCTCGCGGCCGGATTTCTGGGGCTGTGCCTGATCCTGCGCCTGCCCAATCTGTATGGCGATCAGGCGCCGTGGGAATGGCAAAGCAATCCCGGCCTGATGGTGCTGGATATCCTCAATGTCTCGAAATATCCGCCATCGCTCGACTATACCTTGCTGACTCTCGGCTTGGCGATGTGCGCCATTCTGACCCTGTCGCATCTGCCGAAGTTTATGCAGACGCCGCTGCTGGTTTTCGGGCGGACGCCTTTCCTGACCTACCTGCTGCATATCTATATCGTGCACACGGGCGCGCTGTTGCTCGGCCTGGCGCAAGGCATACCGCTGGCGCATTTCACCAACTTCCTCGGTAATCCGGGGCAATTAGCGCGGGACGGATGGGGGATCAGCCTTTGGCAGGTTTATGTCGTGTGGCTGGTTACTTTAAGTCTGCTCTATCCGGTTTCGCGCCTGTACGCGCAATACCGGATGCGACATCGTAAATGGTGGCTGAGCTATCTCTGAAAACATACGGGTGCAGGGCCCGGCGCCCCCGGACTTGTCCTGCGACTTACGCCTTCATCGCTTCGATGATGCTGTTCACCACATCCTTCACCTGATCGGCATCGTCGCCCTCGGCCATGACGCGGATCAGCGGTTCAGTGCCGGAGGGGCGCACCAGCACACGACCGGTACCCTTAAGGGTCTCTTCGCCAGCCCTGATCGCCGCCTTGACTGTCTCGCGTTCCATCGGATTGGCGCCGGTGTATTTTATGTTCTTCAGCAGCTGCGGCACGGTATCGAACTGACGGCCGAGTTCGCTCATCGGCTTTTGTTGCTCGACGAGCACGGCCAGCACCTGCAAGGCGGCCATCAGGCCATCGCCGGTCGTGGCGTAATCGCTCAGGATAACATGCCCGGATTGCTCGCCGCCAATATTGAAGCCGCCTTCGCGCATCCGTTCCATGACATAGCGATCGCCGACCTTGGTGCGTTCCAGCGTCAGGCCGAGCTTCTGCATATGGCGCTCAAGACCGAGGTTCGACATGACCGTGGCCACGAGACCGTTACCCTTGAGCAGGCCCTTACTCGCCAAGGCGCCGGCCACAATGGCCATAATCTGATCACCATCAACAATCTGGCCATTCTCATCGCAGATCACCACACGGTCGGCGTCGCCATCGAGCGCGATACCGATATCAGCGCGCAATTCCTTGACCTTCTGGGCCATGGCCTGCGGCTGGGTGGAGCCGCACTTTTCATTGATATTGAGACCGTCGGGCGTGACGCCGATCGGGAAGACTTCCGCACCCAGTTCATAAAGCGCCAGCGGGGCGACCTTATAGGCGGCGCCATTAGCACAATCGAGCACGATGCGCAGGCCGTTCAGGGTCAGGTGGCGCGGGAAGGTAGCCTTGGCGATTTCAACATAGCGCCACTGGGCATCATCAACGCGGGCGACGCGACCGAGTTTTTGCGGCTCGGCGACACCCAGCAGGATATTGCCATCCATCCGCGCCTCGATGGCCAGTTCGACCTCATCGGAGAGCTTATAACCATCGGGGCCGAACAGCTTGATGCCGTTATCGGCGAAGGCATTGTGCGAAGCGGAGATCATGACGCCGAGATCGGCACGCATCGAACGGGTCATCATGGCGACACCCGGCGTCGGCAGAGGGCCAAACAGGCGCACATCCATGCCGACCGAGGTAAAGCCGGCCACTAAAGCCGGTTCGATCATATAACCCGACAGCCGCGTATCCTTGCCGATGACGACCAGATGGCGGCGATCGGTTTCCGACATGAACATTTTGCCAGCGGCCATGCCGACACGATAGGCGACTTCGGCGGTCATCGGGAAGGTATTTGCCTGACCGCGAATGCCGTCGGTGCCGAAATATTTGCGGGTCTGGGTCATGGCGGACATGTGGGTGGCCATTTCTTCGTTGCGGTTGCGGATGGGGTTGTAGCCATAAAGCGACATGGCCTGACGGTAGTCGGCAATCTTTTGCGTCAGCAGGGAGATAAAGGCGGCTTCGAGCTTATCGACCGTTTCCGGACGCGGCGCCTTGGTGGAACCGTTCATGGCGCGGAAAATGCTGCTCTGAGCGATGGAGGCGGCTTCCGCCACGTCCTTGATGGAAATGCCCGACGCATTGACCGCGCCCTGCAATTTTTCCCACTTGTTCTCGCTCATGCCCGGCTCCTTACATATGACACGCCGTTTTTTTAGGCCGGCCGCACCTAATTTGCAATTAATTTATTGCATTATTGGGTGACGCCCTTGTCACGAATTGTAAAAATTGCGCCATATGGTGCGCAAATTGTAAATATGGTAGGTTAATGACCGCTTTAAGGCGAAATCAAGCGCTAATCAGCAATTTTTAGCAACACCAATTTATAGCAATTCAATTTTTAATGTGCTATTTGAAAATCGCATTTTAGCGCAACTGGCGAAAAGGAATCCCACCCATGTGCGGAATTATCGGTATTATCGGCAACGAATCTGTCGCCCCGCGCCTGCTGGAATCCCTGCGTCGCCTGGAATATCGCGGTTATGATTCGGCCGGTATCGCCGTCCAGACCGCCGCTGACGTCCAGCGCCGCCGCGCCGCCGGCAAGATCCGCAATCTCGAAGCTGTCATCGCCGATCAGCCAATCAGTGGCAGCACAGGCATCGGACATACACGCTGGGCCACTCATGGCGCGCCGACCGTCGCCAACGCTCACCCGCATCATTATGGCAAGGTTACACTTGTTCATAACGGCATCATCGAGAACTATGCCGAACTGAAAGCTGGCCTCAAGGCCAAGGGTGAAATCTTCGAGTCCGATACCGATACGGAGGTCATCGCCCATCTGCTTGATGGCACGCTGAAGTCCGGCCTGAAGCTGAAGGACGCCTTCAAAACGGTGCTTGACCAGCTTCACGGCGCCTATGCCCTGGCCATTCTGGTCGAGGGCGAGGAGGATATCCTGCTTGGCGCCCGTCGCGGCTCGCCACTGGTGATCGGCTGGGGTGAGGATGAGATGTATCTCGGTTCCGACGCTCTGGCGGTTGGGCCATTCACCCAGCGCGTCACTTATCTCGAAGAAGGTGACTGGGTGATTCTGAAAAAGGACTCGGCCGAGGTGCGCGATACGGGCGGCTTTCTGGTCAATCGCCCGATCGTTACTGTTTCCGCTTCGGCGGCATTGGTCGAGAAGGGTTCCTATCGCCACTTCATGGAAAAGGAAGTGCATGAGCAGCCGGAAAGCTGCCAACGCACTTTTTCGGCCTATCTCGATCCGGTGGCGCAGGCCGTGCGCGGTGATATCAAATCTGGTGTCGATTTCTCCAAAATCGTCCGTATACAGATTATTGCCTGTGGCACCGCCTATTATGCCGGCTCGATCGCCCGCTATGCCTTTGAAAAACTGGCCGGATTGCCGGTCGATGTCGAAGTCGCCTCGGAATTCCGTTACCGCGCCCCGGCCCTTACGCCTGGCACTCTGGCGGTCGCCGTATCGCAATCGGGCGAGACCGCCGATACCCTGGCCGCCTTGCGCTGGTGCAAGGATCAGGGCCTGATGACCGCCGCACTGGTCAATGTCCATTCGTCCACCATGGCGCGTGAAGCCGATCTGTTGTGGCCCACCCATGCCGGTCCGGAAATCGGTGTCGCCTCGACCAAGGCCTTCACCGCCCAGCTGTCGGCGCTGCTCTCGCTGGTGGTCTGCGCGGCCACACAGCGTGGCCGGATCGACGCCGCGGAAGAAGCGCGCCTTGTCCAGACCCTGCTCGGCGCCCCTGGGCTGATCGCCGAGGCGCTCGGCATGGATTCCGCTATCGCCCGCACAGCCTATGAGCTGTCAAAGGCGCGCGATGTCATCTACCTCGGCCGTGGCGAAACCTACCCGCTGGCGCTGGAAGGTGCGCTCAAGCTCAAGGAAATCAGCTACATCCACGCCGAGGGCTATGCCGCCGGCGAACTGAAGCACGGACCAATCGCCCTGATCGACGAGAATACGCCGGTGGTGGTCATCGCGCCGGACGATGAACTGTTCGAGAAAACCGCCTCCAATGTGCAAGAGGTCGCGGCACGCGGCGGCCGCGTGATCATGATCACCAATGCCCCGCAAAAAGTGCCGACCCTTTCCGGCGATGCCGCCAAATCGCTGAAAGTGATCAAGGCGCCAGATTGCGATCCGTTCATCGCCGCCCTCGTCTATTCGGTGCCGATCCAGCTTCTGGCCTATCATACCGCCGTCCATAAGGGCACCGATGTCGATCAGCCGCGCAACCTTGCCAAGTCGGTGACCGTGGAATAGGACTGCCGCCTCTTTAAGAGGTGCACGTCATGAAACCCGACTATCTCAAAGGCTGTGGACTGGCGTTCATGGCCGCCATGCTGTGGGGTGTGTCGGGCACGGCCGGCCAATTCCTTTTTGCCCATCGCGGCGTCAATACCGAGTGGCTGGTGGCGGTACGGATGCTGCTGGCCGGCGTTTTGATGCTCGGCTTCGTCGCCATACGTTCACCGCGCGATCTCTTCACCATCTGGACGCGGAAAGCTGACGCCCTGCGCATGGTCGTGTTCAGCCTGTTCGGGATGCTGGCCGTGCAATATACCTATTTCGCCGCCATCAATGCCTCCAACGCCGCCACGGCGACCGTCATCCAGTATACCGGCCCGGTGCTGATTGTCGGCTGGTATGCCTGGCAGAAAAAGCGCTGGCCGACGCCATTTGAATTGTTGTGCGTCGCCATGGCGATTGCCGGCACCTTCTTTATGGTGACCCATGGCAGCCTGACCAGCCTGTCGATCTCGAAAATGGCGCTGGTCTGGGGCTTAAGTTCGGCGGTGGCCCTGGCCTTCTATTCCGTCCAGCCTCTGACCCTGATGCATAAATATTCCGCGCCCATCGTCATCGGATGGGGCATGCTGATCGGCGGGTTGGCGCTGAGTCTCGTTCATGCGCCCTGGGCGATTGAGGGCGCCTGGGATGCGCCGGCGATCGGTGCTTTCGCCTTTGTCATCGTCTTCGGCACCCTGATCCCGTTCTATGCCTATCTGACGGCGGTGAAGATCGTCGGCGCCGAAACCTCAAGCCTGCTGGCCTGTGCGGAACCGCTGGCGTCGGCCATTCTCGCCATGATCTGGCTGGGTACCCGCTTCGGTTTCTATGACTGGCTGGGAACGGCATTGATCCTGGCGACCGTGGTCTCGCTTGCCCTGCGCAAAAGCGAACCCAAGGCCGTCAAGATCGAATAGATTTAAGGCAAGGCGGTTACCTTCGCTTTTGGCCCCGGCCGGATCGTCAGGATCATGATCTGCGGCGCCGCGCCGAAACGCACCGGCAGGCCGCTTTCGCCCAGCCCGCGCGTCACGATCAGAATGCGGTCACCGGCGATGGTCCACCCCTTGGCCGTATCTTCGGTATGGCGCGACATGCGTATTGGCGCGCCAAGCAAAGGCAGACGCACCTGACCCGCATGGGTGTGACCCGACAACTGAATGGCGGCATGATTGGAAGGCCAGTCGAAAAGACCCGGATTGTGCTCCACGGTCAGGGTCGCCGCACCTGCGGGTACGTCTGCGGCGGCCAGCGAAAAATTGGCTTGTTGAGTCTGGCCATCTTCTATGCCGACCACCCAGATATCGCCGCCTGGCCGGGCGATGCGAATGGAGCGATTTTCCAGCAGGCGGACCGGCGTGCCGGCAAGGAGGGTGCGTACCCGGCCGCAATCCCAGTAGCAGTCGTGATTACCCATTACGGCATAGACGCCGAGCGGCGCTTTCAGTTCGCCCAATGCCCGCAGGCCGGCTTCCTGGATTGCATTGTCAGTCTCCGGACGATGGTTGCGCAAGCGCGCATCGCCTTTGCGCAGGCCGTCGCCGCCGATATAGTCGCCGGCCAGCACAATCATGTCCGGATGCAGTACGTTGGCGCGCCTGGCAATTTCGATGATCCGGGCTGGCGGCATATGGAAGCCGCCGGTGTGAATATCCGACAGCAAAACCACCCGTAGCGGTGCCGTGCCCTGAGGCCAGGCGGGGGTTTCCACGTCGAGGGCTTTTATCGTCAGGCTGCGCGGCTCGAACCAGAACCCGATGGCGGCCATTACAAGCCCCATCAGGATCACGCCGCCCCATATGTATAATTTTCGCTTCCCCATGAACGGTGTCTAACACAACGCCATTCACTTGTCCGGACGATACAGGCAGCTTTTTGGTTGCGCTTTTGAAACACAAAGCGTAAAAGGCAACCAAGGAGTTGCCATATGACACATGAAATCCGTAAAGAAATTACACTCAAGGTCTCGTTGGATAAGGTGTGGGCAGCGATCAGCAATGCCGATGAATTCGGTCAGTGGTTTGGCGTCCGTTTCGACGGCCCTTTCAAAGCCGGCGAAAAACTGAAAGGTGTTATCGTGCCCACGACCGTCAATGATGAGGTCGCGGCCATGCAGAAGCCTTATGAAGGTACGCCATTCGAGATCGTCGTCGCTGAGATTACGCCGCAGACACGGTTCAGTTTCCACTGGCACCCCTATGCCGTCGACAAATCGATCTATTATTCTGATGAGCCGATGACCCTGTGTACGTTCACCCTGTCGGAAGTCGCCGACGGCGTCCATCTGGTGATCACCGAAACGGGCTTCGAGAATATACCGCTGGCGCGCCGCGCCGAGGCCTTCACCGCCAATGATGGCGGCTGGGAAGCGCAGACAAAACTTATCGAGGCCTATCTTGACCTCTGAAGCAACGGTTTTTGCGGCTTTGGGAGATGAGACACGACTGGCCCTGGTCGAGCAGTTGCGCACGGGTCCAGCTTCAATCGTCAGCCTGACTGGTGAAGCGAATATGAGCCGTCAGGCCGTTACCAAGCATCTGCACGTGCTTGAAAAGGCCGGCCTGATAAGCTGTATGCGCCTCGGCCGCTCCACCATCTGGCAACTGGAACGGCGCGCCCTCGATGACGCCCAGCGCTATCTCGTTATCATCTCACGCCAATGGGATGGCGCATTGGAACGCCTGCGTGGGCATGTCGAAACCAAAACCTGAAAATTGATGCAACGCAACAATAAGTGACCTCATGGGCCTCGCCATCCCTTGCAGCAGCCTGTAAACACGCTGACATCTGTGTGTTGCGAGTTCTGAATATGGAAAGTCTTGCCCCCGGCGCGATCATCGGCACCGCGCCCGCGCGCCGTCCGGGCGTGGTGCTGCTGGCCCTGGCCATGGGCAGCTTTGCCATCGGCACCACTGAATTCGCCACCATGAGCCTGTTGCCCTATTTCTCGAAGGATCTGAATGTCGATGCGGCAACGGCGGGGCATGTCATCAGCGCCTATGCGCTCGGCGTCGTGGTCGGTGCGCCGACGATTGCCGTTCTGGCGGCGCGGCTGTCGCGCAAGTTCCTGCTGATTATGCTGATGCTGGTTTTTGGCCTTGCCAATGGCCTGAGCGCGCTGGCGCCCGATTATCACTGGATGCTGGCCTTTCGCTTCCTCAGCGGCCTGCCGCATGGCGCCTATTTCGGTGTCGCTTCGCTGGTCGGTGCCTCGATCGTGCCCGTCGAAAAGCGGGCGCAGGCCGTGGCGCGCATCATGCTGGGCCTGACCATCGCCACGGTCATCGGTGTACCGGCCGCAAACTGGATGGGTCAGGTCATCGGCTGGCGGGCGGGTTTCGGGCTGGTGGCGGCGCTCTCCGCCCTGACCATGTTGCTGGTCTGGATATTCGCGCCGCAGCAGTCGCGCGATCTCGACGCCCATCCGATGCGCGAACTGGGTGCGCTGAAACGCGGCCAGGTGTGGCTGACGCTTGGTATCGGCGCCATCGGCTTCGGTGGCATGTTCGCTGTCTATACCTATGTCGCATCGACCCTCCTTCATGTGACACATGTGACCGCCGGTTTTGTGCCGGTGGTGTTGTGTATCTTCGGTCTCGGCATGACGGTGGGCACGCTGTTCTGCGGCTGGGCGGCCGACAAGGCGCAGATGCCGGCCATTGCGCTGTGCCTGCTGTGGAGCGCGTTGTGGCTCGGCGTCTATCCGTTCGCTGCACATAATGTCTGGGCGATCAGCATTGTGGTTTTCATGATCGGCGGCGGCGGCGGGCTAGGCATCATGCTGCAAACCCGGCTGATGGATGTGGCCGGTGATGCCCAGACCATGGCGGCGGCACTCAATCACTCGGCCTTCAACTTCGCCAATGCACTCGGGCCATTATTGGCCGGCATGGTCATTGCCCGTGGCGCTGCTTTCAACGAAACCGGCTTTGTCGGTGTCCTGTTGGCGCTTGGTGGTCTTGCCATCTGGGGAGTGGCTCTGTGGGATAATCGGCGGCGTCAAAACTTATAACCGCTCTCGATTTTGAACCACGAATAAACCCGAATTGGGCAATATCCCCTGTCTTTCGTTCGTGGCCATTCGTGGTTCCATGTCTTACGGCAGTTACGTGCAATCGGAAATTATCCGACATTTGTGCAAAATATTCCGAAAAAAATGGCCGTGACGGGATGACAAACGAATCGTGATGCGCCATATGAGCGGTCCCATCCCTCCTGCCAAAAGGCTCTGAGTTCGTCATGCGTGACTTTTACCGTATCCGCCGCCTGCCTCCCTATGTCTTCGAAGAAGTCAACAAGGTGAAGGCACGTCTGCGAGCGGCGGGCACGGATGTCATCGATTTCGGCATGGGCAATCCCGACATGGCGACGGCCCCGCACATCGTCGACAAGCTGATCGAGACGGTCAAGAAACCCAAGTCGCACGGCTATTCGGTGTCCAAGGGTGTTCAGGGTCTGCGCAAGGCCATGGCCGGCTATTATGATCGCCGCTATGGCGTCAAGCTCAATCCCGATACGGAAGTCGTCGCCACGCTCGGCTCCAAGGAAGGCTTCGCCAATCTCGCCATGGCCATCACGGCGCCCGGCGATACGGTCATCTGCCCTAACCCGGCGTATCCGATCCACGCCTTCGGCTTCCTGATGGCTGGTGGCGTCATCCGTCATGTGCCGGCATTGACGCCTGAGCAATACCTTTCGGGCATCGAGAAAGCCGTCAAGCACTCGGTGCCGACACCGTCCGTCATGATTGTTTCATATCCGTCGAACCCGACGGCGCAATGGGTCGATCTCGACTTCTACAAGGAGGTCATCCGCATCGCCAAAAAGCACGATCTTATCGTGCTGTCGGATATCGCCTATTCGGAAATCTATTTCGAGGATAACCCGCCGCCATCGATCCTCCAGGTCGAAGGCGCCATCGAACGCTCGGTCGAGATCAACTCGCTGTCGAAAACCTATGCCATGGCCGGCTGGCGTGTTGGCATGGTGGTCGGCAATGCCCAGATCTGCGCGGCGCTGGCCCGTGTGAAGTCCTATCTCGATTACGGTGGTTTCGCCCCGATCCAGGTGGCCGCCGCTGCTGCGCTCAACGGCCCGCAGGATAATGTCGCCGAGATCCGGGCCACCTACAAGTCGCGCCGCGATGTGCTGATCGACAGCATGAAACGCGCCGGCTGGGATATTCCCGCACCGCCGGCCTCGATGTTCGCCTGGGCGAAAATCCCGCCGAAATTCGAGCATATGGGCTCGATGGAATTCGCCAAGATGCTGATCGAGGAGGCGCATGTGGCCGTCGCCCCCGGTCTTGGCTTCGGCGAATATGGCGAAGGTTATGTCCGTCTCGGCCTGGTTGAGAATGAAGCACGCATCCGCCAGGCGGCACGCAACGTCAAAAAACTGCTGCTGCCCAACGACAAACCGGCGAAGGCTGCGGAAAAAGTATAACTTTTTCGTCTGTTGCCCGAAACCGGGTAATTCAAAACTGTCTCAAAATAAATTGATCGCAGGGATGATAAGGCTATCATCCCTGCATTAAGCGTCTTTGCAGACACAGGGCCGCCTGTCTGCGTTAAGTTTTGCTTAATTTTTTTGACTCAAGACCCGTTATAGGTTTCACTATTCGTTGTGCAGCGCACTGTCTTTTGCAGAACCCTGACAATTCTGGCATGGTTTTCGCATGGTGATCGTCGCCTTCGGGCACTAGCTGTTACAGGTGAAATGAAGTCAGAGGTGCCAGCGTGGTCAGTTTAGAGTTCGATCTGAATACCGATTCCGAGCAAGACGCTTTCTTCGGGGCTTTTTTCAAATTCGTCGAAGCCGCTGCTGTAAACGATGCCGATTCCATCTCCGTGCGTTCCGATCCGGCCGGCGATCATCAGGTCAAGGTCGTGACCTTCGAGGACAAGGATCAGGCAGATCAATTCCAGTCCTATTGGTCGCAGCGTCGCAAATGGCTTGGCCTTTAGGGCGATAAGCCTGTATAGGCAGGACTTTGGTTCTACCTGCCGGTTTATATATGCTGGGCCTGAGACATCTTCCGCTGAAATATCGTCTGCCCCTAATCCACGGCACGCTCAACCTGCTTGGCCGTGCCAAGGCGCGTGGCTGGCAGAAGGCCAGCGGAGAGGGACTGGCAAAGGGGCCGCTGGTCGTTTCCGCCTTCTTCAATGAAAGCACCGGCGTGGCGCAAGGCGGCCGCCTGAGTGTCAATGCTTTCAAAGCGGCGGGCTATGATCTCATCGAGCATGACATACGCCCCTGCTTCAACCAGTATATCAGCGAAGGCGCGGAACTGCCCGGCAAGGGCGGCGTCTGGTATATTCACGCCAATGCGCCGGAAGTTCTGGTGGCCCTGATGGCGCATGATCCGGCACAGTGGGCCGACCGTTACCGCATCGCCTACTGGGCCTGGGAAACCCCCAAGGCGCCGCGTGACTGGATACTCACCGCCGATTACCTGCATGAAATCTGGGTGCCCAGCCGCTTTGTTCACGATGCCCTTGTGGCGACCTTCAACGACGCCCTGCGCGCCGACCTGATCCCGCGCCTGCGCATCATGCCGCATCCGGTGCCCTTGCCGCCGCCGGCGCGCCACGCTTTGGCTCGTGCCCGGTTTGGCCTGTCCGATGAATTGTGCGAGGTCCTGTGCCTGTTTGATACCAAATCGTCGGCCGCGCGCAAGAATCCGTGGGGCGTACTGATCGCCTGGCAGGAAGCCTTTCCCGAAGAGAACCTGGTGGCCCGTCTGACGGTCAAGGTCAGCGACCTGTCCGATGATCACGCCACCGAGCGCCGGCTTTTGGCCATCGCCGCCAAGCGCAGTGATATCCGCATCATGGACCAGCGCCTGAGCGAAGCCGATATGGAAGCCTATATCGGCGCGTTCGATATCCTCGTATCCCTGCATCGTTCGGAGGGCTTCGGCCTCACCCTGGCGGAAGCAATGGCGGCGGGCGTGGCAGTGATCGCCACCGACTGGTCGGGTAATACCGATTTCATGACGCCGCAGAATTCGCGGCTGATCAAATCGTCGCTTATCCCGGTGTCGGACCCGGAAGGCGGCTATAGCATTGTAAAACGCGAACCGATGCAGGTCTGGGCCGATCCACATATCTTCGAGGCGGTGACAGATATCCGGCAACTGACCGATCAGCCCGCCCTGCGCCGCGCCTTGGGTGAGGCCGGGGTGCAGGCCATTCGCGACCTGCATGTGCCGTGGCGGCGGGGTGCCATGACCGACCTGCCGTTTAACAACTGGCTTGAGACTTGACTCTGGCGGGCTTTTCCGTCAAAGAACCGGCCACATCCGCGCCAGACTTGCGCTTTACCGATAAACCCTTTGCCATCACGACCTTGCACTTGCTGCATAACGAGGATGGGAAGGCTCCCCGACAGCGCGTTGCGCCCTCGGGGGTTTTTTGTTTTTCGATAATGCCGCATTCAAACGCTGAAGTTTTTAAAGACACCTCATGTTTTTCCAAAAAGTGGAGCCACTTTTTGGCATGAGGTTTAAAGGTTTGGGTTCATGTTCGACAGCTTAAACGACCGTCTTTCCGGTTTGTTTGACCGCCTCAGCGGCCGCGGCGTCCTTTCGGAAAAGGACGTTGACGAGGCCCTGCGCGAAGTCCGCGTCGCCCTGCTCGAAGCCGACGTCGCCCTCCCGGTGGTGCGCCAGTTCATGGCCCGCGCCAAGGAAATGGCCACTGGTGAAGCGGTCATCAAGGCCGTCCGCCCCGCCGACCAGGTGGTCAAGATCGTCTATGACGGCCTGATCGACATGCTGGGCGGTGAGGAGCCGGTGCCGCTCAACCTGGCCGCTGTACCGCCCGTCGTCATCCTGATGGCGGGTCTGCAAGGCTCCGGTAAAACCACCACCTCGGCCAAGCTGGCCCTGCGTCTGACCAAGTTCGACCGCAAGAAGGTCATGATGGCGTCGCTCGATACGCGTCGTCCGGCCGCCATGGAACAGCTGAAGCTGCTCGGCGAACAGGTCGGCGTCGACGTGCTGCCGATCGTCGCCGGACAAGGCCCCGCCGACATCACCCGCCGCGCCCTGCAATCGGCCAAGCTTCAGGGCTTCGACGTTCTGATCCTCGATACTGCTGGCCGCACCACGCTCGACGAAGCGCTAATGGCGGAAGCGGCCGAGATAGCTAAAATCTCGAACCCGACCGAAACCTTCCTCGTCGCCGACAGCCTCACCGGTCAGGATGCCGTGCGCACGGCTGCCGCCTTCCATGAGCGCCTGCCGCTGACCGGCCTGATCCTGACCCGCGCCGATGGCGATGGTCGTGGCGGCGCCATGCTCTCGATGCGCGCCACCACTGGTCTGCCGATCAAGTATCTCGGCGCCGGCGAAAAGGTTGATGCACTTGACGTCTTTGATGCCCGCCGTATTGCCGGCCGCATTCTCGGCCAGGGCGATGTCGTTGCCCTGGTGGAAAAGGCCGCGCAGGAACTGGATGCCTCCAAGGCCGAGGCCATGGCGCGCAAGATGGCCAAGGGCCAGTTCGACCTGAACGACCTCGCCGATCAGCTCAATCAGATGAAGAAGATGGGCGGCATGACCGGCATCATGGGGCTGCTGCCCGGTGTGCAGAAGGTCAAGAAGCAGATCGAAGAGTCGAACTTCAACGACAAGATCTTCGATCGCCAGGTGGCCATCATCTCCTCGATGACCAAGATCGAGCGCAAGAAGCCCGACCTGCTCAACGCCTCGCGCAAACGCCGCATCGCGGCCGGCGCTGGCGTTGACGTCGCCGAAATCAACCGCCTGCTCAAGCAGCACCGCCAGATGGCAGACACCTTCAAGATGATGTCGCGCTCCAATGGTCGTGGCCAGATGGGCGCTATGGCCAAGATGTTTGGCATGGGTGGCGGCGCGCAACCCAACATGGCCGATATCGCCAAGAAGATGGGTGTCAATCCGCAGGCCGGTCCTGGCGGCAATCCGCTGGAAGGCCTCAATCCGGCGCTTGATCTTGAAAAACTGAAAGCTTTGGGCGGCGGGAAACTCCCCGGTGCCACCCCTCCATCGGGCCTGTTTGGCGGCCTTCCGGGATTACCCGGCGCAAAGCCATTCGACCCCACAAAGAAATAGTCTTTTAACTCTAGGATACTGAAAATGCTTAAGATTCGTCTGTCCCGCGGTGGCTCCAAGAAGCGCCCTTATTACACCATCGTCATCGCTGACGCGACCGCCGCCCGCGACGGCAAGTTCATCGAAAAGGTCGGCACCTATAACCCGATGCTGCCGAAGGACGCCCAGCGCGTGACCCTGAAGGTCGAGCGCATCGCCGAGTGGCTCAAGAAGGGCGCCCAGCCGACCGACCGCGTCGCGCGCTTCCTGTCGCAAGAAGGCCTGGTGAAGTGGGAACACGGCAACAACCCGCAAAAGGCTGTTCCGGGCAAGAAGGCGCAAGAGCGCGCTGCTGAACGCACCCAGCGCGAACAGGACCGTATCGACGCCGAAGCCGCCGCCAAGGAAGAAGCCGCCGCCGCCAAGGCCGCTGCTGCTGCCGAAGCTGAAGCCGCTAAGAACGCTCCGATTGTTGAGGAGGCCCCGGCTGAAGAAGTTGCCGCTGAAGAAACTCCGGTTGCTGAAGAAGCTGCCACCGAAGAAACCCCCGCTTCGGAATAAGGCGTCTTCCGGATTGAAATCAAAGGGACAAGACCGATCCGGTCTTGTCCCTTTTTTTACCTGTCCGGCGTAGCATGTGCACGTGAACAGGGGCACATGTGGCATTGATGTTTCGTAATGCAGTAACGATATCGCAAAAGATGGAACTGGCGCAAAACCGTTCCACAGGGTTCGATTATCTGCGCATTTGCCTTTCCCTGGCGGTTGTCTTCTGGCACACGGTTGTCGTCTGCTATGGTCTTCAGGTTCAGGAGGCGGTCTGGGCCGGCCCACTGCATCCGTTTGTAGCCTCCATACTGCCTATGTTTTTTGCTCTATCCGGCTTTCTGGTCTGCGGCAGCCTGGATAGATGCCGCACATTGGTTTCCTTCCTCTCGCTGCGCGCGTTACGTATCTTTCCGGCCCTGATTACCGAAGTGATCCTCTCCGCCCTGCTGCTTGGCCCCTTGCTGACTACTTTGCCGTTGGCCGAATACCTGAGCGGCCCATCCTTGCATATCTATTTTCTGAACGTCCTGGGTGTCATTCATTATTATTTGCCCGGCCTTTTTGAGCACAATCCGCTGCCCGGCATTGTCAACAATCAGTTGTGGACAGTGCCTTACGAACTCGACTGCTACATCCTGCTGTCCGTCGTGGTGGGTGCTGGCATTTTCCGGGTCAAGGGCTGGCTGAGCCATGCCTTTATCGGCCTGATAGTTTTCATGCAACTGATGCTGGTCATCCAGATATTCAAAAATCCACAGGCCAGTGAGCTTGGCTTTTCCGGGCAAAATATGGTGCTTTGCTTTCTGACTGGCGTTGCTTTGTTCAAGCATCGCCACAAAGTGCTGTGGCACTGGTCCCTGGCTCTTGGTGCCGTGCTTTTGTCGCTTGTTCTTCTGCCTTTGCATGGCGGCGGCAACCTGTGTGCTCTGCCAATCAGTTACCTGACCATCTATCTCGGCCTTATGACGCCAAAGGTGCCGGCCTGGCTGACATCCGGTGATTATTCCTACGGTATTTATCTCTACAGCTTTCCGATTCAGCAGTCCGTAGCGCTGATACCCGGCACGCATGTCTGGTATATAAATGCGTTGATCAGCCTGCCGCTTACTATGCTTGCAGCATTGGCTTCATGGCACTTGCTGGAAAAGCACGTCATGAAGCACAAGAAAATCGTCTATCGCCTGGAGGACTGGTTGTTGCGCCTGTGGAGCGGCTACCATTCAACCAAAGCCGCTTCGCAGGACATTGTTGGTGAATAGGATATGTGAGGGATTTGCGTCCTGACCCTTTTCTATTTATAGGCTCTGGCCATGAGCAAGAAACCTGATCTTATCTTCGTGGCGCAAGCCAGCGCTGCCGTCGGCCTGCAAGGCGAATTCAAGCTGCTGAGCTTTATGGAAGATCCGTTCAGCGTGCTGGAATACAGCCCCCTGCTCAATGAAAAAGGCGAACCGGCCCTGGTCATCACCAAGGCGCGCGAACACAAGGGTACGCTGATCGTCAAGGCCGAGGGCGTGCCGGACCGCACCGCTGCCGACAGGATCAAGGGCCTGAAGCTCTATATTGATCGCGCCGAGCTGCCGGAAGCGGAAGAGGGCGAATATTACATAAGCGACCTCATCGGCATGAAGGCTTACGATGCCTCTGGTGCTGAAATCGGCCGGGTGATGAACGTCGATAATTTCGGCGCGGGTGACCTGCTCGATATCAAGCCCTTGGAAGGCGCCAGTTTCTACCTGCTGTTCAGTGATGAGAATGTGCCGGAGGTCGATCTTGAGGCCCGGCGTATCGTGATCGATCTGACAGGCATTTAGGCACGTCCTTATCCGGGGCTTTCATCCGGTCCCTCCTGTCCGGATATCAAACTTATACAGCCTTGCGCAGATTGAACCCATTCATCGGAAGGGTTTCACATGCGCATGTCTTATCTCGGCCGCAGCGGCGTTCAGGTGTCGCGGGCCTGCCTCGGCACCATGGTTTTTGGCCAGCAGGTCGATGAACCGAAATCGCACAGTCTGATGGACTATGCCTTCGAACGCGGGGTGAATTTCTTTGATACGGCCGAGATGTATCCCATCCTGCCCAAGGCGGAAACGCATGGCCGGACGGAAGAATTCATCGGCAACTGGTTCAAAAAGAACGATAAGCGCGACAAGGTGGTGCTGGCCTCGAAAGTGATGGGTCGCGCGCCGGGCCGCAACTGGCTGCGCAAGGGCGGTGAAGATCCGCGCCTGACGCGGGCCCAGATCGATGAGGCCATCGAAGGGTCGCTGCGCCGGCTGCAAACCGACCGGATCGATCTCTATCAGCTGCATTTTCCCGACCGGCCGGCGAAGAACTGGCTGCTCAAGCCGCATCCCGATCTCAATGACGAATACGTGCCGTTCGAGCGTATCATCGAGAGCCTTTTCCATCATATCGACAAGGGCAATATCCGTCACTGGGGTATCAGCAACGAGACGCCGTGGGGCACCATGCGTTTCTTTGCCGAGGCCGACAAACACGGCTGGCCACACCCCGTGTCTGTCCAGAATGGCTATAATCTGCTGAAACGCGACTTTGACTACGACATGGCCGAGCTGTGCATGCGGGAAAATTTCGGCCTGCTGGCCTATTCACCACTGGCGCAAGGCTACCTAACCGGCAAATACCAGAATGGCGCCGAACCGGCAGGCGCCCGCATCACCTGTTTCGGTCATGATGAGCACTACGAGCGCGAAGGCAACAGTGAGGCCATTGACGCTTATCTGAAAATTGCCCGCGACCATGGTATTGATCCGGCGGCGCTGGCTTTGAAGTTCTGCGATACCCGGCCCTTCATGAACACCACGATCATCGGTGCCACCCATATGGATCAGCTCAAGGCCAATCTCGATGCCTTCGATATCAACTGGAGCGACGATCTGGAAAAGGCGGTGCATGAGGTCTTCATGCACCGTCCGACCGTCACTGCACCGCCGCTGGACGTGAAAGAATAGTCTATGCGTGGATACCGCCCGACACTTCGATGCGCTGACCATTGATCCAGCCGGCTTCGTCCGACAGCAACAGCGATACTGCGCCACCGATATCGTCCGGCAGGCCAACACGGCCCAAAGGCGTCTGATTGGCGATCACGGCATTGATATCAGCATTATCACGCACCCGTCCGCCGCCGAAATCGGTGGCGATGGCGCCCGGCGCTACGGAATTGACCGTAATGCGGCGTGGCCCCAGTTCCAACGCCATATAGCGGGTCAGGGTGTCGATAGCGGCCTTGGTTGCGCCATAAACGGACGATCCCGGATGGCTGAAGCGCGCCAGTCCTGACGACAGATTGATGATCCGGCCGCCATCCCTGATCAGCGGCAACAGGGCTTGGGTGAGGAATACGACGCCCTTGAAATGGACATTGATGATGCCGTCGAACTGGGCTTCGGTCACTTCGGTGAAGGGCGCGTAGAGGGCCATGCCCGCATTGTTGATCAGGAAGTCGAAGTCGGTGCGGTTCCATTCGCTCTTCAGCACCTCGCGGACCTGCATCGCGAAGGCCGGGAAATTTGCCGATACGCCGGTGTCGAGTTGCAGGGCCACCGCCTTGCGGCCCATCAGTTTCAGCTCTTCGATCAGGTTGTCGGCCTCATCCTTGCGCGAATGATAGGTGAAAAGGATGTCCGTGCCGCGGGCGGCGAGGTGGTGAGCCATGTTGCGGCCGAGACCGCGGCTGCCGCCGGTGATGAGTGCGATTTTCATGTGAATGTTCCTTGTTGATGGCCAAGGTTTACTGTTTTCTTGAAAGACGATAAACATGACAAATCACACATCACTGTTCGGAAAATATGAACAATGAATCGTCTTGAAGCCATGACCGCCTTTGTGCGTGTCGCCGAATTGCAGAGCTTTACAGCCGCCGCCACCTCGCTCGGCCTGCCGAAATCGAGCGCGTCTCAGGCGGTCAGTCAACTGGAGGCGCATCTCAAAATCCAGCTCCTGTACCGTACCACGCGCAAGGTTCAGCTGACCCATGACGGTCAGGCCTATTACGAGCGCTGCCGCGAGGTTCTGGCCGAACTGGATGAACTGGACTCGATGTTCGAGCAGAAAAGCGACCTGACGGGCGCTCTGCGCGTCGATATGCCGGTCAGCCTGGCGCGTAATTTCCTCGTGCCGCGTCTGTCCGACTTTCTCGGCCAGCATCCGGGGCTGGATATCGAACTCTCATGTACCGATCGACGAGTGGATGTGGTGGCGGAAGGGTTCGATTGCGTTATCCGCGTCGGCGCCTTAAGCGACTCCACCCTTATGGCGCGTCCTCTTGGCCTGATGCATATGGGTAATTATGCCAGTCCGGCCTATCTGGCGCGTCATGGCGAGCCGAAAACGCTTGATGATCTCACCGGCCATCACCTGATCCATTATGCCCTGCACCTCGGCGCACGGCCGTTCGGTTTCGAGTACCGCGAGGGTGACGACTACAAGGTCGTGGATATGCCGGGACGGATCACCGTCAACAACACCGAAGCCTTCAGCAGTGCGGCCCTGGCGGGACTGGGCATCCTGCAATCGCCACGTACCGGCAACCGCCGTCATGTGGCGGAGGGCAGGCTGGTGGAAATCCTGCCGCAATATGAGGCCGAACCTTTGCCGATCGCGATGGTCTATCCGCGACGACGCCATCAGGCCCGCCGGGTTCGCGCCTTTATGGACTGGGTGGCCGAGATCATGCGCGATTATCTGGACTAAATTCGCCCGAGATGTAATCATCTCAATAATCAAAATAAAAGATCACGATGAAACGCCCCACCTCCTTCGATATCGCGGCCCTTGCCGGCGTCTCACAGGCCACCGTGTCCCGCGCGCTTTCCGGCGCGTCCTCGGTCAGTGAAGCGGTACGCCAGCGCGTGTTTGATGCAGCGACGCAGCTTAACTACACGGTCGATATCAATGCCCGGAAACTGCGCTCGAAGAAGATCAACACCATCGCCCTGCTGGTATCAGAGGATCTCGATCATTCAGACAACCGCATCAACCCATTCTTCCTGCCATTGATCGGTTCGATCCTCGACTATGCCAGTTCAAAAGGCGTCGATGTGCTGGTATCGCTGCAAAAGGCCGACGCCGACTGGGGTGCGGACTATGGCTTCTCCCGCCGGGCCGACGGCATCATCTTCCTCGGTTACCGCGATTTCGAATCCTACCTGCGCAAGGTGGCCGTGCTCCAGCAGGTCGGCGAACCGTGGGTGGTTTTCGGACCAGTCATGCCGGAGACGCCCAATCTTTTCATCGGCTCGCAGAACGAAGAGGGCGCGCACGAGGCCGTCGATCATCTGATCAGGCTGGGTCGCCGGCGCATTGTCTTTCTGGGTGAAGCCTCCGAGGCCCATTCGGAATTCTTCGAGCGCTTCAAAGGCTACGGGCGCGCTCATGCCGAGGCCGAACTAACGCCTGATCCAGCCTTGGCCGTAGATTGCTTTATCTCACGCGAAGAAGGCGCGGCGGCGATCGACCGCCTGCTCGATGACGGCGTGCAATTCGATGCCGTCTTTGCGGTCACCGACCTGCTGGCCATCGGCGCGATCCAGTCGCTGCAAAAGCGCGGTCTGACCGTGCCGAAGGATGTCTCGGTAATGGGGTTCGATGACCTGTGGGCCTGTACCTGTATCAATCCGGCGCTCTCGACCGTGCGGCAGGACACCACGACCGCAGCGCGCGTGCTGGTCGATACCCTTGCGGCGCTGATCGACAACCAGCCAGCCGAGATGACGCGCATCCCGACGCAACTGGTGATCCGGGAATCCTGCGGCGGCCAAAAAGGCTGATCAGTCGAATAGCGTGGCCAGGCCTATGATTTCCATATCCGGCGTCAGGGTACGATAGACCGGGATTTCCGACACATAACCGCTGAGCCGGCCCTTTTCGGCGTAGCGACGGCAGAAAGCCGGCACATCGAACAGATCGCCGATCATATCGAGCAGGTCACCGGCGAGGTAAACGCCGCCGCGCGCACCCAGAATCAGCGCCACATCCGACGCCATGGCGGCGAACCAGCCCATGCTGAGATCGACAGCCTGTCTGGCGCGGTCATCGCCGGTCGAGGCGAGGGCGATAATTTCCTCGATGGACGGCGCATGGGCATCGTCACCGTCTATTTTCGCCAGCGCCGCCCAGATATCGACCACACCGGGAATGGAGATCACGCGTTCGCGCGAGACATGGCCATACTTATCGATCAGCACACGCATCACGGCTTCCTCGATATCCGAGGTCGGCGCCAGATCGGAATGTCCGCCTTCGGTCGGCATGGCCGTCCAGCCCCCCATGCCGTCAGGCACAAGCGCTGACATCCCCAGGCCATTATGCGGCCCTATAACGGCGATGACCTGTTCTTCCATCGCATCGCCGCCGCAGATTTTTTCACATTCATTGCCATGCAGGCGCGGAATGGCCAGCGCCTTGGCGACGAAATCATTGACCAGATTGATGCGTGGCGTAGCGAGAAAGTCGCGCATGTCGGCGCGATCGATGGAAAAGCCATGATTAGGGAGCTGAATGACGCCGCCGCGTTCCCAGCCCGCCGCCGAAATGGCCGCACCACCAAGACGGGGCTTATCCTGCGCTTCCAGAAAGTCAGAAATGGCGGTTTTGTAGCTTTCGAGACTGTTACAGGCGTAATGAGTCGATTCCCGCGGGCGTTCGCCGCGCCGCGCCAAGGCCAGCTTAAGATAGCTGCCATTACTGATGTCGCTCAGCAACACATAGTCTGCCATGATTTCCTTGCCCTATGTTTTTATTTTTATCCCCGGCCTTTTTATTTTTGTTGGCCGGCTTAATTAAGTTTGAAATTTAAATCCCAAACCTTGATTTTTACTAAAGCATCTGTCCAAAACAACGCCAAATCGAGGTCTTTTTATGCCCCCCAAGATAAAAATCTGCGGAATTCGGACAATCGAAGCGGCAATTGCAGCGAGAAATGACAGCGCTGACTTTCTGGGCTTCATCCATTTTGCCAAAAGTCCGCGTCATTTACCGCTCAACGCCATGAAAGACCTGATCCTGGCGATTCGCAGCGTTAACGCTAACATTCCCTGTGTTAGCGTTGTCGTCAATGCGGAAAACGACGTTCTGGAATTGCTTAGGGATGAGGTGAAGCCGGACCTGATCCAGCTTCATGGCAAGGAGACGTCCGAACGGGTGGCGGAGATCGCGGCGTTAACCCATATTCCCCTGATCAAGGCCGTCAGCGTCAGCGAAAAAAGCGATCTCGACAGTGCTTCGGCCTATGAGCCACATGTTGAATATATGATGTTCGATGCCAAAGCGCCTAAGGACGCTGCCATGCCCGGTGGCCTGGGCCTCAGCTTTGATTGGTCGATCATGCAGGGCTATACTGGTATAAAACCCTGGTTTCTGGCGGGCGGTCTGTCGGTTGATAATGTCGCCGAAGCCGTAAAATTATCCGGCGCGCCGATGCTGGATATCTCTTCCGGAGTCGAATCCGCGCCCGGCATCAAGGATAACGCCCTCATTTCCCGCTTCCTAAAAACGGCAAAGTCGTTATAACGCGGGCTCCCAACCCTGACCCAAAGGAACTCCACGGTGAGCGATCCCGTTCTCAGAAACAGCTATAGCCAACCGGACGCCAAGGGCCGGTTCGGTTCGTTCGGCGGACTGTACGTCCCCGAAACCTTGATGCCGCTGGTGCTGGAACTGACGCAAGCCTGGCATGACGCCAAAAACGACGACAGCTTTTGGGCGGAATATCACGGTCTGATGAAGCATTTTGTCGGCCGCCCGTCACCGCTCTATTTCGCTGAGCGCATGACCGAGCACTTCGGCGGCGCCAAGATCTATTTCAAGCGCGAAGAGCTGAACCATACCGGCGCGCACAAGATCAACAACTGCATCGGCCAGATCCTGCTGGCCAGGCGCATGGGTCGCAAGCGCATCATCGCCGAAACCGGCGCGGGCCAGCACGGCGTCGCCTCGGCCACGGTCTGCGCCCGTTTTGACCTGCCCTGCATCGTCTATATGGGCGCCACAGATGTTGAACGCCAGAAGCCCAACGTCTTCCGCATGCAGCTTCTGGGTGCTACGGTTTCCCCCGTCACCAATGGCCAGGGCACGCTGAAGGACGCTATGAACGAGGCCCTGCGCGACTGGGTCACCAATGTCCACGACACCTATTACATGATCGGCACCGCCGCCGGCATGCACCCTTATCCGGAGATGGTCCGCGAATTCCAGACCGTTATCGGCAAGGAAACCCGCACGCAGATTCTCGAACTGGAAGGCCGCCTGCCGGATGCCGTCATCGCCTGCGTCGGCGGCGGATCGAACGCCATCGGCATGTTCCACCCGTTCATCGATTACGACACCGTCAAACTGGTCGGCGTTGAGGCGGCGGGCCACGGGCTCGACGTTTACAATGGCCACGCCTCGTCGCTGAATGGCGGCCGCCCCGGCGTGCTGCATGGCAACCGCACCTTCCTGTTGCAGGATGATGACGGCCAGATCCTCGAAGGCCATTCGATCTCTGCCGGTCTCGATTACCCCGGCATCGGGCCCGAACACGCCTATCTCTTCGATATCGGCCGCGCCAAATACGTCACCACCACCGATGAGGAAGCGTTGGCCGCCTTCGCGCTGACCTGCAAGCTGGAAGGCATCATCCCGGCGCTGGAATCGTCGCACGCCATCGCGCGCGTCGGTGAACTGGCGCAGGAAGTCGGCAAGGGCGGGATCGTGGTTCTCAACCTGTCGGGCCGTGGCGACAAGGATATCGCCACTGTCGCCAAACATATGGGTGAAGCGGGAGCGAGTTTGTTGTCATGAGTGTTGCCCGTATCGATAAGCGCTTTGCCGATCTGAAAGCACAAAATAAGTCCGCCTTCATCGCCTACATCATGGCCGGTGATCCCGATCTGGAAACCACGTTCGAAATCCTGAAGGGCCTGCCCGCTGCCGGTGCTGACATCATCGAGCTTGGTTTTCCCTTCTCCGATCCGATGGCCGAGGGGCCGACAATCCAGCGCGCCGCCGAACGCTCGCTGGCTGCCGGCACCAAGCTGCGCGATGTCTTCATGCTGGTGAAGCGCTTCCGTGAAATCGACCAGGATACGCCGATCATCCTGATGGGTTATATGAATCCGGTCGAATTCCTTGGTTATGAGCGCTTTGCACAAACCGCTTCCGAAGCCGGCGCCGATGGCCTGATCGTGGTCGACTGCCCACCGGAAGAAGCCGATGGTCTGACCGACGCGCTTGATAATCATGATATCGCCCTGATCCGTCTGGCCACCCCGACTACGGATGCCAGCCGCCTGCAAACATTGGTGAAACGCACCAAGGGCTTCATCTATTATGTTTCGGTAGCGGGCGTTACCGGCGTCAAATCGGTCGATGCCGATGCCATCGCCGATCAGGTGGCCAAGGTGCGCGAAGCCGCCAATCTGCCGGTGGCCGTCGGCTTCGGTATCCGCACGCCGGAAAGCGCCGCCAGCGTGGCGCGTATCGCCGATGCGGCCGTTGTCGGCTCGGCGCTTGTGGACGAGATCAAAAATTCTTTACTGGAAAATAACCCTTCCGCGCCGAAAGTTCTGGCCAAGGCCGCTGATTTGGCACACGCTGTCCATTCTGCACGGCTGGCGGTACAGGTCTAACCGGAGTATATTGACGTATGGCTATGGCTGATAAGTCTGACAAGGGCCCTAAACTGCCCCCCGCCGCCAAGTCCACCGAACGCCGCGAGCGCGGTGGCTGGCTGTCCAAGATCGCCCCCGGCATCTCCAATTTCGTCGGCAGCAAGCGCGAAACACCGGAAAACCTGTGGGTGAAAGACCCCGATACCGGCGACATGATCTATCGCTCGGACCTTGAGGCCGCCCTGTGGGTGACACCGTCCGGCCGCCATATGCGTATCGGTCCCAAGGCGCGCATGAAATTCACTTTTGATGACGGCAAGTTCGAAAGCCTGCCGACGCCGGACGTGGTCGAAGACCCGCTGCACTTCTCCGACGGCAAGCCCTACAAGGACCGCCTGAAGGCTGCCCGCACCGCCACCGGGGAACGCGATGTCATGGCCATCGGCTACGGCAAGGTGCAGGGCGTTGATTGTATCGTCCTCGTTCAGGATTTCGCCTTTATGGGCGGATCGCTCGGCATGGCCGCCGGCGAAGGCTTCATCGCCGCCGCCAAGGCGGCCGTTGCCCGCAATGTGCCGATGGTGGTCTTCACCGCCGCCGGTGGCGCCCGGATGCAGGAAGGCGCGCTGTCGCTGATGCAGATGGCCCGCACGACGCTGGCCATTCAGGAACTGAAAAGGGCGCAACTGCCGTATCTCGTGGTCCTCACCGACCCGACCACTGGCGGCGTCACCGCCTCCTATGCCATGCTCGGCGATATCCATCTCGCCGAGCCAGGTGCGCTGATCTGCTTCGCCGGGCCACGCGTCATCGAGAGCACGATCCGTGAAAAACTGCCGGAAGGCTTCCAGCGCGCAGAATTCCTGGTCGAAAAAGGTATGGTCGATCGGGTTGTCCCGCGCTCGGAACTGCCGGAAGTGCTGGGCGCACTGATGTCGATGCTGATGAGCGGCAAGCGCAAGGCAGCTTAAGCAGGGTCACGGACCCTGCACCCATAAGTCTTCTTTGTGTGGTGACGGGGGGAACCATGAACTTGAAGCGCTATAAGCCGGTTAAAACGGCCGCAGCAATCATTATCGCAGACGTTTTGGCGAATTCTATTGTTATTGCGCCACTAAGAATTGTTCTCGAGTGGGCGTATATTTTGCGCGATCCGCTACCGAACTTCAGTTCGATAGGTAGCCAGGTAATTATTCTTTCCGTTATCGGCGCAATCGTGTGGTTAATCGCCGGCATACCAGTTCATCTTATAAAAATGGCCAATCGACTGCCCGGACTTTGGAGCTATGTCTGGCCGGCAGCAACAGTTGGCGCAATACTCGGTGCCCTATACATTCCATTATTTATTCTTACAGCGCCTGCAGGTTTGCTAATAGGTGCTTTAAATGCTGTTATTTTCTGGCTGATCCGTCGTCCGGATCGAGACTCATCTATGAGCGCATTGCAAGAATGATAAAGCTTCTAAATCGCCCTTTTTTGACCAGCATAATTACCGCTCCATTCGTAGGGGCTGGATTGGCCACTTATATTATGGTGAGCCTGTACAATGGTTTTCACAGGCCGGGAATGTCTTCGCCCTTTTCTCCTTCAAGTTTGATCTACACACTTTTAGATTTCGCCGTATGTGGCGCTGTGTGTATTATGCTGGCTTTTCTAATATTGTTGCCAAGTTTAAAATTGATTCAAATTGCCTTACAAAAACTGAACCTTATAACAACATCCCATTAAGCCGAAAATCCCTTCTAACGATCGGTAAAATGCCCTAAAGGCAACCAATGACTGATCGCTTACTCCCCTTCGACGCGCCGCTTGAACGCCTGAAAGCCCTGCACCCCAAGCTGATCGACCTCAATCTCGATCGGATGCTGCGCGTCTGTGAAGCGTTGGGACGACCGCAGGATAAGCTGCCGCCCGTCGTTCATGTCGCCGGCACCAACGGCAAGGGCTCGACCCTCGCCCTCTTGCGTGCCATGGCGGAGGCGCAAGGCCTGCGCGTCCATGTCTATACTTCGCCGCATCTGGTGCGTTTTGCCGAACGAATCCGGCTGGCCGGCACCCTGATCGATGAAGCCTATCTCTCGGATGTGCTCCAGCGTGTCGAGATCGCCAATGCCGGCGAACCCCTGACCTTCTTTGAATCGACGACCGCCGCCGCCTTCCTCGCCTTCTCGGAAACACCCGCCGACCTGCTGCTGCTGGAAACCGGGCTTGGCGGTCTGCTTGACGCCACCAATATCATCGCCGAACCGAAGCTGACGATCATCACCCCGATCGATTACGACCATCAGGCTTTTCTCGGCAATGACCTCAAGACCATCGCCACGCAAAAGGCCGGTATCTTCAAGCGCGGGACGCCCGCCCTGAGCGCCCGCCAACCGGATGAGGCCGCACAGGCGCTGGACCGTCAGGCGTTGAAACTCGGCGTCACCCTTACCAGCATGGACCAGGGCATGGACGCCTGGCGCGAAGGCGACCGCCTGATCTTTCAGGATGAAGCCGCGCTCTACGACCTGCCGTTGCCGGCCCTTTCCGGCATGCACCAGATCGAAAACGCTGGACTGGCCATAAAGGCCGCGCTGATGCTCGGTCTCTCCACCGCAGCGATAGAGACCGGTCTAAAAACCGCGCAATGGCCGGGTCGTCTGCAACCGCTGAAAGCTGGCCCGCTATACGAGGCGCTGACCGATCGCGCTTCCGAACTGTGGCTTGATGGCGGACATAACCCCCATGCCGCACGGGCTCTGCGCGAGTTTATCGATCAGCAGCAGTTGCGTGATCCGAAGCCACTGTACCTAGTCTGCGGTCTGATCAATACCAAGGATGCCGCCGAGTTTTTCGGTCATTTCGCCGGTCTGGATGCACATATTCATTGCGTCTCGTTCAGCAGCGACGCAGCTATTCCACCCGCCGAACTGGCCGCCGCCGCGCAAAGCAGAGGGCTTGAAGCGAATGTCGCCTCAAGCCCTCTGGAAGCTATAAAAGCTTTGCCGCTTGAACCCGTGCGAGTACTGATCTGCGGCTCGCTCTATCTGGTTGGCGATTGCCTGGCGCTCTCGGAAGACACATGGCCGCGCTGACGGTTCATCATTGATGATAGCGGTAGCGTGAGGTTGCCCTGAGCATCTGTGTAATCTGTGGATCAAAAAACCAATTTTGACGCCTGCTCCAACGCTGGCAAGGGAGGGTATCCACAAATTACACAGATGTTCAGGGTCATTTCACGCTACCGCTATCGGCGGAGGCGGGATCAAAAAAGCCCGCTACGCGGACGTAACGGGCTTGTTGATCTTTAGGTATGCTGTGCTGTCAGGCGATCGAGTTCTCGCCGAGCCATTCAATCAGCTTGGCCTTCGGCATGGCGCCGACTTTCATCGAGGTCATCTGGCCATTTTTGAACAGCATCATGGTCGGGATGCCACGGACGCCAAAGCGCGACGGCGTCATCGGTGAATCTTCGATATTGATCTTGGCGATCTTGATCTTGTCACCGAGGCCATCAGCCAGTTCTTCGAGGATCGGGGCGATCTGCTTACAGGGGCCACACCATTCGGCCCAGAAATCGACCAGAACCGGCGTGTCGGACTTCAAAACGTCGGCTTCAAAGCTTTCATCGGTGATCTTGTGCGTAGCCATGGAATAAATCCCTTCGGTCGCTTGGGGAAAAACGCGCGACAGACGTTGGTATAATGTCAGCCTCATAAGTAGGGGTTCGGCGCTGCAAAATCAACGATTCAAAATTTCGCCAAGCCGGAGATTTACTAAAGTCTCACTTAAGGGCGTCAATTTCGGCCCGTCCGTCCACAACAACGCGGCTTCAATCGCCTTATCCGGATAGATCCGGCGCAGCAGCGCCACATAGCCGGCCATCTGCCGCTGATAGGCGATGGCGGCATCCTCGGCGCGGTCCGGTGCCGGACGATTGGACTTGTAATCGATAATCACTACGCGATCTTCCGTCACCACCAGCCGGTCGATCCGGCCGGAGAGCATGATCTCATCGCCGCGCGCCGTCATGCCGACTGATTGGCCGATACTGCCAGCCAGGGCCACTTCCGGCCGCGAGTGCGGGCCAAAGGCTTCAGCAAAGCGCGCATCGGTCAGCACGGCCATCACAGCGCCGGCCATTTCATGCCGCTGGCTGTCATTGAGATCAGGCTGACGCTCCAGATAACGCGCCGCTACATCTGTCCGCCTGTCCGGTGCAATATCGGGCAGGATTTCAAACAGCTTGTGGATCAGGTTGCCGCGCCGGTAACGACCCAGACCATTCTGCGATTCCAGGGGCGAGGGCGCGCGCTCTTCTTCCTCGCGGTCCTCGTCACCCATCTGCGAGATAGCCGCCCAGCGTTCTCGACCACGCTCGGCATCTACATCGGCCTGGGTGACAATCTGCGTAATGAAACCGGGCAGGCTGACCTCCGCTAACGTAATCACCGCCTCAGTCGGTAGTGTGGCCGAGCGCTGGCCATACAGCCGGATCACGGCGGTCCTGGCCTGCTCCAGATCGTCAAACGGTGCTTTCAGCGGCATGGCCTCAACCGTGTGGTCCACGCGGTCGAAAGCGTCGGCCAGCAGGTCATACCACGGATCGAAGGCGGCACTTTTCGAGGCCGCCCGCTTGCCGGCATACCCGCACAGGGTCAGGCGATCGCGCGCTCGGGTGAGGGCGACATAGAGCAGGCGCAGCCCTTCCTGCTCGTCCTTCAAGGCTTTGCCGGCGCGGATTTCACTGATGCCGGCCGTATCGCCCTTGCGGCCGCCGGCGCAGAGAAACAAATCTCCCTCATCACCGCGCAGCAGCAGGTTATCCTTGCTGGCGCTGGTGTGCTGCGGCCCGATCGGCAAGATGACCCACGGCGCTTCCAGACCCTTTGAGCCGTGCACGGTCATGACACGCACGCTGCGGCCGCCCTCTTCCTGTTCACGCTTGATCTGCGCCGCCCGGAATTCGAACAGGTCGAGACAGGCGGACAGCCCGTTCAGCCCGATGCCTTCGCCTTTCAGCGCCAGAGCCAGGGTTTCTTCGAGCACATCTTCGCATTCATCGCCTAGGCGCGTCAGGAAGCGCTGCTTGACCGAACGCCCGTCACCGTCGCGGCGATTTAGGACGCGCGCCAGAAAGTCAAACGCCGTTAGTTGCTGCGATGCCTCCAGCGCCCAACGGAGGAAGACTCGCGCGTCAGCAAAACGGCCGGCCGCATCCGGATGATCGCGTAGCCCGCTCCACAAATGCCCCTCGCGCCCCTGCGCCAGATCATACAGATCCCTCTCGCTTAGATCGCACAACGGCGAACGCAATATGCAGGCCAGCGACAGGCTGTCATTGGGTTGCAGGCAGAAGCGCATCAGGGCGCGCAAATCCTGAAAGGCGATATGGTCGCCCAGCTTCAATCGGTCGGCACCGGAAACCGCCACGCCGGCGATCTTCAGTTCACGGATTATGTGCTCGAATAGCGCATCGCGCTTACGGACCAGAATGAGCACATCGCCGGCATGGAGCGGCCGCGGCTCGCCCGCCTTGCTGAAAACCACGCGACCGGCTTCAATCTCGGCGCGGATGGTCGCCGCCAGTTGCTTCGCCAGACGCTTCGATGCCGGCTCGCGCGCACCGGCATCGACCGGCGCGACATCTGCATCGTCGGCGGTCACCTCCTCAGCATCGATCGGCTGAACGAGCGGCCATAGCTCGACCAGCCCCTTTTCTTTCAGGCGAAAGGCTTCGTGGGTAATGCGGTGATTATAGTCGAGCGTCAGGGCGTGGGAGAGGTCCTGTGCGTCGTAAACAGCATCAACGAAACCGAGGATTTCCGGCAGGGTGCGATACGAGAGGATCAGTTCCGGCACACGCGGGCTTTGTCCGGCTTCCACGGCACGGCCGATGAAATACTGCCGGGCCTCGGCAAACTTATCCGGTCGCGCCCCCTGAAAGCCATAGATCGACTGCTTTTCATCACCGACGGCAAAGACCGTCCGCAACTGTGCCCTACTGTCGCTCAACTGGCCGCGACCGCTGAAAAAGTCCTCAGCCAGGGATCTCACGATCACCCACTGATCTTCCGATGTATCCTGCGCTTCATCGACCAGAATATGCTCCAGCCCGCCATCGAGCTTGAACAGCACCCAGGTGGCCATATCGCCGCGCGACAGCAGGTCCTTGGCGCGATTGATCAGGTCCTGAAAATCGAGCGCCCCTTCACGACCCTTGCGGTCCTGATAGATGCCGCTGAAGGCATGGAAAAGCAGCAGGGCATCGAGCGTATTGCCGGCGATCTCCGCCGCGCGCGCGCGGTCCATCAGCCCCGGCACAGCCTCGGCGAGACGGTGCAGTTCCTGTTTGTCGGCCTCGCTGGCGACGCTGGAATAGGTGTGGCTGCTGAAAGTGCCCTTGTCGGTATAGAAGCACTTGTACCAGTCCTGAATGGCGAAACGGCCGGCATTGTGCGCCTCGATCACCGCCAGCAACTTGGCGCCGGTTTTCTGGTTATAGACGCCGGTGGTCGTGGCCATGGAGCGCGCCAGTTCCTCGATACCCGGCCAGTACAGGCTGTTTTCGTATTCCGAAATGACCTCTTCAGGCGAAGTCAGTTCGTCCAGTCCGAGGCTCTGGAAAATACTCAGCGCCCAGTTGCCATGCCTTGCCCGCAAGGCCTCGAACGTCGCCTTGAGGTCATCGTGCTGGTGGATGAACTGCGACAGCAACCGCTCGAAACCGGAAACCTTCAGCTTACGGATCAATCGGTCGCGGGCCTCCGTAGTGGCGCGAAATTCGGCTTCGACAAGGGTCAGCAGCTCGGCGGAAGCCGCCGCCGCCAGTTCGCTGCCGATCAGGTCATCAAGCACATGAAAGGCCGGTGAAAGGCCGGCTTCGAGCGGAAACCGGCGCAGCAGCTTTTCACAGAAACCGTGCAAGGTCTGGATCTTCAGCCCGCCCGGCGTTTCCAGCGCCTTGGCGAACAGGGCCCGGGCGCGTGGCAGATCATGCGGCGACTCGTCGATCTTTTCGAGATCGGCGCGCAGGTCGCCGTCACTGCGGATCGCCCATTTGCCGAGCTGATCGAACAGGCGCTCCTGCATTTCGGCGGCGGCGGCCTTGGTATAGGTGACGCACAGAATGCGCTCCGGTTTCGCGCCATTGAGCAGTAACCGGGCAACGCGATTGACGAGCGTGGAGGTCTTGCCCGAACCGGCATTGGCGGTCAGGAAGGCGGAAGCTTTCGGATCGGCGGCGATATTCTGGGCATTTGGATTTTGGGCGTTCATGTGTCAGCCTCCTCTTCCGAGACTTCCTCATCGCCCAGCACGCTCCATTCGTAGAGCCGCGCCAGATGATCATAATCGCCACCGCGCACTTTCTGGAACTGCGGGGCGGTCCAGGAGAGATAGGCCTTGTCCGGATCGGCATAGTCATCCAGCCGGCGGCGCAGGCCCGCCAGCGCCTTTTCCGCCAGATCGAAAGCGGTCTCGCCCTTCTGCACGGCATTACGCGCGGCGGTTTTGTCCGGCGTCACCTGCACATAGAGCAGTTCGCCGACAGGCCTTTCGGCTTCGATGCCAGCAAAGCCGCCATGGCGCAGAATGGCGGCCGTCAGGGTCAATTGCGGATAAAAGCCCGCCGCCACGGCCTTGGCCGAAGGTGGCTGGCCGGTCTTGAAATCGAGGATATCGACACCGTCATCACGCACCTCGATGCGGTCCGACTTGGCGGTCAGGGTAAAGTCACCGCGCGATGTGGCTAGTTTCATCTCGCCCTGTTGTTCGATGATCAGGCGTGGCCTTGCCGCCCGGCGTTTTGTCTCGAAATCGACGAACTCCCGCGCCATGCCGGCCAGAAGCGGACGCTGCATAGCCATCTGCGCCTGCGATAAATGCGCCTCGGCCAGTTCTTCTTCCAGCATGTGGGTGAGCTGGCGCACGCCTTCTTCGCCCAGAACGCCGGCCTCGGTAAAGCGCTCCAGACTCTTGTGGATCGCCGTGCCACGCTGGCGGGCCTCCACCGGCTCATTGGGCCGATCCATTGGCCGCAGTTCAAGAATACGCCGCGCATAGATGGCGTAGGGGTCACGGACAAAGACCTCGACCTGCGTCACCGGCATCGACATGGGCCGCACAGCCACAGGCGGCTTCGGCGCAGGCCGGATAGCGGGTTTCAATGCTGGCGGCTTATCCCTCAGGCCGGCATCCATGGCTTGCGCCCAGTCGAGATAGCGGGCGTCAGTGGGGATTTTCAGGCCCGCCCCGTCGCACAGGGTTTGCAGCCGCCACAGCCAGCGCGAGGCGACCTGCGGTTCCCCATCGCGGCGATGGCGGGTGATAAGGAAGACTTCCGGCGCAGCGGCAGCCTGCACGAAATCATGCGCCGACAGGCCGGTGCGGCGTTCCGGCGTTGGCAGGCCCAGCTTCTGACGCATTGGGCGAGAGAGAAACGGATCGATCTCCGGCGCCTGCGGCCAGACGCCTTCTTCCAGCCCGGCCAGGATCAGCCGATCGGCCTTGACCAGACGGGCCTCGATGGCACCCAGTATCAGCAGGCGCGGATGGGTGTTGCCGCCGGTGCGCACCTTGCCCTTGGCGATCAGCTGGCTGAGAATATCACTGACCTCACGCGAGCCAGAAACCGCAAAACCGGTGCTTTCACGGATCAGTTCGGCCAGCAGTTCCGAGGCCTGCAAACCCGGCGCACCGGACCACAGGATCTGGCCATCGTCAGGGGCCAGACTTTCCGCCAAAGCGACGATCCGCCCGGCAGAACGGCCGAGATCGGCGAAGACATAGTCCTGCGCCGGTTCGATCAGCGCCAGATACTGTTCCCATAGATCAATGGCCGCCTCATTGACACGGCCCTCGTGGTTCGGCGTCACCAGAATGTGGGTAATGGCCTCAATGCTAACCGGCGTGGCACCGCGCAGGGCCTGCTTCTCCAGTCCGTAGCGGCCGAAATGCTCAGCGAAGCGGCACCAGGGGTGATTGAACAGGCTGAGCAGGCGCACCGGATCGTGCGGCGTTTCCAGCAGGGCCAGAACATCGAGCAGGAACCGCCCGATCAGACTGTTGGCCAGGGGCTCACCGGCCGAGGAATCCGGCTGCAATCCCCAGCGCGACAGGCGGGCACTGACCCGGCGCGACAGGGCGATATCGGGCGTGATCAATGCCACCACCTTATCGGGCGTCTCCAGTGTTTCGCGCATTAGCAGGGCAATCACCGAAGCCGCCTCTTCGTCGCGCGCCGTCTTGATTTCGCTCAACCCCTTCAGGCCTTCATTCAGCGTATCGCCCTCTTCCGCCTTGAGGACGGCGATCTGGGCCAGCCAGTCCTTGGTGGCTTCGGCTGGGCGCATGGCCTCGTTGAGAAGGCGCCGCCGGGCATCACCCTTGCGATTCGCCTCGATCGAGGCCGGCCAGGTCAGGACCTGATCACGGCTGACCTTATGCCGGTCGAGCGTGCGCTTCATCGTGCCTTGCGGATGCGAGTCCTCGATCTGCGCCCACACGGCCTCATCCAGGTGCAGATCCAGACCCGGAAGCACTACCGCGCCCTGTTCGGCATTGGCGACAATGTGCATCAGGTCGGCCATGGACGGCGCCGACCCGGTCGAACCCGCCAGAATAAGCGGCGTGCGTGGGGGATGCTCCGCCCACTGATCAACCAGTTTACGGATCAGGGTCACCTGCCGCTGTGACGGGTCCATCAGGCCGAGTTCGTTCAGGCGTTCCGGCCAGGCGCGCACCGCCACATTGAGAAACTTGGCCGAAACCTGCCAGTGCTCAGCCCAGCCTTCCAGCGCATACTGATCTTCGCCCAAACCGGAAACCAGACTTTCCAGCTTGTCCGTGGCGTCGATTTCTTCCAGCGCCAATGAATCGAAAAAACCGGCCAGACTGTCGGCAAACTCAAGCGCCTGTTTCGTTGATAGGGGCTGGCCGGCATAGGTCGGGAAATGGGCGGTGATCAGGCGCGCCAACTCAAAGCGGCGGCGCAAGGGGGAAAGCGCCGGCGGCAGGTCGAGATCGAAACTTTCCAGATTGAAAGGCGGCTCGCCCTCATCGAGATCGCCGATAGCCCGGATCTGCGGCAGGAGCAGCGCCCCGCCCCGTGCCTGTTGCGAAAAGGACCGCGCCATGGCCCGTGCGCCACGCCGTGTCGGGGTCAGGATTTGTGCCGTGGAGAGGCGATCGCCCAACGCCTCGCAGATGCCACGGGCCAGATCATCAAGAAAGCATCGGCCGGAAGGGATAGTGAACCAGCGCGGGCCCGGCCGGGCGAAAATGTCCTTCGCCGGGCTCATACCTTCAACCGCATCTCGGCATAATCACGCGCTAGTGGATCGCCGACATGCATCCATTCGCCGGTGAAGATCGTACCGTGCAGACGGCCTTCAGGCGCCATGCGCCGCCAGAGACGCGACAGGGAAAATGCGCCTTCCGGTTCGGCGTCAACGATCTGTGGTTTGGTGATATGCACGCCCATATAGTTCCATGGCGCGGTCAGCGCGGCATCGCGAAACGCCAGCTTGCCGCCAGTGAGGAAGAAATCACCGGCGCCATCAAAGCCGTGGCTGGTCTCCATCACCGTGACCATAAGCGCCGCGTCCATCTCGTCCGGATTCCACTGATCGCACAGGGCTTTCAAGGCCGTGCCATCCGGCGCGCTTTCCAGCCAGACACTGTCGATATTAGCGACCCAGATCGGTGCCTCGCCCAGCAAAGGCCGCGCCTTCTTCAGTCCACCGCCGGTTTCCAGCAAGGCCTCGCGCTCATCGGAAATGACGATATCGAGATCGGTCCGCGTCTTCAGGTGCGCTTCCAGCCGGTCGGCGAAATAGTGGACATTGACCACGAACCGCTTCGCGCCCGCCGCACTCAGGCGATCAAGCATATGATCGATCAAGGTCCGGCCGCCGACCTCGACCAGCGCCTTCGGGCGGTCGTCGGTGAGCGGGCGCATCCGGGTGCCGAGACCGGCGGCAAGAATAAAAGCGGTTTCGGGTATCACGACAGCTTGTCTCCAAAACCATAGCGCAGGAACCAGTCCTGCAAACCTTCCATACCCGGCTCGCGGATATTGCGAGCAATATGCCCCCACATACGCGGAATAAAGGCCTCATAGCGCGGCTTGTGGAAATGCACGACCAGTCGCGCGAAGATACCAAGAATTCGCGCCTCGTTCAGGGTCGCCAGGGCATTGTAATCCTGCATGAAGGCAGCGCGATCGACCTGCGGGCGCAGGCTGAAATAGTGATCGAGACAGCGCGCCTCCAGTTCGCGGGAAACATCGCGGCGGGCATCCTGCAACAGCGACAGCAGATCCCAAGACGGGTGCGCGCACAGGCAGTCCTGAAAATCGATCATGCCGACCCGTGCCACGCCCTCGCGCTCCGGCAGCCACAACAGGTTTTCGGCATGGTAGTCGCGGTGGATAAAGGTGGTGGCCCCGGCTTCAGCGCGGCGGCGCAGCGGCGCCCACAGGGCTTCCCACTCGTCTATCGCCGCATCGCTCAGGGGATGCGACGGATCGTACTTCGGATACCACTCGACAAACAGGCCGGCACCAGTTTTCAGGGCGAGATCATCATAGCTGAGGAGCGGCCAGTCGTGGTCAAGGATCACCGGCGGAGTGAGTTCGTGCAGCCGTGCCTGCGCCTCGATGGCGCCGAGATAAAGCGGGGCCTCATCCTCACCGCGCTCGATCAGGCGCGCGAACAGGTCATCGCCCAGATCTTCGCTAATGAGCAGACCATTGGCGGCGTCCATCTCGAAAATTTCCGGGGCCGAAAGACCCTGAGCACGCAGATAATGAGCTGCGCCGACAAAGGCCTCCATCCGCCCGGCGGCCAGTCGCGCCATGGCATTGTAACCAGAAGCCTGACGCTCCTCGATCGTTTCATTCAGCCGGCAGGGCTGGGTTTCCAGCGCCGGCGCCTGATCCATCAGCATGAAGGTGGAGCCATCCTTGCGCACCAGCCGCTCGTAGCGACGCGTCGAGGCATCGCCCGGCAAAGGTTGGCGCTCGGCTTCGGAAAAGCCCGCACTGAGCAGGAAACGCTGCTTGATGGCCTCACGGTCTGTCATGTGGTCTCTTTATCAGTCCCTGAAACGGCCTTGCGGCGTAAGTGTTACCTGCCGGCCTTCTGAATTGGTATTACCGGCCTCTTCTAGGACGATATCAAGACGGTCGTCAAAGCCCAAATGGCCGAGGCGCTGCGGCCATTCGATCAGCAGGACGCTGTGCGGCAAGGCGTCATCCAGCGCCAGCTCGTAAGATTCTTCCGGTGATTTCAAACGGTAAAGATCGAGATGGGCGATCTCGAAACCGGGCCCGTCATAGGTCTGCATCAGGGTGAAGGTGGGAGAGGGCACATCCCGATCCGAATTTGTCAGTGTTCGGATGATTGCGCGCGCCAGCGATGACTTGCCCATGCCGAGTTCGCCTTGCAGATAAACCACATCACCGGCTTTAAGCAACGGCGCGATACGTCCGCCCAGTGCTGCCGTAGCGGCTTCATCAGGCAGATGCAGGGTTTGGGGCTGGGATAGATCGAGCGTTTCAGGCATGAAAAACCTTATCCGGCGATTCCGGCAGTTGCAACTCGACATAGGCTTTCAAGCTGTCGGTATCCAGCCCCTCCGTCTGCGGAGCGATCAACGGACCGACGATAAGGTTAAAGCGCTTGCCGGCCTTGTTGAGCAATTCGTGGAACAGGGTGATGTCGCGCAGTTCCTGTGAAAAACGGTTGAACAGATGGAACCAGAAACTATCCGGCCCCGTCACATGGATGGGCACGATCGGCGCTTCGTACTTTTGCGCCAGAGACACAGCGGTTGGTGCCCATGGCGGATCGATCAACCGGCCTTCTTTATTGCGGCGTGCCAGGCGACCGGCCGGAAACATGACAACGCAGCGCTCGGCCTCGAAAGCATCCTTCGCCCCCTGCAAGGTGACGCGCGTCTTTTCACGCGTCCGCTTGGCTTCAACCCATTCGACCGGGATCAGCGCCTCGGCAAAACGCGGATTGACGCGCAGGGCATCGGCATTGGCGAAGAAAATAGCGTCCGGCCGACGCTTCAGAATGGCGTCATAGACCGCGATTCCATCGGCGATGCCGGTTGGGTGGTTGCAAACGACGAGACAGCGCCCCTGCGTCGGCAGCCGGTCGAGATGGTGGCTGACCACATCCAGCGACAGCAGATTCGAGACATAGTCGAGCGCTTCGGACCCGGCCATACCAGCAATGGCATCAGCCATACGCACCGCCTTATGGCGCCCCAGGATGAGGTAAAGCACAGGCCTGACTATCGGCCACGATGACGAGCGCACCAGCTTCGGCGCACGCTCATAAATCAGTTCGTCGATGATATGCAGTTTCGCCATGGGTCCATAAATGCTGTCCCTGTTTCGTAAACCGCTTTGGTTAATTCCGGCAAGTCCGTCGTTGAACTGTCACAGTATACCGCTTGGCAAAACAGGCGAGGCTCTGTATGACTTGCGCCATGCCCGACGCAACGCATCATTCGCGCCTTCAGGATACCGCCCTTGCCCCCGCGCCGATCAGCGAAGATCGCCGCCGTCCCAAGGCGATTGCCCCCTATGCCTGTCTGTGGGCGGCCACCATTTTGTGTGTGGTTTTTGCACTCCTCACCATGTTCCTGCAACGCTAAGGCGTGATATCGGTCGCTTCGAACGTTTTTCCGGGCGTTCTGCATGGATTTCTTATATTAACCATGATGGCTTTTCGAGGTGCGCGTTAAGGATTATAGTCCATTCCGAATGAACGTCTTTGGGGAGGCTTACGGGGGTGAGAATGAGCCGAAAATTCCTGTTATGGGCCATGGCCCTCGTGGTCATACTGCCCACTCTTTTCGGTGTGGGTTACTGGTTTTACTGGGATCAGTTCCAGCGCTATGCACCCGTCACCATCACCGCCCCTGCCGATGTCGCTGCCATCCAGAGCCTGCTCGACCGGTCTGACTATGTCTCGCCTGATTTCCAGAAGGCTGTGCTGACCACCGGTCCCGCTTCAGGCGTCGCCACGGCCGTGACCCAGCCGGTGGCCAAGCGCTGGGTTTATCTCGTCACCTTCCGCAATTGCCAACCCTGCCGCGCCTATGAAGACATCGAATTCCCGCGCCTGCAAGCCGGCGGCATCGAAACCCGCGTCGTGCCTTTCGCCCTGGCCGATAACGGCACGACAATCCAATCGACGCCGGAAGAACGCTCCACCATCGCCGAACTTTGGCTGAACCGCAGTTGGCCACTTTACCAGCAGTGGCGCAATACGCCGAATGAGAGCTGGAAGGCGGAAAATATCGCTGTGGCGGACGACGACATGGCGCGGTCAGGCGTAGTCTGGGCATCGCGCGAATTCATCACCGAACTGGCGCCCCTGTTGCGTAACAACAAGGTCAATATCGCTTACCCGCTGATCATCTGGCGCAATAAAAATAACGAACTGCGCGTGTGCAGCTGCACCAGCAACAAGGCGTATCATTTCATCCGCGAAGACCTGGGCCTCCCCGGCGATCTGGAGACCGATGTCCGCGACCTGCTGAAATTCCCCAAGCAAATCATGCCTTCGGGCAGCGAAACCTCGGCCTCATCGTCCAGCCTGGCCCCCGCGCCGGGGCTGAGCGCCGGCACGAATTACGGACCGGATTCGTCACCGTCCAGCTTCTGATTACGGTTGTGCGCCGCTTGCGAGCGCTGGTGGCCGCGCCTATCTACGACGAAGCCGCTGCGGCTCTCCCCCGGATGAAGGAGCGGGTATTACCATGACCGATGTTTCCGAAATAAAGGCTCCAGACAGTCAGCTCGCGCGCGATGTCACGCAATTCATCCGTGATACCGAAAACGACCTGCTGTTTTTTCATTCCAGCCGGGTCTTTTCCTGGGGCGCGCTTTTGGGCAGACAGAAGAATTTGCGGTTTGATGCAGAACTGCTTTACGTAGCAGCCATGTTCCACGATATCGGTCTCACGGCCGGCTATCATGACAGCCAGCTTCGTTTCGAAGTCGATGGCGCCAACGCCGCCCGCGATTTTCTGCGCAGCCGCGCCATTCCGGAACCGGATATCGAAAGAGTGTGGAATGCGATAGCCCTTCACACCACGCCGGGGATTCCGGAACACATGCATCCGGAAATATTTCTGGTGCAGGCCGGCGCCGGAATGGATGTGGCGGGGCGCGGTTATGAAGGCTTCAGCGAACATCAGCGCCAGGCGGTTGTCTCTGCATATCCACGGGAAGCCGACTTCAAAACCGGGATCATCGATGCCTTCTATGACGGCATGAAGCACCGGCCACAGACCACTTTCGGCACGTTCAACGATGATGTTCTGGCGTTCAAGGACCCGACGTTCCGCCGTGCGGACATATGCAGCGTCATCCTGCATTCCCCGTGGGATCACTGAGCCATAGAAAAACCCGCCCTGTTGTCAGGACGGGTTTTCATTTTCAGCTTTATTAAAGCTTATGCTTCGGCGTCGGCATTGCCCGACGATTCAGCGGCGGCCATGGCGGCGCGCAGCTCGGCGCCCTTGGAGCCGCGCGTCGAGTTCATCGAACGCTCGACGATACGGGCCGACTTACCGCGACGATCACGCAGGTAGTACAGCTTGGCGCGACGGACAACACCGCGGCGCTTGACTTCGATGCCTTCGATCAGCGGCGACAGCAGCGGGAACTTACGCTCGACGCCTTCGCCGAACGAGATCTTGCGGACCGTGAAGGTTTCGTTGATGCCGGCGCCGGAACGGGCGATGCAGACGCCTTCGAAGGCCTGGACGCGCTCACGCTCGCCTTCCTTGATCTTGACGCTGACGCGCAGGGTGTCGCCGGGCTGGAATTCGGGGAAGGTCTTGGAGCCGCGCATTTTTGCGACTTCTTCGGCCTCGATTTGTTGCAACAGGTTCATATGAACCCTCCTTTAATTATGTGCGCGAAACGCACGTTGAGGCTTATTTGCCTTTTAGCTGTGATTTGGAAAGATGAGCGGCCCAAAGATCAGGACGCCGTTCCTTCGTGGTTGCCTCTCGTTGTTCCTGTCGCCATTTGGCAGCCTTCTTATGGTCGCCATTTAACAACACTTCGGGGATGTCGAGGCCCTCGAACGTCCGCGGTCTTGTGAACTGCGGCTGCTCCAGGAGGCCATCCTCAAAGCTCTCATTATCAAGACTGGCAATAGCGCCGAGAACACCCGGAATAAGTCGCACCACCGCCTCGATCGTCACCATCGCCGCCGCTTCCCCGCCCGCAAGGACGGCATCGCCGACGCTGATTTCCTCAAACCCGCGGCTGTCAAGCACCCGCTGATCCACCCCTTCAAACCGCCCGCACAGGACAATAAGCCCTGGGCGGGTGGCCCATTCCTTGACCTTCGCTTGTGTCAGGGGCCTGCCACGCGCGCTCATATAGACGAGAGGGCGATCATTTAGCTCCATGGAATCAAGAGCTTGTGCGATCACATCCGCCTTGAGGACCTGACCGGGGCCACCGCCCGCGGGGGTATCGTCAAGAAAGCCGCGCTTATCGCTCGAAAAGTTGCGAATGTCCAGT
>FSVH01000119.1_pt1 | contig 53656 bp, 36 predicted proteins | sample 1637631 | NCBI WGS metagenome assembly FSVH01 (sample SAMEA3914814, study PRJEB12502) | metagenome | biome: forest; material: soil | place: USA | collected 2011-09-16 | depth 0.1 m | reverse complement strand
TCCTTCCCTGCGCCCCTGTGGTGGAATTGGTAGACGCGCCGGATTCAAAATCCGGTACCGCGAGGTGTGTCGGTTCGAGTCCGACCGGGGGCACCAGGGCTACGTCCGCCAATGTGCGTTGATGTTTGAAAATCCCTTTATAATAGGTAATTTAGAGGCTTGATTGTCCTGGCTACCTTTCCCTGTTCGCAAATATTGGTCAATTTGAAGGGCACTGATGGGGCATCTCACTACCATTTTACAGTAACCCGGGTTTTTGGGGGCTTGGACGGAATTGAGTGATATTGTCTGATTACACCTTTGGCCTGACCTGGCCGGGATCGACAAGGTCGGTCGTCGCCGGCGGAGTCAGCATGACGGCGGGCGCCGTATAGCGCACACGCATCCAGTGATCGAGATCATCGGCAGTGATGCGGGGCGAGGGCTTGAATTGGCTTGAGGCCATGTAACCAAGCACCGACTTGCGCAGGGATGGCCCGCCGGGATGAGTGGTCACACCGCTTTCCGACAGGTCGAATGAGGTGACCATCAACTTTCCCTTGCCGACGCTGCATTCGAACAGCATGGCCAGGCGCAGATTGCGGTTCCAGTCATCGATCGGCTGCACGACCGGCCTGAGGGTCTGGGGCAGGCTATCGATATTCATCGCCGTCGTTTTGGGCAGCAGGTCGACCCATTGCCAGTCGCAGTTGGCTTCGGTCGGGAAACCGGCGAGGGCGGCGTGCGACGTATCGTTCCATAAGCCGAGCATCCAGGTGCGGCTCGGGTTCATCAAACGGTTCCAGAAGATCGGCGCGGTGCTCAGCGCCAGGTCCGGTACCGGCTTTTCCGGTGCGCCTGACAGGAACAGTACCTTACCGCCCTTTGCCAGCGCCGCCTTCGCCTCGTCCCACGACGCAGTGACGACGATTTCTGCGGGTATGGTGACGGGGATGGACGCTGGATAGAGCCAGAACGGCCATTCGTTATGGAAGGGCGTGCCCGCCAGTTCAAGGGTCAGTCTATACTGTGCCGGCGCCGGCAGTTTCGACAGATCAGCCGTGATGACGCCGAGCGGAATGCCCTTGCCGCGCGGCGCATCGCGCTGAGCCAATGTTCCTGACCGGACTGTCTTGCCCGACGCATCGAGGATCTTCCACTCCGGTCTGATCGAAGGCAAGGCGGCAGGTCCGTAATGCGCCAGCTCAGCATCGGCGGTCAGGGTCTGGCTAGTGGTAAAGACGCGATCCTTCAGCCGGACCAGAGGCACGGTTTCATTGGCATACTGACGGAATTCAGCCGCTTTGACATAGCCCTTTTCTTCCCAGAAGGCGTCGAGCAGTCCGATCAGGGCGCCGCCCTGGCCGAGATAGTCGTGCAGGTCGAGCAGTTCGTAGCCGGAATAGGCAGGCGTACGTAAGGAGGCTTCGATCTCTTCCTTGTAGCAGGCGACCTGGAAACGGCCGGAGGCGTGGGCGAAATCCGCGTTGCGGTCGAGGACGCCGTGGGCCTTGGCGGCGTCGCGCATGATGATGTAATTGCCCGGATGCATATATGGCACCTGGCCTGAGCCGATGCCGTCTGGAAAAGCGGCATAGGTGCCCTTGCCATTGAACTTGTCGATAATGCCGAAATCCGGATAGGCGCACCATTGGCCAACCTCGTGGCCGATGCAGGGAATGGCCTGCCCACCGGTGAATTTGGTCAGGATTTCCTGGTAGTCGGCGCCGAACCAGCCGCGCGGACCGCGGCCGCCCGGCGTCACCAGAAAGTCGGCGGCATAGGGCGTACCTGGACCCTTGGGCGGTGGCGCGAAGCGGCCGGTACCGTCGGAATAAAGGCGGCGCGGATCGGCCTTGCGCCACTTTTCATCCCATGTCGGCAATTGTTCCTGATAATGACCGGCCGGTTCATTGGTGGCGTTGAGCATGACCAGCGACGGGTGGTTGCCATAGGCCTTAAGCAGGGCCGCCGTCTCGTCGTTAAGCACGCCCAGCATCTTCAGCTCGGTGTCGAAGGCATTCCACATGCCGCATTCCGGCTGGAGGTAGAAACCCAGTTCGTCGGCGGCGGTAAAGGCCGCTTCGGGCGGGCACCAGGAATGGAAGCGCATGCCGTTGAGGCCCCATGCCTTGCAGATGCCAATAATCGCCTTCCAGGTGGCGACGTCGGTTGCCGGATAGCCGGTCAGTGGAAATCCACCGCCATCATGGGTGGCGCGGAAATGGAACAACTCGCCATTCAGCCGGATGAAAGCGCCATCGGTCGTGATTTCGCGCATACCAAAGGTCAGGTCGCGCCAATCATCGGCTTTGGCATCCGTCTGTGAATCCTTCAGCGTTATGGTGAGGTGTTGCAGGATAGGGGTGAATTCTGACCACGGCTGTGCATCGGGCATAGGTACATCGAGTGTTGCCTGACCGCCTTCGGCCGTCCAGCTAACCGGCGCTGATACGCCACCCGCCGAAATTGTGCCGGTGCCGGACTGGCCCGACAGGTTGCCGATCGTGACCCGGATTTGTGTGGACCTGGCAGCGAGATTCGGGAAGACCTGCGCGTCGCTGATCCAGACAGGTGAGGTGGCGTTGAGTTCGATACGCCCGACAATGCCATTCCACGTTGAGCCTTCGGCATCGGATACGGCATGACCGTCGAAGCGATAAGCCGGGGCCTGCATACGGTTGTCAATGCGGATAGACAGCCGGTGCGTGCCGGCTGTCAGCAGACCCAGGTCGAAATCGTGTGGCGCCACCAGCGACCGGTTGCTGCCGACAAGTTTGTCGTCGACATAAACATCCGTGACCCAGCGCGTGCGTTCCAGCGACAGCGCCACGCGTTTGCCGGCCCACGCCGCTGCAATCTCGATATCGCGCTGATACCAGGCGACGCCAAGATAGTGGCGCACCGGTTGCGACAGGTAAGGCACTTCGACGTGGCCGGGTTTGGTGTAGTCCTTGTATTGCGGCAGCAAATACCAGCGCATGTCGCGCGGCAAGGCGGCGATGAACTGGGTGTCGGCCGCAATCTCGTCGCCAAACCCTTGCGTTTGCAGGATGCCGGGCAACTGAATATGAACATCGTTGGCCAGGGCGGCAGTATACCATCCCGCTTTGGCGCCCGCGTCATCGCGGTCGAGGGCGAACCGCCATTGTCCGGCCAGGGACATGGCGCCTGGTCGCGCCGGCTCGGCGGGCACCGGGCGGGCATATAAGCCTGTCGGCACGGCAGTGGCTGCGGTCAGGGCCAGACCGGAAACGAGAAAGTTGCGACGATCGAGGCGCGGCGGCATGAAACATCCCTTGATTTATATTTTTGGCGGTCACGGTTCTAACGCGAAAATGCGGCAAAACTGTCGAGGTGCGATGACCGAACGTGATCTTTTATGAAAACATATGCTCTTATTTGACATTTTAATCGTGAAGTGATCAAGCTCAAACAGAATGATTAAAACAGGGCTGAGACGACAGGATGGAGGCTGATATCTAACCCCACACTGACCCTCTGACTTCAAAAAGCCCGACTCAAAAGGAAAGCCCATGATTGCGACTCGCCGTTCAGTTCTCATGTCTTCTATCGCTTTTTGCGCGGCGCCTTTTGCTGCACGGGCGCAGACTCAGGCCGCGGCTTCGCCGGTGCCAGCCGCTACCGCAAAGGCTGGATCGCCCGATGTGGTGGCTGGCATCCCGGTCAATTACGATGAAAGCCAGGTTGGAAGCTATGTCCTGCCTGATCCGTTGACTGCCGCTGATGGCAGCCGGATCACGACGGCCAGGGCCTGGATGAGTAAGCGCCGGCCGGAAATCGTCAAGATGTTCGAAGAGCAGCAATACGGCAAGGCGCCGGGCAAGCCAGCAGATCTTGCCTTCGACATTCAGGACAAGGGCACGCCGGCTTTCGACGGCAGGGTCATCCGCAAGCAGGTCAGGATCACCTTTACCAAGAATAAATCCGGTACCAGGGATAAATCCGGCCCATCCATCCAACTGCTGATCTACACGCCGGCCGTCGCAAAAAAGCCGGCACCGTTGCTGCTCGTCATGGGCTGGGGCGCTAATGGTGCGGCGGTCAACGATCCGGGCGTCATTTCAAATCCTGTATGGAACGCAAAAGAAAAGAAGCGCAATCCCTATGTGCCGGGTGTTGGCCGGACCTTTGGTCATGTCGATGTCTTGCCGCTGATCGAGGCGGGGCTGGGAGTTGCCACCTTCAATTACGGCGATGTCGATCCCGACGATCTCGATGCTATTCAAGGCGGTATTCGCCAGCTCTATCTGAAGCCCGGCGCGGTGCTGCCGGCGTCGGACGAGTGGGGTTCGATCGCCGCCTGGGGCTGGGGCATCAGCCGCGTCATCGACTATTTCGAAACCGACAAGGCAGTCGATAGCAGACGCATCGCCATCCACGGCGTGTCGCGTCTGGGCAAGACCGTCATGTGGGCCGGCGCCCATGATACCCGCGTGGCGGCGACCATCGCCAGTTGCTCAGGCGAGGGCGGGGCGGCCATTTCACGTCGCAATTACGGCGAAACCATCGCCCACCTGACCGCGCCGACGCGCTACCCGTACCAGTTCGCGGCCAATTACGCCAAATGGGCCGGCTTTCCGGACAAGGCGCCGATGGACGGCAATCTGCTGGTCGCCCTGCATGCCCCGCGCCCCCTGCTGTTGCAGACCGGCACAACGGACAACTGGTCCGATCCGAAGGGTGAGTTCGTCGCCGCCGTCGATGCCGGCCGGGTTTACAAGCTGCTCGGCAAGCAGGACCTTGGCACCGATATCTGGCCGGGCGCCAATCAACCGATCCTGCACGACCTGGGCTATGTGATGCACGAAGGCGGGCACGGTACGCTGCCGAGCGACTGGCCGGTCTATATCGACTTCCTCAAGATGCACCTGAAGCCGGAGGCCTGATCCCCATGCGGAAACTGCTGCTCAGCGTCTCGATCGGGGCGCTCCTTCTGTTGTCTGCGACCGCTGACGCCCAGAACGCCTTGCTGGACGGCTTCAAGGCGCCGCCGGATTCGGCTAGGCCGCGCACCTGGTGGCACTGGACCAACGGTAATGTCAGCGAAGACGGCATTACCAAAGATCTGGAATGGATGAAGCGTTCCGGGATCGGTGGGTTCCAGTTGGTCGATGTTGCCTCCGGTGGTGGGCAGACGGTCGATCAGAAGATCAATTTCGGTACGCCGGAATGGCTGCACGCCGTCCACCACGCCGCCGATGACGCCAGGCGTCTCGACCTCGAAATGTCGCTGTTCAGTTCGCCCGGCTGGTCCGAGGCCGGCGGGCCGTGGGTCAAGCCGGAACAGGCGATGAAGCGCCTGGTGTGGAGCGAAACCGACATCACCGGCGGCAAGGCCTTTACCGGTAAACTGGCGCCACCACCCAATAACGAAGGCCCCGTGCGCGACTGGTCGCCTGGCGCTGCCCGCCAGGCGGACCCCAATGTCACCATGGGCGCGGCCCCAGCGAGGGGCTTCTACGCCGATGCCCGCGTACTGGCCTATAAGATCCCGGCTGCGACCAGCGCCGCCGCGCCAAAGGTCATCGCCAGTTCGGGCGCCATCGCTGCCGCGCCGCTGCTCGACGACAGCCTGAAAACCTCAGTCAGGATCACGCCCGACAAGGACGGCATCGCCTGGGTGCAGTTCAGTTACGACCAGCCGTTCACCGCCCGCGCGCTGTCGATCGGTCAGCGCGGCGGCATCCCGGTCGGCCAGTTCCAGGCCAGCGTCGACGGTACGAACTGGAAGACCATCGTCACCACGCCCGGTCCGCAGGGCTATCATGGCGCGACGATCCGCACCTATGCCTTCGACGCCGTGACCGCCAGATATTTCCGCATGCATCTCGAAGGCGCGCCGGTCCGTCCGGCCCAGGTCATCCACTGGGGGCCTGTTACGGTGGCTCAGTCCTTCGACCTCAGCGAGCTCAGGCTGTTCAGCGATGCTCGCGTCAACCGCTGGGAAGACAAGGGCGCTTTCGGCAGCCTGATGGACGTCTACGCAGGCGTGCCCACCCCCGACGCGCCGAAGGACGCGGTCGTCGGCGACGTCATCGATATTTCCTCGAAGATGGACGCCGATGGCACCCTGCATTGGACCCCGCCGGACGGCCGCTGGAAAATCATCCGCTTCGGTTATGCCAATACCGGCGCACGCAATCGCCCGTCCGTTCCGGCGGGCAGCGGGCTGGAAGTTGACAAGCTATCGTCGAAATATGTCGCGCAATACGTCAGCGGCTATCTCGATCCGATCCAGCAGGCGCTGGGGCCGTTGATGGGCGATCACCCGGCTTATGTCACCATGGACAGCTGGGAAGCCGGCATGCAGAACTGGACCGACGATATGGCGGCCGAATTCAGGCAGCGGCGCGGTTACGATCCGACACCCTATCTCCCCGTGCTGGCTGGCCACGTCGTCCGGAGCGGCGATGTCTCGGACCGCTTCCTGTGGGACTTCCGCCGCACCCTCGCTGACATGTTTGCTGACAACTTCTATGGCGCCATGGATGCCGAATTCGCCAAGCGCGGCCTGAAGACCTATGCCGAAGCCTCCGGCGTGGCGTTGGAAATCCCTGAAGACACCCTGCGCAACAAGTCGAAGGTCGATATTCCGATGGCCGAGTTCTGGGTTCATGCCCTGCATCCGGAGTCGGAATATTATATGGATGTGCGGGGTGCCGCCTCGGCCGGTCATGTTTTCGGCAAGCCGATAATCGCGTCGGAAGCCTTTACCGGCGGCGGCTATGAATCGCCCTATACCTTGAAAAAGGTCGCCGACTACTGGTTCGCGCAGGGTGTCAACCGGCTGGTTTTCCATTCCACAGCCATGCAGCCTCTGGACACCAAGCCAGGCAACACCATGGTTGGTACGCACCTGAACCGCAACATCACCTGGGCTGAACAGGCGCGGCCGTTCATGGACTATGTGGCGCGCAACGAATACATGTTGCAGCAAGGACGTTTCGTCGCGGACATTGCCTATCTGCTGCCCGAAGGCGCACCGGCGACCATGCCCTTCTGGGGACCGGGGCTGAATCCGGCCCTGCCAAAGGGCTTCGACTACGATTTCGTCAATACGGACCTCCTGTTGCAGCAGATGACGATGGAGGATGACGGCCGTATCCATTTGCCAAGTGGCATGAGCTATCGCGTTCTGGTCTTGCCGCCAACGGACGAGATGTCGGTGGCCGCGATCCACAAGATCGACGAACTGGTGCGTGCCGGCGCCTGGGTGGTCGGCCAGCGGCCGAAGCATTCGGTGGGGCTTTCCGGTTATCCGCAGTCGGAGGCCGAGGTGAATGATGTCGCCGAAACCCTGTGGGGCGGCCTCGATGGGGTCACCAATACCCAACGCATGGTGGGGCAAGGCATGGTCAACTGGGGCATCACGCTCTACGAGGTTATGCAGAGATCGGGCCTGACCCCGGACGTCGATACGACCTCGGCGCTCGACGGCGGCGTGGTCTGGCTGCATCGCACGACGGCTGACGCCGAAATCTATTACCTGGCCAACCAGAAGGATGCGCCTCAGGACATCGAGGCCCGTTTCCGCGTGTCAGGTAGGGTGCCGGAGTTGTGGAACCCGATGACCGGCGAAACCAAGCCAGCCAAATGGTCGGCCACAGATACCGCCACGACGGTCAGTATTCCGCTGGCTGAACGCGAGTCGGTCTATGTCGTCTTCCACACCCCCACGACAGCCACTTCGGGCGATGCCGCGATCCCCGTGGTCAGGACGATTGCCACGCTCGATGGCCCGTGGTCGCTCAGCTTTGTGCCCGGACCCGGCGCGCCCAAGGGCAGCATAACCCTGCCGGAACTGGCATCATGGACCACGAACAGCGATCCGTTGATCAAGTTCTTCTCGGGTACCGGCATCTATACCAGGACCGTCAATGTCACGGCGGCACAGTTGAAAGCGGGACATGTCACGATCGATCTTGGTGTCGCCCGCGATGTCGCAGAGGTCCTTGTCAACGGACAGCCGCAAGGCATTGTCTGGGCGCCACCCTATAGGGTTGACATCACCAGAGGCCTGAAGGCCGGAGCCAACACCCTCGAAATCCGGGTCACCAACGAATGGACCAACCGTATAGCAGGTGACAAGACGCTGCCGGCCGATCAGAAAGTCCTGCCATCGGCGGCTGGTGTCCGCACTATGTTCCCGCCCGCCAATCTGCCGGATTCGGGCCTGATCGGCCCTGTTACCCTGATGATCGGAGATGCCGCATGACCTGTCTTCACCGCCGTTCCCTGTTGGGCGTCCTCGCCGGTTTGACCCTCGGCGTATCCGGTCGGGTTCTGGCGCAATCCGGGAACAGCAAACCTGCCGTTTTCCTGATCGGGGATTCGACCATGCGCAATGGGTCGCGCGACAATGGCGAAACCGCCGGTCAGTTCGGTTGGGGGCATATGCTGCACTATTATTTCGACACGTCGCGCATTGACATCATCAATGATGCAATGGGCGGCACGTCGTCACGCAGTTTCCAGGATTCCCCCACCTTGTGGCCAAACGTGCTGCGCATGATCCGTCCGGGCGATTATGTGCTGATGGCTTTCGGTCATAATGACAGCCGCGCCTCTTTGCGCGGCAATGATGATGCGATGGGGCCTGCGCCGGCACCGCCGACCCGGAACGCCACGGGTGCGACGCCAGGTCAGCCCGGCACGGCATTGACGCCTGAACAGCCGGTCATGATCCATTCCTTTGGGTGGTATATGCGGCAATATATCGGGCAGGTGAAGGCGCGTGGCGCGACACCAATCGTGCTGTCCCTGATCCCGCGCAATCGCTGGATGGGAGATAAGGTCAACCGTAACGACGAGGATTATGCGCTGTGGGCAAGGCAGGCGGCGGAGCAGGAACACGCTCAGTTCATTCCGCTCAATGCCATGATCGCCGACGTGTACGATCAGGTGGGCCAGGCAAAGGTCACCGCTGAGTTATTCCCGCCAAACGAGACCGTGCACACAAATTGGGCGGGTGCGGTGTTGAATGCACAGACCGTCGTTGAGGGACTGAAAGCGTTGGGCACACCGCTCAAAGCCTATTTTTTGGCCGATTCGAAGCCGCCTGCCACACCGGATGTCATCCCACGGGCTGTCGGGGAAATGGGCCCAAAGGCACTGGCGCCGCTAAGCCGAACCCCCGATCCGCTCATTGGGAAGCCCTCATAAATCGAATAGACTAACCGAATAATCAATAGTTTGAATGGCGTAAAACGCAAGCGACAGGTCAAGGCTTGGGCCTTCGCGGTCTGCTTGATTTGTAAGGTCTGCTGTGCCAATTTTTCAGTATGAATAACTGGGGGGATTTCAATGATCGGATTAATTTTGTCGGCCGCAATGGTTATGACGGATTTCAATGGAACTGGCGCAGCTGCTCCAGCGGATATTGATAATGTCGAATATTCCGCCGCGCTGAGTGCCGCACTGGCTGACCCGTCAATTACAAGCGTGATTTCTGAGCTTCGCCCAGGTTGCACCGGTTTCAGTTTTGAACCGGCCACCTTTAATCTCATGCACGACGAGGATTTCGCTTATCTTGATAAACGATTTCCAAAGCAAATTGTTAAGCCTGGCGTTGTCGCGCATGTCACCGTCACCGGCTGTGTAATCCCCTTGCAGCTTAACCTGTCCGCACTGCGTAGCGCGGTTACGAGGAAAATTGTATTCACAATGCAAGTGCCGGGACATACCCAGGCTGGATCGGTTCTTCAGCAAGACGCTTATATGGCAGCGTCTTTTTCTGGAGCGACGCTTAAGGCCCGACACTGCAATAAGCCGGTGACCGTTAAAGACACAAACATTGTGGCCGGCACTGTTTCTGGTAATTTAGCCTGGACCGAAGACTGGCAGTTGAATAATTGCGGCACAGACTTCACGTCTGAAATCATATTCACCCCATCGCCTTCAGACGGCAAAGTCACAGTAAGCGCCCAACTCGCCCCTTCGGCAAACGCGACATTGCCCGCCCACTGACCGGCCACCTCTCGAAGTGCCGGGCAATACGTCCGGTTTAAAAGTTGGTAGTAACGGTGCTGAATTTGACGTGGAAATTGATGAGGACAGGGGAAAACCCCAGCTAGGGATACTAACCCAGGCCGTTGGCCGGTGCAGCCGTCAATTCTTTCAGAGTTGCCTTGAAATCAGCGAAACGGCGCTGGCCAATTTTTTCGATCCAATCGGCTTCGAGGCGACGCATGGCTGACAGTGTCACTTCGATCACCTTCCACCCGCGTGTGGTATAATGCACAGTGGCCTGGCGACTGCCTTCATCGGAAACACGTGTCAAATAGCCCAGCTTTTCCAACTGCCCCAAAAGATGATTCAGCGCCTGCTTGGTGATCCGCAGCCGTCTGGCTATGTCGGTCGGGCGTTGCCCATCGCTGAGTGGATATTGGAAAAGCGGCAGATAACTGTGGTCGAGATCGCCCATCTCAGCTTCTGCCAGCGCACCCAGAATTCTCGAACGCGCCGTTTCAAGTCCGATGCGCATCAAGGCGCCAATATAGGGGGCCTGATCGAAACCCGGTATTTCCTGAGCGGAAGTGCTTGACATATAGGTAAAGTCTCTTTACTTCTTTTGGTAAAGAGACTTTACCATTGTTGCCGATACCATATCAAGGCGCGAATGAAACAAGGCGCGCAAGCGGCGATGACACGCCTTTGGGGGGCCTATGCAGACTATTGAAAATGATGTCATCTATATCGGCGCATTGGGAATTCGTTATTTGCGTGATGGCTCGGCAGATCGCACCGCCGGCATGTTCGAACTGACTGTGCCGCTAGGCGCCAAATCGCCGCCGGCGCACAGCCATGACAATGAAGAAATGATCTATTGCCTCCAGGGCACACTCAGGTCGACCGTCGGGGACGTCGTGCGCGACCTGGGCCCCGGCGATATCGCCTACACGCCCCGTGGTGTGGCCCATGCCTTCAGTAATCCGCACGACCAGCTGGCACGTGTCCTTGTGATCAACACGCCTGATGTCGGATCGCAATATTTTCGCGATGTCGCGCAGGCTGTGCAAAGTCCGAACGGTCCTGATCCCGCAAAGGTTGTTGAGGTCATGCGGCGATATGGTTTGACGCCGGTCGCACCGAAAACAAATGCCTGAAGGCACTGGTCGGGTTAGAGTCTAGTAAGCGCGTCTTCCTTCTCCGGGTTGTGCTATGTCTAGAAAGGGAGGATGTAGGCGCATCCTCCCACCCTTACGCCACCTCTGGCGACATATCCTCCCTCATGCCGACATTTACGACCCAACTGCCGCCGGAGCGTCAGCAGCATTTTGCCAGCCGCCGCCCAGGGCCCGGATCAGATCGACCGCGGCCAGAAGACGCGATGTATGCAGGCTGAGGGCCGTCCGGCGAGCGTCGAGTTCGGCGGTCTGGGCCGTGACGACATCGAGATAGCTGGCCGCGCCTTCTTTATATTGGATGGTGGCCAGCGCATTGGTGCGCGTGGCGGCGCTGACGGCCTCATCCTCGTGGTTCGCGGCCATGGCCAGGCCATTAGCCAGACTGAGCTGGTCGCCGACATCCTGAAAGGCGGTCAGTACGGTCTGGCGGTAGGCCGCGGCCGCCGCGTCGAATTCCGCCCGTGCGCCGGCGATACGGGCCTTGCGGGCGCCGCCATCCAGAACCGGCAGGTTGAGTGCCAGAGGGCCTAGCGCCCAATAGGGACCTTCGCTGCCGCTCAGTTCCTCGGTGCCGATGCCGGCATTGAGCGTGATGCCGGGGAAAAGAGCAGCGCGGGCCACGCCGATGCTGGCGTTTGCGGACTGGACCCGGCGTTCGGCGGCGGCGATATCCGGCCGGCGTTGCAGCAGGGTGGACGGCGCATCGACCGGCACATGCGGTACATCCAGCGCCGTATCCACCGCCGTGAGGCTGAACTGCGACGGCTGCTCGCCGACCAGAACAGCGACGGCATGTTCAAGCAGGGTGCGCGAGGCTTTGGCCTGTTCAAGCTGGGCCTGAGTCGTGCCCAGTTGCGTGCGGGCGCGCCCGACATCGATCTCGCTGGCCGCGCCGCCGGTGAAGCGGTTGCGCGTCAGGTCAAGCGCGCGGTTATAGGCATCGACGGTCTGCTGCAAAAGGGCGATCTGCGCATCGAGGCCGCGCAGGCTGACATAGGTTTCGGCCAGCTTGGCTTGCAGGCTGAGGCGCGTGCCGGCGAGATCCGCCGCGCTGGCCTCGGCATTGGCGCGACCGGCGGTGACAGTGTTACGGACGCGGCCCCACAGGTCGAGTTCATAGCTGGCGGCGGCGCCTATGCTGTAATTGGTCAGTTCGCCATTGCGCGGATCGCGGGTGCGGCTGTCAGAGGCGTTTACCGACAGGGCCGGCGACAAACCGGCCTGCGCCTGACGGGACAGGGCGGTCGCCTGATCGTAACGCGCCAGGGTGCCGGCCAGTTGCGCATTGCCGGTCTCGATGCGGTTTTCCAGGCCATCGAGTGTGGTGTCGTTGAACACCTGCCACCACGGACCGCGCGGCGCGTCATCGGCCGGTATCGCCGGTGTCCACGGGCCGGTCTCGGGATAGGCGACCGCCGGGGCCGGCGTGACCGGCACCTGATAGGCCGGGTCCATGCTGCATGAAGCCAATAAAGCGGCGACTGGCAGGACGAAAAGCTTAGGACTTGGCATTCGCGCTCACCGCTGGCTTTTGCACCGGATGGACAACCGTGCCGCTGGCGATGGCATCGGAGGGGCTGTCGATAATCAGGTCATTGGGTGACAGGCCGGAGGCGATATCCAGGGTCTTGCCGTCGTCGCGACCTATCTTGACCGGCTTGACGATGACCTTGTTGCCGGCGCCCACCACGGCCACCGCCGTGCCTTCGGCGCGGAAAAGCAGGGCCGAGGCGGGGATACGCAGACTGCCGGAGACATCGGCCTGGGAGGTGTGCGGCAGGTCGAGCGTGACCTGGGCATAGCCGCCGGGCTTTAGGGCATGGTCGGCATTATCGGCCACGAGCTGGATCAGCATGGCGCCGGAGGCCGGATCGACCGCGCCGGCGGTGCGCGCCACCTGGGCGGTGAAGGTCTTGCCCGGCTGATCAGGCATGGTGAATTCGGCGGTCATGCCGTTGCTGACGCCGGTAAGCTGGCTTTGCGGCACCGAGACATAGATGCGCAGTTTCGTGGTGTCGGACACGCTGAACAGCGGTTCGGCCGCCGTGCCGCCGGCGCTGATCAGGGCGCCGACATCGGTATTACGCGCCGTGACCACACCATCAAATGGCGCGACAATGCGCTTGAAACCGGCCAGGGTCTGGAGGCGCGACAGGTCGGCGGCAGCGGCGTCACGCTGGGCCTGACGGGCGGCCAGGTCGCCGCGTTTCTGATCGGCGTCCTGCTGCGAAACGGCAGATTGCGCCAGCAGGCGGTCCCAGCGATCGGCGGTCGTTTTGGCCAGGTCGTAATTGGCCTTGGCGGTGGCGAACTGCGCCTTGGCGGCGGCCAGTTGCTGGTCGACATCCGGCGCGTCAATATCAGCCAGAACCTGTCCGGCCTTCACCGAGGTGCCGATATCGGCGTACCACTGGTGCAGGTAGCCGCTGGTGCGAGCATAGACCGGCGCTTCCGACCAGGCCTGGACCCGGCCCGGCAGGACCAGCTTGCCGGTGCTGCCGGCTTCTGCACGGAAGACCATGGCGGATGGCGTGGCCGTGGCGACGTTTTCCTTTTTCAGGCTGGCGCTCTGAGCCAGCCGCGCCGCGGTGCCGCCGACGAGGATGATCAGGACGAGGCCGCCACCGATGAGGGCGGCGCGGGTCAATGCCTTGGTGCTGACGGCGGGCAGGGTATGGTTATGATTACTCACCGATAACTCCTTCGGGAAGGCCAGTTTCAGTCTCTGGGTCGATTTCAGATGCAGGATAAGGCGCCTGTGACGGCTTCTTGCTGTGGGCGATGGCGAACATCACCGGCACGAAGATCAGCGAGGCACAGGTGGCGAAGATCAGGCCGCCGATGACGGCGCGGCCGAGCGGAGCGTTCTGTTCGCCGCCGTCACCCAGGCCAAGCGCCATGGGCGCCATGCCGATGACCATGGCCAGGGCGGTCATGAGCACGGGACGGAAGCGGGTGACGCCGGCCTCGAAGGCGGCCATGATGGGCGCGCTGCCGTGGGCCAGCCGTTCGCGGGCGAAGCTGATCACCAGGATGGAGTTGGCCGTGGCCACCCCCATGCACATGATGGCGCCGGTCAGGGCCGGGACGGACAGCGGCGTGCCCGTGGCGAACAGCATCCAGGCAATGCCGGCCAGCGCCGCCGGCAAGGCCGAGACAATGACGCCGGCATCGAGCCAGGACTGGAAGTTGACGACAATCAGCAGGTAGATCAGCAGCACGGCGCCGAGCAGGCCAAGGCCCATGCCCATGAAGGCGGTATTCATGGTCTGGTACTGGCCGCGCAGGGTGACAGTCACGGTGTCGGGCTTGTCCTTCGCCAAAGTCTTCAGGGCCTTCTGAATATCTTCCGAGACGGCGCCGAGATCGCGGCCCTGCGGTGTGGCATAGACATTGATCATTGGCTGGATGTTGTACTGCGAGACCACCGCCGTGCCGTTGCCGCGGCTGAAGGCGCCGAGGCCGCCAAGCATCTGTTGCGGGTTGCCGCGCGTGGAGGAGACGGGCAGGGACTGCACCTTGTCGAGGCTGTCGAGATTGTATTCCGGCGTCTGGGCGACGACGGGATAGGAGACGCCGTTGGCAGGGTTGAGCCAGAAGACCGGCGCGGTCTGGCCCGAACCGGCGATGGCGCCGGCCACGGAGCCGGTGACATCCTTCTCGTCGATGCCGAGGCCATTGGCGCGGGTGCGATCGACGTCGAAGCGCAGTTCCGGATAGCCGGCGGGCTGCTGGATGCGGGCATCGGCCACGCCGTCGATCTGGCGGATGGCGGCGAGCACCTTCTGGGCATAGGCGCGGTTGGCGGCGGACTTGTTACCGGTGATCTGGATATCGATCGGTGACGGGCTGCCGAAGTTGAGGATCTGGCTGGTGACGTCGGCCGGCAGGAAGGAGAAGGTCGCGGTCGGGAAAGCCTGGGGCAGGATTTCGCGCAGGATACGGACATGTTCGGCCGTCGGCTTGTGGCCCTTTTTCAGGCTGATCAGAATGTCGCCATCCTGCGTGCCGATGGTGCCGGAATTGTTGTAGATGGTGTTGATGCCGCTGGCCGGCAGGCCGATATTATCGACCATGGCGTCGAGTTCATCGGCTGGGATCGTCTCGCGGATCTTGTCCTGGACGCGGGCGAAAAGAGCCGAGGTCTCCTCAAGCCGCATGCCGGCAGGCCCGCGGACGTGCATGGAAATTGCGCCGGCATCGACCTGCGGGAAGAAGTTGCGGCCAAGAAAAGGCACCAGGATCAGGCTGCACAGGGCGAAGGCCAGGAAACCGGCCACGAATACCCCGCGCGCGCCCAGCGCCCGGCCGAGCACACTGGCATAGCCGTCGCGGAATTTCGAGAACTGGTTTTCAAAGCCGCGCTGGAAGCGGACCAGCGGGTTCTTCGAGGCGGCGGCATGGGTGTGGTCGTCGCCATGGACATGCTTCTTGAGCAGGTACATGGACATGGTCGGCACCAGGGTTCGCGACAGGACGAAGGAGGCGATCATGGCGAAGATCACCGACAGGGCCATGGGCACGAACAGGAAGCCCGACACACCTGGCAGGTAGAACATTGGCACGAAGACGACGCAGATGCACAGCAGGGAAACAAAGGCGGGGGCCACGATCTGCTTGGCGCCATCGAGGATCGATTCCTTGACGCCCTTGCCGTGTTCGAGGTGCCAGTTGATATTTTCGATCGTCACGGTGGCGTCATCGACCAGGATGCCGACGGCGAGGGCCAGTCCGCCCAGGGTCATGGTGTTGAGGGTCTGGCCGAAAGCCGCCAGCGCTGCGATCGCCGCCAGCACCGCCAGCGGGATCGAGATGGCGATGATGACGGTGGAGCGCCACGAACCGAGGAACAGCAGGATCATCAGGGAGGTCAGGGCCGCGGCGATGACACCTTCATGGATGACGCCTTCGACCGAAGCCTTCACGAAGGTTGACTGATCGATCATCGGGGTGATCTTCAAGGCGGGCGGTGTGCCTTTCAGCACTTCCGGTATCAGGTCGCGCACGCCCTTGACGATATCAATGGTCGAGACCGCGCCCGCCTTGAAGACGGTGATCAGGACGGACTTGCCGCCATTGACATGGACGACGTTCTGCTGTGTCGCGGAGCCATCGCGGACATGGGCGACATCGCCGATGCGGATGGTGGCGCCGTTCACGGTCTTGATCGGTAGCGCGTTGAGGTCATCGACGGAGCCGGGGGCGTTGTTCAGGCGCAGATTATACTGGAACTCGCCGATCTTAACGAAGCCCGCCGGGTTGATCTGGGTCTGGGCAGCAATGGCAGCGCCCACATCACCGGGGGCCAGTCCCTTGGAGGCCAGGGCCTGCGGGTCGATATCGACCATGATCTGGCGCGTGCGGCCGCCAAAGGGCAATGGAATGGCGGCGCCCGGCACGGTGACCAGACGGGTGCGGATCTGCGACGTGCCGAGGTCGGCCAGTTGCGCTTCGCTCAGACCTTGTCCCGACAGCGCCAGTTGCAGGATCGGCACGGTCGAGGCTGAGTAGTTGATGATCAGCGGCGGCGTGGTGCCGGGCGGCATGGAGCGCAGCAGGGTCTGCGAAATCGCGGTGATCTGGGCGTTGGCCAGGCGGATATCGGCGCCAGGCTGGAAGTAGATCTTCACCACGCCGACGCCGGCATAGGAGGTGGCCTCGATATGCTCGATATTATCGACTGTCGTGGTCAGGGCGCGTTGATAAGGGGTGATGATGCGCCCGGCCATATCATCGGGCGACAGGCCGGTATAGGTGAAGGCCACGCCGACGACCGGTACGCGAATGGAAGGGAAGATATCAACCGGCATCTTCAGTGCCGCCAGCACGCCCACGATCAGAATAAGCGCCGCCATAACGATAAAGGTATAGGGACGTGACAGGGCGATGCGAACGATAGCGTTCATGGGCAGGTTCCAAATTCAGGCTTTTCGTTCGGATTCGGGAATGAACCGGACGAGGGAGGGAGGCTTTGCGGACATAGCGCCCAGACATAAACGTCATGGCCGGTGAATTCCGGCAGTGCGATGCAGCAAAAAATCAGATTTTTCGTTGAATATGTCTGGGAGGCGGCGCGGAGGGCTTGCCCGCTTTAATGTTATACCCCGAACCGTAGCTGGCTCTATTACACTGTAGAAAATATTGACACTGTGCGTAATAGAGCAGAAAGCGAACACACTCTTTGGAATTGGGTGCATAATGAGAGGCAGTGAATTCGCCGAACTACGGGCTTTCGCCACGATCGTCGAGCAGGGTAATTTTGCGCGGGCAGCCTCGCTTTTGCGAATGTCACCATCAAGTCTGAGCCAGACCGTGCGCACACTGGAGGCGCGCTTGGACGTCCGGTTGCTCAACCGCACCACCCGCAGCCTGTCGGTGACCGAAGCCGGTGAACGTCTTCTTGCGCGCTTCAAACCGGCCCTGCTGGAAATGGAAGCGGCAGTGGCGGATACGCGTAACCTCCGCGACCGGCCCTCCGGTACGGTCCGCCTGCAAACACCCCGCGGCGCCTCGACCACCCTGATAGAGCCTTTGCTGGGCCGGTTCTTTGAACTCTATCCAGACATTGTTCTGGATATCACGATTGACGATCGGCTGACCGACATTGTGGAAGCTGGCATTGATGTCGGGATTCGTCTGGGGGACAGCCTGGAGGACGACATGGTCGGAGTGAGAATAGGCCAGTATTTTCGTCATGTGGCGGTCGCTTCGCCCGACTATGTCGCCCGCCATGGCGCGCCGCAGATACCGAAGGACCTGCTCTCGCACCGTTGTATCAACTGGCGCTGGCCCGGTCAGGTGGGGCTTTATAACTGGGATTTCAGCAAGGACGGTGTCCGCGTATCGGTGGCCCCAAACGGCCCGCTAATCGTTTCGCAGCGCGATGCGGCGGTGAACGCGGCCGTGCAGGGCGTCGGGATCGCTTTTTGCGGTGAGTACATGGCACGTCCGCTCATAGCGGCTGGGCGGCTGGTGACCCTGCTGGATGCCTATTGTCCGCAACTGCCGGGCTGGTATCTTTGCTATCACAGGCAGAGGCACCTGCCCGTGGCGGTACGCACCTTCATAGATTTCGTCAGAAGCCGTGTTGAGACGGATGACAGCCCGGTCGATGCAAGCGTATCATCATCCAATGTGTCGGCTCACGCTGCGATCTGATCTATTGGCGTAAGGTTAATTACAATGCCAGTATCAGCTTTCGCCCAGCGGCTTTCGCGGGAACCGCGCAACAGATAAGGGCTTCGGTCGGCGAGACCTGCGTTCCCGGCGGCGAAAGATAGGTTACTGATCCAGAGAGCACGATCGTCCGCAGCATGGCAATCATGGGGGTGACGCTGATGCCGGCGCCGATGAGTATGGCCGGAGGAATTTTGCTGAAAGGTTATTGTATACCCACCCGTTAATGGGCAACCTATCCACTGGATGGATGTCGTTGGAAGGTAAACAGCTGTGACATACGATAAGAAAATTTCCTCCTTCAAGATCTTGTCGCTTGTCGAACAAAAGCTGGGCATAGGCCGAATCGAGGTTTCGCGGTCAGATGATAACTGGATAGTATCGACCGGTTTTCGCCACCTTCTGGGGCTGGGGGATACGCCCCAGCAGGATATCGTCAACGTGATTGTAAAAACCATTCACGCCGACGACAGGGTTGGTTTTTTGCAGGATGTCGCGCTGATGCATAGCGGCTTTGTGCCGCCGGCGAAGGTCTTCCGCATCATTAGTCCTGTGGCCATGGTGGCCTATATCCATCTGCAATTTGAAGGTATTCCCGGCGATGAGGGGGAGATGCAGGGGTTTATCGGCATAGCGCAGGATGTCTCGCAGGAAGAGTTGCTGGCTCAGGCCAGGCGCAGTGCCGCTGATTGTGTGGACATTCTCATGCAAGTCCTGAACGTCGATTGTTTCTGGCGAAAAAATAAGCGAGGCGAGATATTCGACTGTTCGGTGCGTGGCAATCTCAGGCGAACGGATACCACGGTTTTAGGGCGCGCCTGGGTGGATACGATCCGCGAAGACCAGCGTGAAAAGGTGTTGGCGGTGACGGGTGAAGCGATGGCCGCGGGGAAAGCCTATGCGGTATCGGTCGACGTCATCGGGGAGGATGGAATTCACAGGCCGTATCTTTCCAAGGGATTTCCTATGAAGGATGAAAACGATCAGATCACCGAATGGTGCGGCGTGGTCAGTGAACAGGCGGTAATCCGGACCGGGGAAAATATGTCGGCAGAGGATATGGCCGGCGCCAAAATCATCAATGCGGCAGGCCTCGCCACCGGAGCGACCGTGCGTGCCCTGTGCGCTTTTTTCGGCTGGACCTACGATGAAGCGGCCAGCCGCTCGGATTTATCGACCACAACCATCAATCGCATTGTTTCGAGTTCGGGACGATTGGTGGGCCAGTTCAGACGCAAAAGCGTCGAATCGATCCTTATTGCCTTCTTTAACGCCGGGGCACGCTTTCATATCACAACTGACAGGCAGTTATTCATTTCGCGCTCGGCGTAAAATTTTTCATTCTTTCGAAGAAAAAAAAGAGATCATACGTATCATTTTTTAAGCGCCTGCTCGCGTCTTCATTAAGAACTCCCTTACCAACACAGTTAATCTTAAAACAGGGTTATTTGTATCGCGTTTAGTAGTTGCGTTCCGCTTCTGACGAATTGCGATCAAAAGTGGAGGGCAAAATGAAATTTAAAGACCTGAAGATCAAGACAAAGCTGTTATTACTTATAGTTTTGATGAGTGCCGTTACTGGCGTAGTTTCGTTTTTTGGTGTGACACGGCTGCATCACGCCAATGAAAGCACGATAAAAGTGGATGCAGCTGATAGTCTTGCGCTTTTGGGCGCACGCCTCAATCAGAATGTCATCAATCTGAACCGGTCGGAATATCGCGTGGCTTCCGACCCGACGGCTGACAATGTGGCCGGGGCCAAGGCAGTCGCCGATACCAATCGCAAGCAATTCGATGAGCGTATGCAGCAGGCCATGTCGGGCGCCTCGGACACCGAAAAGCAGCAGCTTACGGATATCAAGGCAGCCTATGCTTCATATACCGCCGGCCTGGACCAGACCTATGAAATGGCCAGCCGGACCGGCAGCGAGGTGACGCTCAGCGAAGCCCAGCAGAAAATCAACAATCTCGTTCAGTCCAATCGCAGTAATGCTGACGCCCTGCAACAGGCCATCAAAGGCTACGCGGATTCCCTTGATGCGAAGGGTTCAAAATTGGCCATGGATACCAAGGCCGAGGGGCAGATGGCCATCACCATCCTGATCAGCGTGGCCGTCGTCGGTTTGCTTGCCGGTATCTTGGTCGGGCTTTTACTGGCGACCTACGGCATTTCGGCGCCGCTGAACAGATCGGTTGAAGAACTTCGCAAGCTGGCAGACGGTAAGCTGGATACGAATGTCACCGGTGCCGACCGAGGCGATGAATGTGGCGATATCGCCAAAGGCCTGGCGATCTTCAAGGAAAATGCCGTAAAGAACAAGGAACTGGAAGCCGATGCGGCCGAACAGAAGATCCGTGCCGAAGCCGGACGTAAACAGGTCATGATGCAGATGGCCGATGATTTCGAAAAATCGGTCGGCGGTATCGTCAGCCTAGTATCCAGCGCGGCTACCGAAATGCAGGCGGCGGCGGCACAATTGACCTCGACGGCACAGGAAACCTCGGCGCAGTCCCTGGCGGTATCGTCAGCGGCCGAGGAAGCCGGCGCAAATGTCGCATCTGTCGCTGCCTCGACTGAAGAACTGGGCGCTTCTGTTTCCGAAATCGGGCGCCAGATCGAGACATCCGCTCAGATCTCCACCGATGCAATGACCGAAGCCAGTCAGGCCGCCATGATCGTTGACGAACTCAATGAGGTCGCGGCCAGCATCGGTGGTTTTGTCGACCTGATTTCGGGACTGGCCAATCAGACCAATCTGCTGGCCCTCAATGCGACCATCGAATCGGCGCGGGCAGGTGAGGCAGGCAAGGGGTTCGCGGTCGTCGCCTCGGAAGTGAAAGCACTGGCGGGCCAGACCGCCAAGGCGACAACCGAGATTTCGGAAAAGATAACCCAGATTCAGCAGGCAACGTCGCGCGCGGCCACGGCCATGAAGAATATCGGCGGCACAATCCAGAATATCAACAATACCAGCACGGCCATTGCCTCGGCGGTTGAGCAGCAAAACGCCGCCACCCAGGAAATCGTGCAGGCGGTAAGCCAGGCTTCGGTCGGCACCACGGAAGTGACCTCGAATATTTCAGGCGTTGCCATGGCGGCCGAACAAACGGGCGCGGCCGCGGCTCAGGTGCTGAGTTCATCAAGCGAATTGGCCGAACAGGCCGAGCGTCTGCATCATGAAATGGACAAGTTCCTGACGAATGTGAGAGCCGCATGATGAAAGAAGCAGATATTTCCATTCACGGCAATTCCCTGACTCCGGAAGCCATTCAAAGGCTTGCTGCTCATATTTCACCTGGAAAGTTAGGTGATCAGCGCCAGTTGATACTGGAAACGGCCAGGGGCGGATTGGTGCGGATGCGCGAAGACTGCGAACATCTGGGCAGAGTCTTCGGTACGCATGAACCGGTAGCCACCACAACAATGATCACCGGCCTGGATATGTTCACGGACGGCTTCATCAAGTTAATCGAAAGCGTAATCCCTGAAACGGACAGGGGGGCGGAAGGCAAAATCGTCTATATCGAATAAGCCTGATTTCAGAGCGATAACCTTATTACCGGCGGCACCTTCCGGCGCCGCCGGTTTTTCGATTTTATTTTTGCGCGTTATTATTCCTGAGGAAAAGAGCCTAGGGGCGCCTGACCGAGTTTTCGCGCGCCGGGGCGTCCTTGGGCAGGGCGATCGAATAAGGGCTGAATTCCGGTCGGGGGACCGGGTAGTCGGTTGAAATATACTGCGCGCCCGATGACAGCGCCTTCTCGAACCGGGCCTTGTCATTGCTGCGCGCTTCGGTGGTCGAATCGTCGGCGCGGGTGCGCACCATGAAACCGGCCTTTACATCCGCCTGGATGCGGCTGAACTCGGCTACCGGGTCGTTGAGCGTCAGATAGGCGGCGTGCGGGGCGTCCTCGCTGATCGAATTGACGAAAACCGGCAAACCTTCCAGTGACTCGTGCCCGCGCATATAGACCTTCACCTTCTCCGGACTTTCATCAAGCGCGAAGAAGACCTTGCCGCGGGCGGCTTCGAGCGTGGGCCAGCCACCGGCCAGCGCGCCCGCGCGCAATGTTTTGGCCGTGCCGCGTACATCGTCCGGCGTTATCAGGCGATCCGGCCCGAACACCGAACGGATTTCGGCATCAAGCGCATCATAGGCCCTGGCGTCATAGGGCAGGGGCACCACGCCGCCGGGGACGGCCGGTTCGCCATCCTTGGCGTTCATCATGATCAGGATCGGCACGTGGCCGGGATGAGCGTCCGACCAGGCGCGGATCTGTTGCAGGCACATCACGAAGGTGGCGCAATGACTGCGCACATCGACATCAGGGATATGCAGAACCTTGAAGCCCGACTTGTCCATGGCGGTCGCATCATAGGGCTGGCCGCTCATTTGCGGCAAAAGCGGATGGGCGTAGCGCCCGCCTTCCGGATCATAGAGGAAATCGATTTCGAGTTGCCGCATGCCGAGATCGAGCTGTTGCGTCAGCGGCAGATGTCCATAGTCGAGCGACCGTGCGCCTTCGGGACTTTTTGCCGAGATCATCGCCAACTCGGCCGGCGGAATGGCCACCTTATAGCTGTTATGCGTGCCCACGACCTGCATGTCATTTATATGCAGGCCCTTTGGCGCCGTCGGTTCCAGTGGTTGAGCGCAGACGGCGGCGGGCAGGGCGCACAGCAGCGACAGAAGGCCGGCTTTCAGCGAATGGGACATGACGCGGACTCCGGTCGGGATGTTAAAAAATCAGGGGCGGGGCTTCACAGCCCTGATACACGCTTATTTTGTATGAATTACGAAGGATCAGGCGATTAAGCGGCTGACCGCCTATTTCACCTCGATGAAAACCGGATTGGCATAGACCCACAGGTCCGGCCATGGATCTTCGCGGACGGGGTCGGCGGTGGGTTCCAGTTCGTTGGTCGATGTGCCGCGCAACCGGATATAGGCCGGTTTATCGGCCCTGAACCGGTAGCTGAAGGTGATGATCTCGCCGTCGCGCTGCCAGTCGGCCGGGGTAAAGCGCCTGACCACGTGCGTCGTCGAATTGGTGTCGCTGTCGCCAACGGCCTTGCCGGTGACATCACCCATGATCAGGTCGACACGCTTCACCTGCGGGTGATCGCCATGGGCATTGGCGCCGGCCGGATCACGCAGCCGGACCTTGACGGTCACGGTCTGGCCGCGCCTGACCCTGGCCGTGCCGCCGATATTGGCGCCGGCCACGTCCATGTCCAGTTCGCTGACGAGATCGCCGGTTGTCACGAAAATGCGGCCATGACGCAGGCCGTCCATGATGTCTTCCGGCGTTTTCTGGGCCAGTACCCAGGTCTTGGCGTACTGGCCGGGCCAGAAATCCTCGCCACCGTCAGCGATATTGCGATGGGAATCCGATGAGGCGGTGATCCAGAAATGCCGTCCTTCGCCGAGGAAACTGTCCCATACGCCGCCGACGGTGGCGGTCATGGCATCGAAACCGCCATAGGTCGGGGATTTGACGTAATAGCCACGCGCGCGCAAGGTTTCGGGGGTTACGCCCGGTTTCAGGGCTGTGCCCTGATGGCCTGGCGCGCCTTCCATGCCGATAGCGATATCCGGGGCCGTATCGTTCCAGGCGCGCAGTTCGGCAGGCGTATGGCCGTGATAATCACGCAAGCCATAGGCCGAGCGCGACGGATGATTGGCAAAAGCCAGCGGTTTGGCGGGCGATGCTTCCATTTCGCGCAGCATGTCGAGCATCTTTGCGGTGGTATCCCGCGCCGGGTCCTCCACTTCATCGGCGGCATAGGTCTGCTCGAAATGCCGCAATCCTTCGCGCTCGCCAGCGTTCATCGGCATGACCAGGCTGGAATGATCGCCGCCGGGCGTATCCAGTTCCATGCCAAAAAACTGAATGACGTCAGGCACGGCTGTTCGCGCCGCCAGCAGTTCCGGATATTCCTGTTCAAAACGCTGCTTCGACAGGTTCAGCCCGCCGTGATCGATCGCTGCCATCCACGACAAACCGTAGCGTCGTGCTTCTTCGGCATTGCGACTGAGCGGATAGATCCCGTCCGTGCCCAACACATACTGGCCATCCTTGAACCTGCCGGAATAACGGCTGTGGACGTGGTGATCACCGGCCAGCCAATGACGCTCTCCGGGACGTTCTCCGGGACGCTCTTCGGGGTGTTTTTGGGGCTGCGTTCCGGCCTGAGCCGGCAGGGCCAGAAAAACAATCAGGGCGAGACCGGGACGATGTGGCATGGGATATCCTGAAATGTGTGACAGTCAGATAAGCTTATGCGCCGCAGCGCTGTCGCCGTTATTGTAGGTCCGATCAGTTCGGGGATGGTGGTGCGGCTTCGTCGGCGACCAGATGCTGCAACACCCGTTTTTCGAGCACCAGCAGCGCACCGGCCTTGTTGGTGCGCATGACGAGCCCATCGGCGAGCGGTCTTGCGGCCTCGTGCACAGCGCCAGCCAGGTGCAGGAATTCCGGTCGCCCACGCCCATTTGTGCCATGCAGGGCGCAGAGCTGGCGCCAGTCGCGCACGAAGCTGTCCAGCAGCCTGTCGAACCGCGCGGCGCGGTGCCTGGCCTCCGCGGTATCCGTGTCAACCGTCAGTTCCGTGCGCAGGTCATCGATCAGCCACTGCACTTCGGCGGCGGGCATCACCGGCGATTGGTGATCGTTTTCGGTGAGCAGTTGCGGCCTGGCATCAGGATTCCAGCTCACCGTCCGCCAGTGTTCGCGTGGCGGCGCCTGTCCGGTGGCGAATTGCCAGAAGGCCGCCGTGCCGGTGGTATCGGCGACCAGATGGATGCGGTCGGCATCGGCGTTATTTTCGACATGGTGCCGCCGCCAGTTATCGAAAATCCAGCCTTCCCCCGCGGCCATGTGTACGGATTGTCCGCCGCAATGAAAACGCACTTCCGGACGGGTGAAGACCGGGATATGCACCCGCACCCGCGTATGCCAGTGGTAATTGATATCGGCATGTTCGGGCACAGTGGCGCCCGGCGCGAGGCGCATCAGGCGCGAGCGACTCCACACCACGCCAAAGCCGGCAAGCACCTGACGCAGGTAAGGCATGTCCGCCAGCCAGCGGGTCGCCAGCATCTGGCCATGAACGGAATCCGTCTCCTCTCCACCAGCGCTGATCAGTCGCGCCGCGCTGTTGCCGGGCAGGCTGTCAGGATGCGACACCCAGGCCTCAGTTGGCAAGGCGGCGACCTCGGTTTGCAAACGTGCGACATCGAAAAGGACGGGAAGCTGGAAGAAGGGCTGTGACAGCTTCATATCAATCCCGGTAATCTGTGAGGGCGTCGCCGAGCGCAGTCTGCAATGGCACAAGCCAGGGCGCATAATTCTGCCATTGATCGAGACCTTGACGGCCGATCGGCTGCCGCACCTGCTCGGAACTGGGTGTCCGCACGCTGCGCCGCGTCTCATGGAAAGCCAGACAGGTCGGCTCGAAAGGCAATCCGCTATGCACCAGCAGACGCTTTACGTTACCTTCGAGATCATCGACCACGTCTTCGTAATGTACCCTCAATACGCGCCCCGGCAACACATCATTCCAGTGCCGCATAAGGTCGAGATAGGTGCGGTAGTGGCGGCCGAGGTGATCAAGGTCGTAGGAAAATTCCTGATTGATCGTCCCGAACAGTTGTTTGAAATTACTGAAACCGCAGGCCATGGGTTCGCGTCGCACATCGATGATCGTGGCGCACGGCAATATCAGATGGATCAGGCCGATATGCCAGAAATTGTTCGGCATCTTGTCAATAAAGAACGGCCGCCCCAGCCGGCGATAAGTGCGGGTATCGGTCAGGAAACGTTCGCCCAGCCGGCGGGTGTCGGCGGCAGTCAGGTGGCGCAGGATTTCGGGATTCAGCGGCAGGCCGCACTCCAGGTCCTGACCGCAAAGTTCGCTCGCGTAACGGCCGATCACGGTCAGTTCCTGCGTGCCCTCGACCCCGGAATGGGAGGCCAGAATCTGTTCGATCAGGGTCGATCCAGACCGCGGCAGCCCCAAAACAAAGATAGGAGCCGGATCATCCAGACCCCAGCCGGCACGCTCAGCGAAGAATTCGGCGGTGAAGATGTCTTTCAGCCGGCTGGCGCAGGCTTCCGCGATCTCCGGACGATAGCGGCTGGTGGTGCGTCGCACCGCATTGCCTTTGCCGTAATGCGCCCATGAAGAGGCGTAGTCCTTCTGATCCTCCAGAGCCTTGCCCAGCGCGAAGTTCAGGTAAATGCGATCCAGGTCCTGAATATCAGGCCGGGCTTCTGCCGCCTGCATATGCGCGATGTCCTCAGCGGTGAAACGATAGGTCTTGAGGTTGGCGAGGCCGAACCAGGCGACGCCCTGATCGGGTTGAGCCGCCAGCGAGGCGCGATAATCGGCAATAGCTTGCGGCTGATGGCCGGTGATCTTCAAAGCGGCGGCCCGCCACAGCCGCAGATCGGCAACTTCTGCAGCCGATTGAACCGCTCCGCCAAGCAACTTTTCATAGATGTCGATCAACGGTTCGTAATCGCCAAGACCGATGCAGGCCGCGCCATACTGTTTGAGATAGTCACGATTATCCGGGGCATAGGCGAGCAGGTGCCCGGCCTGCTGGCGTGCCTGTAAGTGTTTTTGCTGTTGCAGAAGCACCATGGCGTAATCGAGACGTGCCTCATGATAATCGGGCGCTTGGGCGAGTACCGATTCCAGCAGGGTTTCCGCTTCTTCGGGCGCGCCCCGCTCATTACGGATACGCGCCAGCAGACGCAGCGCCCCCATATTGCCACCATCCTTTGCAAGATAGTCGCGGATGATCTTTTCTGCCGGTATCAGGTCGCCATCAGCCAGCAGGCTGTTCGCCATCACCACCGTCTGCGGCAATTGCTTCAGCGTCGACAGATGCTGCGCCGCCTCGGCCACCTGAGCGGTATCGCCCAGCCGGAGATAAAGCTGCTCCAGCATACCCCAACTCGCCGGCAGTGTCGGGTTAAGGCGCACGGCTTCACGCAGCGCCGCAATGGCGGCCTGTGCATTGCCGAGGGCGATATGACAATGGCCGCGCTCCTGATACAGGCGGCTGAACCGGGGATGCAGCGTCTCCAGCCGCGCCAGAATTGCCAAGGCTTCCGTAATGCGTTGATCATCTCGCAGGCTTTTAGCCGCCTGCAACAGAGCGTCGCGATCATTTACACTGGCGGACGCGTTCATCGCGCCACGACCGAAAGCAGTGGCGCCAGCCAATCCGGATCGGGCTGGTCGGCGTCATAATATTCGAAGATCAGGTGGATGCGGTCGGTCACGCCGTTATTGCAAACCCAGTGTGGCCCCAGATTATTGACCTCCACCGCCTCGCCTGCCGGGAAGTGGTGTTCATCATCACCAAAAAAGCATACCACATCCGCATTGGTCGTCAGCGGCACATGGATCTTGTGCGGCCACTTCGCCGCCGGTTGATCGTCGATGTGCGGGAGGATCGATGCGCCCGGCGGCATTTTGGCCAGCATCACGCGAGGGAATACCCCATGCGCATAGCCATAGTCGCGGACGGCCTGCGCCAGCACCGGCGCCAGCATAGCGCGCCATTGCGGCCAGGCCGGACGATCGTGTGATTTTCGCCAGTCACGCGGCGTATCGGCGAAGCGGAAAACGATATGGCGCGTCTCATCCAGCACCCCGAAGCGGTTCGGCTTGGTGGCATTTTCCGCCTCCCAGACGTCTTCCGGAATCGACAGCACAGCCGCTCGCAGCGCGGCGATATCAACCGGGCCAAGCTGGCGAACGGTCGGGGTCTTGCGCGGATTGGCGGTAAGCTGGAGAGGGGTCGCAGTCATTTCAGGCCTTCGAAACTATAGCCGAACAGGTCCAGATCCTGCGCATAGCGGGCGGCCACACCGTCGATCAGGGCCTGATCGTAATAGCGGCGATAATCGCCATGCGTGCTGCCGTTCACACGGTCGAGCGGGCGCGAGGGCATACCTATCTGTGCGCAGATCGCATCATACGATGTCTGCATATCCTCGACCCGGCCAACTCTGTCCGTCAGAAGAGTCTGGCCATCATCGTCCACCAACAGCGATGCCTGTGACTGAAAAAGGATATGTTGTTCCGGCGGCGCCGAAAAAAGAAAATGGTACATGGCTTCTCGTGGTCGCTGCTGAAACTCATCGCCGCCACGCAGCATGAAGGCGCAGTAAGACACGAAGCGGTCGAAGGGATTGCGCACAAAAGCGAACTTGAAATAGTCGTTGAAGGCTTCCTCGCCAAGGTACGGACGCACCTGCCGCAGCGACAGGTGGCCATGCTGGATCGCCGCCAGATCCGACCATGGGAAACGCTTGTTGACGAACAGTCCCACCTGCTCGACGTCATCGTCGCTTAAATGCTCGCGCAGGGCCTGTCGCACGGAATGGGTGCCGGTCTTTGGCACGGCGGCGAAGATGAAGCGGTGGCGATGGGAAACGATCATGCGTCTGACACGGTTCTTCAAAATTATAAAAGGCGCTTCCACCCTAAGGAGGGGGAAGCGCCAAGTCTATCAGGTAGTCAAGTCTATCAGTAGTGTTGTCTTAGAACTTGTAGCTGAGACCGACCATGTAGGTCGTGCCGCTTTGGTTCTGATTGTAGAGATATTCATTCTGACCCCAGAACTGCGTATCCTTCTGGTTTGTCAGATTGACCGCATCCAGGGTGAGCTGAAGCTTGGCATTGACGTTATAGAAGGCCGCGGCGTCCACATAGGTGGATGCCTCGTAGCCTTGCGTGCCGGCATCCATGACTGTGGGGCTGCGCCCGGCGAACCATTTGCTGCGATGACTCAGCGAAGCACGAGCCCCCCAGGTCTTGCTTTCATAGTAGATCGTGGCGTTATAGCTGGTCTGCGAAATGCCGGTGATCTCCGGAGGTGTGTCAACATAGGTATAGTTGGCGACCACACCGAAGTTGTCGAACGGCGCCGGCAGGAATGACAACTGGCTCTGCGCCGCCAGTTCCACGCCGGTCAGGCGTTTCGTGCCTGAGATGTTGATCGGCATCGAGAAGTCATAGATGAGGGTGTCAGCCGTGGCGCCTGGAACCGTCTGGAATGGAATACCCGCCTGAGCGAAGGTAAGGGCATTGTGGTTGGCGACACTGTAATCTACCGAACCTATGAAGTTCGTCAGGTCCTTCTGGAACACGCCCGCCGACAACAGGCCGACCTTGCCGAAATAATACTCTACCGCCAGGTCCAGCGTATTGTCCTTGTAGGGCTGTAGATCGGGATTGCCGCGGTGCCCCGTAATGTTGCCACTGTCATCCACAGCCGCGGTGCCTTCGGCCGCCATCGAACCCAGTCCCGGACGGTTCAGGTTCTGCGTGGCGGAGAAGCGCAGCAGCACTTCCGGCGTCAGTTCCAGTACCGTGTTCAGGGCCGGCAGTGCGCCTGAATAGCTGCCTTTCACGTCCGTCGTACCGAGATAGGCGTAGCTGTCGCCCTGGATCCAGCCGGTGCTGTGGGTCTTGGTCTCATAAGCCCGTACACCCACATTACCGCGGAAACGCTTGCCGAAGAGTTCGCTGTCCCAGTCCGCCTGCACGTATCCGGAAACGGTCTCTTCCGAGGTTTCGTACACGTTCTCGATGTCCTGAATCGTCCCGCCCGTACCGTCAGCCTTCGGCTCAAGGCGGTGGTATTCGTCATACTTGGCGAAGGCCTTGTCATAGTCGCCGATCAGCCACGAACCGAATTCGTTCGTGAACACAGAAGTGATGTCGGCGACGGAATCGCCCCGCGTCTCAGGATCGGTTCCGTTGACACCGCCGTCATAGAAATAGTCGGCGCCGCCTTGCGTGAACTTGTGATAGGCCACGCCGCCGCGCAACGTCCACACGTCGTTCAGTTTGTACTTCGCGTTCAGCACGCCTTCCTTAAGTTCCGATTGATTGTGGAAGGCGCGGTAATAGAAGTCATCCATCGCGTAAATGGACGGATCGGTGAAATCCGTGCCCGGATAGGAGAACGAAGCCGATTTGCCGTCGGTGCCGTAATCGGCAATCAGGTTACCCTCGGCGCGCATGTAGAGCTTGTCATCGTAGGGAGTTTCGTAGGTCGACTTCTCGTAGCCGATATGACCATCGATCAACAGACGGTCGGAGATGTCCCACTTCAGGGTCAGCGCCGCCTGGTTGAAGCGGTTTTCGTTCAGTTCGCGGCGATGCTCGCTGCCGAAGGTCACGTTGCTGACATCGGTCATGGTGACGTAGCCGCTGTCGTCCACGCGCATATCATTGATGACCGATCCCTTATTGAACTGGGTCGGCCATGGCGAACCTGCCGGGGTGCTCAGAGTGGTGGAGCCGAAGTCATTAATCGGCCGCGTGGAGAGATGCAGTTCGTCGCGATGGGTGGTGACTTCGCCGTGCAGCATATCGAGGGTCAGCAGCATGTTGTCGACCGGGCGCCACTGGAATGCCGCCGTCACGCCGAGGCGCTCCAGCTTGGCGTCCCACGAAGAGATACGGTTGCCGTCTGCGAAGTAAAGGTCCCCCGCCATAAACCGGGTCTGCTGTGCGGCGCTCAGATGGGAAATATCCACACCGGCATCGACCAGGTCCACCGCGTCACCCGTGGGCTTCGGATGAGTCGGCGTTATCGTAAAATCTGTCGCACCCATATGGCTGAAGTTGTAGGTATTGTGGCCCTCTTCCGTGGTCTCGCGCTTGGTGTAGGCGACTGAGAAGGTGGCGCCGAACTTGTTGTCCCAGTTATAGCTGAACAGGCCGGCGATGCGCGGTTGCGCATCCTTGGTGTATTCGTTGGTGCCGAGCTTGGCGACAATCGCGGCCTTGGGGCCAGGGCCATAATCGAAAGGCTTGCCGGTGAACAGGCCGACCGTGCCGGCCATGCCGCCTTCGTTCTGGGCTGCCTGATAGGTCTTTTCGACTTCCACCTTCGAGAACAGTTCCGAAGCGAAGATGTTGAAGTCGAAGGCGCGGTCGCGGGTGCGCTGGCCACGGCTGTCCTGGGCGGAGTCGACATTGCCCAGAACTTCCATGCCGTTGAGCTGGACGCGGCTGAAATCCGGACCGAGGCCACGCAACGAGACACGACGGCCTTCGCCGGCTTCACGGGTGATCTGCACGCCGGGCAGGCGCTGCAAGGATTCAGCGAGGTTCAGTTCCGGGAATTTCGCCATGTCTTCGGCGACGATGACGTCCTTCTGGATGTCCGATTTCTTTTTTATGTCGCGGGCGGCGCCCAGCGATTTGCGGAAGCCGGTGACGACCACCTCAGTCGGCGCCTCGTCCTTGGGGGCTTGGGCAGTTGTTGCATCCTGGGCGGAGGCCAGGGCAGGCACCAGGGCGCACAGCGCGCCGAGGCCAACGCCCATCAGAATGTAGTGGCGGAAATCAGCGATACGCCGAGCGGGAAGCGGGGGATTGGAAGGCATGGAATGGTCCGATCGTGTCCAATAGGCCTAGAATGCGATGCTTCCTTTCGCAGTTGCACAGCAGGCGTTGCCCTGCCGTGCCGGACGTCAGCTTCCGGGCTTTTAGCGCGTGTCATGAGGACGCAATGGGGCGTCCCTTCCAACACGCGTCGGAAGTCCCAGGAGCAAGTCTTGCCCAGGCCATGATTGTTAATAAGAAGCAACGGTTAAATGTCGCAAAATAATTCTGGTGTAAACCAGATTGTTTGATTTTGTAAATATTATATAAGGATTGAAATAGTTACACAAAAGTGTCGCAAATTAATGCTTTCGTATAGAGCTGACTACCTGAGCGCGTGAATATATGAATGCTTCACTTCACTTTAGAGTTTAATGATTTCTCTTCAGGGTTTAGTGAGCGCGAACCAGGCAGCAAAATATTCCCAATATACAATTGCCGGGCACAATCGCCGGTGCCTGATCAATGGGTACCCGACAGGCAGGGACATCCACGCGTCAGGCGGCGGCCCTTCTGCCCTTTGAAGCGACGTGCGCGGCGATATCCCTGTGATAACGGGTGAACGCGGTCTGGCGCCATTTGTGGCAGGTTTGTCCGTTTTTTAATTCAAAATGGAATTTCGGACTCCATCCGGAACGCCTATATTCTATGGGCGGTCAGGGGGCGAGGCAGCGGGCACAACTTCAGTCGTGTCTTGATGATGCGTTGAAGCCGCAGAACCAAAATCTATCTAAGCCAAAGGAGACATCATGGCCCTGCCTGCGCCGCCATTTACACTCGAAACCGCCATCGCCAAGGTTCGCATGGCAGAGGACGGCTGGAATAGTCGCGATCCGGAACGCGTCGCCCTGGCATACAGCGAGGACAGCCAATGGCGGAATCGCGGTGAGTTTCTGGTTGGCCGGCCGCAGATCATCGACTTCCTTCGCCGCAAATGGGCAAAGGAAAATGATTATCGGCTGATCAAGGAGTTATGGGCGTTTTCTGAGGACCGCATCGCTGTCCGTTTCGCCTACGAATGGCACGACCAGAGCGGGCTGTGGTACCGCTCCTACGGCAATGAAAATTGGGAGTTCGACGCCGAGGGCCTGATGAAACGCCGGTTTGCCTCGATCAATGACGTCTCGATAAACGAGACGGACCGCAAGTTCTACTGGCCGCTTGGCAGGCGACCTGATGATCATGCGGGTCTTTCTGACCTGGCCCTTTAGAGAGATAGCACCGGTTTCAAGCGCAAGTCTGATTTGATACGGGCCTGACTCCGCAATCAAGACGGCCTGTTTCAGGGTAATGCCTGATAAACAGAACAACGTTCCGATGTTAAGTGAGGCTAGGCTCGGGTTTCTTCCCCCTGAACCGAAAACTGCGCGCTCCCAATCGGCTTCGCTATCCCCTGGCGAGGCCGATTTTTTGTAAGTCATACCGCGAATCACGGCGATCTGTCCGGTGCGGTATTAATCTGGCTGCTGTCCATCGCAACCACGGCGTCTGATTCATTCCGCCAGTGAAGGCATGGAGGCCGGACCGGGAAACTGGTTGCGCGGGCTGTCCTCAGGCGTACCTGTTTGTCTTACGCAGGTTTCTTAGCAAGATTGAGGCTGACGAAGTCCCTGTTTGACATTACATAATCGTGTAGTTTATATTATGTAGCTAAGCTACTTAAACAAATATACGAATTAAGAGGTGCCCATGACCATCACACGCATCGGCGATCCGCGCTCCGGCAGCGGCGGGCAAATGCTGCCTTTTTCGCAGGCGACCGAAGCTGGTGGCTTTGTGTTTGTCTCCGGTCAGGTGGGGTTTGATGCCGGCGGTGAGATCGTCCAGGGCGGGATTGTCGCCGAAACGCGCCAGACCATGGATAATATTGTCGCCATCCTCGCAAAGGCTGGCTGCACCCTGGCCGATGTCGTCAAAGCCAATGTCTGGCTTGATGATACCCGCGATTTTGCCGCCTTCAATCGCGTCTATGCCAGCTATTTCGACGGCCAGTTGCCGGCGCGGTCGTGCGTCCGTTCGCAGATCATGATCGACGCCAAGGTTGAGATCGACGTCATCGCCTACAAGGCCAAATAAATGACGGCGGCCGTCTACGCTTATCCCTGGAATATCCACGATCCGGAAGCCGCGGTTGCGCGCATCCGGACGCTTGGCGCAGGCGAGATAACGCTGGCGGCCAGCTATCATGCCGGCAAGTTCCTCCAGCCGGGGGATGCGCAGGCGCGGGTTTATTTTCCCGAAGACGGCACGGTCTATTTTCGTCCGCGCAAGATTTATGGCGTGGTGCGCCCCCAAGTCTCCGCCCTGACGGCGGAACGGGATCTACTGGCAGAGCTGTGCGCGCGTGACGATATCGCCGTCAATGCCTGGACGGTGCTGCTTCACAATACGCGACTGGGCGCGTTGCATCCGGAGTTGACGGTGCGCAATGCCTTTGGCGATGCCTATCCTTACAGCCTGTGTCCGTCGCAGACGGAGGTCCGCGCCTATGCGGTGACCTTGTGTGCCGACCTCGCTGAGAACTACCGGTTGAAAAGCCTGCTGCTGGAGACGCCCGGTTTCCTGACCTACGGTCACGGTTTTCATCATGAATTCGCGCAGGTGGCGCCGAATGCCTGGCTCGATGCCATGTTGGGCCTGTGCTTCTGCGATCCATGCCGCATGGGCGCCAAACAGGCCGGGATCGACGCCGGTGGTCTGGCCACACGTATCTGCACGGCCGTCGATGCCTGGCTTGATGGCGGGCCGGATCAATCGCTTGACGACTGGAACGCCAGTGATGTGGATCTAGCTGCCTTCCATCGCTTTCGCTGTCAGGTCGTGACGTCTCTGGTGGCCAATATTCGTGCCGCTGTCGATCCGGCCGTAAAGGTCAAGGTCATCGCTACCTGCCAGCGCCCCCATGCCACGGCCTATCTCGAAGGTCATGACCTGGCCGCGCTCGATGCCGTCAGTGACGGTCTGGAACTGCCGCTTTACCAGCCATCGCCCGAAGCGGTGCTGGCGGATGTCTGCCATGTACTTGGCCTGGTGCCAGCTTCCCGTACCAGTGTTATCCTGCGTCCCGGTTATCCGGATATGAGGCGCGAGAGCGACCTGAGCAAGGCTCTGGAGGGCCTGCGCGCTCTCGGTCTGGATGACTTCGCGTTTTATAATTTCGGCATGTTGCGCGTCATGAATCTCGAATGGCTCCGCAACGCGCTTACAGAAAAGGTGCTTTATGTTTAATTTCAGCGGAAAGGTCGTCCTGATCACCGGTGCAGCGGGCGGGATCGGTCGCGGATTGTGCGAGGCCTTCCTTGGCTGGAATGCGACGGTGCTGGCGCTGGATCGCGATGCCGACGCGCTGGCCGGCATGGATAAGCGTCTGAAAACGGCGGCGGTCGACCTGACCGATCTGGTGGCGACCAAGACGGCCGTCGACAGTTTGGTGGCATTGAACGGGCCGGTTGACATTCTGGTCAATAATGCCGGAGCCGCCGCGGCGACCGCACTGGCGACCCTCAAACCGGAAGACTGGACCCACGACCTCGCTATCAATCTCAGTGCCGCCTATCATTGCGTCGAGGCTGTGAAAGCGTCGATGTTCGCGCGCAAGGCTGGTGTCATCATCAATATCGGCACGGTCAATGCCGGCCTCGCCCTCGGCCATCCGGCCTACAGCGCCGCCAAGGCCGGGCTGGTCAGCTATACGCGGTCGCTGGCGATCGAATATGGCCCGCTCGGCATTCGCGCCAATCTGGTGGCGCCGGGCACGGTCAAGACCCAGGCCTGGGCGGAGCGTGCGGCGAAAAAGCCAGAAGTCTTCGACGACCTGAAGAAGTGGTATCCGCTGCGTGATTTCGCCGATCCACAGGATATCGCCAATGCCGTGGCCTTTCTCTCCTGTGATCTGTCGCGCATGATCACGGGCGTGGTACTGCCGGTCGATGCCGGCCTGACGGCGGGCAATCCGGTTCTGGCCGCCGAACTGACCCTGGAGCGCTTCTGATGGCGCTTGATCTCGATCCGATCCTTAACCTGCCTCTGACGGCCCGCATAAAGGGGATGCCGGCCTCGGCTGAAGGCCTGGCCTTGCGCGAGGTCGGCGGGCAGGGCTGGAACTTGTTGGACGGTTCCATCCCCTTGCCGGCGGCGGTCATCCGCAGCAGCGTCCTGACAAAAAACCTCCATGCCTTTCAGGCCTATATCGATCAGGCCGGCGCCAAACTGGCGCCGCACGGCAAGACGAGCATGTGCCCGCAACTGTTCGACCGGCAACTGGAAGCCGGCGCCTGGGGCATGACGGTAGCGACCTTCTCCCAAGCCAATACGGCACTGGATTTCGGCGTCAAAAACCTGCTGATCGCCAATGAGCTGGTGGGGGAGGCGGAGATCCGCGCGCTTGCGGCCCGTCAGGACGCCGCGCCGGAAACCCTGATCTTCAGCCTGGTCGATAGCCTGGCCGGTGTCGAGCGGCTTGAAACCATACTGACCAATGCCGGTGCGGTACAGCCGTTCGAGGTGCTGGTCGAACTGGGTATTTCAGGTGGCCGGACCGGTGCGCGCACGCGTGAAGCCGCCCTCGATATCGCCCGTCGCGTGGCGCAATCGCCCGTGCTTACCCTACGCGGCGTCGAAGGTTATGAAGGCCTGATCGTCACCGGCGATGCTGCGGCAGACGCTACGCGCGTCGATGCCTTTCTCGACGACCTTTTGGGCCTGTTCACTACCTGCCGCGACGAAGGCTTGTTCACGGGTGAGCCCGTAATCAGCGCCGGCGGTTCGGCCTATTTCGACCTGGTGGCGCGCGGCCTGAAGACCGACGGCATCACGCCGCTATTGCGCAGTGGTTGCTACCTGACCCATGATACCGGCTTCTATAACAGGCTGCTGGCTCATGTTGGCGAGCGCGGTGTGCTCGGCCCGGCACCGGCGCTCAATCCCGCGCTGGAAGTCTGGGCACAGGTGGTTTCGCATCCCGAACCTGACCTGATCATCGTTAATGCTGGGCGCCGCGACCTGTCGGATGATTCCGCCCTGCCGAAGGTCGAGTATCACGCCATACCGGGCGAAGGCGCGTCGGCACAGGCCGTCGAGAACTGGTCATTTTTCCGAATGAACGACCAGCATGGCTATATCCGTCTGCCAGCCGGCGCGTCGGTCAGCATCGGCGACTATGTCGGCCTCGGCATTTCTCACCCGTGCACCACGTTCGATCGCTGGCCCGTCCTGCTCGAAGTCGATGACGCCTATGCCGTGACCGGCGCCCTCAAGACCTTTTTCTAAGAGTACTATGCCTATGTCGTCTGTCCCCGCCGATATCCTGTTGCGCAATGGCCTTGTCTTCGATGGCGGCGGCGCGGCCCCCTGTGCGGCCGATATTGCCATCCGTGACGGTGTCATTATCGCCATAGGCGATCTGTCCGACATGCCGGCGGCCAAAAGCTTCGATCTGAAGGGCAAAGCCGTCGCGCCGGGCTTTATCGATGTCCATTCGCACGATGACTACGCCTGTATCCGCCAGCCGGAAATGACGGCCAAGATCAGCCAGGGCGTGACCACGGTGGTGGTTGGTAATTGCGGTCTGTCAATCGCGCCCCTGCGTTTTCCCGGTGAACCGGAGGAGCCTTTTAACCTCCTGGGTGATGCCAAAGCCTTCGCCTATGCCAGCTTTGCCGATTATGCCGCCGCCATCGACCACGCCCGTCCGGCAGTCAATGTGGCGGCGCTGGTCGGTCACACCACCCTGCGCAAGATTTGCCTGTCCGATCTCGGCCAGCCGGCCAGCGGCGATGAGCGCACACACATGCAGGCCCTGCTGGCGGAAGCCCTGCAAGCGGGCGCCACGGGCCTCAGCTCCGGCGTCTATTATTCCCCTGCCGCGGCGGCCGATCTCGCCGAACTGACCGCTTTGGCGCATACGGTCAGCGCCCATGGCGGCGTTTACGCCACCCATATCCGCAGTGAATATGACGGCATTGCCGAGGCCTTGCAGGAGGCCTTCACGACGGCCAGACCGACTGAGACCCCGCTGATCATCTCGCACCACAAGTGTGCTGGCGTGCGCAACTGGGGGCGTTCGGTCGAGACACTGGGCCTGATCGACACCGCGGCGAAAAGCCAGCCGGTCGCTATGGACTGCTATCCTTATACGGCCGGATCGTCCGTGCTGAATCCAGATTTGTGCGATGGCGAGATCAAGGTGCTGATCAATTCGTCTGAAACCCATCCGGATCAGGCCGGGCGCTATCTGCACGATATTGCCGGCGAGTGGGGCGTGAACGAGCGCGAGGCCGCCGAACGTCTGCTGCCCGGTTACGCCTGTTATTTTCAGATCCACGAAGACGATATGCGTCGCATCCTGGCGCATCCGCTCTGTATGGTCGGTTCGGATGGTCTGCCCAATGACAAGAACCCGCATCCGCGTCTGTGGGGCACTTTCCCGCGTGTGCTCGGTCACTATGCCCGTGAGCAGAAACTGTTTTCGATGGCTGAGGCCGTCGCCAAGATGACAGCCTTTCCGGCGAAGCGCTTTGGCTTCCATGATCGCGGCCGTCTGGCGGTGGGGATGGCGGCGGATATCACTGTCTTCGACGTCGATACGGTGGCCGATCGCGCCACCTTCGAGAAGCCGGTCCAGATATCGGCCGGCATCGAGGAGGTCTTCGTCAACGGCGTCCATAGCTGGTCGCAGGGCAGGGGGATTGATCGCGCCGGCGGCTTCCTGTCGCACAAGGATATCACGACCAAAGCCGCAATGGCGGGTGAGTAAAACAAATATAACAGGGGAAACATAAGCATGCCGACACCGGGACCATCTGCCACAGCGAACGCGCCCACAAAAACCCCGTGGGGCGGCGTGCTTTTGTTCTGTGGGTTGTTCGCCATTTTTGGCTTTGTCACCTGGCTTAATGGGCCGCTGATCACCTTCTCCAAGCTGGCCTTTTCGCTCAATGACGTTGAGGCCTTCTTTGTGCCGTCGGTCTTTTACCTGTCCTACTTCTTCCTGGCTCTGCCATCGGCCTTCATCCTGCGCAAGACCGGTATGAAAACCGGCATGGCGCTGGGCCTGCTGGCCATGGCCATCGGCGCCGCCGGCTTCGGCCAGTTCGCCTCGATGCGCCTGTTTCCGCCGACACTCGTCTCGCTGTTCGTCATCGGCGCCGGACTGTCGCTGCTGCAAACCGCCTCCAACCCCTATATCTCCATTCTGGGGCCCATAGAATCCGGCGCGCAACGCATCGCCCTGCTCGGTATCTTCAACAAGCTGGCCGGCGCCGCAGCCCCGGTCGTCATCGGCACCCTGATCCTCAACGGTATCGGCCAGATGCAGGCCCAGGTCGACGCCGCGCCAACCACCGCCGCGCGTGAACTGCTGCTCAATGCCTTCGCCGCCCGCATTCATCTGCCCTACCTGATCATGGGCGCCTTCCTCGCCGTCATCGCCTTTTTGGTTTACAAGTCGCCGTTACCCAACATCAGCGATGACGCCAACCCCGGCTCCGGCAAGGGCTTCTGGGCCGCCATCCCGCAGATGTTCTTCGGCTTCCTGGCCATCTTCTTTTATGTCGGCGTCGAGGTCATGGCCGGTGACGCCGTCGGCACCTATGGCAACGGCTTCAATCTGCCGCTCGACCAGACCAAGTTCTTCACCACCTTCACCATGGTCACCATGCTGATCGGCTATATCTGCGGGCTGATCGCCATTCCGCGCTTCACCAGCCAGGAAAAATACCTGACGGTCTCGGCCGTGCTCGGCATCCTGTTCAGCATCGGCGCCTACCTGACCAAGGGCTATACCTCCGTCGCCTTCGTCTGGGCGCTGGGCTTCGCCAACGCCATGATGTGGCCGGCCATCTTCCCGCTCGGCATTCGTGGCCTCGGCAAGCTGACCGAATTCGGCGCCGCCTTCCTCGTCATGGGCATCATCGGCGGCGCGGTCATCCCGCAACTGTTCGCCCATTTCAAGGATCAGTACGGCTTCCAGCTCGTCTTCCTCTGCCTGATGGTCCCCTGCTATCTGTATATCCTCCTCTTCGGACTGGCGGCCATGCGGCGGGCGAATAACCCTGTGTTGTAAAACAGTGTAATTTTGCTACAACGGCGGGCATGACTGTATTGAACGACATCCTCACCACTATTCGTGACCGGGCCCCGCATGAAGAGGGCGTCAATCTGAAAATTGGCGAGGAGATCCTGCGCGATCCCGCCGCTGTCGTCGATGTCAGTATCAAGAGCTTCGCCAATCGCATCGGCGTCAGCGAGCCATCGGTTATCCGCTATTGCCGGTCCATCGGTTGTGAAGGTTTCAAAGAATTCAAGAAGCATCTGGCGCAATCGCTTGTGCTGGAACAGAAATTCTCCAAGGCGACCGTGGTCGGCGGTGAGGATGACAGCGGGCAGACGGGGGATGAACGATTTGACCGGCTGACCGCGAGTGTCGCCATCGCCCTGCGTTCGGTCAGTGAAACCGAGCATTTCGAGCGTATCGACGCGGCCGCCAAGGTGCTTATGGCCTCACCGATGATCGCGGTCTTCGGGGTCGGCGGCAGTTCTGCCATACTGGCGATGGAAGCGCAGAACCGTCTCTTCCGTCTCGGCCTGCGCGCGGTTGCCCATATTGACAGCTACATGCAGCGCATGACGGCCGCGACCTTGAAAAAAGGCGATTGCGTGCTCATCGTTTCATCGACCGGCGAACCCGAAACCCTGGCTGAAAGTGCCCGCATCGCCCGTGGTTATGGTGCCAGCTGTATTGCGATGGCGCCGTTGAAAAGTACACTGGCCGGCCTCGTGGATATTCTCATCCCCATTGAGCTGGCCACGGATATTCCGTACCATCAGCCCAATCCAGTCCGCTTCGCGCAGATGTTCGTGCTCGACTGCATCGCCGATCGCGTGGCGCTGATGATCGGCAAGCCGGCCATCGAAACCCTGCGCCGGGTCTCGTCAGCGGTCTCTCCCCAGCAGCATTACCTGCCTACGGGCGACTGACAGGCGCAAGCTCCAGCGTCATCACTTCGAACGGTTTCAGATGGAGCGTGATTGGCTGTCCGGCCTTGAACGTCCGGCTGTCTGATGCCGCGTCACGCCAGGGGCTGTGCGCCGTATAGGTCGTGGCCGCATTATCTGGCAGTTCCAGAGCGAGCCGGATATCGAGGGCAAAATCCTGCGCCTTGTCCGAGGGATTGCGCAGGGTGATGATGCCTTTTCGCGGCCCCCAGGCGGCCCAGCCATAGACATCGAGCCGGCCCGGATCGCCGCCGATCCAGTGGGTATCCTTCAGGACATCGGCATTGCTGCGCGACCAGTTCGCCGCCTCGGCCAGACTGTCCCAGTTCGACGGACTGAGCAGGGACGGGGTGATGTACAGTTCCTGCAAGGCCGTGCCGCTGCCGAAATAGGAATGAATCTCGTCGCTGAATTCACCCTTCGGATCGCTGTCGAGGCCGGGTGCGTGCTGCGCATAGATCAGGCCGTGCAGCATGACGGCGTTCAGCGGGAACAGCGGACCGCCAATGACGATATTCTGGTATTCCTCACGGTCGCGGTAAGTCATCCAGCGCTGGCGGGGAGAGCCCACGCCGGTGAAGGCATGATCCTGGCCGCCACGCCAGATCGAGTCGGCATAGATCAGCCAGGCGGGGGACGGATAGGTGCCCGTGGTGACATTGATGAACAGGTCCGGGCGCGCGGCACGCAGGTCATCGATCAGGTGGATGGCGGCATCGAAATCGCTGTTGAAGCGGCTGCCGGGGAAGACCTTGCCGGCATTGCCGGTGCCGTCGAGTTTGAACTGGTTGACGCCCTGCCGGGTCACGAGATCCAGAGTCGCCTTGTGAAAGTCGTCGTAGTATTTCGGACCGGAGAGGGCGAAGCCGCCATCGATGATCTCATAGCCGGTGGTCGTGCCCTGGGCGATGCGCGCGGCCTTGCCCTTGTTGTAGCCGCCCCAGGGCGACAGCCAGACGCCGGGCGCGGCGCCATATTTCGCCGCGGCGTCACGCAAGGGGACGAAACCACGCGGGAAGGCCTTACTGAATTCCCACTTGCCGGACAGGTCGTCCCAGCCGTCATCGAAAAGGAAGGAGTCGATTTTTACGCCGCGTTTGACGCCCAGTTCTTCACCGAAAGCATGGATGCGATCCAGTGCATCGCCTTCAGTATAGGCGGAGTCGTAACCGATATCGTACCAGGAATTATAATGCAGGAATGTCCGGTAGGGATGGGCGCGCTCCGATTCGATATATGCGAGAAAGTCGCGGCGTAGCTGGCCGGGCGATGTGACGCCGATGACGGCGGACAAGGTCAGGCTCTGGCCTTTACGCAGGGGCAGGGCGTTGTCGATCCACAGCGAGGCGTGATCGTCTTCCACAATGGCGCGGCTGTTCGCCAGCGGGTTTTCGAACATCAGGTAATCATTGCCGGCCACGATGGGAGAACCGGTGACCTTGCCGGAAACCTCGGCACCGGGCGCGATCGTTTCCAGCAGCTTCACCTGGGGAATCATCTCGTCCTGTTTCAGCGCCGTGATGGTGATGACTTCACGCAGATATTTAGCCCCTTCGGGCTGCACCAGCCGCCAGTCGATGCGCAGCCGGCCGTCCTTGTCGGTGAAGGTGCCCTGGACCTCGCGGCGTAATTTCGTTTCGGAAAGCCGGGAAGCTTTTGCATCGCCGGGCACGGTCAGAACGCGCAACGAGGCGGTCAGGTCAAGATCGGCCAGTGTCAGGGTCGGGCCATCGCCGAGAGATAGCGTGAAGGGGGCCGAGACGCTCAGGCTCCGGCCGGTCAGTTTGTCGCTGAAGCGGAAATCCGACAGATGTTCGCTGCTGGTCGTCCACGTCAGGGCACTGGTGGCGTTGCCCAGGGACTGCACGGGCTCGCCAGCAGAGGCCGCCGAATGCAGATTCGATACGGACAGAATTGCCAGCAGGGAGACGCAGGCTTTGAGCGCGGACATGAATTCTTCCTTGATGTAGCTTCACTACATAATATGCGCTACAGATTGTCGGGATTGTCAATTCTTAAAATATGGGAACGGCAGATGGTGGCTTTTATCGCCATTTCCTTTGATCAGTAACAGCGCGTCTCCACAAAAATCAAGAAAATCAATCTGTCAGCCGCAAAATCAGCCAGCCAGGTGGTAGTGCCGATATGCAACAGGCCTCCGTTAATTATCATATAATTTCACCAATGATGTAACAGCGTTTGACAACTGTAGCAAATGTAGCATTATTTATGTAGCTTCTGTAATAGGGGCGAGACAAAAAGGTGACAACAGGATGAAGAGCACAAAAAACAAATGCGTTGTATCGCGTACCGCGCTGACGATGGCCTTGATTTGCGGCGTCGGCGGCATGGCTGGTCTGGCCCACGCGGCGCAGGATGTCCCTCCGGAAGCGCAGGCGACCGCCGACACGACGGCCGACAGCACGACGGTGGTCGTTGTCGGGTCGCGCAAGGCACTCCAGACAGCCCAGAATATCAAAAAATCCGCCGATACGGTCGTTGATTCCATCACCGCCACGGATATCGGCGCGTTCCCGGATAAATCGGTCGCCGAAGCGCTCCAGCGCGTGCCGGGTGTCACGGTCATGCGTTCCGTCGCCGGCGGTGACGTGATGCACTACCCTGCCGAGCCGAGCGGCGTGCTCATTCGCGGTCTTCAGCAGGTCAAGTCCGAATTTAATGGCCGCGACATCTTTAGTGCCGGTTCGGCATCAGGCCTGAGCTGGGAAGACGTATCGCCGGAAATGCTGTCCGGTGTTGACGTATATAAAAACCTGACGGCTGACATTCTGGAGGGCGGCATCGCCGGTACGGTCAATCTGCGGACCCGGTTGCCGTTCGATCAGAAGGGGCAGCTGATCTCAGGTACACTTGAGGGCGATTACGGCGATCTCAGCGAGAAATGGACGCCGTCGGGTTCGGCGCTGTATTCCAATCGCTGGCGGACGGAGCTGGGCGATTTCGGCCTGCTCGCCGATGTGGCCTATTCGGAGATTGAAACCACGAGCCAGGGCGCGACCCTGCCGCGCATGATGCCTTTCGCCGCCGGCGTTTATTCGGACCAGATGAACTTCATTCCGTCCGGTATAAGCTATAACAACACGGTCTATGACCGCACGCGCAAGGGCATTTCCATCGCGGGGCAATGGGCGAGTACCGATAATCACTTCAAGGCCACGCTCCAGTATAACAAGTCGAGTTACGAGAATACCTGGAACGAAGACCAGTTGCTCAGCTTCTGGGCTTACGTGGACCCGGCCATCACCACGCAATCGACCGTGTGGACAGATGGCTCCCTGATCGCGCCGCCCGATGCGCCGGGCCTGGGGCCTAACGAGGCCGGCGGCGGTACGCCCTTCACCTTCGGCGACAACGGCATGTTCCAGAATGGCGTCATCACCGCCTCTGCCGGCAGCTGGGGCTACGGCGGCATCGCTGACTGGTCCACCGGCGCATATGAGCCCGGTTCGACCGATCAGTTCGGTACCTATGATCAGTACGGCATCGATGAACCAATCTATCAGCCGTGCCTAGATACCAACGTCACCCACGCCAATCAGCCGTGCCGACTGGCGCCCTCGCTCAACCTGGCGACCCGTTACAGCACGGAAACCCGGACGGTCGAGGATACATCGCTCAACTTCGTCTGGACCCCGACGGACCGGCTCAAGATCATCTTCGACGCGCAGCATGTCCTGTCCACCAATACGCATTACGACATTACGTACCGCAACGGCACCTATGCCAATCTGGGCGTCGATCTGACCGGCGACCTGCCGAAGCTGAGCTTCTCCGCGCCGTCGGGCTATAATGTCATTGGTGACGATCCGCTGTCCGATTATCGTAACTATTTCAACGAATCGATCATGGACCACCTTGAAGACAGCAAGGCGACCATGAACGCCTTCCAGATCGATGCCGCCTATGCCTTCGACGGCCCGTGGCTGAGCGAAATAAAGGCCGGTGTCCGGACTTCGGAGCGGGATCAGCTCAATCAGTGGTCGGCCTATAACTGGCAGAGCATTTCGAGCAACTGGGGCGCCAACCCGGCCGATTCCTTCCACCTTGACGCACCGGCTACGGCCACCTTCGCCGGCTATCCGGGCACCTACTGGCAAACGACCGCATTCGGCGACAAGGGCATGCTGGACGGTCTGATAGGGCAGGATCAGTTTGTCACCATCAATCCTGATTATCTCAAGGATATCAATTTGATGGAAGCCACTTTCGGTAAAACGGCACAATCCGTCGACGGTAAGACACCGTCCTCCGCCTGGGACCCTATCTGCATGCGGTCGGGTGATATTGCCGGCAGCTGCTTCCAGCCGGGTGAAATCCTGAACGTGAACCTGAAACAGGATTCCGCCTACGTCATGCTGAAGTTTGGCGGTCCGGACGCCACCCTGTTCGGCAGCAGCATCACGCTGTCGGGTAATATCGGTGTGCGGGTGGTCAAAACGGATCTGACCAGCATCGGGGCCACGAATTTCGCCATTCCGTTCACGGCTGATGACCTGCACTGCGTCCCCTTGACGCCGGAACAGATCGCGGCCCTGCAACCCGGCCAATATGCGACGACACCTCAGTGTCTGGCCGTGAATTCGCTTGACGATCAGGCCTTCTCGAATGGCGGCTATTCAAGCACCGCGGTGAAAACCTCGCACACCTACACCCTGCCCAGCCTGAACCTGAAGTTCTCGCTGCCGGATAACTGGATCGTGCGCTTCGCGGCTTCGCGCGGCATGTCAATGCCGGACATGGGACTGCTGAAGAACTACACGACGCTTCAACGCAGCTTTATTCCGCAGACGTCGATTACCCAGGGTAATCCCAACCTTGTTCTCGATGGCGCCGGCCAGCCTGTAAGCTACATCTACGGATATTCGGGCAGCGCGGGCAACCCCAGGCTCAGGGCCATTCAGGCGGATCAGTTCGATCTCACCGTCGAGCATTACTTCGCTGAGGTCGGTTCGTTCAGCTTCGATATCTTCACCAAGCAATTCTACGATTACATCCAGAACGGCACTTTCGATGTGCCGATGACCAATAATGGTGTGACGCGGAATGTGGTGCTGAACGGACCGGTGAACGGCGACGGCGCCAGCGTCAAGGGCTTCGAAGTGGCCTATCAGCGTTACTTCACCTTCCTGCCCAAGCCCTTTGATGGTCTCGGCATCCAGGCCAACTACACGCACCTGCATAATGAAGGCGTACAGAACGAAAACCTGACGCTGGATACTGCCGATGGTTCCACTGTGACGCGGTCGGCGCAGGACGGCATGATCAATGCCGGTCGTCTGGAGCAGCTTTCCGACGATGCCTACAATCTGATCGTAATGTACGATAAGGGACCGTTCGGCGCGCGCGTGGCCTATAACTGGCGGTCGAAATACGTCAATTCGGTCAATGACTGCTGCATCGGCTTCCCGGTATGGAATGCGGCAGAAGGCTTCCTCGACGCATCACTACGTTATGCGCTGAATGATCATACGGAATTCGACATTCAGGGCTCCAACCTCCTCGATACCCGACCCAAGATCTTCCAGGAGGTTTTAGGGCCAACGGCGGCAAACCCCAATCAGACTCCGGTTTTCCTGCCGGCGGGCACATTTGCCTTTGATCGTCGCATCCAGGTCAGCGTACGGTTCAAGTACTAAACCTTCCGTCCATGCCTTTCCCGCCGTACCCCGGCGGCATGGATTTACTCCAGGCGCGCAGCCAAGTGGCTGCGCGCCACCTTTTTCATTATAAACCCCCGAACTGTCCTCAACGATGGGAGCCATATCCAGAATGCAAAGGGTCGTTATTCTCGGAGGCGGCACAGCCGGCTGGATGGCGGCGGCATGTTTGTCGAAAGTCTATGGCGGCAACCTGTCCGTCACACTCGTTGAATCCGCCGAAATCGGCACGGTCGGTGTCGGTGAAGCGACGATTCCGATGATCAACCTGTTCAATTCCATTCTGGGGATCGACGAGGCCGATCTCATCCGGGAAACCGAGGCCACATTCAAACTCGGCATAGAGTTTGTCGACTGGACCCGGATCGGCCACAGCTATCTGCATCCGTTTGGCGCCTATGGCGTCAATATGGAGGGCATCAGCTTCTATCACTACTGGTTGCGTCTCGCCAAACAGGACGGCGCCAGGGACTATGGGCAATTCAACCTGGAAACCCTGGCGATCCGGCAAGGGCGCTGCGGTCCGACCGCCACCGATCTGCCGCAGCTCAAGCTGAACAAGGCCTTCCATTTTGACGCGCGCCTTTATGCCGACTTCCTCAGGCGCTATAGTGAAGCGCGCGGAGTCGGGCGCATGGAGGGGCGGGTGCGGGATGTGCATCTGGACCCGGAAAGCGGTGATGTCGTCAGCCTGTCGCTTGCCGATGATCGCTCCGTCGCGGGCGACCTGTTTATCGACTGTTCCGGTTTTGCCGGTCTGCTGATCGGCAAGGCGCTGGGCGTGCCCTGGCAGGACTGGAGCCAGTGGCTGCCCTGTAACCGGGCTGTCGCCGTTCCCAGCGAGAACGTCGGTCCGCCTACGCCTTACACCCGCTCCACCGCTCGTGAAGCCGGCTGGCAGTGGCGCATTCCGTTGCAGCACCGTACCGGGAACGGCTACGTCTTCTGCGATGCTTTCCTGTCGGAAGACGAAGCCGCCGAAAAGATACTGAGTCGACTGGATGGCAAGGCGCTGGCTGATCCGCGTGTCCTCAAATTCACGACGGGCCATCGCGAACGTATGTGGGAGAAGAATGTCGTTTCGCTGGGGCTGGCTTCGGGCTTTCTGGAGCCTTTGGAATCGACCTCCATCTATCTGGTTCAAAGCGCGCTGGCGAAGCTGATGGCGCTGTTCCCGCGCCACCATATAAATCCGCATGTGCGTGCGAAATTCAACAGCGACGTGAACGCCGAATATACCTGCATCCGTGACTTCCTGATCGCCCATTACAAGCTGACGGAACGCGACGACACGCCTTTCTGGAACATGTGCCGCGCCATGAATATTCCGGACAGCCTCAAGACGAGACTGGACGTGTTTGAAAATGAGGGGCTTCTGCTCGAAATGCCGTCCGATATTTTCAAGGACACGAGCTGGTTTTCCGTGATGATGGGGCAGGGGGTCTATCCGAAATCATACCATCCGCTGGCCGATGCCCTGCCTCAGAAAGAATTTCTCGACCGGATGACCCAGTTACGAAAAATGGTCATGCAGCGGGCGTCCGCCCTGCCATCGCACGCGCAATATATAGATCGCGTTCGGGGAGCATAACGCATGAAATTCGCGCTTCTTCTTGCGGCCCTGGTCTTGATATTACCTGTCAGTGCGGTGGCCAGTCCCAGGCTGGCGGTGGTGAGCTACTGGGGAAACAGGGTCGAGAATTTCGAGCGTATCCCGGATCATGCCATCGCGCTGATCAATCCGAGCAGCGGTATCCTGGCGAAGGGATCGACTGACGCGCCGGTCGATAATCTCGGCATTTATAAGGATGTTGTCCACCGGGCGAAAAAACACGATGTCAGCCTCTATGGCTATGTGCCGACCGGCTATTTTCATCATGACTGCAATACCGACGGCAAGTGCCAGACCTGGACGCGCATAGAGGCGCAAATCAAGACCTATTTCGAACGGATGCCGGACCTCAAGGGCATTTTCTTCGATGAGACCGCGCCGGCTGATTACGATTGCGCCCTGTTCAGCGCCGAATACGAAAAGCTGAGGGCTCTGGTGGCGAAATACCGGCCGAACGGCAAGATCATCTTCAATGTCGGCATGCCCGATACCTGTGCCGTGGCGGCCACCGCGCCGGGCGAGATGATTGTGCTGTTCGAGAATGACGGCCAGCATTACGTCAATGATTACAAACAGATCAAGGCGGCAACCGATCTTGCCAGATCAAAGGGCAGTGAGGTCTGGCATATCATAAACAATATCCCGACTCAGGTCGAACTGGATGCCGTGCTGCGGGCGTCTGGCATCTATGCACCGGACTATCTTTATGTGATTGATGTCAGTGGCGACTGGCAGGCCGGTTTCAATACCTATGGCGACCTGCCGGCTTACTGGAAGACCGAGGTCAGGGCACTGAGCGGCAACGAAAAATAAACAGGGAAATTATCCATGCGCCAAAAAAAACAATATCTGAAAACCCAACTCCTGATCGCCGGCTGCATCGCTGCTTTGGCCATGCCGCTGGCGGCCTTTGCGCAACCGGCCGCAAAAGGGGTGTGGCTAGGTAACACCGACGGCGCGGCGAAGACTCCGCCGATGGGCTGGAACAGCTGGAACGCCTTCCGCACCGACGTGGACGAAGAGAAGGTCATGGGCGCGGCGCAGGCCCTGGTCGATGAGGGACTGTCGAAACTGGGCTATGTCTATGTCAACCTTGACGATGGCTGGTGGCGCAAGCGTCGCCTCACTGACGGCCGCATGATCGTCAGGACCAGTATTTTCCCCTCGGCGAATACACCTGACGGCAATACAAGCTTTCGCCCGTTTACGGCCCGCCTCCACGCCCTGGGCCTGAAGGCGGGCCTCTATACCGATGTCGGGCGCAATGCCTGTTCGCAGGCCTATGACCTGCACTCACCGAACCTGCCGGAGGGGACGGCCGCAGAACGCGAAGTGGGGCTGGATGGCCATGTCGAGCAGGATATAAACCTGTATTTCGGCGAATGGGGTTTTGACTATATCAAGGTCGATGCCTGCGGACTGGCCGATTTTGCGCCGGACTCGAAACTGGTCAGGGATAATGGCTATGCCGGGATGACGCCGGAAATCTATCGTGACGCCATCAACCGGACCGACGATGCCGGCGTGCAGAAACGCTATGCGCGCGTCGCCGCCGCCCTGAAGGCCGCAAACCCGGATCAGGATTATGTGTTTTCCCTTTGCGACTGGGGGATGGCCGATGTCCGGTCATGGGGCAAGGCGGTCGGCAGTTCGTGGCGCACCAGCAGCGATATCACGCCCAACTGGAGCAGCATGCTGCACAACTATGACAGCGTGGCGAAACGGGCGCTTTATGCCGGACCGGGTCACTGGAACGATCCGGATATCCTTTTCATCGGCCAGGGTGAGTTCGACGCCGATCACCTGACCGAAGCGCGGTCGCACTTTACGCTGTGGGCCATGATGAGCGCCCCCTTGCTGATCAGCTACGATCTGAGAAAAGCGCCGCCCGAACTCCTGAGCATCTGGCGCAATGCCGACCTGGTCGCCGTTGATCAGGACGCCGCCGGTAATCAGGCGACGATCGCCTATGATTCCGATGACGCCCAGATTTTGGTAAAAACCATGGCCGATCACCACAAGACGGTCGCGTTGTTCAACCGCACGGCGGCACCGGTTACCGTCACCCTGCTGGCCAGCCATCTGAAGCTGCGGGATGACGCGCCGGTCGAACTGGTGGACCTGTGGTCGAAAAATAAAAGCGAATTCAAGGGACAACTGACGGTCAAACTGGCGCCGCACGAAACGCAGGTGTTTTCCGCCACCGGGGTTCGTGCCTTGCCGGATGGCGTTTATCTGTCTGAAATACCGGGTGCGATCAATGTGGCGGATGACGGCGTCAAAACGCCTGTGCCGGACCCGACGATCCACCGAATGATCGATCCCTGGGGCGGTACAGCTTCCGGCAGCGCCCGGCCTCAATATGCGGGATGGGGGGGCGCTCAGGCCGACACGACGCCCTACGGCCAGGGCTTGCAGATCGCCGGGCAGCATTACGAGAGCGGCATCGGCGTGCTGAGCAACTCGCTTTTGCAGGTTAAGAATACGGACGGATACGGTTCGTTCCGCGCCACGGTCGGCGTGGATGATTCGACGCAGAACCGCGGCCATCCCGTGACCTTCGCTGTTTATGCCGATGGCAAACTGCTCACCAAAACTCCAGCCATGAAGTTTGGTGACCAGCCCCGTGAGATTGCAGCCGATATCACCGGCCATCATGTCATCGAACTGGTCTCAACCAGTGAAGTGGCCGCGAATGAACTGCCGGTCGTTGTCACCTGGGGTATGGCGAGAGTGCAGAAATAGCCGGCCATGCAACCCTGTAAAACCGTCCACGGAGTCACCGCCGAAACCTTCAAGGCCGAAATTGTGCCGATGAATGCGCCGGTCGTGCTTCGCGGGCTCTGTGCCGGCTGGCCATCGGTAAAAGCGGCGCTTGAATCAGACGCAGGGATCGCCGGCTATCTGAAGGTCTTGAATACGGGTACGCTGGTCGAATTCATGACTGCCCCACCAGAGGTCAGGGGCGAATTCTTCTACGGGGAAACACTGAAAACCCGGAATTTCCAGAAGGCGCAGGGAAGACTTGGCGAGGTGCTCGACCGAGTGCTGGCGCTGGCGTCAGAGGCATTGCCGCCGGCCATCTATATCCAATCGACACCGACCGATACCTGCCTTCCGGCCTTCACATCGGCGAATATCATGCCCCTGTTGCCGGACACCGTGCGTCCCCGTGTATGGATCGGCAATGCGGTTCGCGTCCAGACGCACTATGACCTGTCGGACAATATCGCTGTCGTCGTGGCGGGAAAACGACGGTTCACCCTGTTCCCGCCGGACCAGTTGCCGAACCTCTATGTCGGGCCGTTCGAGCAAACCCTGGCTGGCTCGCCGATAAGCCTGGCGGATATCGAAGCCCCCGATTTCGACAGGTTTCCGCGTTTGCAGGCGGCGCTGGCGGTTGGGCATGTCGCTGAACTGGAACCCGGTGATGCGATGTTCATACCCTACGGCTGGTGGCATCATGTCCGCAGTCTTTCCCCTTTGAATGTGCTGGTGAACTACTGGTGGAACGAGGCTCCCAGGCATTTGCAGGCGCCTTACGGGGCCTTGCTGCACGCCATGCTGCTGGTACGCGACATGCCTTCACAACACCGCGAAGTCTGGAAGACGATGTTCGATCATTTCGTCTTCTGCGAAAATGGCGATCCGGCCGCTCATATTGGCCGGGATGATCTCGGCGCCATGGCTGAACTGACGCCCGAACAACACAGACGTGCGCTGGAACACCTGATAAGCGGACTGGAACGGCACGTCCGGACGTTGCGATGAGTGAAACGGGGAAATGTTTGCCTTAGATCGCAACCCTTGCACCTAAATAACTTCGGACTTATCGCCCTATGTTCTTGGCGCTCAATATATTTCATCTAGGTGCATCAACCGTCTCCCACAATAGGCCGCTCCGTCATGGAGCGGCCTATTCGGTGCGCGTGATGGGAAGTTAGATGGCTTCGTAAGTTCCTGTCATGAAAATTTTCGCGCCAACTCCACCAGCTGGTGTGTTGTCATATTTCTTGACCTGAACTTCACCGGCATCGACCAGTCCTGTGCAGGCAGCACCCGTCAAATGATACTCCTGACCTCCGAGTTGAGCGACGGTGGAAGCTAAAGCTGTCACAGGTAAGCTGATAAGCAAGACACCTGATACAGAAGCCGTCATATCTGCCTCGAAGTAGACGGTGATGCTTTTGCCCCGGCGTACATATCGACCGGTTGCCGTACCAATTACCGTTGTTGGTGCTCCAGATGAGGTGACGATTGGTGTGTATGTGGACCATGTTGCATCCGGGTACTGATCCGTAGCACTGCGCACAGGTGGCACACCAGCACTCCTGATCCACTCCCCTTGGCAGGAAACTGATGTGTTGGGCACATTCGTTCGATCCCAGCCGATGCAATCGACCACTTTATAGATGCTGTCGCTCGCAGCGAATATCTTATTCGCGTTACCAAGGGGAAAGAACGCGTCGAAGTTTTGAAAGGTGACCCCGTTGGCGCCATCAATGTCGATTGCATCAATTACCGATGCTGGATATCCACCTTGCCCGGCGCCACCACCATTAAATATGATCTCGCTAACGTTACCGCGAATATAAACAGCGCGGCCGCCGGACTGAGAACCTTCGAAGTAACAATTATTAAATGAAAGAAGCGTGATGCTGCGCACAGGCCCGTCAATGGATAGGCCAGTACTAGCGGAGCCCAACTGTACGCACTTCACATTGAACAGATTAATGTCCAAACCGTCCGTGATCTTAAATCCGTAGCCACTTCCCTCGGTGCACTCAAGGGTAAGATTTTCATAGGTGCCGTTTTCTTGATGGCCGTAGGTTGTGTCGCTATCAATGATGACGCCATTTCTTATCCCGGTGCCATAGCCTCCCACTACACGGTTGTTGACGCCACCGGATTTATTGTGAATGGCGCCATACATATTCCACGCAAAGAAATTCTCGATGACCATGTTGCGCGCACCTTCGCACTCGATCAACCATGCAGTCGAGTTAGGTCCCGAACCAATCCCTCTTACATTGGTGACGTGGCGCTCCAAATTATTGGCAGAGCTTAGTGGGTGGGCATGGATATATGCGTTAGAGCATAACCCAGCACTATCTTGAATAAATACATTACGAATGGCGCACCATGCCGCTTGCATTTCTATATAATTGGTGCATGCACTACCGACCTGAATTGCTGATGCGTAACCATCACCGACAATCTCTACTGGAAACGTACCGGTGCCCGGGTCTGAAATACTAAAGGCATCAATTATGGCAGGACCACCAGGCAAGGCCGGCACATAAATTGTACCGCCCCTGGCACCTGCCGCGCTCAACGCTGCGCTCATTGCGGCTGTGTCAAGCGACCTGCTTCCACCAACTGCACCATAACTTCTAATGTCAAACATATCGATCTCCGTAAAAGATGTAGCGTCGGAGATCGTAAGGCCAAGGCGAGGAGCGAGAATTATTGTCATGCAAATCGTCAAATGGGCCAAGTGCATCCATAAGTAAATGCGAATAATGCATTGATTTTATTTAAAAATATAATGTAAGTGCTTCCCCCGCCAGCTTGGCGTCACTACCGCCCAGAGCCAGAGCCAGAGCCAGAGCCAGAGCCAGAGCCAGAGCCCATTTCTTTGCGC
>FSVH01000199.1_pt1 | contig 57485 bp, 54 predicted proteins | sample 1637631 | NCBI WGS metagenome assembly FSVH01 (sample SAMEA3914814, study PRJEB12502) | metagenome | biome: forest; material: soil | place: USA | collected 2011-09-16 | depth 0.1 m | reverse complement strand
TTTGTTACAGGCTGTTACACCCGTGACCCAAGCGGTTTGGGCCTAAATGATCCGGCTACGCCTTAAACGTCAAGGTGTCAGTTACAGACTTTTCACGCCATCGTGAGCTGTAGAAGCTAGTGCTTACCAAAGTATGAACCAAAAGTTCAAACATGTCCGATAGTTAATCTTGCAAAGCCCTCGCAAAAAAAAATTGCCGGATGGCTAAAAAAAATTCGCCCCTGGGTCGGCCCAGCCACAGAAAACGCCTTAAAGGCGAAATTTTCGCTCACGCTGCAACCGATGGATACGGTCACTTCATGTTAGCGCTCCCAAAAACAGCGTTATAAGGGTTTGCTGACTCGCGCCAATAGATAACCAGCTTATCCCACATAGCGGGAACCGCCTGCCGGACAGCATAAACCCGACGCTTAATCCGGATGAGCAACGACGAGCAGCATGGTCGCGATCGACTTGCCCGGATTGAAGATCGCATGGGCGACATCGACAGAATAACGCGCTGTCTCGCCTTGCCGGACCTTCTTTTCTTCAGCGCCGGCGCGGACCATGACTGAACCGGCCAGCACGGACAAATGTTCCATGGCGCCCTGTTCATGCGCATCCGAGACCAGCGCGCCGCCTGGCTGGATCACCAGCTCGTACCATTCGAACTTGCCTGCCAGTTCGATCGGCCCAAGGATGCGTAATTCGCTTTTACCGTCCGGGTTGATCAGTGAAGGCGTGGCATGGGCCGCCACCACGGAAATGCTCGGAACCGCACGCTCGACCCGTCCACCGGCCAGGAAATCCGTAATCGAGACGCCCAGCGCATTGGACAGGCGCCACAGCACGGCCACAGTCGGATTGGTCGTATTGCGCTCTATCTGCGACAGCATCGATTTCGACACCCCTGCCCGCTTCGACAGTTCGTCGAGCGACAGCCTCTGCCCCTGACGCAGAACCTGCAATGTGGCCCCTATAGCGGGCGGACCTTCGATAACCGGTGTGGACATCCGTATTGTACTTTTCCAGATTATCCGCTATAGCGGAATTTAGATCGATATATTGAACTTTGTTCGATTTAACGATCACATTAAAGCATAATGACTTTAAATAGAATCGTCATTTCGCTCTCATTTTTTCTTGTCACGTAATTTATCCCAAAAGTGGCGCCACTTTGTTAGATTGCGCTTTGCATTCAGAGGTTATCATGTCGAGCCCGCCAGATACCCGCGTCGAAACCTTCTACACTGAGGTGAAAGCGACCCTTGCCACCACCCGTCAGGAAGGCCTGTTCAAATCCGAGCGCGTGATCGCCACCCCGCAAGGCGCCCTGGTCCGTTTGTCCGACGGCCAACAGGTGATCAATCTCTGTGCCAACAACTATCTCGGCCTGTCATCGCACCCCTCTGTCATCGCGGCGGCGCACAAGGCGCTGGACAACCGGGGCTTCGGCCTCAGTTCGGTGCGCTTCATCTGCGGTACCCAAGACGGCCATAAGGAACTGGAGCGGCGGCTGGCTGCATTTCTTGGCACCGAAGACACTATTCTTTATGGTTCGGCTTTCGATGCCAATGGCGGCCTGTTTGAAACCCTTCTGACCGATGCCGACGCGGTGATCAGCGACGAACTGAACCACGCATCAATCATTGACGGCATCAGGCTGTCGAAGGCCCGGCGTTATCGCTACAAGAATAATGACATGGCTGACCTGGAGCGCTGCCTTCAGGAAGCCGATGCGACCGGGGCGCGCCACAAGCTGGTCTTCACCGACGGCGTTTTTTCCATGGACGGCATCATCGCCCGGCTCGACGAGATCCGCGCGCTGTGCGATCGCTATGGCGCCCTGCTTGGCGTCGATGACAGCCACGCTTCCGGTTTCTTGGGGGCACACGGACGCGGCACACATGAACTGCGCGGCGTCTTCGGCCAGGTCGATATCCTCACCGGCACACTGGGCAAGGCGCTGGGTGGCGCTTCAGGCGGTTTCACCGCCGGCCGCCGGGAGGTGATCGAACTATTGCGTCAGCGCTCCCGACCTTATCTGTTCTCGAATACGGTCGCGCCTATGATTGTCGGCGCCACTATCGCCGTGCTCGACCTGCTGGAACACGATACATCCTTGCGTGACCGACTGGAACGCAACGCCACCCTCTTCCGTGAGGGCATGACTGATCTGGGCTTCGAGCTGAAACCCGGTCAGCATCCGATCATTCCCGTCATGACGCACGACGCCGAAATCGCCCAACGCCTGTCCGCTCGCCTGCTTGAACTGGGCGTCTATGCGGTCGGCTTTTTCTATCCTGTCGTGCCGAAAGGTCAGGCGCGTATCCGTGTCCAGATCAGCGCCGCCCACAGCGAAGACGAACTGACGACCGCCCTCGCCGCCTTCGCCCAGGCCGGTCGCGAACTGGGACTGATCTGATGCCTAAAATTCTCATTATCGGAGCCAATGGCCAGCTTGGCAGCGAACTAGCCACGACGCTGGCTGAAAAATACGGCGCCTCGCAGGTCATCACCAGTGACATTGCGCCGGCGAAATCCGGCGCCCTCAGGCATGAAATCCTTGATGTTACCGACGCGGACGCCCTGCGTCGCGTGGTAACGGAAAACGCCATTACCCATATCTACCACCTCGCCGCCGCTCTTTCCGCCACGGGCGAGAAAAAGCCGTTGTGGGCGTGGGACCTGAATATGAGCAGTCTGCTCAATGTGCTTGAACTGGCACTGGAAATGGACCTTCGCATCTTCTGGCCAAGTTCCATAGCCGTCTTCGGCTCGACAACGCCCGCCGACCACACGCCGCAGCAAACCATTATCGAGCCGGAAACGGTCTATGGCATTTCCAAGCAGGCCGGCGAAGGCTGGTGCCGGTGGTATCACAAGACGCATGGCGTCGATGTGCGCAGCCTGCGTTATCCCGGCCTGATTTCTTACAAGACGCCGCCAGGTGGCGGCACCACCGACTACGCCATCGATATCTTCCGCGCAGCGGTCACTGGCGAATCCTTTACATGCTTCCTCGATGCCGATGAAACCCTGCCGATGATGTTCATGGCAGACGCCGTGCGCGCCACCATCGAGCTGATGGACGCACCGGCCGACGCCATTACCGAACGCGGCAGTTATAATGTCGCCGGCATCAGCTTCTCACCGGCCGAAATCGCCGCGGAAATCGCCCGTCAGTCACCGGGCTTCCGAATCACCTATGCGCCCGATTACCGGCAGGCCATCGCTGCCGCCTGGCCCGATTCGCTGGATGACAGCCAGGCCACTCGCGATTGGGGATGGCAAGCGCGCTACGACTTGCCGCACCTCGTCAGCGAAATGCTGACCGGCATGAGACGCTACATCCCTGTCGCTAACCTGGGACGTATCGCAAGCGGCGGCTAAGGCGCTATCCGGTAAATTGGGGGCTCTTTCGAAATCCTCAGCGAGACGTATACCAATGTGCTAAAACTCACGCTTCGAGTGGATGGCAACTGAAGTGACGACAAGCCCCGACCCCGGCAAACTGATAGAGCCCGTCGCTGCTGACGAAGGCCACCGTGCGCGCGATATCGCGCATATCCCTGCTGTGGTCCACAATGCCGTGGTCCACAATAAGGGAATGCTCTCCGGAAAAATCCGGCCGATCAGCTATGGCTGGGCCGCGCTGATCGTCGTGGCGGTGACAGCTCTCGGTTTTCCGACGCGCAACCTGACCGACCCGGATAATCTCACCCTGCTTTACCTGACGGGCGTTGTTATCGTTGCGGCCCGTCTGGGAATTGGTCCGGCGTTATTCGCCTCGGCACTCAGCATTCCGGCCTTCAATTTTTTCTTCACCGAGCCCTACTACACCTTCAATTTCTACGACACCCACTACTATTTCACCTTCGGCTTCATGCTGGCGACCTCACTGATAGTAGGCTCCCTGACAGCGCGCCTGGCGCTGCACGCCCGGATAGCGCGCAAGAGCGAACAGGAAACCCGCCTGCTTTACGATCTGACGCGCGGCCTCTCCTCGGTACGCGGCTATGAGGCGATGGCGACAATGGCGCGCCGTCATCTCGAACCGGCTTTTCATTCCGCTGTGAAACTATGGGTGGGCGCGGATGCAGTGCTTATTGCCTATCCTGAAAACGAATCCAGTGTGCGCGAAATTGCCGCCATGCAATGGGTAGCCGCCAATGGCCTGGTCGCCGGCCGCGGCACGGACACCTTGCCTTCGGCGCGTGGGTTGTATCTGCCGCTCCAGGCCGAAAATCAGATACTCGGCGTATTGGGCATCACCCCGAATAACGACCAGTCTTTCACCGGCGCTGATATTCTGGTGTTCGAGACCGTGGCGTCGGTCATCGCCAGTTCACTGCAACGCGCGCAACGCGCCGATGAGGCCGAGAAATCGCGCATCGACACCGAAAACGAAAAGCTGCGTAACGTTCTGCTCGCTTCACTTTCGCACGACCTGCGCACGCCCCTGACCGTGATGAACAACAGCATCGCTACCCTGTTGAAACAACGTAAGAAGTTGCCGCGCGAAACAGTCGATGAACTGACCGGTCTTTGGGGCCAGATGCAGCGCCTTCAGAAGTTCGTCGCCAACCTGCTCAAGATGGCGGCGATCACTTCGGGACAGTTAAACCTCAATTTCGAACCCTATATGGTGCAGGAAATCATCGGCGCGGCGATTTCGCGAGTCGAGCCACAAAAAGCAGGCCGGCAGATACGCACCCAGATCAGCGGCGTGATTCCCCTGGTCATGATCGATGGGGCACTGATTGAACAGGTACTGATTAACCTGATGGAAAACGCGATCGCCCATACCTCACCGACCGGTGTGATCAGCCTGTCGGTTGAAAAAGACGCCGACCGCGTACGTATAAGGGTGTCAGATGACGGCGAAGGCCTGCCGCCCGGTGAAGAAGATCAGATTTTCGACAAATTTCATACCCGGCGCGGTGAAAAATCAGACCGCACCTCAGGCGGCACCGGCCTTGGTCTCGCTATTTGCAGGGGCATCATCCAGGCGCATGGCGGCCTGATCTACGCCAGGAATAATCCGGCCAAAGCGGGCCAGGCCGCTGGCGCCAGCTTTATCTTTACCCTGCCGGTCGCTAAGGAACAGCCATGAGCGAAGCTACTATCCTGATCATAGAAGATGAAGCCGAAATCCGCCGCTTCCTGCGTCTCACCCTTTCGGCCAACGGTTTCACGCCACTGGAAGCCGAAACCGCCCGCGAAGGCCTGCAAAAGCTGACCTCGCAGCGCCCCGATGTCGTTATCCTCGATCTCGGCCTTCCCGATCAGGATGGTCAGGATTTCATCCGCGACGTTCGTCAATGGTCACAGGTGCCGATCGTTGTCGTTTCAGCACGGGAACAGGAAGCGGAAAAGGTCCAGGCGCTCGAATCCGGCGCCGACGACTATTTGACCAAACCCTTCGCTGCCGGCGAACTGCTGGCCCGTCTGAAAGTCGCCCTGCGCCATGCCCAACGCGACGACAGCGGTAATCTCGTTTATGAACAGGGCGGGCTGAAAGTCGACCTGACTGCCCGTCGCATCAGCCTCGATGGCGTCGATATCCACCTGACGCCGATCGAATACAAGCTGCTGAGCGTTCTGATCAAACATGCCGGCAAGGTTCTGACGCACGCCCAGTTACTGAAAGAGGTATGGGGCCGCCACAGCGCCGAACAGAATCATTACCTGCGCATACATACCCAGCACCTGCGTGAAAAGCTGGATGACGACCCTCTGAAACCGCGCTTCATCATTACTGAACCGGGGATCGGCTATCGCTTCAATGCCTGAGGAATAAACCTTCCCGTTCAGATCTTTACGCCATTAATTGAACGCCGTACTTTAATTCGAAATCGCGTATGCCAGCCACCACCTCGGCTACCGACATCAGGAGTTCGTTATAGGACCGGCAGTCGAACGATTTATCGGGCGCCGCGTCTTTTCGGATTTCCAGCGCCGCCTTTTTCTCGAACAGCAGGTCGGCCAGGGCGGCATCCATCACCAGTTCGTCCTGCGTGACACGTCCGGACTTCGCCAGGGGCGAGCGGGCAAGCGTTTCCGTGATATCTTCAATTCTGGTCAGGCGGTCATGCATTCGGTTCTCTCCGTAAAGCACGATGCGCAGACAAAATTAAAGGCGACGTTAAAAATACCGTATCAGGCGTATCCGGCAGACCACGGCAACCACGCACACCTCACAATCTGCGACAGCAAAACATATGGTTCCCTGATGCCCGTTTTGCCACTCTTTTTGGGAGGAGCAAGCTTATGATCGCCACCGATGAAATTCAGATTGTCCGGGCCCAGATGGCCGCGCTTCTCCTCGCCTTCCGGCTGGAGATGCGCAATGACGACATACCGCTCGACATCATAGAACTGATCGCCCTGCGGATGCGGCAGAATGCGGATATCGATGTCTTCGAACTGGGAATTTTCGTGCGCGCCAATCTCGCCTGTTTCGACCTGGGCACACTGTCCTTCCAGAATATTCATGCGCGCTTCATGGCCGCAGCTCTCGCCGCCCCCATAGGCCCTGTCGAATTCGCCGAAACCCTGCAAATCGGTACGCGCAACAATCGCCACTAGCTGAGGCGATATAATCCTGCCCCATGCGACGGTATGGCCGCCGTGAAGCGCGCATCTGTCGTGCCGAGACTTGTTCCACTCCACAGATCGCGCACCCTGGCGCTTTTCAAACCCAGAATGCCGAGATCAAATGCGAGGTCGGCCGTATTTGGCGTGGTATTAAAAAGCGCTAGATAATGATCGCCGTTTTCCGCCCGCGCCGTCCAGACGCGCTGGCCATCGCGGAGGAAATGCGGCTGATTATCAATGCTTGATTGATTAACTGCCAGCACCTCGTCATTGGTCAGGAGATCGAGTGTCGGCTGATCGAGATGACGCAGATCGCCGCCCATAATCAGCGGCGAACGTGCGATCGACCACAGGGTCATCAGCGTTTTCTGTTCCGCCGGCGTGAACTTCGTATCGCGTTCACCGAGCGCCAGCCGGCCAAGCGGCAGCATGTCGGCATCCGGCCAGCCACCGGGAGTCCGGTGTTCGTTCCAGTTTTCCAGGCGGGTGAACTGCGCCTCAAGCAATGACCATTCATCCCAGAAATCATCACTGATCCGCCACATCTGGGCGTATTTCCGGACGTGACCGGCACGCGCCAACGGGGTTTCGCCTGGCGACAGGCTGAGAATTATCGGCCGGCCCGTCTTGATAATCGCCGCGTGCGCCGCCTCGATTTCCGGGGCGTGGGCGTCATAGGGCCGGCTCATATCGTCCATCTTGACGAAATCGACACCCCACGACGCATAAAGCGAGAAGACGCTGTCGTAATAGGCCTGCGCGCCGTGTTTCGTCACATCGACGCCATACATGTCCGGATTCCACGGACAGATGCTTTCCATATTGGCGATATCCTGCGCATGGAATTTGGTGCCGAAGACCGGCAGGTTTCGCTCGACGGCCAGACGCGGGATGCCCCGCATCAGATGGATGCCGAATTGCAGGCCGAGTGCATGGACCTGATCGGCGATCGGCCTGAATCCCTTGCCATCCGCACTGGAGGGAAAACGATTCGGCGCCGGCAGCAGACGGCCATAGCCATCCATGGTCGGGATCGGCTTGGCGGCATAGGTATAGCTGGTGGCGCCCGGTTCGTACCACTGGATGTCGATGGTGAAGACGCTGTAGCCGTGAGGTTTCAGCTTGTCGGCCATGATGTGCGCGGTTTCCAGCGCCTGGGCTTCGTTGATGGTGGTGGCGAAGCTGTTCCAGCTGTTCCAGCCCATCGGTGGCCTCGATGCCAGCCCGGCAGGTTTCGCCGCCGGTGCGGCGGATGAGACTGTGGTCGCGCCCAGCAGGGGCAATGCGCTCAGGCCAGCCATCAGGCCACGGCGATTGGCGGTAAGGGTCATGGTTTCGCTCCCGTTTTTATTGTCTGAGGAATAACAGGCTCACACCGAAAATCCAGCACCGAAAAGGCTTTATGGACATTTTATACCGCCTCTGCGGCATCGGCATAATAACCTTACGGGCGGGCGCGTAGAGTGACGAAAGCTGTCATTTGAAACTGACATAAAATCAATGTGTTGACCTTTTCTGGTCCGCAGGTTCCCGAATATCAAGGAGATACCCATGGCCACCACCGGACCCTCCCAGACATCACAGGACAAGGGCGTGAATAAAGTCAAAAAGGGTGCCGCACCACGCATCCGGCGCGACAATGATCGGGATCGCCTGAGTGACGGGGATGAACATAACGCCGCGACACATCAGGAAAGCCGTGATCGAGACGAGCACAGGCATTTTCATGCCGCCGACACGCAGGATATCGAGCGCTCGCAATCTTCTGCCCGTGCGCAGAAACGTGAAAAGGGCCCGGAAGACGACGGTGATCGCCGCCGCGATGAACGCCCCGATGACCGTAATTTCGCGCATTCCGACTATTCCCATTATAATGACGGCAGTCGCGCCTATCAGTCCTTCAGCGGCGGTGGCGGAAATCGTTCGGCGGGCCATCGTTATGAACAGATGGGCCATGGCGCCAATCGCCGCCCGGACGATGGCTACGGCGATCCGATGAACGAGGTCGATCGTCGCTACCTGAGCGATCAACATGCCAATGAACGTGGGAATCGGTCGCGGCGTGAAGACGACAGATATAACGACCGGGGTCATTATGACGGCAACCGAGCCGAGCGTGATCGCTACGAACTGAACGATCGCCAGAATGGCTGGCAGGCCAATGTCCGGGTCGACAACCGCAGTGACGACCGTCGTCGCCCTGATGACAGCCGCTTCCAGAACAACTGGCGCGACGAACAGTGGCGGGAAACCGCTTATCGCGGCGGCGGCCATGAGTGGCGTTCCAATGATGATTGGCGCAACGAACAGCGTAACGGCAGCGAATATGACCGGGACCGTGATTCCTATGGCAATTCGCGTTTCCGCGACGACGATTACGGTTATCGCACCTCACGCCATGACAACCGGGATTACGGCCGTGAAGATGATCGGAACGATCCGCGTCAACCGCGTGGCTATACCGCGAAATCTGAGCGGGATTATGAAGACCGCAACCCTTCGCGTGAACGCGAGCGTAATCGATAAAACGATGGGGCGGTCGCATCCTGCGGCCGTCTTTTCAACCAGGAGAACGATCATGCACGTCAGGGATATCATGAGTACGGATTTCCATATTGCCAGTCCGCAAACCACCTTGCGTCAGGCGGCGGAAATGATGCGCGATGGCGACTTCGGTTACCTGCCGATTGGCGATAACATCAAGCTGAAAGGCGCGATAACCGATCGTGACATCGTCATCCGTGCGGTCGCCAGCGGACTCGGGCCGGAGACGCCTTTGAGCGACATCATGTCGGAGACAATCGTCTATTGTTTCGAGGATGACGACCTGCGCGAAGCCGCCGACGTGATGAAGCGCGAGCAGATTCGCCGGTTGGCTGTATTGAACGACAGCAAGCGCCTAGTAGGCGTCATTACGCTTGGCGATATCGCCCGCGCCGACGAACAGAGACTGGCCGGCGAAATAGAACTACAGGTCGCCCAGATTTAGCTCACCAAATCCGCGATAAAGCCAATCAGAAAAAAGACCGCGTAGGCGCCGAACGCGACCAGTCCGACCAGTATCAGGAGGATTCCCATCTTGGTATCCGCGCTCATCTCGCCATGCGCGCGCGGCGCGACATCTGCCCGCGTGTGATGATGTTCGTTGAAGGTACGCATAATCTCGTCTCCTTGTGAACGGACCACAACCCTAGCCCGTCCGGCGTAATATTGCAGTTGCGCAGCCCTATCAGGATTATAAGCTCCGGATAAGCCGCCAGATAAGCCGTATGTGATCACAAGAGCCGTTGACTTTTTGAGCGAAAGACGGCCACCCTCGCGCTTCCGAATACTAAGTTCAAACACAGCATAATGGAGCGCCATCATGGCAAAGGTTACCGGTCTGTCAGGCAATGAAATCTACTGCATGGCGCTCAAGGGCTACACGGCCGGCGAGTTGGTGGTAGGTAACAGTGTCAATTCGATGGGTTTCCTCGGTTCGCTTGGCGCCGGCCTGAACAATATGCTTGGCGGTGAAATTCCGCAGGTGACCGCGGCCATTCAGGATGGCCGGATGCACGCCTTTGCCCGTATGACCAAGGAGGCGCAAAATCACGGCGCCTCCGGTGTGGCGGGCGTTTCGGGTGATCTGCGCGCTTTTTCCGGCAACACCGAATTCCTGTTTGTTGGCTCATGTGTGTTTTCGAAAGCAGGCGGCGGCGAATTCTTCACCACCGCCGGCAACGCGCAGGAACTCTACTGCCACATGGATGCCGGCTATCGTCCGATCCAGCATGTCTTCGGTAATATTGCCTATTCGATGGGCATCGGCGGTGGCTTCATTGGCGCGCTCAAGCAACTGGGCCGTGGCGAGATTTCGGAATATTCCGACGTTTTCAACAAGACCCGCCACAAGGCGCTTGACCGGATCACAGCTGCGGCGCGGGCCGATGGCGCCAATGCCGTGCTCGGCATCCGCACCACCATCCTGCCGTGGATGGGCACGCACGAAATGGTCATGACCGGCACGGCGGCACATCATCCCGGCCTGCCTTCGGATGGCGTGGTATCGAGCGACCTGACCGGTGAGGAACTGTGGTCGATGGCGTCACTCGGTTACGCGCCGATGAAGCTGCTGATGTCGACATCGATCTATTCGCTGGGCCTGGTCGGCGGCATCTTCTCGGCGCTCAAGTCATTTGCCAAGGGCGAGATCAGTGAACTGACCTCGCTGGTGCATGATGCCCGCGAACACGCGCTCGACCGCCTGAAGGCCGAAGCCGACTCGATCGGCGCCGAAGAGGTGGTAGGGGTGAAGACCTACATCATCGAGATCGGCCAGGGGCTGATCGAATTCATGGCCATCGGCACGGCGGTGCGTAAAGTCTCCGGCATGGCCACGGCCACGCAGATGATGCCAGCCCAGGCCATCGTCCATGACAAGGACACCTGGATGGATTCAGACATGGGCATGTCGCTGATGCGTCCGGCAGACAGCCAGGGGGCTTAACAAGACGTCTGCTGGCAATCGCAACTTTTATCGCCATATGAGCGGCATGTCCCTGCTCGATGAAATTACCGCCTGCACGGTCTGCGCTGCACACCTGCCGCTGGGACCACGACCGGTGGTGCGGGCGGCCGATCCGCGCGCGAAGATCCTGATCGTCGGACAGGCGCCGGGTACGAAGGTTCATGCATCCGGTGTCCCGTGGGACGACGCGTCCGGCCGCCGGCTGCGCGACTGGATGGGGGTAACGCCGGAACAGTTCTATAACGAGAGCCTGTTCGCCATCGTGCCTATGGGCTTTTGCTATCCGGGCCGTGGAAAAGGCGGTGACAATCCGCCTCGTCCGGAATGCGCCCCCCTGTGGCATGACCGCGTGCGGGCCGCCCTGCCCGGTATCAAGCTCACCCTTCTCATCGGCGCCTACGCGCAGGCCCGGTATCTCGGCGATCAGCGCAAGGCAACCCTCGGCGAGACGGTTCGGGCATGGGAGACCTATATCGATGAGGGTTATCTCCCCCTCGTCCATCCTTCGCCACGCAATCAGATATGGCTGAAACGCAATCCGTGGTTCGAGAAGGAGATCGTCCCTTATCTCAGGGCCGCCGTGGTGGCCGGATTGACACACGATCACATCCGCCCGTAGGGTTGTATCGAATTTGCGCGACCGGTTCGCAAGTCCATGTTAAAAACGCTCATTACGAGAGTGTTCCATGTTCGACTCCACGCTGCGTTACCAGTTCGAGGATTTCGTCACCGACACCGGACAGGTGAAGGCGGATGAAGACCTGTTCCGCCTGTTGAAAAAGGCCGTGGCGCAACATGGCTATGACCGGATCAGCCTGTGGGTGATCGACGATCCGGACCTGCCGCAGCGTGTGCATGGACGCGGAGTGCTGCATAATTTTCCCGAAGACCTGCGCGTCTATTACAAGGAAAACAATTGCGATGCCTACGATCCGGTGATGCAGGCGCTCAGGCTTCAAACCGGCAGTCTTGACTGGGAAGCACACGAAAAACGTTCCAATTACAAACCTGTCCAGACCCGCCTTTATAATGTGGCGCGCGGTGGCGGCCTGCATAACGGCATATCGACACCCGTGTGGGGGCGCAAAGGGCTGATGGCCAGCCTTGGCCTCGCCTCCACCGAACGCCACGACGCCACACATGCCAGGACTATGGCCAATCTCGATCTGATCGGTGCCCTGACAGCCCAGTTCTACCTCAGCTACAAACGCCTGAATGCACAGCCGCCCTCACCGTGCTCACGCACCACCGGCGTAACGCCCAAAGAAGCCGAAATCCTGAGCTGGGTGGCCGCCGGCAAGACCGATGCGGAAATCGCCATTATCCTCGGCATCAGCCGTAACACGGTCGACACCCATATGCGCCATATCTTCGCCCGGCTCGGGGCGCACAGCCGCGTCACGGCCATCGTCAAGGCGATCGCCGACGGCATTATACGCCCATAGACCGGCGTGATCACGAATTCTCGTGATGGCGCGAAATGAGGCATTATGATTGGCTGATCTGGATGCGTAGCGTTTCAGAGGCGGTCATGACCAGAGGACTCAAATCAGGCACAGGTGGTTTCTCTGAATCCACAACGCATGACGAGACCTGCATGGCGATTCTCAATCGCCTCGATGAACTGAAGGAGCTGGCCATCGCGTCGGGCGATCACGAACTGATGGATGGCCTGAACTATGTCTTCGAAGCGTTCATCACGCGCTATTGCGATTCCAAGCACGCCGAGCTGAACGCCCGCATGCGCCGGCATTTCCTGCCACCCAAAGCCTATATGAATTAAAAAGGCCTGGATGAATTAAAAGAAGCACCGCTCCAGCACACGGAGCTTGCGCCGGGGGGCACGGGGGGCCAGAATTGTCCGCACATTTGGGAGGCAACCTATGTGCGGACAATTTGAGGCGCTGCTGTACCTCAATTTCCTGAAAAACACCCTGCATCTGCCGGACCTGCCGGATCAGATGGAATACGGACATACGTCAAGAGTCGCCCCGACAGACGGCGCACCGATCGTGATCGAAAATCCGGAAACTGGCGGGCTGGAGGTCATTCCGGCCCGCTTCGGGCTGATCCCGCACTGGTATTCGGGATCACTCAAAGACTGGAAGGCCACCACTTTCAATGCCCGGCTCGATACGGTGGCGGAGAGACCGGTCTTCAAGGGCGCATGGAAATATCGTCACGCCGTCGTGCCGGCGGATTGCTTCCATGAATGGTCAGGCCCGAAGAATAGCCGGCAAAAATGGCGCATCACGCGCGGCGACAACCAGCCGCTGGCCTTCGCCGGCCTGTGGGACTGCGCCAGTCTGCTGGAAGGCGAAATATGGAGCTTCACCATACTGACCCGCGACGCCGGCGCGGACATGTCCGCCATCCATGACCGTGAACCGGTGGTCCTGCCCCCTGATCAGTGGGAAAACTGGTTGCGGCGCCGGCCTGTCGATTTGGATTCGTTAGCGCCTTTGAAAGTGACAGCGGCCTCTCCAATCGTCGAAAATATGCCAGGCAGCTTGTTTTAAGCAGTCTACATCTCGCCGAAGAATTCACGCTGCGAGCGTTCCAGTTCTTCGACATAGCGACGGTTGACGTATTTTTCCGTCAGCAGCCCCAGTAGCTTGTGATTCTCATCGACCACCGCTAGGTCATCCGCGCCGAAATGTTCGAACACACGCATGATCGCCGAAATATCCATGTCGGGCCGGACATAGACTTCGGTCTGCCGAGCCAGCTGGCTCAGGGGCGTTAGGGTTTCCTGCGTCTCGATCCACGCTTCGGCGGTCAGCACGATGCCGCGATAATCACCCTTCTCATCAACCAGCAGGACGCGCGAGGTCGAACCCAATGGTACCTGTTCACGCATGGCCGCCACACTGGTATCGTCCGGCAGGGTCGTATGGTTCTTACGCATCAGGCTTGTGGCGATCAGCGCTTTTACCCAGCCGATATCGCGGGCATTGCGCACGGTTTCACCGCGCAGGTGCAGACGCCAGGTGGAAAACGAATAGCCGAAGCGTTCGCGGATGATGGCGCTCGAACAGAGCGCCGCCGTCACCACCGCCGCCGTCAGGTTAAAATCGTGCGTCACCTCCAGCACCATCAGCGACATGGTCATCGGTCCACCGACCACGGCCACGGCCAGCGCCGCCATGCCGACCAGCGAGGCATTGAGGATATCGAGATCGGCGGCGGGATAGATCTGGTTGACGATCTGGGCAAAGGCGGCGCCCAACAAAGACCCCAGAAACAGCGAGGCGAAGAACAGCCCGCCGCGAAAACCGAAGGCCAGGGAAATAACCGAGGCGCACAGTTTCAACGCAAAGACCGCCAGCAAGGTGATGATCATGGCCTGCTGCGCCATATAGAGATGCATGGCGCCATGGCCGGAACTGAGGGCTTGCGGCGCGGCCCAGGCGACGGGCATGAGGAACAGGCCCCCAATCATCGGCCGCCAGATATCGCCGATCGGCAGCTTGCGCACCACCGCCTCCACGCTGGCCACCAGCCGGATAATGGCGATGCCGACACCGGCGCACAGGACGCCCAGAACAGCATAGAGCAGATAGCCGCTGATTTCGATGGTCTGCCCGACGGTCGAAGCGATGACGAACGGTTCGATATTCATCAGTTGCGCCGCCAGAACCGCCATCAGCGAGGCCGCTGCCACCGGCGCCAGCGCCGACACGGTATAACCACCCAAAACCAGTTCGAAAGCGTAGAAGGCGCCGGCCAGCGGGGCACCAAAGGCCGCGCCGATGGCTGATCCGGCGCCTGCCCCTACCAATGTGCGCAGGGAGACGCGCTTGAGATCAAGCCACTGGCCGATCTTGGAGGCGATACCACCGCCCAGCTGCGCATAGGCAGCTTCCAGCCCGACCGACGCGCCGAAACCGTTCGACAGGAAAGTCTGGAAGGACACAATCAGGCTGTCGCGCAAGGGGATGCGCCCACCATAAAGCGCATTGGCCTCGACCACGTCGATCGGCTGGCGTGTGCGGCGCGGGAAGATGAAACGCACCAGGCCCAGTGCGGCACCGCCCAGCGGCAGGGCGATCAGATGCCACGGCTCAATGGCCGGCAAAGCGCTCAGGCGCAGGTCCGGCGAAAAACCGTAGAGTATGGATTGCAGCAGGTGGGCGAAATGGCCGAGCAGCGCCGCCATGACCCCGGCGATCAGCCCGACGCCGCCGGCCAGCACGATGAACCAGACTTCCGAGCCCTGAAGATGACGCTTGATCATGGCCACACCGCGCAGGACCGGCCGTTTGACGACCTTTCCCAGGATGTAGTCACTCAGATGGGCGTTCGATGACATGGAGGCTCACTAAGGCGATAAAGCACCCTATGCCCGCATCGTGACCTTGTGAAGACGAATTGCGCTAAGTTTTTGTTTTGTCGCGCATCTTGGATTAAAAAGGGCATTCGACTTTTGGCATGCCCCTGGGACCAGTGCCCAGCCTTATTTATCCTCGCTGAACATCTCGCGAATGCCCTGCGTCCACGGCAGGCAAAGCGCCAGGGCCACAGTCAGCAAGACGACCGGCAGCCAGACCGCCGCATGACCAAAAGCGAGAGTCACCACGGCGCCGATCAGTGCGCCGCCGATGAAGCAGACGCACAGGCACAAAAAAAACAGCGATTCCCGCCGGCTTTCGCGTCCCTTGCCGAAAACGAGCCACGCCATGGTGGCGCTGGCAAAATGGCGCAGATTGGCGCTGGTGGTCACCGAGGTATAGGCAAATTCGCCCAGCCGGGTGAAGGCCGTAGCCTGCAAGGCGGCCACGAAGGCGATACCGGTGACGACCAGCATATCGGGCACGGCTTTCGGCAGGAAGGCCACCACGATAAGAAAGGCGATCTCCAGCGCCAGCGACATGCGCGCGGGTGACGGCACCAGGTTGCGCAGCGGTTTTTCCTTGAAGGCGTGCGCCACAGCGACACCGCACAGATAGGCGATGATCGGCGCCGCGAACGGCAGGCTGCCGGCCACCTCCCCTTTCGCCAGCCGAACCACGAGCAGGACGATATTGCCGGTCATGGCGTTGGCGAAAACACCGCCGTAGCCGGTATAGGTGAAGGCATCGAGCATGCCTGCAGCGGTTATCAGCAAGGCCGCCACCGGCAAGGTGCGTTCAGGCTTTTTGCCAACAAGAAGACGTGCAAAATCAATAGTCATGGCCTCTTGTAAGGCCAAGCCCGGTCAGGCCGCAAGCAGGATATACGCGGCTTTTTTCGCCACATTGAAAACCGATGGGTCCTGCTGCATCTGAGCGGTCAGCGCCGCGCCCTGGAACAGAAGATTAATCTGGCGGCCGGTCTCGCGCGGATTGGCCATACCGGCTTGTTCACAAAGCGCGATAAAGCGGCTTTCAATATAGACCGAAGCCGCCTTGCCATGGGCCGCAATGCCTTCGTGCTTGCCGATATATTCCTGCCCGGCCTTCATGGCGAGGCATCCCCGGCAAGGGGCCTGCTCCATCATTTCGCGCCGGACATCGAACAGCGCCGCGATCTGTTCGCGCGGATCATCGCTGCGGGCCAGCGCCGGCTTGAAGAAAAACGTGTCGGTGTCCTCGCCATACTGTTCCAGCACCGCCTCGATCAGGTCTTCCTTGGAGGGGAAGTACTTATAGAGGGTGCGTTTGGAAATACCGCTGTCCGCCATGACCGTATCGATGCCGGTGGCATGGAAGCCGCCGTCATAGAAGGCGTTATAGGCTTGGGCGATGATCTCCTGTTTCTTGGTAGGCGTGGCGGTATCGGCCATTTCAAAATCTCCTTAAAAAATTTCTAGCATAGCCGCTTGACAATGTAAACCGATCTGTTTACTTATGGCGATGTAAACAGATCGGTTTACATAACTCGCCGCCTGAACCGACGGCTTTTCAAAGGAAATTCGTCATGTCTTATTCAAATCAAACCGTCCTCGTTTCCGGCGCAAACCGCGGCATTGGCGCCGCCACCGTCCGCGAACTGCTGAAAACCAATGTAAAGAAAATCTATGCCGGCGCCCGCCGTCTGGACTCCCTGCCTGATTTCAACGATGCCCGTGTGGTGCCGCTGCAATTGGACATTACCAATGAGGCGTCAATTTCCGCAGCCGCCGTGACCGCTGCCGATACCGACATTCTGCTGAATAACGCTGGAACCGCGACTTTTGGCGACTTGCTGGAAGCGCCGCTCACGACGGTAAACGCTGATTTCAACACTAACTATTTCGGCACATTGAACGTTATTCGTGCTTTTGTACCCGCCTTCCGGGCACGTAAATCCGGCACAATCGTCAATGTTGTCAGCGTTGTTGGCCTGACAGCAGCGCCCGGCCTGCCTGGCTATTCCGCCTCAAAGGCGGCCCTGCAATCCCTGACACAATCCGTGCGCGCCACACTGAAAGCCGATGGTATTTCGGTTCTGGGCGTCTATCCCGGTCCGATCGATACCGACATGGCCAAGGATCTGCCATGGGACAAGGCCACGCCGGAATCAGCCGCCGAAATTATAGTTGCCGGTATCGCTGTCGGCACAACCTACATCTTCCCCGACCCTACGGCCCAAAATGTAGGCAAGCTGTGGGAAACCGATGGCCGCGCGCTTGATGTGGTTCTGTCACAACGCGCCGAAAACCTTGAAGACGCATAAGAGCCGAATGTCCTGAATGACGAAGGCCGGGAGTAATCCCGGCCTTTTTTATCTAAAAGAACACTGGCGACGGGCGATCCATATCCATTTCCCGGCTGACCTGGATCAACTCCCGCTCTTGCCCGTGCAGACGCATCGCCGTCAGGATGCCGCTGTAATAGACGCCGGTATCAATGCCGATCCGCCAGCGCGTATTGACCGGCACCTTGTGCGGCGAATGGCCGTGTACCACGACATATTCGCACGACTGATCGGCGCGCAGGAACCGTCCGCGGATATACATGAAGGTCGCGCCCGTCTGCTCCGCCAGCGGCCGATCTGGATCGACGCCGGCATGAACGAACAGATAGTCGTCCGCCTGAAAAGACGACAGCATGGCGCGCAGCATCTCCAGATGCGCCGGATCGAACTTCGCCGCGAATGCGCGGCTGACCTGCTGCCAGATTTCCATCGATCGCGCGATATAGGGCATGACCACGCCGTAGGAATCGAGCGTGGTCGCCCCGCCCCAGTCACGCCAGGTATCGCCGAATTCCGGCTCTTCGAGAAAGCGCAGCAGGGCTTCCTCGTGGTTGCCCATCAGCGCCACCACATCGCACCAGTCCGCCGTCAATAATCCTCGCACGCGCTCCAGCACCTGACGCGAGGACGGTCCACGATCGATATAATCGCCCAGCAGTACTATGCGCGGGCGTTCGCCAAGGGCTTCCGCATCTTCCCGGATACGATCGATCATCCGCTCGAACAGGTCGTCATACCCGTGGATATCGCCGATAGCGTAGGTCAATTGTGCAATGCGGGAGGTCATGCGTCCTATATAGGTCGGACGCTCAACTTTTTCCAACCCCGATTCAAAGAAGCGTTTTCAGTGCCCGATCAAGCGGTGTGTGCGGTACCTCGCCGATGACCTCGGCCAGACGGGCATCTTCCAGCGCGTGCGGCACATCCCACAGATAGAGCATCTCCAGCGCTGCTCGCATGAAGGGATCAAACAGGGCGATCAGCGAGAACACAAAACGCGGCATGTGGCCAACCTTGACCTTGCGGCCTATCGCCCGGCTGCCGGCTTCGCCCAGAGTCCGCGCCGAGACATTGTGACTCTCGAAATGGAAGACCTCGTAGGCGCCCAGTATTGTCTCCACTTCGGCCAGTCTGACGATTGTCGCCGCCAGGTCTGGCAGGAAGGCCCAGGCATGGATGGTCTTCTTCTTGCCCGGCGTGACGATCTTGCGTTTACCGAGATCCTTGGCCACCAAGGCCTGCATCCAGCTATTGGGGGCGCCATTGCCGAAAAAATCACCAGCACGGATAACAATGGTGCGCAGGCGCCCGGTTTCGGCGCGCGATCTGAGCATGGCCTCGATCGAAACACGGATACACCCCTTCAGGGTATCCGCTGCGAAGGGCGTCTGCGGTGTCAGGACTGGCGGCATGGACGAGCCGAAATTATAGACGCTGCCGGGATAGATCTGGCGTGCGCCCAGAGCTTCGGTCACATCGGCGGCGGCTTCATACATCGGCAGCGCTTCCTTCGCCCACACCGGATAGGGCACATTCAGGCCGTTAAAGACGATATCGACCGGCCCGCAGGCCTTCACCACGGCGGCGGTATCGAACAGATCGGCATGGATGGAGATGATGCCTTCGCCTGCCGATTTGCCGGCACGTACCAGCCCCATCACCCGCCATCCCTTATCCAGAAACGCTTTCGCCACCACCTTACCGACGCCGCCATTTGCGCCCAGAACCAGAACTGTTTTCATTTCATCTCTCCTTGTGTTGACAAGGAGAGATTTATTTCATTTAATTATGCATATAAATTGCCCAAAATTTGATATTATATATTCATATATGAATGGATGGCCATGCTTGACTGGACCCTGCTCCGCGCCTTCCTCGTCACGGTCGATACCGGCTCGCTTTCGGCCGCGGCCATACAGATCGGCACCACTCAACCAACGCTCAGCCGTCATATCAAAGAGCTGGAAGCCTCCATCGGCACGCCACTGTTTCGCCGCTCGGTAAAGGGGCTGGAGCCGACCGAAGCCGCGTTGGGGTTAGTCGATGATGCCCGTGAGATGGGGCGTGCCGCCGAAGCGCTGGCCCTAAAGGCCCAGGGCAAGGCCGAAACGCTTTCCGGTACGGTCCGCATCACCGCCTCGGTTGTGGTCTCAAACCTGATCCTGCCGCCGATCATCGCCCAATTCCGTCAGGCCGAACCGCTGATACAGGTCGAAATCGTCGCTTCGGACGCCTCGCAGAACCTGCTGCGCCGCGACGCCGATATCGCCCTGCGCATGTTCGACCCAACGCAAAACGCCTTGATTGCCCGCAAGCTCGGCGACACGCCGCTGGGGCTGTATGCCACGAAACACTACATCGCACGCAAGGGCCAACCACAGACCCTGCGCGATATTCTTGACCATGATGTTATCGGTTTCGACCGCGCCGATGATATCCTGAAAGGGTATGCGGCTCATGGCTTTCCGGTGACACGCACTCAATTCCCGGTACGGACCGACGATCAGATGGTCTGCTGGCACCTGCTGCTGGCCGGCGCCGGTATAGGCTTCGCGCAATGCCTGCTGGCCGATACCCAACCAGAACTGGAACGCATCGATATCGGCATGAACCTGCCTGCCCTGCCCGTCTGGCTGGTGATGCACGAAGAAGTCCGCAGCAATGCCCGCATTCGCCGCGTTGCCGATTTCCTGACCGCGCAATTGCGGCAGAAATTAAATGCCGCAGCGCACAAAAAAAATTAAACACGCTGCTGGACATCACTCGGCGCAAGGTCTATGGACTCCCATTAAATGGGAACCAATACAATGTCCGATACCCCGCCCGAGTCGCAGATCGTCATGGATTCCCTGCGCCGCATCGTGCAGGCCTTGCGCGAATCCACACGCCAAAGTGAACAGGCCAACAGCCCGACACCGGCACAATTGCTGGTCCTGAAACGGATCGAAGGCCATGACGGCATATCGGTCAATGAACTGGCCGCACTCACCTTCACGCATCAGAGCACGGTGTCCGAAATCGTCAGCCGTCTTGAAATGCGCGGCCTGGTGCGCCGTGAGCGCGCCGCTACCGACGGCCGTCGCGTTGAGATTCACCTGACCGCCAATGGCCGTCCGGCGCTGACAGCCAGCCCGCTCAGCGCCCACGAAAAACTGATGCAGGCAGTTAGCCGCCTGCCGCCGCAAACCCTGTCTGATCTGGCCGGCGGCCTTGATGCCCTGATCCACGCCGCCCGCCTGACCGATCAGCCCGCCGCCTTTTTCTTTGAAGACAAAAGTGATCCGCATGAGTAACCACGACCTGAAAAACGCCTCCACCACGCCCGGTCTGCCGATTTCGCTCGGCATCGGTCCGGTGCTGGAAAAAGCCGATGTCGAACGCCATCCGCGGGCGCTCGATCGCCGAAGCCTGCTGGTGGGGGCCTTATGCATCGGCCTGGCCCTCGTCATGACACCGATTGCCCGTGGACTGATGGCTTTGATTGGCCTGATTACCAACCTGGCCTTTTATCAGCGCGTGGGTTTTGATCTTGTTTCCCCCGCTGGTCACAGCCTTGGCCTGTTCGTCATCGCCGTGCCGGTCATTGGTTCGCTGATCGTCGGGCTGATGGCGCGCTATGGTTCAAAGGCCATCCGCGGCCACGGCATCCCCGAAGCCATGGAACAGATTCTGACCAATGACAGCCGCATTCCCGTGCGCATGACCTTTCTCAAGCCCCTCTCCGCCGCCATCGCCATTGGCACCGGCGGACCTTTCGGCGCAGAAGGGCCGATCATCGCCACCGGCGGCGCGTTGGGCTCGCTGATCGGCCAGTTGATCCATGTTACCGCTCACGAACGCAAGACCCTGCTGGCTGCCGGCGCGGCCGCCGGCATGACGGCGATTTTCGGCACGCCGTTTTCCGCCATCCTGCTGGCTATCGAACTGCTGGTTTTCGAATTCCGCCCGCGTTCCTTCATCCCCATAGCCCTTGCCGCCCTGACCGCCATTATCCTGCGCCCCTTCCTCTTCGGCACCGACCTGCTGTTCCATATCGCCACCTTCGCCCCCGCCACACCCAGCGGGCTGATCGGCTATGCGGGCCTCGGAACCGTGCTTGGCCTGTTCGCCGTCGTCATCGCCAAGTCGACCTATGTCATCGAGGATCTGTTCGAGCACCTGCCCATCCACTGGATGTGGTGGCCCGCAATTGGCGGACTTGTGGTCGGCATTGTCGGCGTTTTCGCGCCACAGACCATGGGCGTCGGTTACAGCAATATCGACCGCATCCTGAGCGGTGATTTTCTCGGTACGGCCCTGCTCGTCTTCTGCCTGCTGAAATTCGTCTCCTGGTCGATCGCGCTCGGCAGTGGCACGTCCGGCGGCACCCTGGCACCGATCTTCACCATCGGCGGCGGGCTGGGTGTGCTGACGGCGCAGGTGTTCAAAGCAGCCTTGCCCATGCTGAATATCGATCTGCGTATGGCCGGACTGGTCGGCATGGCCGCCTGTTTCGCCGGCGCCTCGCGTGCCCTGTTTGCCTCCGTGCTGTTCGCTCTGGAGATTACCCAGCAGTTCAATACCCTGCTGCCGCTGCTGGCCGGCTGTTGCACCGCCTTCATGGTATCGGCCTTTGTCATGAAAACCACAATCATGACCGAGAAACTGGTGCGGCGCGGCCATCATGTGCCGTCGGAATATACCGCCCACGGGCCGCAAACCCCGGCGCAGCCGTAAAGTTGCCAATGTAGCAACAATTTAATATTGCAAAAATCGAAAAAGCTTATGAATTTAAAGCTTTATTTTTGGCCAATTGTGCGTATCCCTTAAGAAAAACAAGCAGGGGCATGCGCAATGGACGCCAAGGTATTTCTCGACAGACGCGGCGTATGGGCCTTTGGCCTGGGGTGTGTTTGCGTCACCATCGGCGTCCTGCTGCATCTGCCGATGTTCTGGATGGGCAAGGACATGGGCTTTGCCCTGGCCGGCATGCCGATGGATAATGGCATGTTGTTCGGGATGTTCCTGATCGTCGCCGGCATCGGCATCGCTGCCTATGGCCTCTTGCCAAAAGGCGTGGATCAACAAGTCAAATCCGCCGCGCGTATCGCCGTCGCCGCACCGGAAGACGCCAAGTTGGGCCTGGCGCATGCCCTGCTGATGGTCGTTCTGGTCGTCGCCCTGATCATTGACGTCATGAAACCGGCTTCGCTTGGCTTCGTCATGCCGGGCCTGATCAAGGAATACGGCGTCACCAAGGCACAGGCCTCGCTGGTGCCCTTTTTCGCCCTGATCGGCACGGTCACCGGCTCCATCCTCTGGGGCATCATCGCCGATATCTACGGTCGTAAGGCATCGATCCTGCTGTCCGCCGTGGTCTTCGTCGGCACCTCGATCTGCGGCGCCATGCCATCACTACTGTGGAACGAGATCATGTGCTTCCTGATGGGCGCCGGTGCCGGCGGCATGCTACCCGTCACCTACGCCCTGCTGGCCGAAACCATGCCATCGCGCCATCGTGGCTGGGCGCTGGTGCTGGTCGGTGGCCTGGGCGCGGTCGGCGGCTATTTCGCCGCTTCCGGCTTTTCCTGGCTGCTGGTCCCGACATTCAGCTGGCGCATCCTGTGGCTGATAAACCTGCCGACCGGCCTCATCCTGATCCTGATGGGCGGGCTTATTCCGGAGTCGGCAAAATTCCTGCTGGCGCGCGGCCGTGATGACGAGGCCCACAAAATCATGGCCCGCTTTGGCACGGTCAGCCACAAGCTGGCGGCCAATGAGGAAGACACCGACGATACTTTCGCGCACCATCATTCGACACACGACAGCAGCGAGCCGAAACTGTGGACGCCCGGCCTGATCGGTAAGACGGCGGCGCTTACTATCGCGGCACTGGCCTGGGGACTGATCAATTTCGGCCTGTTGTTGTGGCTGCCCAATGACCTTGTCAGCAGGGGTTATTCGATGGCTTTATCGTCAGAATTGCTGACGAAATCATCGATGATTGCCTTTCCGACCGTCTTCTTGTGCACCTGGATCTACAGCCAGTGGAGCACAAAATGGGCCTTCACCACTATGGTGACTGTCACACTGGCCGGGCTGATCTGGGTGCTGCTGCTGGAAAGCGGCAAGGGCGGAAGTCCGGTCCTGCCGATTGCGTTGTTGATCATCGGCTCCAACGGTATTCTGGCCATTCTCCTGCCCTACGCCTCTGAGAGCTATCCGCTCAAGATTCGCGGCCGCGCTACCGGCTGGATCGCTGCCTGCACTAAGGGTGGCGGCGTTCTGGCCCAGACATTAAGCATCACTGCGCTGGTGCCCCCGCTGGGCATCGCCGCCGGCATGATTATCGTGCCGATTATTGTCACACTCGGCCTGTTCATCAAATATGGCACCGAAACGCGCGGACTCGATCTGCGCCAACTGGAGCGCCCGCAAAAGAAGTAGCGGAATCCCTCTTCCCGGCTTAATGTAATTCAAAATAAGAATTACATTAGGGAGGTTCCATGCGTCTCAATCTGAAGGCGGTCGTAATCGCCAGTCTGGCCGGGCTGCTGTTTGGCTTCGACACGGCGGTGATCTCCGGCGTCACCCATGCCTTGCGCGATGTCTATCATCTCGATGATCAGGGCCTTGGCCTTACCGTTTCCGTGGCGCTTTGGGGCACCTTCTTCGGCGCTCTGTTCATGGGCCGTCTCGGCGATGCCATCGGCGGACGCGACGCCCTGCGAGTCATCGGACTGATGTATATCGCCTCTTCCATCGGCTGCGCACTATCTCCGTCCCTCAGTCTGTTTGTCACCTCCCGCTTTATTCTTGGCCTGGCCATTGGCGGTTCATCGGTGCTGGCGCCGGTCTATATTTCCGAGATCGTGCCGGCCGAACGTCGCGGTGCGCTGGTCGGGCTGTTCCAGTTCAATATCGTCTTTGGCATCCTGCTGGCCTATTTGAGCAACTATATCGTCGGTCAGACCATCACCGGTGAGGCCGTCTGGCGCTGGAAACTGGGCTTGGCCGCCCTGCCCGCCGGCGTGTTCTTCCTGTTGCTGTTCACCATTGGCCAGAGCGCACGCTGGCTGGTCGCCAAGGGCCGCATCGATGAGGCCACCAAAAGCCTGACCCAACTCGGCATTCCGATGCCTGCCGCCATGATCGTTGATTTCCAGAAATCCGATATTGGCCAAGGCAGGCTGAGTTGGGCGCGCCACAAGAAGCCGATCATTTTCGCCATTCTGCTCGCCCTGTTCAACCAGTTCACCGGCATCAACGCCATCCTCTACTATCTTAACGACATCTTCGCCGCTGCCGGTTTCAATACGGTCTCGGCCGATATCCAGAGTGTGGCGGTGGGCGGCGCCAACCTGGCCGCCACCTTGCTTGGCATGGCCCTGATCGACCGTTTCGGCCGCAAGAAACTGCTGACCACGGGCGCCATAGGTATGGTGATCGCGCTGGCTGGCGTGACTATCATCATGGCCACGGGCCAGGGCAAAGGTTTCCTGCTGGCCCTTCTGATCCTGTTTATCGTCTCGTTCGCCGCATCGCAGGGCGCGGTGATCTGGGTCTATCTGGCGGAGATCTTCCCGACGCCGGTGCGATCACGCGGGCAAAGCCTCGGCAGCGCCACGCACTGGATCGTCAACGCCATTATCTCGGCCGTCTTCCCGCTTGTAGCAACCCACACCAAGGCCTTGCCCTTCGCGGTTTTTGCGGTAGCCACCTTGATACAGTTTATCGTGGTGTCAAAATTCTTCCCGGAAACCAAGGGGGTTGAACTGGAGGATATGGAGAAAGCGCTTTAGCGCTGGTCCGCCGCCTTATAAACGGCATTACGGTCGCGACGCCCCACCGCGATCACCAGCACCATAACCTCGGCATCGCGCACCTCATAAACCAGCCGATAGCCGATACTGGCCAACTTGATCTTATAGCGGTCTTTGGCGCCACTCAGTTTGGCAGCCGGCACGCGCGGATTTTCCAGCCTCGCCACCAGTTTTTTCTTGAATTGCTCGCGGGTATTAGCGTCCAGCTTTTGCCATTCTTTCAGAGCCTCATCGAGGAAGGCCAGTTCATAGGTCATCCAGCGAGACCTTGATGACCTTCTGCCCGTGGCGTGCATCCGCAATGGCGTTCAGTTCCAGATCTTCAAGGCGATCAATCATGACTTCATAGAGTGCCGCTGGTACACAATAAAAAGCTGGCGTATTATGGTTGAGAATGGCAACAGCGCCGCCTTCGCCGGTGTCCACCGTTCCCATGGGATTCTTCTTGAGTTCGGATATACTGGCGGTCATAGTCGCCAAGATCGCGTTGGCCATGGTCAATGCTCATTTCTAAATTAAGAACCATATTTAGCACTAAATTTAGCATAATTCAAGACGACAAAGGCGTTTCAATGCCCGATATTTCCACCACAACATCACTCGATGCCTTTGTCGCCGGACTGCCCAAGGCCGAGTTGCACCTGCATATCGAGGGATCGCTGGAACCGGAACTGATGTTCGAGCTGGCCAAGCGCAACGACGTCGCCCTGCCTTATGAGTCGGTTGAGGCCCTGCGCGCCGCCTACGACTTCTCCAATTTGCAGGACTTTCTCGATATCTATTACCAGGGTGCCAATGTCCTGCGCACCGAGGAAGACTTCTACGACCTTGCCATGGCCTATTTCCGCCAGGCGGTGTCCGATAATGTCCGCCATGCCGAGATATTCTTCGATCCACAAACCCATACCGATCGCGGCATTCCCTATGCCTTCGTCATCGAAGGCTTAAGCCGCGCCGCAAAGGATGCCGAAACGCTTGGGCTTTCCGTTTTGCTGATCCATAGCTTCCTGCGCCATCTGTCAGAAGAGGCCGCATTCGAGAGCCTGGCCATGGCTGTGCCGTATCTTGACCGGATCATCGGTGTCGGGCTCGACTCATCGGAAGCCGGCCATCCGCCGTCGAAATTCGCCAATGTCTTCGCCAAGGCAAAGGAACTGGGCTTGAAGCTCTGCGCCCACGCCGGTGAAGAAGGTCCGCCGGCTTATGTATACGAAGCGCTCGACGTCCTGCATATCGACCGGATCGATCATGGTAACCGTTCGCTGGAAGATACTGTTCTGGTTGAACATATAGTCCGCGAAGGCCTGACCCTGACGGTCTGCCCACTCTCCAATCACAAGCTCTGCGTGGTGACCGATCTGAACGACCATCCGATCCCCGACATGCTGAAAAGGGGGTTACGCGCCACGATCAATTCCGACGATCCAGCCTATTTCGGTGGCTATGTGAACGACAATTTCCTGAGCCTGACTCGCTTAGGCCTGATCGACCGTGAGGACTGCCTGACGCTGGCGCGCAACTCGATCACCGGCGCATTCCTTTCGGATGACCGAAAGGCGGTCTTAATCGCTGAAATAGAGACGTTCGCGGCGCAGAACTGATGGCTGGGCTTTAGCCACAGCCGCAAGTTCATCCGGCAGATATTCATCGAATATCGGACCACGCGGCAGGGGCGCAGACTGACGCGTCGCTGGTTTCGGCAGTTCATTGAACAGCGTCCCGAAAGCGGCGCTCAGGGTTACGACCAGACTACCGCCCATAAACAGGCAAAGCACCAGGCGCAGACTGCCAGGATCGCGGTTTTCATAATAGAGCCCGCAAAGCACGGCAAAACTGAGCAAAAATGCCAACAGGCTGCCTGTTACAGGTCGATGGGGCGCGATCCGCCGCGTCAGCAGCGAGGTGAAGAGATAGAGCCCTTGCAGATAGATATGCAGGCCGATAATCCAGCCGGCGCCACGCCACGCGTTGGCCCAGTAAAGCCCCCAGTCGCCGTTCATGAAATTCTGCGTCATGAAAGCGGCGTCGGCGAGGTTGTTACTTAAAGTCTCGCCTGCACCCGTAGCGAATGTGCTGAAATCGACATAGCTTTCGGGCGTGACCGGCAGCAAAAATTTCACCCCCAGCAGCAAGGCAATCGCCAACTGCCACTCAATCAGTCTTTCACCCAGCCAGATGAGAAAACGCCTGAAGGTCATAGCGCCCGTTCCGGAAATGCCCGACGAGTATAACCGTGACCAACGTCAAATACCATAACGGTAGTGTCCGGTGATTTCGGCGCCGAAAAGACTGTCTTCCTGCTTCGGACCCCAGCCGATATTATGGATGATCAGGGGCCGGCGTTTATCGAACACGGCCCGTTCGTCGCTGACAACGGCGATATGCGGATGATTTCCCGGCAGGCGATAGGTCACCAGATCGCCGGCGGCGTAATCTTCGGGCTTTTGGGTCAACGGCAGCGACTTTGCGAAGCGGCTCAGAAAAACACGCAGATTCGGTACGCGGCGATGATCGATATTACTGTCCGGCGCCTTCAGGCCCCAACTCTTCGGATAGAGGCTGAAATGCGCCATCATATCCTCATGGACCAGTTGCTGAAGATCGATACCGATCGGACGATAGGCACGGATGACTACATCGGTACAGACACCCTTATTGGCTGCCACGTCTCCCATTGGGTAGGCGATGCGCGTATAGCCGCTGTCATAGCTGACGGCATGGCGTGTCTGCTCATGCGCGGACCTGAGAAAAACGCCGCGCTTGTCCGGTATCGCAATGGCCGGCCCTGCGAAAATGAGCGTCGGCAGGCCTGTCAGGAAAGCGCGGCGACGCATGGCTAGTGGGTGGCGCTTTCCATGCCGTTGCCAACAGCGGTGATATCCTTGCCCACGCCCTGAATGGTGTGACAGGCGGCGATCATGGGCAAAAGAGCGAGAATGGCGATAACAGCGAGACGTTTCATGGTGCAATATCCTCAGATTGATATGTTACGAGCGTGACTCGTAATTGCGGCAAATTTACGGGAAATTCGGCCTGCCGCAAGTATAAATGGCCCATAGCGCAATGCGCCATGGGCCATCTAATGAAGCTGGAAAGGTTAGTTTTGGGCGGCGCTTTCCATGCCCTTGCCAACGGCGGTTACATCCTTGCCAGCGCCCTGGACGGTGTGGCAGGCGGCCAGGATCGGCAGAATGGCGATGATGGTAAACAGTGCGATGCGCTTCATGTCAGGTGGTCCTTCTCAGATGAGTGGCATCAAGCGCCACGTCATGACAGAATTGAAGTTTGCGCATAAGGATTCAATGAGTGCGCCTTATGGATAAAATCATGACGGCATCCGGTAACCATGGCGTCATTTTTTGTAAAAGGCTAAGAGGCCATTATGGAAAACCCGATTGTGATTATAGGCGCCGGTCCGGCAGGGCTGATGGCCGCCGAAATCTTGAGCGCCGCCGGCCGGCGCGTTGATATTTACGACCGTATGCCGAGCGTGGCGCGCAAGTTTCTGATGGCCGGACGCGGCGGACTGAACCTGACCCACTCCGAGCCCTTCGAGCGCTTCTTGACGCGCTACGGCAAGCGGGCACCATTACTGAAGCCGGCGCTGGAAGCCTTTACGGCAAAGGACCTGCGCGACTGGGCCGATGGACTGGACGCGGAGACCTTTGTTGGCTCCAGCGGACGGATATTTCCCAAGGCAATGAAGGCCTCTCCCCTGCTGCGTGCCTGGCTGAAACGGCTGGAGGCCCAGGGTGTGAAACTGCATACCCGGCATGACTGGCGCGGCTGGGCCAAAGACGACCCAAGCAAAGCGCTTCTGTTCAATGACGATGTTCGTGTCACACCTGCCGCGACGATTCTGTCGCTTGGCGGCGCCAGTTGGCCGAAGCTTGGCGGTGATGGCGGCTGGACGCGTTTGCTGGCCGATAAGGGCGTGGAAATGGCGCCCTTCCAGCCGGCCAATGTTGGCTTTCAGGCGGAATGGAGCGCAATATTCGCGGACAGGTTTGCCGGTGAGCCGTTAAAAAACATCGCCGTGCGCTTTACTGGCCGTGAAGTTAAGGGCGAACTGATGATCACCCGCACTGGTCTCGAAGGCGGGGCCATCTATGCCATCAGCGCTGCCTTGCGCGATGCGATCAGCAAGGCAGGCCACGCCGATCTGGTCATCGACCTGCGGCCAGACCTGACATCGGATCAGGCAATCAACAAGCTCAAGCGTGCTTCGCCAAAGGACAGTCAGTCAAATCGCCTGCGCAAGGCTCTTAATCTGTCACCGGCGGCCATCGCCCTGGTGCACGAAAAACCCGGCGCGGACTTCAAGACCGTGACGGTCCGCCTGACAGGCGCGCAAGGGCTGGAGCGCGCCATTTCCTCGGCAGGCGGTATCAAATTCGACGCCCTGACCTCGGATTTCGAACTGAAGTCCCTGCCCGGTATCTATGCGGTCGGGGAAATGCTCGATTGGGAAGCGCCCACCGGCGGCTATCTGTTGCAGGCCTGTTTCTCGACGGCGGTAGCGGCCGCTAACAGCATTCTGCAAACGCAGACGTGATCCAGGCCTTGCGAAAACTCCGTTCTTTTCGCTTGCCAGATTCGTCGCAGGCGTAACAAATGTGACGAACAGGACGCTCATGCAACGAGGCGTCCGGATCTCTCAGCAGGAGCCGCCACATGCCCGATTCCGCCCCGTTCTCGCGTGCGTTCGTTTATGACTGGGATAGCCTGGATACTCACAAATATATCAGTGACGCCGAGATATGCGCGGCCCTGCTCAAAGCCAATCCACTCGACGACCAGATGCGCGCCGTGGTGCGGGCCGAAGCGGAATCGCTGGTGCGGGCCACGCGAAAGGCGGCGCAGAAGCAAGGCGTGGTCGAAAGCTTCCTGAAAGAGTTTTCGCTCGGCACTGCTGAGGGGCTGGCGCTGATGTGCCTGGCCGAAGCCCTGCTGCGCACGCCCGACGAGGCCACCCGCGACCAGTTGATTGCCGAGAAAATTACTTCGGCCGACTGGGCCTCGCATCTGGGCCAGTCCGATAACTGGTTCGTCAACGCCTCGACCTGGGGTTTGATGCTGACCGGCAAGATCATCGATGTCGAGGAACAGGCCAAGCGCGATGTCGGTGGTTACATCACCAATCTGGCGGCGCGCCTCGGCGAACCGGTCATCCGCCGCGCCGTGGCCCAGGCCATCCGCATCATGGGCGAGCAGTTCGTGCTCGGCCGCACCATAGAGGCGGCGTTGAAACGCGCGAAAAAAGACGGTTATCTATGCTCATTCGACATGCTGGGCGAAGGCGCCCGCACCGAACACGATGCCCGCCACTATACCAAATCCTATGCCGGCGCAATCAATGCCCTGTCGAAGGTTACCACGGCCGGTCCTGAAGCAGATCACGGTATTTCGGTCAAATTATCGGCGCTTTATTCACGTTACGAGTCCACCAAGACGGCCGATGTGTTCGGGCACCTCTACCCCCGCGTCAAGGCTCTGGCCATTCAGGCGGCGAAGGCCAACATCAATTTCACGCTCGACGCCGAGGAAACCGACCGGCTGGCGCTCTCGCTGAAGATCCTCGATCGCCTGTGCCACGAACCTGAACTGGGTGAATGGAAGGGATTGGGTCTCGCCGTCCAGGCTTATCAGAAGCGTTGTCCCGAAGTGATCGCCGCTCTGCGGCCCCTTGCTGAAAACAGCGGCCGCCGGTTGATGGTACGGCTGGTCAAGGGCGCCTATTGGGATACCGAAATCAAGCGCGCACAGGTCTATGGCCGCGAGGATTATCCGGTCCATACCACCAAGGCGGCGACCGATCTCTCCTATCTGGTCTGCGCCAAGGCGTTGATTGATGCCGCGCCGTTCATCTACAGCCAGTTCGCCACGCACAATGCGCATAGTCTGGCCGCTGTGCGCCGGATGGCCAAGGCGAAAGGCGTGACCGTCGAGTTTCAGCGCCTGCATGGCATGGGCGAACAGCTCTATGCCGAGGCCGCCGAACAGTTCGAAAGCTTCCCGTTACGCGCCTATGCCCCGGTCGGTGGACATGAGGACCTGCTGCCCTATCTGGTGCGCCGCCTGCTGGAAAATGGCGCCAATTCGTCTTTCGTCAACGCCCTGCTCGATGAAAAGATCGATCCTAAAGATGTCATTTCCGATCCGGTCGAAAAGGTCATGGCCCATCCCAATCGCCACGCCAAACTGCCTTTGCCGCGCGATATGTATGGCGACCGGCTGAACTCCCAGGGTCCGGACATCAGCATAAATGCCGTGCGCGAACGCCTGACAGCCGCGGTGACTGCGCTCGACGACGATCCGAAGGAAGCCAATGCCCTGATCGGCGGCAAGCCGCATTCGACCTATGCCGCGCATGTTTTTGCCCCGGCGGATATCACCCGCATTGTCGGTGAGGTGCACGACGCCGATCCGATCATGATCGCCGAAGCCTTCCAGCGCGCTGAAATGGCGCAACCCGCCTGGAATGCGCTGGGCGGCGACGGTCGCGCCAAAGTCCTCGAAGCCATGGGCGATGCGCTGGAATCCCGTCATGACAAGCTCTGCGCCGTCATGGTGCGCGAGGCCGGCAAGACGTGGGCCGACGCCATCGCCGAAGTGCGAGAGGCCGCTGACTTCTGCCGTTACTACGCCAAGCTGGCGCGCGAACAGTTCAGCAAGCCGACCGCCCTCACCGGCCCGGTCGGCGAACGCAATTCGCACGAACTGCATGGCCGGGGCGTATTCGTCTGTATTTCACCGTGGAATTTCCCGCTGGCCATCTTCACCGGCCAGATCGCTGCGGCGCTGGCCGCCGGTAATGCCGTACTGGCCAAGCCCGCCGAACAGACGCCGCTGATCGCGCAGAAGGCGGTCAAGCTATTTTATGGCGCCGGCCTGCATCCGGACCTGCTGGCCTTGTTGCCAGGCGATGGCGCGAAAATCGGCGCGGCGCTGGTGGAATACCCCGGCATCGCCGGCGTCGCCTTCACGGGCGGCACCGATACGGCACGGATGATCAATCTCAGCCTCGCCAAAAAAGACGGCCCGATCGTGCCCTTCATCGCCGAAACTGGCGGGCTGAACGGCATGTTCGTCGACACCACCGCGCTGAAGGAACAGGTGGTCGATGATGTGATCGCCTCGGCCTTCGGTTCTGCCGGCCAGCGTTGCTCGGCGCTGCGGCTGCTGTTCCTGCCCAATGAAGTGGCCGACGCCTATATCGCAACGCTCAAGGGCGCCATGGACATGCTGGTCATGGGCGATCCGGCCGACTTCACCACCGATACCGGCCCGGTGATTGACGCCGACGCGCAGGCGCTTCTGCAACGGCATGTCGATGCCATGAAGGCCATCGGCAAGAACATCTATCAGACTCCGGTGCCGGCCGACCTGAACGGGCACTTCTTCCCGCCGACCCTGATCGAACTGCATTCGCCGGCCGAACTGGAGCGCGAGGTCTTCGGGCCGATCCTGCATATCGTCCGTTATGATTCGCAAAAACCGGAAGCCATGACTGACGCCCTGGCGACCCGTGGCTATGGCCTGACGCTCGGCATACACTCACGACTGGAAGCCTTCGCCCAAACCATCATGGACAGCGTTCCGGCGGGCAATGTCTATGTCAACCGCACGGTTATCGGCGCCGTGGTCGGGGTGCAGCCATTCGGCGGCGAAGGGCTTTCCGGCACAGGCCCAAAGGCGGGCGGACCATTGAGCCTGACGCGGTTTGCCTCGGAACGCGCGATCAGCATCAATATCACCGCTCAGGGCGGTGATCCGGCCTTGCTGAATTTGTAATTTGAAACGCATCCTGTTCAGTTGCACTCGGAGTTGATGCCCTATTAAAGACCCGCGTTACGCCCCATCTGCGCTAATGACCTTTACGCTCCCGTGATCCTTTGTCACTATACCGGCAATAAGGTCGATATCCGGGGTGGAACGATGCTGAACAAGCGCGAAGTGCTGGTGGCGATAGCTGCCCAGATGACGGCCCTGATGGCCGCCGGGGGAGCAAAGGCAGACGTGAAATCCGGCCGTCCTCCGATTTCCGAGCGCAAGTTCACAAGCCCCGCCATCGAGCAGGTCATCACGCAAGTCAAAAAGAAGCTGAAAGACAAGCAACTGGCGACGCTGTTCGAAAACTGTTTTCCGAACACGCTCGACACCACCGTCACCACCTCCGTCATCAACGGGAAGCCCGATACCTTCATCATTACCGGCGATATCGACGCCATGTGGCTGCGCGATTCCTCGGCCCAGGTCTGGCCCTATCTGCCCTATGCCACCAGGGATAAAGCGCTGACCCAGCTCTTTCAGGGACTGATTGGCCGGCAAGCCCGCTGCATCCTGATCGACCCTTATGCCAACGCCTTCATGCGCGATCCGGCAGCGAAATCGAACCTGGAATGGTCGCAGGCCGATGACACTGATATGAAACCCGGCGTGGCCGAGCGCAAATGGGAGATCGACAGCCTGTGCTATCCGATCCGCCTCGCCCACGGTTACTGGAAGGCCACCGGCGACACCGTGCCCTTCGATGCCGAATGGCGACAGGCTATGCACACCGTAATCAAGACCTTCCAGACCCAACAGCGAAAGAGCGATCCCGGCCCTTATCATTTTATGCGCAAGGCGACCTCATCCAACGAGATGATGCCGCTCAACGGTTATGGCGCCCCAACGAAAAAGGTCGGCCTGATCCATTCCGGTTTCCGGCCGTCGGATGACGCCTGCGTTCTGCCCTTTCTGATACCGTCCAACCTGTTCGCCGCTGTTTCCTTAAGACAACTCGCCGAAATGTCGGGCCTTGGTTTCGATGCCGCTTTCCGCACCACCTGCGCCGACCTGGCGGACGAGATCGGCACCGCCGCCGCGCAATACGGCAAGCACCGGATGCCAGATGGTACCATCGTCTGGGCCTATGAGGCCGATGGTTTCGGCAATACGCTGTTCATGGACGACGCCAATGTGCCCAACCTGCTGGGCATGCCCTATCTCGATATTTGCGAAACGACCGACCTGCTTTATCAGGCGACCCGTGCCGCCGTCTGGAGCGACGCCAACCCCTATTTCTTCAAAGGTACGGTGGCCGAAGGCATAGGGGGACCGCATATCGGCATGGACATGATATGGCCGATGTCACTGATCATGCGGGCCCTGACCAGTGATGATGAAGTCGAAATCACCGCTTCAATCAACACCCTGAAAGCCACGACCGCCGACACCGGCTTTATCCACGAGAGCTTCCATAAGGACGATCCGACAAAGTTCACCCGGCCGTGGTTTGCCTGGGCCAACACCCTGTTCGGTGAGCTGGTGCTTGACATTGTGCGGCGCAAGTCGAAACTGATGTAATTGTTGTGTGTAGGGGGCTTAATGCTGTCGCGTCGTTCATTACTGGCTTCTGTCGCTGCTTCCGGTCTTGTCTCCGCCATGCCCCGCCTGTCCCATGCACAAATCGTTGGCCTGACGCAGTTTGTCGACCCGATGATCGGCACCGGCGGCCATGGCCATGTCTATCCCGGCGCCAGTGTGCCCTTCGGCATGGTGCAGCTATCGCCCGATACTGACAATGCCCGCTGGGATGCCTGTTCGGGCTATTATTACGACGACAAGACCCTGCTTGGCTTCTCGCATACCCACCTCTCCGGCACCGGCGCCTCGGATATGCTCGACCTGCTGGTGGTGCCGGCGATCGGCGAAGTCCGTATCAAGCCGGGAACCCTGGCTGATCCGCAGGGCAGTTATCGCACACCGATGAGCCATGATCATGAGATTTCGCGCCCTGGCTATTACAGTCTTGTCCTGCCCGAAAGCGGCATCCGCGCCGAACTGACGGCCTCGGCTCGTGCCGGCCTGCATCGCTACACCTTCCCTGCGGGCAAGGATTCGCACCTGCTGATCGACTGGGCGCACGGTTTCCGCAATTACGATGGCAGCGCCACTCGAATTATTGCCTCTTCCATCGAACTGCGCGACGAGCAGGTATTGGTCGGTTCACGGCAGGTCCGGCAATGGGCGCAGGGCCGTTATATCCATTTCGCCATGAAGCTGTCGCAGCCGGCGGACTCGATGACCTTCTACAAGGACGATACCGAAATCACTGGTGCCTCCACCTATGAAGGTCAGTCGCTGAAGGTCGCTCTGCATTTCGGCACGGATCTCAAGGGGCCCCTGCTCGTCAAGGTGGGTTTGTCGGCGGTCGATATCGCCGGGGCACTGAAGAATCTCGACGAGGACGGACTGGGCTTCGATTTCGAACAAATGTCGACGCAGGCGCAGGCGCAATGGGATAGCCGCCTTTCACCGATCGAAATTACAACCGATAACGCCGATCAGCGCGCCATTTTCTACACGGCGCTTTATCATGCGCAACTGGCCCCAACCCTGTTTTGCGATGCTGACGGGCGTTATCGCGGCATGGACAAGCAGGTGCATCAGCTGGAGGTCGGTAAGCTCAACTACAGTACCTATAGCCTGTGGGATACCTATCGCGCCCTGCATCCGCTGCTGACCATTATCGATCCAGACCGCGCCGCCGCCTTTGCGCAAAACCTGATCGAACAGGGCGAACAAAGTCCCGCCGGTCCGGTGATCTGGCCGCTGCAAGGCGTAGAGACCTTCTGCATGATCGGCTGGCATTCGGCGGTGGTCATCGCCGAAGCGATCCACAAAGGCCTGCCGGTCGATGCCAAACGCGCCTGGGCGCTCTATCGCCAACTGGCCTTTAACCGTAATACGCCCGGCCTGAACGCCTATCGCGGCTTTGGTTTCATCCCCTGTAATCTGGAAGGCGAATCCGTCTCCAAAACTCTGGAATATGCCTATGACGACTGGGCCATGGCCCATATCGCCCAGGCCGCCGGCGACTATATGAGCGCCGGATTATTGCGTGAGCGCTCGCGCAATTATCGCAATGTCTTCGACGCGAAAACACAGTTTTGCCGCCCGCGGCTGATCAATAGCCAGTGGGCGCTACCCTTCGATCCGCGCAGTATGGGCCACGATTCAAAGCGTTGGTGGGATTATACCGAAAGCAATGCCTGGCAGGCCACCTTCCTCAACCAGCATGATCTCTACGGCCATATCGGTTTGTTCGGTGGGGACGCCGCCTTCGAGGCCAAGCTCGACGCGCTGTTTACCGCCTCATCTGACCTGCCCCCGGACGCCCCGCCCGACATGACCGGCATGATCGGCCAATATGTCCATGGCAATGAACCCAGCCATCACATCGCCTATCTCTATGCCTATTGCGGCGCGCACTACAAGACACAGGCGTGGATACACACCATCCTGAAAACCCAGTATCGCGCCGACCACGACGGCATGGCGGGCAACGAGGACTGTGGCCAGATGAGTGCCTGGTATATCCTCTCTGCGCTCGGTTTTTACCCGGTCGATCCGGTTGGCGGCGTCTATGTGTTCGGCTCGCCGCTGTTTCCACATGCGCGGATCGCCCTGCCCGACGGTAAGCGCCTGACCATCACGGCCCAAGGGGCCGGCGACAAACCCTATATCGACAGCGTCACCTGGCGCGGCCATCCACATGCAAAATCATGGATCGCCCATGCCGACCTGATGCAGGGCGGCGAACTGGTATTTGTGATGTCCGATAAGCCCAATCCGGCGTTTGGCCGTGACCTCGCCGACCGTCCGCCGTCTTTTCAGTTTAGCTGAGACAGGTCAATTCAGTTGATCACGAAACCGACGGCTGCCGGCCAGTTCGCGCCCATCATCGAGCGTGATACGCAGGTCTCCGGAGGGCGTGGCCGTGTAACTGCGCATATGGACACGATTGAGCAACCGTGACCGATGAATACGCGCAAAGCCATAAACCGACAGGCGCTTTTCGTATTCGTTCAAGGTGCCGCGCAGCAATAAAGGCTTCGATGACGTGGTCAGGTTCAGTTCGATATAGTTGCCTGCCGCCTCGGCATAGATAATCTCGGCCGGCGTAAGATAGAAGGTGCGACCGTCGCTGCGGACCTCAATCCGCTCAGGCATGACCAGCGGTGTTGGCTGGCTCAGGCGCTCATAGACCCAGATAAAGCCGCAGATCACCAGAAAAGTCAGGGCATCTTTTCGACCTTCATAGATCAGTTCAAGCGGCAGATGACCATGAGCGAAGTTGTAATGCTCATGCGCGAAACCATAACCGAGGATGCGGATGGCGACCATGATGGCGATATGCGCCAGCGAAAACAGAACGCAAAAAGCAATCTGAACCATCAGAAAACGCGGCACGCCCAGCCTTTGCCAGTGAAATCGCTGATAACCGAGCCACACCAACGGTGTCAGGATCAGGATAGCGGTATAGCTGGAGAATTCCCATAAAGCCGGTTCCCACAGGGCTGTTTGCGGGTCCTCAATGGCGTGCGACGAAATATTGACGATAATGACGCAGAACAGAAAGCCGGCGACGGCCGCATAGAGTTGCAACGGGATGATTCCGTTCGTCCCTGCATGGCTACCGCCTGTCCCTGTCCTGTCTCCACTCATCACCGCTCGCCCCATGCCGACTGCCGCCCGTGTCTTGGCGATTTCGGTCAGACTAGCCACATGACTATGACATTGCCAGTGACTTTATACTGGAGAAATCAATGGATACGACAACCCGGCGTTATGACCTCGACTGGCTGCGCATAATAGCCTTCGGACTGCTCATCTTTTATCATATCGGCATGTTCTATGTGACCTGGGACTGGCACGTCAAAAGCGATCATGCCAGCCACGCCATCGAGCCTTTGATGCGCCTAGTCAACCCGTGGCGCCTCGACCTGCTGTTCTTCATTTCCGGTGTCGCCGCGCGTTTCATGATCGACAAGACGACCGCCCTGAACTTCGCCTGGTCCCGCTTCAACCGCCTGTTCTGGCCGCTTTTGTTCGGTATGCTGGTGATCGTGCCGCCGCAAAGCTTCCTTCAGATCACCGAACATGGCTATCATGGCGGCTACGGCGATTTCTACATCAAGTACCTGACCGCCTATCATGGATGGTGCGATGCCGGTGGCTGCCTGACCGTTCCGACCTGGAACCACCTGTGGTACGTTGCCTATCTGCTGGCCTACTGCCTGATCTTCGCCGTTCTGTGGCCGCTTTTGAAGCGCGTACCGACGGACTGGGCGAAAAGACTGCCGGCCTGGGTCTATGTCGCCATTCCCCTGGTCTATTACTGGTTCGGCGACTATGTCCTCGATCCGCGCTTCCCTCAGACCCATGCCTTTGTCGGCGACTGGTACGTCCATTACGATTCCGCCGGATTCTTCATCATGGGTATCCTGACAGCCCGCTTCGACCGCCTGTTCGATATCGCACGCAGGCTGCGTTTCTTCAGCCTGGCCGCCGGGATCACCGCCTGGCTGAGCCTGGAATATCTGAGGGTCCTGTGGAGCGCCGGAAGCATCACCGACTTCAATGCCGAACTGGTCGGCAATCCGATTGAAACGGCCCAGGCCGTCTTCATGATCATGACCCTGCTTGGCTTCGCCCGCCAGCATCTCGCCACTACCGATGGGCCATTGCGTCGGACACTGACCGAAGCCATCTTCCCCTTTTACATCATTCACCAGACGATCATCGTCGTGGCCGCCTATAACCTCAACCGGCTGCACATGCCCGTCGCTCTGGAGGCGGCCCTGCTGATTATCCTCACCGCCGTGGGTTGCGCACTGACCTATCTGATCGTACGAGTCATCCCCTTTCTCAGGCCGGTCTTCGGACTGCCCTTGAAGAAAAAAGCCCTCGCTTGACCCTTATGCGGCGGAGGTGTTACCTCTGCCGCATGTGGTTGGATGATGCTAAAAAAGTTCAGGTATTCGAAGGGGTTGATCGCGCGATCTTCGAGCGCGATATCCTGCCCTTTCAGCGCCCGGCCATACTGAAAGGCGCGGCCCGCCACTGGCCCGCCGTGGCGGAGGCTGCCAAGGGCGCCGAAGCGCTTTGCGATTATTTCAGCGCCCGCGCCAATGACCAGAAAATCACGTTTCTGTCGGCTAAGCCGGAGATCGAAGGCCGATACAGTTTCAGCGATGACCTGCGCGGCTTTAATCATCAGCAGCGGCAATTGCCGTTTTCGGTGATCGCCGGGCTGCTGCTGCGCGACCGTGACGATGAGGCCGCGCCTACGCATTACGCCGGCGGTGTACCGGTGCAGCACATCATGCCCGGCGTTGTGGACGAGAATACACTCGACCTGATGCCACCCGACAAGCCGCGCCAGATTTCACTGTGGATCGGCAACAGGACGCGCACCGCCGCCCACTGGGATCTGCCGCAAAACCTAGCCTGCGTGGTGGCCGGCAAGCGCCGTTTCACGCTGCTTCCGATCGATCAGATCGACAATCTTTACATCACGCCGCTCGACCTGACCCTGGCCGGGCAGCCCACCAGTCTGGTCGATTTTTACAAGCCCGATTTCGACGCTTTCCCTAAATTTGCCGAGGCCATGCCGCACGCCGAGGTGGCCGAGCTTGATCCGGGCGATGTTCTCTACCTGCCAAGCCTGTGGTTCCACCATGTTGAATCACTGGAAAATTTTGGCGCCATGATCAATTTTTGGTGGCGCGAAGGGCCGGCTTATCTGACCCGTTCAACGCCGCTCACCACCCTGATGCATGGCCTGCTCACCCTGCGCGACCTGCCACTGGAAGAACGCCTGCGCTGGCGTACCCTGTTCGATCATTTCCTCTTTCAACCCGAAGGCGAAGCCGTAGCGCATATCCCCGCTCACGCTCGTGGCCTTTTCGGCGCCATGACGCCCGAGATCGAAAAGCAGCTTAAGGCCTATGTGGCGCAAACATTGGCGCGTTAAAGGTTTACCGCTGCCCCCTGCCCTTGAGAGATGACGAGAATCCCCTTACACGTTACGGGATAGTGCCGCATGAAAGAATTTCCTTGACCGCATCGCCTCACCCGCTTGTTTTGAAGGGCCGTCAGGCGTTCCAGGCCGGTGATCTGTCCGGCGCACTCAGTCTGTGCGGGATGCGATTAAACGAGGCACCAAGCGATGGCGATGCCCTGGAACTTAAGGCGGTCATTCAAACAGCCCGCAAGGATTTCCGCGCCGCCGAGGCGACCATGCGACAGGCGATTTCTTACGATCCCACCAGCGAATGGGCGCTTAACGACCTGACGCAGCTGCTGCATTCCCAAGGTCAGAAAGGCCCCGCTGAGGCCGCCAGCCGTGCGGCCGTGATCGCCCGACCGGAAGACCCGCAGGCCCATCTGCAACTGGCCGTTATCCTTGGCGAAAAAGACGATCTGCCGGCAGCGGAATTTCATAATCGCCGCGCGCTCAAACTGGCTGGTCCACACCCGCAGATTCTGATCAATCTCGGACTTACCCTCTATAATCAAGGCCGGATCGACGAGGCTCTGCCCGCTCTGCTGGAAGCGCACAGGCTTCAGCCCGACGTGGCGCAGATCATGGCGCATATTTCCCGCGCCTATGAAGCCAAACGCGCCATGGCCGACGCCTATATCTGGCTGGAACGCGCCGAAGCCCTTGGCAAGCGAACCGGCGAAGATTTCACCCTGTTGCGTGCACTATACCTGCGCAATGCCGACCAGCCACAGCAGGCGCTGGACCTGATCGATCAGTCGAAAGATCAACTGGCTGCACCCGCCCTGCTGGAACGCGCCGTTTTACTCGATAAACTCGGCCGCCATGATCAAGCCATGCAGGGTTTTGTCACAGCCAAGGCGCGGCTGGCGGCCGATATGCATGTCCGGTATGACGCCGCGAAAGTGGCCACTGAGTTCGACGGCCTGAAAACCTTTTTCACGGCCGAACACATGGCGCGCCTGCCCAGGGCCAGCCTGCGCAAGGAGACGCCGCAGCCGATCTTTATCCTCGGTTTCCCGCGCTCCGGCACCACCCTGATCGAGCAGATGCTGACCGCCCACCCCGATGTCAGTGCCGGCGGCGAACTGCCGTTCGTGCACGAATGGCAAAAGCTGATCGCTGACCTGCTCCCCGGCGATCAGCCCTACCCTCAGCGTCTGGCACAATCGCAGACCGCTGATTTTCATCATATTCCCGGTGTGCTGCGCGACTATTATCTCGGTCGCGCCGAAACCTACGGCCTGCTTGGCGAAAACAAGCGCTTCTTCACCGACAAGATGCCGCTCAATGACGTTCACCTGCCGCTGATCCGGCTGGCTTTTCCGGAAGCCACCGTCATCCGCATGATCCGTCATCCGCTCGATGTCGCCATATCCATGCTGTCGCACAACCTGACGCACGGCTATAATTCCGGCTACCGACTGGAGACCATTATCGCCCACATGGTCGCCATGCACGACCTCACTACGCATTACGATGAAGCGCTGGGCCATCCGGCGCTCGATCTGAGGTATGAAGATTTTGTCGCTGACCAGAAGGGGCACACCCTGCGCATGCTGGGCCACATCGGGCTGGGCTTCCATGAAGCGACCCTGCGCTTTCATGCCAACCCACGCCACGCGCCGACCCCTTCCTACGCGCAAGTCTCCAAGCCGCTCAATGATCGCTCGATCGGTCGCTGGAAGCCGTATGAGCGCTTCTTCGCGCCGTTCATGAACCAGATCGGCCCCGTGATCCAGAGCCTGGGCTACGAACGGTAGTCGCTACGAACGCGGTCGCCAGCCTGTCATACCTGTGTTAACCTTATCTGGCTGGATGGGGGAACAATGCCAAGTATCGTCAAAAACATGAGTCTAGAAGTCTCCGCGCTGGAAAAAGCGTGGTGGGACGACTGGTGGGCGCAGGATTTCAGTTGGGACGGGCTGGCTGCCAAAGCCTGTGGCGCCGCAACCTTGCAGGATATCTGGCGATCAGAGGAAAATTGGCTGATTACGGAACCGGGCACCAACCGACGCTGGACGCGCATCCATTGCCCACTCCGCTTTGCAGATGGCTCGCTGTCTCCGAAAACCGATTGGGACGAACAGACCTGGCTTGCCAACGCGCCTCAGATACACCGGTTTGCCCATGGGCTGAGCGGTGTTGTTCTGGATCAGCTATCTCTGTCCGGAACCTTTAGCCGCCTGCAAGCCGATTACGCCTGTATTCTTGGTGTGACTGCCATCCACGTTACGGCCGATACGGCAGATTTCAGCCATGCCCTGTTCAAAGGCGCTGCAAGCTTCGACAATTCGGCCTTTGCGTGCGGCGCGCGATTTTCACAGGCCATTTTCCTCAAACCGGCCCGTTTCGCCGGCGTGCATTTCGGTGGGATTGCCACTAACGAAGAAAATGCCCGGTTTGAACAGGTGTTATTTGCCGCAGAGACTGATTTCTCCGAAGCCGATTTCGAGGCGGAGGCCCTTTTCAACGGCACCAAATTCGCCGGGCGCAGCAATTTCTTCGGGGCCAAATTCGAAGATCGGGCGCTATTTGATGATATTGAGTGCCTCGAGAATATTCATTTCTACAAGGCCGCCTTTGTCCGCCGCCTGACCATCAATAATGCGCGCTTTTACGGCAAGGCCAATTTCGAAGGCGTGACCGATGGCGACCCGATCGCTTTGTCCGCCCAGCCAATCACTCTGAAGATAGCGGATACGACGGTCACCGGCGAGTTGTCACCAGGCACCGGCCCGACACCGCGCAGCTATCTGGCCCTGCCGAAATTGCTGGCCAAGGACGCCGTTTTTTATCAGGACGCCAACTTTTCCAATCGCGACCTGCTGTCGCCCTCGACTTTCGAAGGGGCGCATTTTTTGCATCTGGCGCGGTTTCATGGCAGCGAGATTCACGCCAATGTCAGTTTTCATAACTCGGTCTTCCGCCGGGCACTGGCGCACAAGCCCCAGGTTCTGCCGCCCTTTCCGGACGAGCTGTTGAAACTGCGTTTTGCTGGAAGCGACAGCGCGGATTATCGTTTGTGGAAAAAGACTTATTTCAAAGAGCGCACCACAAAACTTAAGGCGCAATTCGGGCGAAACAGCTATTTCGATGCGCTCGAAGCCAGCTACCGGACACTTAAGCAAATGATGGAGGATCGCCGCGACCGTATTCGCGAGGGTGATTTCTTCACGCTGGAATTGCTGGCGCGGCGCAAGCGCAGCGATGTACCCTGGTGGGAACGCGGTTTTTCATGGTTTTACGCAACCCTGGCCAATTACGGCAATTCGATCTTCCGCCCCCTGTTCAGCCTGCTGGCCTGCCTGATGCTGTTCACCGCCGCCTATTATCAGGCCGGCGAGCATCTCGTTTTCCGTGAAACGCCTTTCAATCCTGACCATCTGATCGCCGCCTTCAGCTTTGCCTGGCACAATATGTTTGCGCCGTTCAGCGTGCTGGATGCAAGCAAAACCGGTGATGGCGATGCATGGCTGAATGCCCTGCTGTTCGGTGGCGGTCCAATGATTGCACTCGGCATGAAAATCGCCGGAACCATCGAATCCCTGCTGACACTGCTGCTGGCCTTTCTGGTTGTTCTGGCCGCCCGGCGACGCTTCCAGATCAATTAGCCTAACGCGGCGACAGGCGAATATCCTTCAGCGCCCATTGCACCGGAGGCGCTTTTTGCGCGAAGGTCAGGCAAAGATCGTGCGCCCCTGAAGTGGCAGGCAGCTGTCCACGCAATTCCGCGAGCCCGCCGCGCTTGACGGCCTTGCCGAGTGGCAGCACGGCGACCAGTGGTCCTTCGCAGGTATCGAGATGGATATTGAACTCACCTTCCGGTGTGGTCGGTGTATCGACCTTGACCGGATCGGGGTGATTGCCAAGCTGGAAGTTGAACGGATAGTCGGCAATATGCACGGTGATATCGAAGCCTTTTGACGTGTCGGCCTTGCGCCAGATCCAGCACGGATTGAGGATATCCATCAGGATTACCGCACGATCGCCTTTGTAATCAACGCTGTCATCTTCGAGATTCAGCACCAGCTTGCCGGCGCAGGTTTCCAGTTGCTGGCTGACGCGCGTCTCCATCAGCGGGCGGGTCAGCAGATAGCCCTTTGGCTTGCCGATGGCCTGGTCATTCAGGAAGGTTTGGGTCGTCAGTTTCGTGCCAAGCGGCAAGGTAAGCGGCTCCCTATATACTGGTGATGCGACGGTCGGCGCCGGACCGCCGGTGGTGTAACGCACCTCTCCCAGCTCCAGATTCTTGCTCAAGGTGGCCGTCACCTTGGCCGTCCCCGCCGGCGTCAGCGACAATTGCGCATCAAACGGCGCCTGGTCATAACGGATACCGAGCGCGGTCAGGCGACCGAGATCAGCCGGCAGGCGTTCCGTGAACCCCGACCATGACCGCACCTCCGGCGCGCTCCAGCCGATTTCGGCAAAGGCCACCATGCGTGGAAAGGCCTGGCGCTCGACACGTTCATCGGTGCGGGCATGTTCGGTCCAGATATTGCCCTGCAAGCCCAGGATATGTTTGCGCGCCTCTGGCGCAATCTCGTCCGGCGCCGGATTGAAGCTGTAGGCATCCTTAAGCGTGATGATCTGGCCGCGCCCCGGCGGCTCATCGGGCGATCCACTCTGGCGATGATTGAGATAGAGCACCGGTGCGGGCGACAGCACCGTATCGTGGCCGAGTTTCGCCGCCGCCACCGCGCCATCGATGCCACGCCAGCTCATGACCGTGGCGTCGGGCGCAATACCGCCTTCGAGGATTTCATCCCAGCCGATCAGCCGCCGGCCTTTTTCGGTCAGGTGCTGGCCGACACGCCCAATGAACCAGCTTTGCAGTTCCATCTCGTTCTTCAGGCCGAGTGTCTTCATCTTCGCCTGGATTTCGGGACTGGCCTCCCACTGCGGCTTGATCGCCTCATCACCGCCGACATGGATATAAGGGCTGGGAAAGATATCCATCACCTCATCCAGCACGGTATTGATAAAGGTAAAAGTCTCATCCTTTACATTGTAAAGATTGGGATAAACGCCCCAGTCAGACAGCCCCTGCTTCGGCACCATGCCTTCGGTCCCCAGTTGCGGATAGGCGGTGATGGCGGCAGTAGCATGGCCCGGCACGTCGATTTCCGGGACGACAGTGATATTGCGAGCCGCGGCATAGGCGACGATATCACGCGCCTGATCCTGCGTATAAAAGCCACCGTACATCACCGGCTTGCCCCTCCCGTCAACGCCCGCCGCACCGGCTTCCTGGCGGAAAGCGGTTTTCGTGGTCAGGTCGGGATAGGCCTTGATCTCCAGCCGCCAGCCCTGATCATCGGTCAGGTGCCATTGCAGCACATTGAGCTTCTGTGACGCCATGCCATCGATGATACGCTTAATCTCATCGATCGTCTGGAAATGACGGACCGAATCGATCATCAGACCGCGCCACTTGAAACGCGGCGTATCGAAAATGCTGATGGCCGGCAGTTCCACCGCCCCTTTTGCGGCATCGGGCGTCGCCAGTTGCCACAGGGTAACCGCACCATAGAAAGCACCGGCGCGATTGACCGCGCCGATCGTTGCCCCGTCATTCGACACGCTCAGATGATAGGCTTCGTTGTCTTCGGCCACCAGGGTCTGGATACGATTGAAGCGAATGACCTTTTCACTCTCCGCCGGTACCGCGTCACTGATCTCCAGGGTCAGGCCGCGCGTCGCCTTCAAGGTATCACGCAGCCAGGTGGCGACACTCATCAGTTCGGCATCTCCCGTCGGCACATAAATTTTGGTCGCATCACTGAGAGCAAATGCACCCTCTGCCACGGTCATTTGCGCCGGCATGGGTGTCAATGCCGGCGGGGCGGCCATGGCCGGCAAAGCGATGAAACCCAGCAGGCAGGTTGACAGGATAAGGGCTTGGCGAAGGGTGAGCATCATGGCGTTCCTCTTGGTTATCGTGCAGGTTGCCTGCTTCATAAAAAAGAGCAAGCCCCGGTTTGCGGAGCTTGCTCTGAGGAGAGGAAACGGATGCGGGAACGGCGCGAACCATCCCCGCCTTATGCTTTAGTATTTGATACGCGCACCGACATAAAAGGTTTGGCCGTTGTCGTAATAGGCACGCGGAATGCTCGGATTGCCGACGAAATAGTACAGCTTTTCGTGCAGCAGGTTCTGGGCGTCAAGCGTCAGAGCGATATGGCTGGTCAGGTTATAGCTGAATGAGCCATCGAGCGTACCATAATCATCCTGCCACATGGCAGTGCCGCGGTCGGTGCCGGACTTGAACTTCGAGCGGAAGTTATAGGCCAGGCGGGCGCTGAACAGATCGTTTTCGAAATAACCTGTCAGATTGTAGGTATATTTCGAATTACCATCCATCGGCTGGCCGTCCGAACCGGTGCCGTCAGCATAGGTGGCATTGACGATGAAGCCGAAGCCGGCGCCGATCGGTTGTTGCAGGCTGGCTTCGATACCCTTGATGTCACCCTTGCCACCGTTTGCCGGTCCCTGCATCTGGAATACAGCACCGTTCGGATTTTGCTGATCGACAAAGGTACCTTCGAAGATATCAGTGGTGATGTAGTTGTCGAAGTCGATCTTGAAGGCCGTGACCGAGAACAAGGCTGCCGGGGCATAATACCATTCAACGCCGCCGTTAAACTGCCAGGCCTTATACGGGTCAAGGTCGGGGTTGCCGCCCGCGGTACCGGTGTGGTTGGCATCGTTCAACGAGTAGGCACCAGCCAGTTGCGAATAACCCGGGCGCGTCATGACTTCAGCAGCCGAGGCCCGGAACACGACGTTGTCGCTCGCCTGGAGGATCAGGTTGGCGCTGGGCAGGAAATCCCAGTAATCGTTATCCGAATCGATTTCGGCATAGGCACCGAAGACGCTCGGTGTTGTCGGCGTACCGGCCGGCACATTAGTAGTGTACTGGATCGACGTCGTCTTGGTGTGGACAGCGCGCATGCCAATATTGGCACGCCATTTGTCACCAGCGAGGTGAGTCATGGCGTAGTAGGCGTCTGTCGTTTCCTTGACCGCGAAGCTGGCCGGCGCATAGAAGCCGAAGATACGACCACCATTGTTGGCATTTTCGTAGTCGTAGATCGCATCAGCGCTGCCATAGGAATAGCCTGGGATATCACCAACATCATTGGCGTAATCCGAAGGCGTTACGCCGCCGGTGAACACCGTGCCAAGGTCTATATTCGAGGTCTGACTGTTCGGACCGTTACCGCCCCACGAATAGGCGATGAAGTCCATGTCGCGCTGGTGATCGGTATAGCGGGCACCGAACTTGACATCCTTGAAGAGACCGGCATCAAGCGCATAGGTGAAGTCGATCTTGGCGTAGGTTTCCTTGTCCGGTGATTTAACAGTGGCACCCCACGACCAGTTGAACTTGTTGTTCAGATAGGCAGCCGAGGTCGGATCGGTCGGCAGGTCGGGATAGGAAACCATTGTGGTCGGGTTGCCGAGCGCGAAGGAGGCGCCGGTGGTATCCCAGTACGTTTCCCAGGCGGCCGAGTCATCGGTGACACCTTCACCGGCGGCATAACCGAGCTGGGCCTTGACGGTAAGCTTGTCCGTGGCCTGCCATGTAGCATCCAGGTTCAGGTTATAGGAGTTGGAATGGGCGCGACGGACAATATCGTCTTGAACGATCGAACCGAAAGCCTGACCACGAGCGGCATCCTCAGCGGAAGCTGCCGCCACTTGTGCAGCGGTCCAGGTGCCGGAAGTCAGATAGGTCGTACCGTCGACATCAGCCGTCGTGAAATTGGTCGGCGTATAGGTCGTGGCGTAGTTGCCCGGCGTGGCGGCACCGGCCAGCTTGGAACCCCACATCATGAAGTTGTGGTTATTGTTGTCTGCCTTCAGATTGGTGTAAAGACCCGAGAACTCCAGCTCCAGGGTGTCGGACGGCTTCCACTGGATGTTGAAATTGGCCCCGGTCCGCTCGCGCTTCTGCGTGAAATAGGACGAACCGATCAGCGACGGCATATATACCGTCTGCCCGGTGTTGTTGAAGTTGGCGATCGGGCTGTAGCCAAGGATTTCCTGACCATCTCGGCGGAATTCGCGCTCTTCGTAATAGGCCCCAACGAGGATACCCAGGGTACGGGAATCGTTTCTCCACGAATACATGCCCGAAACGTTCGGCGTAGTTTTGCCAGGCAACGAGGCGTAAAGCGCTTGCGCCGAGGCGGCAAAGGTATTGGCTGGCAGATCGAGCGGATTGCGCACGTGCACATCTACTGTACCGCCCATGCCACCTTCAGGCAGATCTGCCGACGACGACTTGATGATTTCAATGGTGCCGACCACTTCCGAAGGCAGCATGGTGTAGTTGAACGAACGACCGCCGGCCTGCTGGTCCTGCACGAACCAGTCGCCGGTCGCCATATTGTGGCCGTCCATCAGGGTCAGGTTCAGGTTTGGATCAGTGCCGCGGATCGAGATGTGCTCATTTTCACCGAAACCGCCAGCCGCCGCCGAACCGGTAACGACGTTGACGCCTGTGGCGCGCGACAACGAGTCGGCGACGTTCTTGTCCGGAAATTTGCCGACGTCTTCGGCGGTGATGACTTCCGAGACACTGTCGGCGTTACGCTTTTGCTTCAGCGCCGATTGCAGCGACTTGCGGATACCGGTGACAACCACGGTCTGTGAATCGTCACCCGGTGCGGCCCCCGCCGCCGCGTCCTGGGCGTAGGCGTGAGCGCCCATGGACAGGCTGAGCGCCAGTGTGGCCGCCGCGCTGGTCATGAGGATATGGCGTTTGAATTTCATCTGTATAGCTTCCCTATTATGCAGTGTGCCGCCCGCGGCAGGGCGAGCCCCGAAACCTTGATACTGCCGCATTATCATTGGACAGGCTTAGCTTTGAAAACCATTACAATACCAAATGGCACCAATAACATACCTGACGCTGCACAATTGCTATCTTCGGTTACACAAAACTGTCAACTTGGAATCGCAAAGATATTCAATTGGGCTGCAATTACGTAGGAAATGTTACAAATTTATCGCATATTTTGTACGATAAAATGCACGGAATGATATATTTTCCATGGAATTTAGTATTTACGACAGAATTTTGCCAAGACCGATTGCATTTTAAATTTAATTAAGCCATACCACTTAAACAAATTGGTACTATAGGGGAAACATAAGCCATGCCGAACGAAACCGCACAGGGTGGGAAAGTACCCCAGAAGACGCCGTGGGGCGCCGTCCTGCTTTTTTGCATGCTATTCTTTATCTTTGGTTTCGTGACCTGGTTGAACGGCCCGCTGATCACCTTCGTCAAGCTGGCCTTTTCCTTAAGCGACGTGGAAGCCTTCCTGGTACCGTCCACCTTCTACCTCTCCTATTTCTTTCTTTCGATTCCCGCCGCCTTCATCCTGCGCAGGACCGGCATGAAACAGGGCATGGCGCTCGGCCTCTTTATTATGGCCATCGGGGCCGCCGGCTTCGGTCAGTTCGCTACCATGCGTATATTTCCGGGCGCCCTGACCTCGCTGTTCATTATCGGTGCCGGTGTCTCGCTGTTGCAGACCGCCTCAAATCCGTACATTTCGGTACTCGGCCCTATCGAGAGCGGCGCCCAACGTATTGCCGTGATGGGCATCTTCAACAAGTTCGCCGGTTTCCTGGCGCCGATCCTGGTCGGCACCTTTATCCTGCACGGCATGAGCGATTTCGACGCCAGCGTGAAAGCAGCCGCCGATCCGGCGGCAAAAGAAGTGATTCTCAACGCCTTTGCCGCCCGCATTCATACGCCCTACCTGATGATGGCTGGCCTGCTCGCCATCTTGGCCGTCTTTACCTGGTTCTCGCCCCTGCCGGCGCTCGGCGATGACGCCAATCCCGATAACGGTCAGGGCAGCAAGTTCGCCTATATCCAGATGTTCTTCGGCTTCCTCGCCATCTTCTTTTATGTCGGAGTCGAGGTCATGGCCGGTGACGCCATCACCACCTACGCTAACGGCTTCGGCCTGCCGCTTGATCTGACCAAGTATTTCACTTCGGCAACCCTTATCGCCATGCTCGTCGGCTATGTCGCCGGCATCATCCTGATCCCGCGCTTCGTGAAACAGGAAAAATACCTCATCTTCTCAGCCATTCTGGGCGTCGGGCTTACCGTTGGCGCCTTCCTGACCCAAGGCTATATTTCGGTCGGTTTCGTCGCCGCGCTCGGTTTCGCCAACGCCATGATGTGGCCCGCTATCTTCCCGCTCGGCGTTCGCGGCCTCGGCAAGCTGACCGAACTGGGCGGCGCCCTGCTGGTAATGGGGATCGCAGGCGGCGCCATCGTGCCGCAGCTTTTCGCCCACCTCAAGGAAACCTACAACTTCCAGCTCGTCTTCCTGTGCCTGATGCTGCCCTGCTACGCCTATATCCTGTTCTTCGGCCTGTTCGCCGGACGCAAGATCAAGTCGTCCGTGACTGCGCCAGTGCCTGCCGACATTTGAAAAGCCGTCCCCTCACCGAAACCTGACGAGTCCCGCAAAGCTAACCGTGTTATGTTGCCTCTTATGACCAACTCCGATCCCCGCTTGCCGCTTTTCGCCGGTGTTGATGGTGGCGGCACCAAATGCCGCGTCCGCCTGCGCAATGCCGCCGGTGAATTGCTCGGCGAAGCCGAAGGCGGTCCGGCCAATATCCGGCTCGGCCTGAATATGGTGTGGGCCAATATACTGGGCACGCTCGACCATGCGCTCGTCCAGGCCGGCCATACCTCCGGCGACTGGGGAAAGATCAGCATTGGTCTCGGCCTCGCCGGCATTTCCTCTCTGGAAGACGCCGAGCGTACCATCAAGGCCGGTCCGCGATTTGGCCGCTGCGATGCCTCGTCGGATGCCCATACGGCCTGCCTTGGCGCTTTTTCCGGTCGTGACGGCGGCATACTGATCTCCGGCACCGGCTCCGCCGCCTATGCCTGGGTTGGCCAGAAATCCACCCAGATCGGCGGCTGGGGTTTCGAAGTCTGCGACAATGGCTCGGCGGCGGATCTGGGCCGTTCGGCCATTCGCGCCGCGCTCGAAGGTCAGGATGGTCTGGGACCGCAGACCGATTTCACCCGTGCCCTGATCGCTCACTTTGGCGGCCATCCGGCGGATATCGTCCACTGGGTCACCACCGCCAAACCGCGCGATTACGGCACTTTGGCGCCACTGGTCATGCAATATGCCAATAAGGACGATATCGTTGCGGTGATGCTCGTGCGGCGATCGGCGGACGATCTGGCGCGCTATATCCATCGTCTGCACGCCATCGGTGCGGCAAAGGTCTGCCTCGTCGGCGGCATGGCGCCGATCTTCCTGCCATGGCTCAATCCGCAGGCCCGTGCCCTGCTGGCCGAGGCCGAACACGATGCACTCGAAGGCGGCATCCTGATGGCCCACGGTGTCAGCAATGGCTTGTCACAGACGGTGAACGTCTGATGGCCGACACACGTCACACGGCCAGTTTGCTGCTCGAAGTCGTGGTCGATACGGCGGCAGGTCTGCGCGCGGCCGCCGATAACGGTGCGGATCGTATCGAACTATGCGCGGCGCTGACCGAAGGCGGACTGACGCCATCCATTGGCCTGATGAAACTGGCGGCGGAACTGGGCGTGCCCACGCGGGCAATGATCCGGCCACGTGCCGGTGATTTCACCTACACGGTGGATGAACTGCATATCATGCACCATGATATTGTCGCCGCAGCCGCGTGCGGACTCGAAGGGGTTGTGCTGGGGGCCAACCAGACTTCGGGGGCGCTGGACGAAGCCGCGATGAGGGGCATGGTAATGCACGCCAAGGCGCACGGCCTGGCCGTTGCCATGCATCGCGGCTTCGACCTCGTGCCCGATCCGCTGGAAGCACTGGAAATCGCTGTTTCTCTGGGAATTGACACCATTCTGACATCTGGCGGCGCTACATCCGCGGCGCAGGGACTGGAGGGCCTGTCGGCTTTGACCAGACGCGCCGCCGGACGGATCGAAATCCTGGCCGGCAAGGGCGTCACGGCGGAGAACGTCGAGGCCATCCTCACCGCCGGCGTCACCGCTATTCACGCCTCGTGCAGCGCGCCCCTGCCGGCGCATGACAATCGGGCCTTTGCGCTCGGTTATGTCAGCACGGGGATGCGTGACACCGATGCCCGTTCGGTGGCGCACCTCAAATCCATACTGTCGGGGAAAGGCGGCCGCTCATGAGCCTCCTCCAGACCCAGGACAGATCCATTACTACGAAGGTCCCAGATATGTCGTTTGCCGAAACTATTGGCCGCCTGACCAAGGATGACCCCGCACCACTGTACCTGCAATTGCAGCGGCACCTGCGCGACGCCATCCAGAGCCGCCAGTTGCATCAGGACGACGCCATTCCGCCGGAACGCGACCTTGCCGAGGATTTCGACGTGTCACGTATCACGGTGCGCAAGGCGATCGACGGGCTGGTCTCCGAGGGTTTGCTGACGCGGCGCCGCGGTGCCGGCACCTTTGTCGCGTCTCGGGTGGAAAAGAGCTTCTCGAAGCTCAGCTCCTTCTCGGAAGATATGATCTCTCGCGGTCGCAAGCCGCATTCGGAATGGGTCAGCAAGTCCGTTGGCGCGGTGACCCCGGAAGAATCCCTGTCGCTTGGCCTGTCGCCCGGTGCGCTGGTTTATCGCTTTCATCGCGTCCGCTATGCCGATAACACCACCATGGCGCTCGAATATTCGACCATTCCGGGCTACTGCCTGACTTCGCCCGAAGCCGTCACCAGCTCGCTTTATGATGCGCTGGAAAAGACCGGTCACCGCCCGGTGCGCGCCTTGCAGCGCCTGCGCGCCGTCGCCTTTTTGCCGGAACAGGCTGAGCGCCTCGGTGTCAAACCCGGCGATCCGGGTCTCTTCATCGAACGCCGCGGCTTCCTTCAGGATGGCCGCGCCGCCGAATTCACCCAATCCTATTATCGCGGAGACGCTTACGACGTTGTCGCCGAACTCAACGATATAAGCTGACTGCCCGTATACTAAGGAAATACCATGCCTACGCTTGCTACCAAGCCCGTGATTGATGCCGAAAAAACCTTGATGTTTGCGGAAGCCGCTGAAGGCGGCGCCGCGGTTGATCGCTTCCTCACACACAACAAGGCCGCCCTGGCCCGTCTCGGCGCACGCCTCAAAGCCAATCCGCCGCGCTCGGTCACCACCGTGGCGCGCGGCTCGTCTGACCATGCCGCGACCTACGGCAAATACCTGATCGAAACCCTGACCGGTGTACCGACCTCGACCGCCGCCATGTCGGTCTCCTCCATCTATGCCGCGCCGGTTGTGGCGGAGGATTCGCTGTGCATCGCCATATCGCAGTCGGGCCGTTCGCCGGATCTGCTGGCAACCGTCGAGGCTCACCGCAAGGCCGGCGCCTATGTCGTGGCCCTGGTCAATGACGAAGCCTCACCTCTGGCCGCCCTGGCTGACGAACTGCTGCCGCTGTGCGCCGGCCCGGAAAAGTCGGTGGCCGCCACCAAGTCCTATATCGCCTCGCTCGGTGGACTGGCCGCCATCGTTGCCGCCTGGTCGGGCGACGAAACCCTGAGCGACGGTCTACGCGACCTGCCGGCACAATTGCAGGCGGCGTTCCAGCTTGACTGGACGCCTGCCCTGCCTGTGCTGCAATCGGCGCGCAACCTGTTCGTCATCGGTCGCGGTTACGGCTTCGCCGTTGCCCAGGAAGCCGCCCTGAAGCTCAAGGAAACCTGTGCCCTGCACGCCGAGGCCTTTTCCTCGGCCGAGGTCAAACACGGCCCGATGGCCATCATCAATGATGGCTTCCCGATCATCGGTTTCGCCACGTCCGACACTGCCGGTGACGGCGTCCGCGAGGCGGCCCAGGAATTCGCGGCGCGTGGCGCCTCGGTCCTGCTGGCCAATCCGGCTGGCGCTTTGAAAAGCACAGTTCATCTGCCGGCCCTGCTGAGCGTACCGGCGCTGGAACCCATCCTGCAAATCCAGAGCTTCTACCGCCTGGCCAACAGCCTGTCCGTGGCGCGCGGTCTCGATCCCGACAGCCCGCCTCACCTCAATAAAGTCACGAAAACCGTATGACATCCGTAAGCTTCATCAACGCGCAAATCGCAACGCCCGATGGCCGTATGGTTACAGGCACGCTGACCTGCGAAGGCGAAACCATCACGGCGGTTGGCAATCATGCGGCCACCGGCGAGGTGATCGACGTTCAGGGCGGCTACCTGTTGCCCGGCTTTATCGACACTCAGGTCAATGGTGGTGGCGGCGTGTTGTTCAATGACGAAACCACTCCGGACGGCATCGCCGCCATCGGCGCGGCCCACCGCAAATACGGCACTACAGCCTTTCTGCCGACCTTGATCAGTGACGAGTTGAACGTGATCGATGCCGCCATGCGCGCCACCGAGGACGCCATCGCGCAAGGCGTACCGGGCGTGCTCGGTATTCATATCGAAGGGCCGTTTATCTCCAGACAGCGCAAGGGCATTCACAACCCGGACATGTTCCGCACGCTTGACGCCGAATCCAAGGCCTTGCTGAAAAGTCTGAAACGCGGCAAGACCCTGGTGACGCTGGCGCCGGAAAACTGCACGCCGGAAGATATCGCCGAACTGGCGGCGGCGGGCGTGATCCTGGCGGCCGGGCATACCAATGCCACCTACGAAACGACAATTGCCGCGCTCATGGCCGGCATCACCGGTTTCACCCACCTGTTCAACGCCATGTCCCCCCTGACGCATCGTGCGCCGGGCGTAGTGGGCGCGGCACTGGAAGACCTGACCAGTTATTCCGGCATTATCGCCGATGGTCATCATGTCGACTGGGCGCCCCTGCGCATCGCCCTGCGTGCGCGCCCGATCGACCGCTTCATGCTGGTGACGGACGCCATGCCGACCGTTGGTTCCGAAACCAAGACCTTCGTACTCAACGGCCAGACCATTACCGTCAGGGATGGCGTCTGCGTCGGGCCGGATGGCACCCTGGCGGGTTCCGATCTCGATATGGCTACGGCCGTGCGCAACACGGTCGAACATATCGGCCGCACCCTGCCTGAATCCGCCATCATGGCTGCCACGGCGCCGGCGCATTTTCTGGGCCTTGGATCGTCACGCGGATCACTGGCTATCGGTCAGCGCGCGGATATCGTCTGGATGGACAGTTCGTTGCAGGTCATGGGTGTTTTTATCGGCGCCAAATCGGAAGAAATGATAGCCGCTTAGACGCCAAACTACCGGTAATGGCGATCAGGCGATAATATCCGGACGGATCTTGTCCTCGATCTTGGATATCTGGTCGCGCAGGGCCAGCTTCTTGCGCTTGAGGCGCGCGATCAGGATCTGGTCCGGTAAAGGTACGATTTCCAGCGCACTGATGGAATCGTCCAAGTCCTTGTGTTCCTGTTTCAGCAGGGCGCATTCATTGCGCAGGGCCACCACTTCGCCATCAATCGGCAATTCGCGGACACGCGGTTCCAGATCATCGATCTGGACGGGCGCGTCGTCGGGCACAAGACCGATATAGGTGTGGTCGCCTTCAAGGCGTTGCGCAATACGGCGCTCGATGTCCTTGTCCGAATCCCCCCATTTTTCACCACCTTGGCCGGTTTGGCCATCCGACTTGACCAGATGCAGATTATCGTTTCCGCGCAAGGTCCGGATGTTGCTGTCGTCGTGCATGAGACGCCGACTCCTCTCTGGCTTAAGGGGTTGAAGCTAAAGAACAAAAGGGGGCACGAAAGCCACCCGTTCTCACCCTTTATAGCGCAAAAAACGACCTTCCGAAAGGGCTTCGCTAAGGCGTGACAGGCCAGCTTCGGGCACAATCTCGTTCCATTCACGGGATACAGCCCGTAAATTGGCAATGACCACATCTTTAACATTTTGATTTACTTCAGTATTCACACCAGACTCAAGCATGGCCAGCTTTGTCATCAGCGCCCGTTCGGCCTCCAGTTCGATGGCTTTTATTTTTTCGCGCAAAGGCAGCCTCAACGCCGCATCATCCGTTGACACTTCCATTTTCAACCGCCGGCGCAGGAGTCGCAGGGGAACGATCAGTTCATCCGACCAACTCCGTGCCAATGCCACAGCATCGGCGGCCTGCGATTCGCCAAGTTCGATATCTTGACTCGCCAGCCAAACGGCCCACAACAGCAACGGTACATTCTGGCCACTCTCATCCTGCAAGCTAAGACAGGCAGCGGCCACGCCCTCACCACCATAGGCCTTTACCGCCCATTCCCAGAAGCTTTTGGCCCCAAAGGTCACAGGCTGACGTCCTCGCCCCAGCGCGTCATGGGCGCATCGATATCGAACAGGGCCAGGGTTCGCGCCACACTCTGCCGCACCATGTCATCGAGGCTTTGGGGCTTCGTATAGAAGGCAGGCATCGGCGGCGCCACAATGGCCCCCATCTCCGTCACCGCCGCCATCGATCGCAGGTGGCCGAGATGCAGCGGACTTTCACGCACCATCAGCACCAGACGCCGACGCTCCTTCAAACAGACATCGGCGGCGCGGCTGACCAGTGATGAGGTGACGCCGGTTGTTATCTCACCAAGCGTTTTTACAGAGCATGGAGCGATGAGCATACCCAGTGTCCGGAAAGACCCCGAAGCAATGGCCGCGCCGATATCGGCTGGTTTGTAAACCACATCCGCCAACGCCTGAACATCAGACAGCGACATATCCGTTTCGGCCTCCAGTGAAAGGGCGGCCGCCTTGGAAACAATCAGATGGGTTTCGATGCCGACGGTTTTCAACATTTCCAGCGCGCGGATGCCGTAAATTGCTCCGGACGCGCCACTTATGGCGACAATAAGACGTTGATTGGGTTTCATTTTATCATTTGTCATGACGTAAAACTGCTTAATGCGCCTTATACTATAATTCTCTCGTTACCGTGATCGCATGAAACGGATTGTGATTACACATTGCCGCTTTACGGGTGTTCCCTGTGAGGGCCGGGACATTGGGGTTCCGGCAATAGAGACATTGAAGGACATTGCCTAATGACCATTGAAGCGAGAGTTCGTGAACTCGACCAACGTCATCAATCCCTCAAATCGATCATTGCCCGCGAAGAACGAAGCCCCTCCGTGGACTCTCTA
>FSVH01000272.1_pt1 | contig 59067 bp, 54 predicted proteins | sample 1637631 | NCBI WGS metagenome assembly FSVH01 (sample SAMEA3914814, study PRJEB12502) | metagenome | biome: forest; material: soil | place: USA | collected 2011-09-16 | depth 0.1 m | reverse complement strand
GCGCCCGGCACGGCCATCAGAACGCCGGTCATGCCGCCGATCACGAAGGTGATGATGAAGCCCAGCGTCCACAGCATCGGCAGTTCGAGGCGCACCCGGCCGCGATACATGGTGAAGAGCCAGTTGAAGATCTTCACGCCGGTCGGGATGGAGATGATCATCGTCGTGATGCCGAAGAAGGCATTGACGTTGGCGCCCGCGCCCATGGTGAAGAAGTGGTGCAGCCAGACGAGGAACGACAGGATGCCGATGGCGAAGGTGGCGTAGACCATGCCGTCATAACCGAACAGGCGTTTGCGCGAGAAGGTGGCGACCACTTCGGAGAAGACACCGAAGGCCGGCAGGATCAGGATATAGACTTCAGGGTGGCCCCACGCCCAGATGAGGTTGACGTACATCATCGGGTTGCCGCCGGCTTCATTGGTGAAGAAGTGCATGCCGAGATAACGGTCGGCGCCCAGCATAGCGAGCGTAACAGTCAGGATCGGGAATGCCGCAACGATCAGCATGTTGGCGACCAGCGTCGTCCAAGTGAAGATCGGCATACGCATCAGGGTCATGCCCGGCGCGCGCATCTTGAAGATGGTGGTGATCAGGTTGACGCCCGAAAGCAATGTGCCGAGACCGGATATCTGCAAAGCCCAGATATAATAGTCCGTGCCCACCCCCGGTGAGAATTTCAACTCCGACAGCGGCGGATAGGCCAGCCAGCCCGCGTGCGAGAACTCACCGATGACCAGCGACATGTTGATCAGGATGGCGCCCGCGGCGGTCAGCCAGAAGCTCATACTGTTGAGATACGGGAAGGCCACGTCGCGCGCGCCGATCTGCAACGGCATGACCACGTTCATCAGACCGATGACGAAAGGCATGGCCATGAAGAAGATCATGATGACGCCGTGTGCCGAGAATATCTGGTCGAAATGGTCGGGCGGCAGATAGCCCGCGCCGCCATTCGACGCCAGCGCCTGCTGGGTGCGCATCATCAGCGCGTCGGCAAAACCGCGCAGCAGCATGATGAGCGCCAGGATGATGTACATCGCGCCGATCTTCTTGTGATCGACCGAGGTCAGCCAGTCGGTCCAGAGATATTTCCATACCTTGAAATAGGTAATGAGGCCGAGGACGAGGATCGCCGCCCCGACCATGCCGGCACCGGCCACCATGATGATCGGTTCATGCCAGGGCACCGAGTCGATGCGCAGCTTGCCAAACAGGAAATTGACCAGCGGCGAAGCATCGGCGGTTGAGGCCGCGTGGGCGGCGGGTTCTGCGTGCGTTAACATATGATACTAGCTCTTGTGCGCGCCAGAGGACTGGAAAATGGGTTTCGGGGTGATGGCCGCTTCAGCGACCGCCGGTTTCGCGGCTTTCAGTTTAGGTTCTTCGCCGGGCTTGCATTGTGCCGCGCCGGGCGCCAGGTCCTTCATCATCGCCATGTTGTGCGAATCATCCGTGCAGAGACCGCCATCGGCGCAATTATTAAGCACCTTGTGGAACAGCTCCGGCTCGACCGCGGCGTAATAGGCCGGCTTGAAGGCCATGCCCGGCTTGACCAGTTCGGCATAGGCGGCCGCATCGAGCGGTGCGTGTGCGGCCTGCGCCTTGGCCACCCATGCCTTGAAACCGGCGTCGTCCAGGGCGAGCGCCTGGAATTTCATGCCGGCGAAACCGTGGCCGCTGTAATTGGCTGAGATGCCTTCATAGGCGCCCGGATGATCGGCGCGCAGCGAAAGCTGGGTTTCCATGCCGGTCATGGTGTAGATCTGCGAACCAAGCTGCGGGATGAAGAACGAGTTCATCACGGTGGCTGAGGTCAGCTTGAAATGGACCGGCGTGCCGACCGGCAAGGCCATCTCGTTGACCGTGGCGATATTGTATTCGGGGTAGATGAACAGCCATTTCCAGTCGAGCGACACAACCTCGACCTCGATCGGCTTGACGTTCGCCTTCGTCTCGTGCGGCGCCAGCGGCGCGCGCGGATCAAGCTCGTGAGTCGAAATCCACGTCACAGCGCCGAGCGCCACAATGATTAGGGTCGGGATCGCCCAGACCACCGCCTCGATGCGGTTGGAATGTTCGAAATCCGGTGCGTAGGTCGCCTTGGTATTGGAGGCGCGATAACGCCAGGCGAACCACAGTGTCATGAAGATGACCGGCACGACCGGGATCAGCATCAGCAGCACGGCCAGGATGATCAGGTCTTTCTCCTGCATCCCGATGGGCCCTTTCGGGTCCATCACGGCCATGTGACAACCAGACAAAAGAGCGGCGCCGACAATCAGGCCGCCAGCGACGATGACGCGCTTTATTGTGCGTCGCAATATAGAAGGCAAGAAAATGCTCCGCTTGGAAAATGCAGCGTGGAGTGGTCGCGTCGAATGACGATCCGAATGGTTCACAGAACTAAAACCTAAATCACACAAAGGAGTTGGCCAGAAAGCGGCATACTTTTCGCGCTTTTTTCGCGAGGATTTGGAAGCCGTAAACAGGAATTTCATCGCGGTCGCAAGGGGCACATTGTCGCAGCGCCGCATTTATTTTTTCGCAAATGCGTTAAAAAACGTCGATATTTAACGCCGTTATCTTCGACAAAAAAGTCAAATCGCTGTTACCGCTCCCAGTCCCTTGCCGGAAATTGATGTTATATTACCGTCCGAAAAATTGAAAAAGGCGTTGCAATATCCCATTTTTGAGATAGCGTGAGCTAAATTGACGCAGACGTTAAAATTAATTGACGTGAAGGAATAAAGTATGGACGTGAGTAAAGCCTATCCGCGTGTCTATCAATTTGGACCGGTTTTCAAATCCCTTATTATCGCAGGTGCCCTGGCGCTGATCGCTGTCGGCGTTACCGGCGCGATGCAATCCTATACGCATATGCACGGTGTGGTCGCTCAGTTCGGCGGCATCCTGCTCAGCCTGATTCCGATCGCGGCGGCCCTTTTCGGCGCCCCCATGATATGGCGCTGCAAGCTGTCGCTTTACGAAGACCGTCTGGAATATAACGGCCTGGTCATTGATGCTGTGATCCGCAAGTCGGACATCATCGATGCCCTGACGCCTGCCCCGCAATACGGCATGTTCCAGATTTTCCTGACCCTGGCTGGCCATCCTTTCAAGCGCCTGCACCTTGCCGTGCTGGGCCACATGGATGATGCCGTGGAACGCTGGGTCAATGGCCTGCCCCATGCCGAGCCCGTCAAGGTTCGCATCTGATCAAGCCAACAAGCTGATAAAAGGGCCGCCGGATATATCCGGCGGTCCTTTTTATTTGTCTTCTTCACTGTCAGGCTTGCGAAACCATTTCAGCCACACCGATACACCGGCCAGCATCGCCGCCAGCGAAAACCAGGTCAGGGCGTACATCAGATGGCTGTTGGGGAATTTCACCACCGTCAGCCCGCCCTTCGGCCAGCCGCCGGGATCAGGCGTGTTATCCGCATCGACAAAATAAGGCGCCACCGTGCCGATATGCCGGACCTGCGCCATGGCGGCGATGTCGCGACGATACCAGGCGTCATGCGCCGGATCATTGGCCTGCTGAAACAACCAGCCCTTGACCTCCGGCATCCGCAGCAAGCCGGTAACTGTCACCTCCCCCGACAGTTGTGCCTCCGTCCGCGTGGACGGCGCGCGCTTGTCCATCGGTACGAAACCGCGATTGATATAGACGACACTGCCGTCATCGCGTTGCAGCGGCGTCATTACCCAATAGCCTGCGCCATAATCGCTCAGGGTATAGACCTGCGCCTCGGCCTCATGACGGAAACGCCCGCGCAGCGTGATATGGCGATATTCGTCGGTCTCCTTGCTGACCCGCGCCCAGGCGTCAGGTCCCGGCGCAGCGATTGCCGGCGCACTTACCCGCGCATTGACGTGCGCGATCAGGTCGGTTTTCCACGCCAGCCGCTGCACCTGCCAGACGCCGAGCGCCATGAACATTGCTATGGCCATGACGGTCAGCATGGCAAACAAAACAGACGACAGGGAGATTTTTCGAACGGACATGGGCGACCTCCTACCACAGACACTGAAAAGATGGGAGGCGAATGCCGGCCTCCAACCGCGACATGACATCACATTGCTTTTCCGATTAAAGCGGTCCAGAGAGAGGGTCTGATGACCGCGCCTGATGCCCCTGCCCTGTCCGACCTGCGAAACCATATCGAGACGAAGAGCCATGTCTTCGCGCCCGGCGCCGTCATGCAAAGCCTGTTGCCGCCTGATTTCGCTGCCGGCTGGCCATCGTTCGCCGCGTCATGGAACGAGCTAGGCCCCGACCGCTTCATGGCCGATGGTGGCCGCTACCGCAAACGCCGCCACGCCGTCTTTTCGCTGTCTGAGGGCACCTTCACCCGCGCGCCGCATCAGCCGCATTACCAGAGCCGCGACTACAATATGCTGAATGGCGGTGTACAGCGCTGGTTCGATCCGCTGACGCCGGAAACTGCGAGTAATCCCGCCTTCACAGCCCTGCTCAATCTCTGCCGCGATATCTTCCTGACAGGCCCCGACCTGACCACCGACTGGCATATTGAGATACATCAGTTCCGCATCGAACCGGCGCCCGATGAAACCGGCCAGCCAACGCCGGAAGGGATGCACCGCGACGGCGTCGATTGGGTGGCGGTGATCCTGATTGACCGGCTGAATGTCGGCGAAGGCGTGACCGCCATTTGCGGACCGGGTCGCCAGCCCCTGGGCACCTTCACCCTGACCGATCCGCTCGATACGGTATTTCTTGATGATCACCGCGTGCTGCATGGCGTCACCCCTATTCACCGGCTTGATCCGGCAAAAGCTGGTCATCGTGACGTGCTTGTCGTCACGTTTGCGCGGCCCGCTGCCTGATTATAGGCGCAAACGACATCAGGCCGGCACATCTACTCCGTCGAATGACATGGCCATGTCGACGAGCTTGATGATGGCTTCTTCCCTTTTCATTTCCCCCAGCCGGACCAATTCCAGCAGGCGTCCGACATATGGTCCGATATCGTCTCCGGTCACGCGCGATGTCGGGACTTCGAATATCTCCGTGAGCCGTTTTTTGGCTGACGGATAGCTCATTTGGCCACGAGAAAATTCGTCGATCGTTCGGCCAATGTCAATCGTCAGCCTCCGGCGATGCGCAATTCTTGTTGCAGACATAACTGCCTCCATGAACCCGCCCAGCACTCAAATTGTATCACTAAATATCCATTAACAGATAGCTGGAATGGCCTAGTCAAGTAAGTGTGTTCACCATAAGCTTAGCACCTTGCTTCACGGTTCGTGACTTCGCATGGCGTCGTGTCAGCTGTCGCCATACAGCATTGCGTACAGATCGCCATGCCCCGTCAGCAGATCACCGCACCGCGCCTGCTCGTGGCCGACGCCGATATCCAGCGAATGCCGCCAGGCGTCCAGCAGGTCATCGCGCAGGTCGGAGGCGCCACGCGCCAGCAAACCCGCCAGATAGACCGGTCCGCGTGGATCGCTCTCTTTGAAACCGCCGTCTTTTTCGAGCGAATAAAGCGGCTCGACCTGCGCGAAATTACGCTCCAGCCGTTGGGCCAGACAAGGGCCAGCACCATCGCAGGGCACGTAGGCCGACATCTTCGCCCGGACCATGGCCGGCGCCACATGCACCCGGACATACTCGCCCTCGATCGGCCAGTGGATCGGCGCTTTCGTATAGCCTTTCGGATCGGGATAATCGCCCCAGCCATTGCTGTGCACCGAGACGTGCATCGGCTGGGTGGCGTCGCCGACATAGTGCGACAGGACGCCGATATCGCGCAGCATCAGGTTTTCACGGCGCAGGCGCATGGCCGACAGCCAGGCTTTTTTGGCCGGATCGCCTTCCCGGCTTTCCGCCTGTGAGACGATCCGCCAGTAGGCCATGTCCTTGGCCACCTGCTGCCAGGCATCGATCGTGCTGTAATAAAGATAACCGGCCTTGGCGGGGGTCACGCCCCGGACGCGCAGGGCCGCCTCGTAATCGGATCGCGTGGCGGGCATATGGTCGAGCCCGACGCCAGCCAGGGTCAGGCCATCATCGGTCAGGGCGATGGAATGCGCCGGGTCACGCTCGGCGTCATGAATATCGCCGGAACCGCGCCACAGATCGGGTTCGCGCGAATATTCGCCGACATCCATGATGCCGGCAGCCGAACGCAGGAAAGCGGGCATATCCGCCGGCAGGGCGCGCATCGCCTCTTCGCCGACCATGCGGTGACCGCTGTCTCCCCAGGCGAAGGCCTGCTGGCTCCATCCCGATACCGCCAGCATAAGCATGGCAAGGGTGAGTGATTTACGCATGAATATCTCCGCAAAAGTGCCGCCGCGGGTTTCCCCGCGACGGCCAAGTTGAGCACAAAAAGTGGGTTTGACCTAGAATTCGTAGGTCAGGCCCAGGGTATAGGTGCGGCCACTGGAGGTATTCACCAGGGTGCGCGGCGCGGCGATATTGGAGTACTGGATGATATGCTGGTCGGTCAGGTTGAGCCCTTCCGCCACCAGTTTCAGGCCATGGCCCATATTGTAGTGAGCGGCGAAATCGACATTGGTCTGCGCCTTGACGCCGGTGCCGATATTGGCGTCGCCACCGATGCCGTCGAGATACTTGTCACGATAGGCCACCGAAACACGTGCCCCCCAGGTTGGGGTATCGTAATAGAGGGTGCCGTTGGCGGTATATTTCGACAGGTTGCTCAGCGGCAGAAGGTAGATTTTGCCGCTGATGGTTTGCGGTGCCTCACCGTCAGCGTAGGTGGCGTTACCCACCACGCCGAGGTGATTGAAGGGGGCCGGCAGGAAGTCGAAGTCACGCTGATAGGCGATTTCGATACCCTTGATGTCCGCGCCGCTGCTGTTGATCGGGCTGGTGACGTTATAGAGCGTCGTGGTCGGGTCCTGGCCCGGCAGCAGGAAGGAAGCCGGATAGCCGGTTTCCGAGTACATTTCCTGGAAGGTCTGCGAGGTGATGAAGGACTTCATGTTCTTGTAGAACAAGCCGACCGACATGTAACCGATCTTGCCCTGGTAGTATTCCAGCGAGCCTTCGAGCGAGTCCGCCAGGAAGGGTGTCAGGTCCGGATTGCCGGTCGAGAGCGTGCCGCCGAAGGGCGCCGTGGTGATGGAACCGGTGGCAGCCAGGTCACCCAGGGCCGGGCGGCTGACATTGCGGTTGGCGCTCACGCGAACCATCAGATCGTCGGTGGCGTCGATGGCGATGTTCACTGCCGGTAGCCAGCCGTGATAGTTGTGAACGATATCCACCGGTGCGAGGGTGGTGCCGTTATTCAGCGTGCCAGCCGATTCCAGCTCGGTTTCATAGTAGCGCACGCCAGCATTGGCACGAACGCGATGGCCCCACATGTCCTTATCCAGATTATACTGGAGATAGGCCGAGTTGGTCTTCTCGGTCAGGTGATAGTCGGTGCCGGCGACGAGATTGGCCGGGGTCAGGTCGCGGATCTGGCCGATATAGGCATAGACCGCATCAACATTGCCAACGACGTAGGGCTGGAGCGTCTTTTCATCGAAGGTGCCCTTCATCGAATCCGGAATATCGATATTGGCCGGAACGTTGTGGAAGACCTTGTTGCTGAGGGTGTAGCCCGAATTGTCGAACTTCTTGTATTCAATGCCGCCGGTCAGGGTGCTGGATTCGCTGAGGACATAACGGGTATCGAGCTTGGCATTGTCGTATTTGGTGACGATGCCGTTTTCCTGTGTATCCATGCGCATCAGATCCCAGGCCGCCGGATCGGACAGGCTGGCGCCGCCATAGATATTGACCGGCATTTCCGGGCGATCATCGATCGAGATGGTGTGGTTCTTCGATTCCAGAAAGACCTTGTCAAAGACCGGCAGTTCATAGTCCGACTTCGAGGTGCCGATCAGGCCGGTAAAGGACAGCTTGTCGGTGACGTCCCACGAGCCGTTCAGCGCCATTTGCGTGAACTCGGTGGTGTCATTCATCTGATTGTATTCGCTGCGGATATCGACGCCGCTATAGGTGGCGGCGACCAGCGTGTCGCCTTGGATCACCGCCGACTGGACGATCTGCGTGCCGGAGATGTTGCCCGTCAGACTGTTGATGCCCGACATGGCCAGCGAATAGTCGTTGCGGTGGTTCTCCAGCTTGGAATAGAGCGCGTCGAAGCCGAGCTTGAAATTATCCGCCGGCTGATATTGCAGCGACAATGTGCTGCCGAGGCGCGTGCGGTGATCGAACCAGGTCGACAGCGTGTTGGCCTGCGGAGCGAAGACACGGCTCGAATCCGTGGCGGTAAGGCGAGCGGCGTCGGCAGCGGAAACGCCAGCACCGATATTGGCCGGCTTGACGGTGATCTGACCCCAACCGTAGCTGCGGTAGCCGTATTCATTCGAGTCGTTTTCCGAATAGGCCAGCGAGAGCAAGGCGCCGAAATTGCCCCAGCGGTTGGAAATCAGGCCGACCACGCGCGGCGTGATGCTGTCGGTGTTGGAATTCGACTGCGCCTTGGCCGAAACCACGGCCTTGAAGCCCGGATAATCGAACGGCTTGGCGGTAGCCAGTTGGACCGTACCGCCGATGCCGCCTTCGTCCTGATCGGCCGAATAGGACTTCTGCACGGTGACGCGGTTGAACAGTTCCGAGGCGAACATGCTGTAGTCGAACGAACGGCTGCGGCTGACCGAACCGCGGTTATCCATGCCGGAAGCGGTGTTCGACAGTACTTCCATGCCGTTAAGCTGGGTGCGCGTGAAATCGGCGCCCAGGCCGCGCAGGGCGATCTGGCGGCCTTCACCGGCGTCGCGTGTGATGGTGATGCCGGGAATGCGTTGCAGGCTTTCGGCCAAGTTCAGGTCCGGAAAGGCGGCAATATCTTCGGCGACGATGACATCGACGGCATTGACCGTGCGGCGCTTGATGTTCTGCGCGTTTTGCAGGCTGCCGCGAAAGCCGGTGACCACGACCTGAACCGGATCGGCAGGCGCTTCATCGGTGGCGGCCTGAGGCGCGGCGACAGACGCCGGCTCGACAGCGGCGGCCACTCTCAGCACGACGGTGTGGCCGTCATCCGAAGCGACCACCAGATTGGTGCCTTTCAGCAGTTGCTTCAGCGCCTGATGGCGATCGAGGCTGCCCTTCAGGGCCTGCGTGGAAATGCCGGCGAGCGCGTCGGCGGGCGCCACGATCTGGATGCCGGCCTGCTGGGCGAATTGCGGAATGGATTTGACGGCCGACTGGGCCGGCAGATCAAAATCAGCCGTCTGGGCGAAGGCAGGCGTCGTCAGGCCGAAGCTGACGAGCGCCGCACCGCACATAAGCATACGGCGAATGGATTTGGTCGTGATCATTATTATCCCCTGATGATCCGGAAACAGATTAAGTGCCAGAAACAACCAATTTACTATTCGCTGCTTCTTTCCATTAGAGTTCCAAATGATCACCCTTCCACCATCTGTCAGAAAAAATTCACAATACTTCCGTGTAGGCACGTACATTTACACATCATCATCTGTATAAAATAATAGTGTCACCCTGCATCTTTATACTTGCACCAAGACTAACGGCCGCCGCCTGAGCGAAGCCGTGCGGGTCCGTGGCGGCAAACAGGCCGGTAATACGTTCCTTCGCCAGTTTCGCGCCCCTGATGACAATCTTCTGCCGGGAATAACGGCTGAATTCAGCCGCTGCCTCGGCCAGGGTATCGCCGGTAAAGGACAACTGCCCCTGCCGCCACATCAGCGCCTGCTGGAGTGTGTCACTCGCTACGGCACTGATATTGATCAGCACTTCGCCGGACTCCGCCACCGGATCGACCAGCCGGATGATGGCGGTCTGGTCGGCATCGACAAATACGCCGCTTTTTTCATTCGGACGGAAACCCGGCCATATATCGGCCATCCGCATCATCGACTGCGCCAGTTTCGACGGCGGACTTTCCAGCGCCACACGGCCTGTGGCGACCTGCACCTGCATGGTGCCCTGCTTGACGAGCCGGACACTGTAGGAGGTGCCGATGGTGCGCACCTGCACCATCGGCCCCATGACGATAAACGGACGATCCGGCGCCTTGGCCACCTCAAAGAAGGCCTCGCCGCGCACCAGGCGGACGAGGCGCACCGTCTTGTGATATTCAACCGTCAGGGCCGAATTGGTGTTGAGCGTGATGTGCGAACCGTCTTCGAGCGGAATGACCCGCACCTCACCCAGAACGGATTCATACAACCGCCGGGGCACCGGCTTGCCACGCGGCATCAGCCAGACAATCCCCGCCACAAGGCTGGCCGCCATGCCCATCATGAAACCACGCCGGCTGACCACATCGGCGACCGGCAGGCGTTTTCCGGTCAGGGCCACCTCGATCTGCGGGTTGAGATAAAGCGCGCGCGCACGGGCATAGGCGCCGAAACAGCGCGGATCGCTGCCGAGCCAGGCATCGAAATCCTCCCGGTCATCGGGGTTTGCATCGAGCCGCGCCACCCAGTCGGCGGCTTCGCTGTCGATTGCGTTATTGATAGTGTGGTGTAGCGTCACGCGTTATCCAGCCCTTTAGCCTGTATCGCCGCTTCTGATCGAGCGGCTTTCCTGTCGGAGGCGCGGGCGACATGACCGCCGCCGCGCCCGAATTGCGCCATCAGCAATTTGATGCCGCGCGAGATATGTTTTTCCACAGTATGTTCGGAAAGCTTCATGCGCCGGGCGATCGCCTGCTGCGACAAGCCCTCGATCCGGCGCAGGATAAAGGCCTGACGGGTCTGTTTCGGCAGGGCGTCGATCGCCGTGCGTATCCGGGCCAGTTCGTCGCGCGCCACAAGGGCGGCTTCCGGTGACGGATCGTCATGGGCCGCTTCCAGCGTACCGATATCGGCAACCGCGCTGATCGGCACGACGCGCGACTGGCGCAACTGCTGGAGAATGACGGAATAGGCGACCTGGAAGCTGTAGGTCTTCGGATTGCGGATGGCGTCTATGCTCTCCTTGGCGGCAAGGATGGCATAGGTCTCCTGCACGATGTCATCGATATCGAAACCGAGGGAGGATTTCCCCTTCAGCCACGAGCGCAAGGCAGGCTCATGCGGCACGATATGACGCGCCAGCCATAGCGCACGTTCGTCGCTGAGGGGCTGCATTGGGATACATTTCGGAAACGCTTCAAAGTTTGTCATCTATAAGCTAGATGCGACGGCGGCATGACACCCCCATCTGTCATAAAAATTTGATGTTTCCGCTCATATCGGCGCACAAAAAAAGCGCTCCGGACAGGACCGGAGCGCTTTTCATGCACAGATGAGAAATCAGTAGGTGTAGGCGACACGCACGACGAAGTTACGGCCGGGTTCCATGTAATCCTTCTGATAGGAAGGGCTCTTGCCCTTGGTGGTGTAGTAGCGGTGACCATCGAGGATATTCTGAGCGTCGAAATCGAGCGCCAGATTATGACTGAAGTTGTAGCGCGTGTGCAGGTCCAGCGACTTGTTGGGTTGCACCCACTTGTCGATGGCATTGTCGCGCAGGTCTTCGATATAGGCGCCCTGATACTGATAGGCCAGCTTGGCTTCGAAGCCGTACTTTTGATAGGTCAGAGCGGCATTGTAGTTCAGATCCGGCGATTGAACGAACGGGATCGGATGACCCTTGCGGTAATCGAGGCCCGTCTCGGCTTCGGAGTTCTGGATGGTGACGTTGAGTTCGACACCGAAGCCGTCGAACGGCGCCGCCAGCCCCTGGAAAGATTTGATCAGGTTCAGTTCGACGCCCGAAATGGTCGCCTTCTGGCCGTTCTTCGGCTGGCTGATCTCGATAATGCCGCTCGTGGTATCGGCATCGACCGAGGAACCATTGGTGAAGATGAAGTCGTGGATCACCTTCTGGAAATAGGTCGCCGACACCATGCTCGACGAGTCGGGATAGTATTCCGCCGACAGGTCGAGGTTGAGCGACTGGGCCGGCTTCAGGTCCGGATTGCCCCGGCTGATCGACAGGATTTCGTGGGTGATCGGATCGCGGCCGATCGACTGGCCACGCGTCAGGTTGGCGTATTCCGGACGCGAGAAGCTGGTCCACAGAGCGCCGCGATAAACCAGATTGCTGCCCTTGCGCCAGACCGCCGTGATCGACGGCAGGACGTTGGTGTAGTCCTTGCTGCTGGTCTGGAAGCCGGAGCTGTCGCCGTTGTCGGTATCTTCGGCCCAATCGGTATTTTCGACCGCGGTGTGCTCGATGCGGGCGCCGGTCACGATCTGAAGGTCATTGAAGCGCATGTCGACGAGCGCATAGGCCGCCGTGATGGTTTCGGAACCGCTCTTGTCGTCTTCACTCTGATCGGCTTCGCTGTAGGTGACCGGATGATCCTTCATCGCCGCCTGGATGGCATTGATGACACTGGTGCGGTTCAGGATCGAGCCATAGTAATAGGTACCGTGATCGATGCCCTCGACCTGACGGTCGACGAGGCCGGACGTGGCCAGGGTGTCGCCACTATATGGCGTGTTGGACAGGTCACCATCCCAGAGTTGTGTGCTGTCGTACTTGCGCTCGGACTTCGAGTATTTGAAACCGGCCTTGACGTGATCGAAGAGACCGCCGAAATCATAGGTGGCGTCGACACGAAGCGCCGTGCGGGCATCGGACTGCTTGTCCTTGCTATAGCCGGCGCCGTTGAAGGCCAGCAGGTCGTCACGGTGATCGACATCAGCCGCGAAGGCCGGGAGTTGGGCCAGCGGGAAGCGCGGATCCGCCGATGACCACAGGATGCCAGTGCGCTTGAAGATGTCAGTGCATGAAGCCGGCATGTCATCATCGCCGCCATTACAGTTGTAGCCGACGCCGTAGCTGCCGGGATCACCCTTTTCGCCGTAAGAATAGCTGAGGTCGTATTCGAGGGTCAGTGGCCCCTTGCGCGTAATGCCGCCGGCGTTCAGGGTCATCAGGTTCGACTCCTGATCCTGGGTATTGAAGCTGCGGGCGAACTGGAAGGCCTTGGGGTCCCAGACGCCCGAACGCCCTGCCAACGACCAATAGGAGTCTTCGGTGGCGTCGGCATCGGTGATAATGCCATCGTGATCCGCATCAACGATCTGCGACGTTGTATAACCGTAGATATTGCCCTTGGCACCTGTCCCGGTGATCATGCTCTCCGGCGATGCCAGGCTGGTGTCGTCGATATTGACCTGAGCAAGACGATTGGTATCGCTGCTCTTTTCGTCAGTATAGTCGTTGGTGCCGACGCGCTTCAGCTTCGAATACTGGCCGCGCACATAGAGCTGTGTGTCGTCGCCATGGTAATCGACCGAGAAGTTGCCGCCGAAGCGTTCCTGCGAACCCTTGCGGTAATCGAGATCGATACCCGGCAGGTACAGGGATTTGCCATCGATCGGTTCTTCGGAATCGGCACGCCAGTGATAGGGTTCCCACTCGCCGTCATTCTCGGTTTCTTCGTTGTGGTAGTTGCTCTTGCCGTAGTTGAACGACCCGAAGACGCCCCACTTGCCGCCGTCGAAACGGTGAGCGGCGTCGATCTGGATCTGGGCGTTGCCGTCCTTTTCACCCTGCGCTTCGGCACGGTCATTAATGCCGTAGCTGGCGAAGACGCGGACCATGTCCTTCTTGAAATCGAAGGCATTCGGCGTGGTGAAGTTGACCGAACCGCCGATGGCGTCGCCGTCCATGTCCGGCGTCAGGGTCTTCGAAACCGAGATCGATTTCAGGCCGTTGGGCGGCAATACGGTCATCGACATACGACGGCTGTCGGTATCGGTCAGCGCCACGCGCACGCCGTTGATCGAATAGGCGTTGAAGGTGCCGCCGAAACCGCGGATGGCGACATATTCGCCCTCGCCCGTTTCCTGGTTGACGACGACATTGACGCCCGGCACCCGCGCCAGGGCATCGGCGGCGTTGGCGTCGGGCAGCTTGCCCATGTCATCCGACGAGATGACATTGGTGACGGCCGTGGCGCGCTTTTGCTGGTTGATGGAATTGGCGCTGGACAGGCGCTGGCCGGTGACGACGATTTCCGTCGGCGCGGCGTCAGTGTCCGAAGCCTGAGCCGGCGCCTGATCCTGAGCGAAAGCGGCGAAAGGCGCCAGTGCGCACAACAGGGCCCCGAAACTGGCCCCCATGAGCGTCCGCGAGCGCAGGCTCACGGCGATTGATTGCGGTTTTTGCGATGACATGGTTTTCTCCAAACGTGTCCATAAGCCTGAAATGCGACGCTTCTCTTCCCGGCTGCCGGGCGCTCCCCTCATTCCGCCCCTGCCCCCCATGTCTGCCGGCACGCCCATACGACATGCATGGGGGCGCGCTTTCTGACACAAGACAGAATTCATTACGGACAGGTTACGCCCAAGCCATGATTGTTAATAAGAAGCCATTGCTTAATGTCGTAAAATAAATCTGGTGTAAACCAGTTTCGTTAGATTGATAAATATAATTTCAACTGTGAAATATTTTACAATTTTGTCACAAACATATGCTTTTATCTGTAATTTCGTACAGCAAAATCATACCGTTCACGGCGCAAAGCGCCGCCGGCACGGAATTCGATTATAGCTTTATTTGTTATCTGGAAAAAGCGTCACCGGGTGACGTGAATATCCACGCTGACCTTGAGCGCGTCATGGCGCCAGTATTCCAGGTCATACTCCACCACGCGCCCCTGCCCGTCATAGCTGATGCGCTTGACGAGCAAACCAGGCAGGCCCGACTTGATCTTCAGGGCGGCGGCTTCATCCTGTGTCAGGGCGCAAGGCTGCATGTCGATCCGGTTGCGCGCCACCGAGACATCGTACTGGCTGCGCAGGACCTGGGTCAGCGAGCCGTCAAGATCGTGGTCGAGCAGTGAAGGCGCCAGACGGGGATCGACATGGATGGTTTCGACCAGCACCGCGCGATCGTCGATATAACGTCTGCGGCGCAGCTCGAATAATGGCGCACCAATGTCCACGCTGAATATTTCCGCCAGTTCCGGCGTGGCGTCGACTTCCCGCGTCCCCAGCAGTTCCGTCTTCGGCTCCCGCCCTTGCGCCGACACATAAGACATGAAGCCTTCCCAGCGCGTCGGATTGTAGACGACCGGCGGTGGCGAGACATACCAGCCGCTGCGTTCCTTGCGATAGATCAGCCCTTCGGCCTCAAGCTGGAACAGGGCTGAACGCACCGTGCCGCGTGCCGCCCCCGTGCCGATCTGCAACTGCCGTTCGGAAGGCAGGCAGGCACCCTGCGCCAGATCGCCGCTGTGGATACGGGTGGCGATACTGTCGCGCACTCCCAGATAATGGCGCAGATCGCCGGAATCCGCGCCCGGTTCGGCCATGTCCATCCACCAGTCGGGGCGGGCAAGCGAGCGTTTGGTCGTCATATGGAATCGGCTTTCACTGATGGGCACTTAATCGCCCTTAGATCAGTTCGCGCGCTTTTTCTACCGTTTCGCCGCCAGTTCGCGGATCAGCGGTAAATAACTGGCGAAACCGGCAATTTCCATGCCGACCACCTTGCCGAGTTCGTCATAGGCGCGCAATTTCATGGCGCCGATATGGTACGGCTCCGCCAGAAAGGCCTCAATCTCCTCAGCGCTCATGACGCCGCCTTGCAGAATAAAGCTCTGCATCGAAGCGGCACTTAAGGAATCGAGATAGTCCGGATGGGTGGTAGCAAGATAACGCTTGGCGCGGACGTGAAGCGCGATCGGTTCGGTTACGCCCGGCGGCAAGGCGCGCGCCAGGAAACCGGAGCCGATACGCTCGTGCCGGGTGTCGATACCGCGGTCGGCGGCATCCTCACCGAACTTGTGCAGCAGATGACCTATATCGTGCAGCAGCGCGGCGATGACCAGTTCGTCACTGGCGCCATCGGCGCGGGCATGATGGGCGCACTGCTCCGCGTGTTCACGCTGGCTGACATTCTCGCCATAATGATCATCACCGCGGCTGGCATAGATTTCCATTATCTGGTCGGCAAAATTAGAGGTCGCATTAACTTCAGTCGAACGGATACGGTCGGCAGGCGCAGTCATCAACATCTCGATTTTTAAGGGTATTATCCAGTCATCAGGATTGGATAACTGGTCTATACCAAACACACCTCCCTGTCACAAATGTTTTTCGCAGCGGTTATGTGAAACTTACGCGACGAAATTGTCATCAAAAATTCAAGCACGGTCAAATTCGTCTGGTCTATACCAGAGTCCTGTCATTTTTCGCAGGGGCCGCCTCATGACCAAATCACCCACTATCGATGCCAACCGCCGTCAGCTTCTGCAAATGGCAGGGGCGGGCCTCAGCCTGGCTTCACTGGCGACCCTGCAAAAAGCCATGGCCACTCCGGCCAACAACAAGACCGGCACGATCCATGACGTTGAACATGTCGTCATCTTCATGCAGGAAAACCGTGCCTTCGACCATTATTTCGGCACCTTTCCCGGTGTGCGCGGCCAGGGCGATCCGCGTCCACTTCGCCTGCGCAATGGCCACAGTGTCTGGCGCCAGCCGAGCGATCAGCATCCCGACGGCTATGTCATGCCGTACTGGGCCGACTCCAAGACTGCCAACGCCTATGTCGTCGATGGCGCCGATCAGGGCCATGACGCCGCCACCATCATCGTCAACGGCGGGCATTACGACCAGTGGGGCATGTCCAAGCAATTGCAAAACCGCATGACGCATTACAAGGCGTCGGACCTGCCCTTCTATCATGCGCTGGCGGCCAATTTCACCATCTGTGACGCCTATCACTGCTCCACCCTGACCCAGACCTATCCCAACCGCCTGCATATGTGGACCGGTTGCAACGGCGCCGGCCACGTCGGCGGCGAGCCGGTGCTGTCGAATTACGGCGAGGATGAAACCCCTTCGGCCGACATGGCGGAAGACAAGCCGATCAAGGCCTATGAGTGGACCACCTATGCCGAGCGTCTGGAAAAGGCCGGGATCGACTGGAAAGTCTATCAGGAATACGACAATTTTGGCGACAATATCCTGTCGGTTTTCAAGCCGTTCCGGCCGTGCGACAAGAACTCCACGCTTTATAAGCGCGGCCGCTCGTGGGTCTCGGAACATAAGGTCGGCGCCGACCGCACACGCTCCGACGGCGAGCAACTGGTCGAGGCCTTCCGCGCCGATATCGCCGCCGGCAAGCTGCCCCAAGTGTCGTGGATCGTGACCGCCGCCGCGCTGTCCGAGCATCCGAGCTGGACTCCGGCCGATGGCGAGAACGTCTGCGCCAAGCTGATCGAGGCGTTGACCGATCACCCGGAAGTCTTCGCCAAAACCGTCTTCATCATCAATTATGACGAAGCTGGCGGCCTCTACGACCACATGCTGCCGCCGTCCCCGCCTGCCGACGAAACGCAGGGCTTCAGCGGCGTCAGCGTCACCGGCGAGTTCAAGGACTATGGCAACGAGCCGGGCAATCCGAACAAGGGCCTTCAGCCGATCGGTCTTGGTATTCGCACCCCGGCCATGGTGGTTTCACCATGGAGCCGCGGCGGCTATGTCTGCTCGGAAGTCTTCGATCACGTCTCGACGATCAAGTTCATGGAAAAACGCTTCGGCGTCATGGAACCGAATATCAGCGACTGGCGCCGCGCCATCAGCGGCGACCTGACGTCGGCTTTCGACTTCAAGACCCCCAACCGCGACCTGTCGCAGCTCAAGCTGCCCTCGACCGACGACTACAAGGCGCGTCTGGCCCATGCCGCCAGCCAGCCCTCACTCAAGATCCCCGATCAGCAGACCGCCGGTGGCCAGCCCGCCGAGCAACGTCCGGCGCGCCCCCTGCCCTACGCCATCAATGCCAATTTCCAGCAGTCGGAAAAGGAAATCTTTATCGAGCTGGCCAATAGCGGCAGCAAGGCGGCGGTCTTCACCATCCACGATTACGCCGCCTATGCCCTGATGGGGCCATGGCGTTATACGCTCGACGCCGGTCAATCCCACACCGCCGGTCACTGGAACCACAAGGAACGCCGTGCCTATGACCTGGCGGTCCACGGTCCGAACGGCTTCTATCGCCATTTCGCCGGTCGCCTGCGCGATGATGACAAGCAACTGATCGATCCGGTTTCGATAGCCCTCAGCGAGGACGCCAAATCCGGCAAACTGACGCTTGTCCTGCAAAGCAATGACGATCAGCCGAACGAAATCACCCTTGCCGGCGATCCGCGCTATGGCGCTGTTTCGCGTACCGTCAATCTGGCCGCCAAGGGCAGCGAAACGATCACGCTCGATCTCGCCGCCAGCGCTCACTGGTACGACCTGACGCTGACACTGGCCCAGAATAATGGCTGGTTGCGCCGTTACGCCGGCCACATCGAAACCGGCCAGGCGAGCCGCACCGACCCCGGCATCGGCCAGATGGTTATCTGATGACATCCAGCTATGATGTGGCAATCGTCGGCGGCGGAATCGTCGGGCTGGCGCACGCCTGGACCGCTGTGCAGGCCGGCCTGAAGGTCGCCCTGTTCGAACGCCATGCGCGCGCCACCGGCGCCTCGATCCGCAATTTCGGATTCATTACCGTCACGGGCCAGCAGCGCGGCGATTTTCACCGGCTGGCCATGCGGACGCGCAATGTCTGGCTGGATGTGGCTGAACAGACCGGTATCGCCATCGAACAGCGCGGGCTTTATGTCAGCGCCCGATACCCTGAATCCGAAGACGTACTGCGCGCCTTTCTCTATACCGAGATGGGCGAGGATTGCCGTTTGCTGCGCCCGTGCGATACGCCGTTTCTGGCGAAGGGCCAGCGCGCGGTTTTGCACTCCCCGCACGACATCCGCGTCGAATCGCGCACCGCCATCCCCACACTCAGCCAGTGGCTCAGTAAACGGGCTGATCTGTTTTATGGCGTCGCGGTCACCGGCATCGACAGCGGACGACTGGAAACCTCGGCAGGCGATATCCGCGCCGAGCGGATCATCGTCTGTCCCGGCGACGACCTGACCGGCTTGTTCGCCGACCGCATAAAGGCCGCCAACATCACGCGCTGCCAGTTGCAGATGCTGCGCCTGGCCGATCCCGGTTTCCGCCTGCCGGGCGCGGTAATGTCCGATCTCAGCCTGATCCGTTATCTCGGTTATGCCGACCTGCCCGAAGCCGCCGCATTGAAAACGCGCCTGCTGGCCGAACACGCCGAACACCTGGCCAATGGCGTTCATCTGATCGTGGTGCAGAGCGCTGACGGCTCACTCGTCGTCGGTGACAGCCATCATTATGGCGATGCGCCGGAGCCCTTCACCTCCGAAGCGGTGGATCGGTTGATCCTCGATGAATACCGCGCCGTACTGGGCGCCCCGTCCCCGGTCTCCGAACGCTGGAGCGGCACCTACGCCACGTCGCCGGACCGGCTTTTCCTCATCGATCAACCTCTGCCCGATGTCCGGCTGGTGGTCGTCACCTGTGGCGCCGGCGCCTCCACATCCTTCGGCATCGCCGAGCAGACCTTCAACAGCTTCTGAGAAAATTCATGACGTCTTCTCCTATCAAGGCATTCGTATTCGACTGGGCCGGCACCATGGTCGATTTCGGCAGTCTGGCGCCGGTGCGCGCCCTGCAATCGGTCTTCGCGCTCGAAGGCCTCGACCTCACCACAGCCGAAGCCCGCGCCGACATGGGCATGGCCAAACGCGCCCACATCACCGCCATTCTCGGGCGTGAACCGATGCGCAGCCAATGGCGCGAGGTCAAGGGAGCGGACGCTGGCCCTGCCGATATCGACCACCTGTTCACCGCCATCGGCCCCCTGATGCAGCAGGCCGCCACCGAATGTGCCGTGCTGATCCCCGGCGCGGCCGACCTGGCGGCGCTCCTGCGCACCAAGGGCGTCCGCATTGGTTCGGGCACCGGCTACAGCCGCGAGATGATGCGCGGTATCCTGCCCAATGCGGCGGCGCAGGGTTATGAACCCGATCTCGTGGTCTGCGCCGGCGAAACCACCGAAGGACGCCCCTCTCCGCTTATGACCTGGAAAGCGCTGGTGGAGCTTGGCGTCTGGCCGGCCCGCGCCTGCGTCAAGGTTGATGACGCCACGGTCGGCATCCGCGAAGGCCGCGAGGCCGGCGTCTGGACCATCGGCGTGGCGGCCAGCGGCAATGGCACGGGCTTCGACCTTGCCGCCTATCAGGCACTGTCACACGCGGATCGCAAAACCCGTGTAACCGCATCGGCGAATGCCCTGCGCGACGCCGGCGCCGACTTCGTCGTCAACAGCGTCGCCGACATTCCCACCCTGCTGCCCGAACTCGAATCCCGCATCGCCGAGGGTCTTTATCCCGGCGTCATCCCCACCGACATCCGCATTTAAATCTGGCGTATCTGAGGTCCCCCCATGAGCACGATTGACGCCCCCTCACTTCCAAATGCAAAGTTGACCGGCTTCACGGCCTGGCTGGCCAAGGCCCCGCCTGTGGTCTTCGCCCTCTATGGCGGGCTTGTGGCGTTCGGCGCCTATTTCGCGATGTACGCCTACCGCAAGCCCTTCGCGGTCGCCAGCTATGCCGACATACCCGTTTTGGGGCATGGCTTTGTCATCGACTACAAGATCGCGCTCGTTATCTCGCAGGTCTTCGGTTACGCCCTGTCAAAGGTGATCGGCGTCAAGGTGATTTCAGAGCTGCCGGGCCGATATCGCGCGGTCGCCATTCTCCTGCTGATCGGTTTCGCCGAGCTGATGCTGGTTGCCTTCGCCGCCGTGCCCGCGCCGTACAATATCGCCTGCCTGTTTTTCAACGGCCTGTCGCTCGGCCTGATCTGGGGACTGGTTTTCGGCTTTCTCGAAGGCCGCCGGGTATCCGAGATCCTCGGCTCCATTCTCTGCGCCAGCTTCATCGTCTCGTCGGGCGTGGTCAAATCGGTCGGCAAATGGGTGATGATCGAGCACTACACCAACGAGTTCTGGATGCCGGCCGTCACCGGCCTGATTTTCGCGCCCCTGCTGTTCATCTGCGTGCTCGGCCTGTCGCAACTGCCGCCGCCTTCACCGGAGGACGAGGCCGCCCGTGTCGTCCGCGTGCCAATGAACAAGGCCGCGCGCAAGACGGCTTTCGCGGCCTATGCGCCGGGCCTGATCGCTCTCGTCGTCATCTATATCGGCTTGACGGCCATGCGTGACTTCCGTGACAACTTCGCCGCCGAAATCTGGACCGATCTGGGCTTCAAGGACAATGCCGAAATCTTCACGGTTTCCGAACTGCCGATCGGTATTGTCGTTCTCAGTGCCATGGCCTTGCTGACCGTGTTCCGCAACAATCGGCTGGCCTTCATGGCCAACCTGGTGCTGGTCGGCATAGGCCTGGTTCTGGCCGGCGCCTCGACCTTCGCCTTTCAGGCCCATGTGCTGGGGCCGATCACGTGGATGGTGCTGCTCGGCGGCGGGCTCTATCTGGCCTATACGCCTTTCAACGGCCTGCTGTTCGACCGTTTCTTCGCCGCCAGCGGCATGGCGGGCACGGCCGGTTTCCTGATCTATGTCGCCGATGCCAGCGGTTACCTCGGTTCGACCGCCCTGCTGCTGTTCAAGAACTTCAGCGGCCTGACCCTGCCCTGGGCACAGTTCCTGATGGCTTCGGCCTACGGCACCGCCGCGATTGGACTGATCCTGCTCGTCTGGAGCTGTGTCTACTTTTCCCGCCGCCTGAAGGCCTGATCATAATTTGATCCGAATGTCCGCCGTGGCGTTGAGGGCACAGCTGTACCCTCAACGCCACGGCGGAATCGACCCATATTACAAAACAGACAGTGGTCCGGGGATTTGAGCCTCGGAGCGAGGCATGTATGTGCCCAAAGTCTCTTTGCAGACGTCGGAAATATCCACGCACCAACCGAAATTAAAATATCAATATATTCAAGAGGTTGGCGGCGGAAACGCACCCCCGCATTCACCTGTAGGCAGTTGAATTAGTTATATTTTTCCGAAATTACTTCCTCTAGTCCTTAAGTAAGGGCTGAAACCTCATTCATTGCCGAAAATATTGAGACAATAGACAATATTCAAATACTTACGAACCAATACCTACATCCGCCCCCTGTTGGAACAGGTCGCACATTTCGATGTGAGCGCCGTCTTGCTGGCCTATGATATCGGTGGCTTCTTCGGTAACTTTGCCGGCGGGTTTATCGCTGAAAAAAGTGAGCGCTGGCTACTGGCCTTGGGGCTGGGATCATCGTGGCTATATCCGTGGCCCTTATCGCGGCGGGCAGCTCTGCCACGACCGTAAATATTGCCATTGCCATCTGGGGCTTTGCCTTTGGCGCCCTGTCCGTCGGTTTCCAGACCTGGATCGTTCGGGCAGCCCCCGATCAGGCAGAAGGCGCCGGTGGCCTTCTGGTCTTGGCCTTCCAGATTGCGATTGCCAGTGGCGCGATATTCGGTGGCGTGATGATTGACCAGTTCGGTGCCATAGGCGCCACCGGATACTGCGCGATCATGGCACTCATAGGTACCAGCCCGGTAGGCTCCTTCCCGGTTTTAGCTAGCCAATTCCGTTAAAGCAGGGGCTTTTTGACGAGAGAACGCCAGAAGTTGATCGGCCTGCGCGTGGATCGCCTTGAGAACCGCAGCATCCAGGATCGTTCCGTCCGGCGCAAACACTGCCTGTTCGATCGAGTTGACTGTGATACCGACCGGTGTTGGCCATCCCCGTAAAGCATGAACCATATCCCGCATGGCAGACAGTGTGATGCCGCCACCCTGCCAGCCCGCAGACGTCACTATCAACCCTACGGGCAAGCCGTCGAAATAGACACGGGCGTCTTTGCGCATGTCTTCCACCTGATCCAGGGCATTCTTGACTAGGCCTGAAATCGAGCCGTGATAACTAGGCGAACCGATAATAATGCCGTCGGCACGGCGCAAGGCGGCCACAAGCGTTGTTTGCGCCAATATGCGCTCCGGATTTTCTGGGGCATAGTGTGGCAATGATGCCAGATAGGCGCCGTCAAACAATTGCGTTTCTGCGCCACGTTCTTCCACGGCATTGAGGACAGCTTTTGTCAGCCGTTCACTGGAGGAATTCGGACGCGTGGTGCCACCAAGGCCGACAATATAGGGTTTCAAGGTCATCTCGCTGGTTAGATCAAATGCCCGCGCCGACATCAGCAAAGGTGTGCGTCAATGCGCGGCTGGGCATGGTTGCAGATTGAGGTCTATGGCGTGTGGACAGACGATCGGCCAGTCGGGTCACCTGCGCATTGATTTCCGGGACCGCCGTGATCTCCCAGAGCGCCGGGCGCGTGAGCGCACCGATGGCGAACAGTTGCTCCGATTTCAACCCACGGGCATCAATCACATGGCAGTCTTTGGTTTCGATACCCAAACCATAGGGGTCGGGATAGATGAGACCTTGCTGATGCAGATCGCTAAATAGCGGAATGCCTGTTGTGTTGTAGTCCGTACAAGGTCCGGTGCAGTTGATAATGCGCGCCACACGAAGCGCTTTACGCCCCTTATCATAGCGCGGAATGTAATCGATCGCCAAACCGGGGCCTGACGGTGAAAAGTCCACCAACCGGCCGCCATGGACAATCAGCCGGCCGCTTTCGCTCAACTTCTGAAGCCATTGGCCTTCGCGAGAAGTGATGCGATGCCTGTGGACGTCCCAATAGGGTCGAAGATGCCGAAGGAATTGACCACGATGCGCGCGCGTCCATCCTGACCAGATTTGCGCGACCATGGGGCGGACAGCGTCCAGCACACGTTGCCAGGGAATACCCAAGGCAATAGCTGTCCGTGCCTGCTGCTTTACGACTCGAAGAAGGTACACAGGTGAAAGCGGCCTGCCGTCCAGAAAGGTTGCCCATCCACCACCTGCGGCATGGAGAAGCGGCATCAGCCCATGCCGCGACAATGCGTGAATTATGCCCCGGTGCCCGTTGCGTTGAAGACTGATGACCATATCCGCCATGGTCAGACCGGTCCCAATTAAGAGCACTGATGCGTCCGCATCCAGTCCGACCAAGGCTTCCTGTGACCATGGATCACCAGCATAGGCCGCGCTATCCGCTAAGTCTGTGTGGTCTGACCCTTTGATGTTGAGCGTTTTCGGCGGCAAATTGCCGGTCGCCAGAACAACCTCCGATGCTTCGATTTGCCGACCATCCACCAAGGTCAGGCGATAGACGCCGTTTTCCAGATTTTGGATGCGACTCACCTCGCCGCGGATACGGCGGACGGTTTCGGCCTTTAAGCCAACTTCAAATTGCGCTTCGAGATAAGCCCCGAAAAGCGCACGCGGAATGAAGGCGTAGTTGATATCCCCGGCCTGTAAGACAGCATCAGCGATTTCTGCAGGATATCCCGCCAACCAGTCTATAAAAGTGGGCTCCAGGCCAATTTCCATGTGCCCGGCCGGCACGTTCAGGAGATGGCCCGGGCCGGCGCGTCCATAGGCCAGGCCATGTCCTGCGCGCGGCGAGCGTTCGATCAGTACCGGCACGACATCGGATGGTTTAGCAGCCAGTTTCAGCGCCAGCAATGTACCGGCGAAACCACCACCGACGATCGCCACAATGCGTTTCACAGCATCATTCGTCTGGGGCGGGGCCTTTTCCATCATGCGACATCTTCGAAAGCAGGCAGTGTCAAAGGGCTGGCAAGCGCCGCCAGCAAAGGCGCGGGGTCTATCCAGTCGGCCACATTGACAGTGGCCGGTATCAGGCCATGCTGGTGCAAAAAATCAGCCTGGGACTGGAACGCATCCAGCCTTCCCGCATTCAGATTGACATCGAAACTGGCCGTCAACCGGGGCCCATATCCCCGTCGCACACTCTCAGCCGTCGTGTTCGTCTCGGCGGCGATAATGCCCGCCACCTCGTCTTCATGATCCTTTGTCCATGCGGCGGCGGCATTCAGTACTTTCAGGTGCGCAACCACCAGATCCGGATGGTCATCCAGCAAGTGCCGATGGACAGTGATGGGGCGCGGCGTGCCGTTGTTCACGCGCAGGGCCGGATCATCGAGCTGGTTGATGTCAAGCACCACCTCAAGACCGTGCGCCTGCTGGAACAGGATGGCATTGGCGCCCTTGGCGAAAATCACATCTACGTCGTTGGCGATCAAAGCCTGCTCGGTGTATTGCGAACCCGTTCCGCCGACGCGATTCTGGTTCTGCCATTGCAGGGGCGGTGCATAGACATCGACGAGGCTGACGTCATCAAAGGTCAGGCCTTGCAGCTTTAAGGTTGCATCATAGGCGCGCAGAGCCATTGCCCGCCACACATCGATCTCACCCGCCGCATTGGACAGGCCCAGCCGCTTGCCGCGTAGATCAGAACCGGCGCCCGGCCGTGCCAGAAGGACCTGCACTTCGTCCAGCCATGTCAGGCCGACAACAACCGTATGATCACGCCCATCGCGCTGCAGATTGCTCGCCCGTGTCCAGAGCGGATGCACATTGCCACCTTCGCGGATCAGGGTTTTGATATCGTGGTAGAAGTGCTGTGAACGCAGGGCTGGCTCCCGGCTATCCTGCAAGGTTTTAACCTTGTAGCCGAATGGCGAAAAGGCCTGTTCGAACCAGCCTTGATGCAGGCCGATGGCCGTTCCGGTCGGAAACGGCCCACGGGATAGCCAGACTGTATCTGAGGGAACGAGCGGGATGATGGGAGCGGGCATGAGGCGTCTCTATGAAAGTTCACCCAATATCACACTAAATCAGTATGGTATCAATCCAGTAAATATGATGGATATCGCCAATTATTCTAAAGCCACAGCGGCTCAAAAGACGCCCAGTTCGGGTTTCGCCACGGCATCGGCGAGTGACGTCCGATCAAGGATATCGGAGGCCTCACGACGGACGCGTGACATGACCCGGCGCAGCTCGCAGGTCTTTTCATCCTTACAGTCTTCGCATTTTTTATAGAAGTTGTGGCTGACACAGGCCAACAGCGCGAGCGGCCCGTCGATATGGCGCATGATGTCGCCAAAGGTGATCAGTTCCGGCGGCCGGGACAGCCGATATCCGCCACTCTTGCCACGCGTGCTCTCGACCAGTCCGTTCTGGCGCATCTCGGACATGATGCCTTCAAGGAACTTGCGCGGTATGATTTCCTCCATCGCAAGCACGCTCACCTGCTTGGATTCCCCGGATGGGTGTCTCGCCAGATTCAGCATGGCTTTAAGCGCGTAACGGCAGCGTTGGGAAATCATTGAGGCGTAGGGACCCTGATGGCGATCTATCGTCTATAAGCTGCTTATGTCGGGCTGCCAAGCCGCTGTTATGCGGCCTCAAGTGCGACAGGACGTGCGGGATCGGCGCTCCATGCCGACCACGATCCGACAAACAGTGCGGCCGGAACGCCGATAATGGCCAAGGCAGCGATATCATGAGCCGCCGATACGCCACTGCCGCAGGAGACACCGATGCGGGCGCCATCCCTGAAGGCATAGCGGGTACGCAACTGGTCATCCGGTAAAAATCGATCATCGCCATCCAGATTGCCGCCCGCCGGCAGATTCCGCGCGCCAGGGATATGGCCACCACCGAAGGCTTTTTCGCTGCGGGCATCCAGCAGAATGTCGTGCCGTGCATAGGCTTCCGCACCATCGGCGTCTATCTGCGGCAGGTGATCGGCACTCAGGGCCGCTGTACCTTCGCCTTTGAGCGCAATCAAAGCCGCAAAGGGCAGATCAGCTTCTTCCCAGGCCGCAATGCCGCCGTCAAGCAGACGCACGTTACGGAGACCGGCCCACTTGAGGGTCCACCAGCCGCGCGCCGCTGTCAGATTGCCATTGGCGTCGTAAAGCACCACGGCGGTGTCGTCATCGATGCCCCACACCTGCACATTGGCCTGCAAGGTGGCAAGGTCAGGCAGCGGGCGGGCGCCTTTCAGACCGCCGCCTTCCCCCGAGAACACGGAAGGATCAACGGCGACAGCGCCCGGTATGCCTTCGCTTGCCGAGCCGACCGACAGAACGACGGTGGACGTGTCCCGCTGCAAAAGCGCATGTAAATCGATGGCGGAAATCAGAACAGAGTCACGCGACATAGCCGCCTCCCTACTCTGCCGCCACGGAGCGCAGGGCGAGGCTGTTCGCCGGGCGTTCCAGGCCGAGATGATGACGGAAAGTTGGGCCATTATAATCCTTGCGATAGAGGCCGCGTTCCTGAAGTATCGGCACAACCAGATCGGCAAAAGCCGTCACTGTGTCCGGGTTGTAGGCCGGGAAGATGTTAAAGCCATCACACGCCTTGGCCTCGAACCACTGCTGAATGTGATCGGCAACTTCAACCGGATTGCCGACCACGCCGCCGATCTGGCCGGACGCAGCGAGGATCAGGTCACGGTAAGTGATGCGCTTATCGCCCGTGACATCACGGCGCGTCAGGCGGTTGATCGCCTGGAACAGGCGTTGCCCATCTTCGTTGGCGTTAGCCTTGACCTGCGGATCGACCAATTCGTCCGCTGAATGGCCACGGACATCGACACCAATGACGCGCGTGACGTTGGACAGGTTGCGCTTACCCTTGCCGCCGAGCGCGCCATAGCGCTTGTGTTCTTCCAGAGTGTCCTCGGAATCGAGAATGACGAAGCTGTTGAGCTGATCGAAAATCGCTACGGCCTCTTCGGTGGTCGGCGCCACAATCACCTGAAGGCCCGGCAGGATGGCGATGTCGTTTTCGCTGCGACCGTATTTTTTGGCGCGCGTCTTGATGTCATCGTAATAGGCCTTTGCCACCGCAATATTCGGGCCGGCAGCGAAGATGACGTCGGCATCACGCGCACCAAGTTCACGCGAGCGGTCGGAAGTACCGGCGTGCAGAATGACAATGTGGCCCTGCGGGGGTCGTGTGACATCGAGCGGCCCGTCAACGGAGAAATAGCGGCCGCGATGATTGATCTCGCGCACTTCGTCTGCGTCACGGCTGTCCCACAACTTCTTCGTCACCTCGACGAATTCGTCTGCCCAGTCGTAGCGCTTTTCCGTATCCCAGTGCTCATCGCGGCTGAAGTTGGCCGCAGCGATTTCATCGGCGCCAGTAACCAGATTCCATGAGGCGCGTCCGCCGCTCAAGTGATCAAGGGATGCGGTGAGATGGGCGATATTGTAGGGGTCATAATAGGTCGGGTTGGCGGTGACCACGATACCAATCCGGCTGGTGGCGGCGGCCAGAGATGATGCGGAAACGAACGGCTCCAGACGCGACATCTGCGATGGATTGGTCGTTTGCAAGGCCGGATCGGAGGCGAGGCGATCGCCCAGGAACAGAAAATCGAACTTCGCGCCTTCGGCGATTTGCGTCACCTTTTGCAGAAATTCGATATCGAATGGCGCCGTTTCGTGGGCCGTCGGCATACGCCAGCCGGAGGGATGGGTTCCGTTGGCCCAGAACATCAGGCCAAAATGCAGTTCACGGTTATCGGACATGGAGTTTGACCTTCTTAAGCAAAAGCGTAACGGTTGGCGGGCTCGGCAAAGCCCAGATGATCGCGGAGCGTATCGCCGGAATAGTCATCCGCCAGCAGGCCGCGCGCCTGTAGTTCCGGCACGACGTGCGCGACATAGGCGCTCAAACCCTCAGACGTGCCAAAACGGACATTAAGCCCGTCCAGACGCGCCGTCTCGACGAGCGCTTCGATACGGTCGACGACACTCCGGGCATTGGACGATTCCGGTGTGAAATCGGCCAGGATCAGCGCCTCACGGCCAGCTTCAGCCAGTCGGCTACGCAGGGTATCGACGACAAGCCGCAGCTCTACCGGCGGCCAGGCAGCCAGAATGATAAGATCCGCTTCATTCACAGCCAAAGCCAGGGACGTCTCGATCGCGTCGCCAGCGGCGATATATTGCGACACTACAGCATGTCCCTGAGGCGAACGGGCGACGTTCAGCGGTCCCTTGATGCGGAACAAATCGCCTTCGTGATGGATGGGGTGAATTTTGGCGCCATCGACATATTCGCCGGTCTCTTTATTGCGTACAAAAGCGCCCGCCTCCCAGCTGTCCCACAGCTTGCGCAGGATTTCGACGACTTCGATCGCACGGCTGTTGTGCGCTTCGGCGCTGCGGGCGGCCTGGCTGAAATTGATCTGTGCGGGACGTGTGGCGCCGGTGGCGATATCCCAGCCGGCACGGCCGTGGGTGACGTGATCGAGGGAAGCAATCAGGCGCGCCAGATTGAAGGGCTCGTAATAGCTGGTCGAGGCCTGGGCGATCAGGCCGATCCGGCGTGTTTTGGTGGCCAGGAACGAAGCGGTCGTGAACGGTTCGGTCCGCGCAGCCGTATCGTCACCCGACAGCGGGCGCTCAATGAAGCGGATAAAATCGAAGCGGCCAGATTCGGCCAACTGTGCATGGGCGATCAACAAAGCCGGATCGAACGCATCATGGATATCGTTAGGCGAGAATGTATAGCCGAACTTGAACGGCTTACCGGCAAAGGGATGCGGTGACGACATGTGCAAATCTCTGATTGTGAGGAAAATCCGATCACGTGCGTCAGTACGCCGGGCGATCCTTTTGACGAGGGTTAAACCTCATATCATACTCAGTCAATATGATTTAAATCATCAATCAAATTAGACTTTCTAACGTGACTTGGACAAATAATTACGCAATGTAATAGGAATTCTTCATCATCAAAACAGGAGCATTCCATGCCGCAAATAGGCACATTTACCGTGACAAAACAGGGCTTCGGTGCCATGGGCCTGTCGCACAATTACGGCCACGCCGACGAACAGGACTCACTAGCGACTCTCACGCGCGTCCTCGACCTCGGAATCAATTTCATCGACACCGCCAATGTCTATGGCAATGGTCATAACGAAGAACTCCTTGGTCGTGCCATCAAGAACCGCCGCGAAGGTCTGGTCATCGCTTCCAAGTTCGGTATTGTCGGTGGTGGCATCTCGGCTGAAGGCGCCAATGGCAAACGCGTTGCCGGCGATCCCGCCTATGCCCGCGCACAACTGGACGGCAGCCTGAAACGTCTTGGTGTCGAGCAGATCGACATCTACTACGTCCATCGTGTCGATACGTCCGTGCCGATCGAAGAGACGATTGGCGAACTGGCGCGCCTGAAAGCCGAAGGCAAGATCGGTGGTATCGGTCTATCGGAAGCGACTGCTGAAACTATTCGCCGCGCGCACAAGGAATACCCGATCACTGCCTTGCAAAGTGAATATTCGTTATGGACACGCGATGTCGAGGCCGAAATCCTGCCGACCGTGCGCGAACTGGGCATCGGTTTCGTCCCTTTCAGCCCGCTCGGCCGCGGTTTCCTGGCTGGCGCCACCACACCGGAAGACGAGAAGGATGTTCGCCACCGCCATCCGCGTTTCCACGGTGATGCGGCGCAGGTCAATGCCGCCCGCCGCGCTATCGTCGAAGACATCGCCGGCCGCCTCGACGCCACGACGGCGCAGGTGTCGCTGGCCTGGGTTCTGTCAAAGGGTGTCGTGCCGATCCCCGGCACCCGCCATGTCAAACACCTGGAATCAAACTGGGCGGCCAACGATCTGGTGCTCGACGCCGACATCATCGCCGAACTGGAAGAAGCCTTCCCGGTTGGCGCCACGGTCGGCGCCCGCTTCCCTGAAACGGCGCCGGCTCAGGGCCCGTCATAGGCCCCCACAAGTTGAAACAGAAAAGCCCCGCAACTTGCATTGCGGGGCTTTTTCATGCTGATTTCTTGAACGCTGCGTCCTCGGCGATGGCGGACGCCCGGGCTGTATTTGTCGCATCATCCTTTAAATCACTTAGCCGATTGATCCGGCGCAGGCCCGGAAACAGGCCTGCCCAAAGTCCAGCCACAACCAATGTGCCAATTCCCCCAATCACCACAGCCGGAACAACCCCGACCAGCGAAGCGACAAAGCCGGATTCCATATCCCCCAGTTCGTTCGAGGCGCTGTTAAACATCATATTGACCGAGCTGACACGGCCGCGCATGTCATCATGCATGGACAGTTGCATCAACGACTGGCGGATGAAATTACCGACCATGTCCGCCGATCCCAAAACCACCAGACAGGCCAGCGACAGATAATAGATCTTCGACAGACCGAAGACGATAGTGACCACACCATAGATCGCGATAGCCGCAAACATCCACAGGCCGACGTGCTTTTTGAACGGGCGCAGGGCGAGAAACAATGCCGTTATCACCGCTCCCACTGCCGGTGCGCTGCGTAATAAGCCAAAGCCCGATGAGCCGACATGCAGGATATCGGTCGCATAGATCGGCAACAGGGCTATCGCGCCGCCAAGCAGAACCGCGAATAGGTCCAGTGTTACCGCTCCAAGGATCAGGCGATTGTGGCGAATATAGTTGAGACCGCCCAGCAGGTGCGCTAGCCCAATCGGCCGCCGGTCACCGCCCCTGCTGCGCGTCTTGATCAGGGTCGCACCGATACTACCTGAGAAATAAAGGGTCGCCGCCAGGCCGTAGGTCGCCGCTTCTCCCCACAGATGCAGGGTCAGGCCTGCAAGAGCAGGGCCGATCACACTGGTGAGCTGGAAGCCCGACGCATTCCAGGCCACAGCATTCGGCAGATGCTTGCGGTCAATAAGATGCGGCATCCACGCCGCCGCGCACGGCGCCGAAAACGTCTTGGAGGCTCCGAACAATCCCGCCGCCAGATAATAGAACAGCGGATTGGTGGCATCGGCCAGGGTCAGGCCGCAAAAGATCAGCGCCGTCGTCGTCAGTACAAGCTGGAAAACACGATAGACGTTGCGGCGTTCAAACCGGTCGGCGGTCTGGCCAGACGGCAAGGTGGATAACATGACCGGCACAAAGACAGCCAGGCCGATCAGGCCCAGCGACATCGGATCATGGGTCAGCTTGTAGATCTGCCACCCGAGCGTCGGCATCATGATATTGGTGCCGAACATATTGCAGAGGCGCATAACGTAAAATACCCGATATTCCGGATGGCGGAAGGCCGCGCCGGGGTCGTGTTTTTCCGGCGCGTTGAGGTCATGTGTCATCAGCTCCAGTTCTCTTTCGGGGATTCGATCAGGATGATTTTGACATCTTTTTCCGGCACGCCGAGCGCGCCGAGGTTACGCTTCACCGCTGCATACAGCGCCTGTTTAAGCTCGGCCGTACGCCCGCTGAACAGGGTGATCTCGACATTGGTATAGCGCTCGCCCTCACCTTCGGCCGAAGTGAAATGATCGACCGGGAATTGAACCAGCCGGATATGACGCGCCTTCGGTGGTGTACCGATGCTTTCGGTGAGCGCCGTCTGCACGGCATCGAAGACGGTGTCCGGATTTTCAATCCAGCCGGCGCGGGTGGAGATCAGGGTGCTGGGCATGGGGAGGTTTCCTCTTGAGCTTTGGATGGGAGGGTCTGTGTAGCGGGTTCAACCAGATGGCAGGCCACATCATTGCCGCTGGCGGCGCGACGTAAGGCCGGCTTTTCCTCGCGGCATTGCTGGGTGGCCAATGGGCAGCGCGCCTGAAACGGGCAACCAGCCGGCAGGTTGAGATTGCTGGGCAGTTCGCCTTGCAGCACGGATTTCGCGCGCACGGCATCGGGATTGGCTTTTGGCACGGCCGCCAGCAGCGCGCGCGTATAGGGATGGAGCGGCTGTCGCCAGAAGGTCTCGCGGCTGCCCTGCTCCATGATCTGGCCGAGATACATGACGACGACGCGATCAGCGATGTGCTCGACGACAGCCAGGTCGTGCGAGATGAACAGGTAGGAGATGCCTAGCCGGTCCTGAAGGTCATTCAGCAGGTTGATGATCTGGGCACGTACCGACGGATCAAGCGCCGATACCGGCTCATCGCAGACGATCAATCTCGGATTGAGGGCGATGGCGCGAGCAATACCTAGCCGTTGTCTTTGACCGCCGGAAAACTCATTCGGATAACGATCATACGCCTCATCCGGCAATCCGACCTGAGCCAGCAGCTCATAGACGCGCACTTTCGTCGCCTTGGCGTTCCAGCCGACTTGCTGCAGGGGCTGGCCAATGCTTTTGCCAACTGTATGACGCGGATTGAGCGCGCCGGAATTGTCCTGAAAGATCATCTGGATCTTCGGCCGGACCGTCTTCATGGCCTTCTGATTGAGTTGCGTGATATCCTGGCCATCGAGATCAATCCGTCCACCAGTGGCTGGCGCCAACCGCAGCAAAGCGCGGCCCAAGGTCGATTTGCCACAGCCGGATTCGCCGATCAGCCCGACCGTTTCACCCTCGGCGATATCGAAAGACAGGCCATTGACGGCGTGCACCAGCCCGGCGCCCGTCGGCAAATGGACTTCCAGATCAGTGATCGACAGTAACGACATAGCGCTCACTTTCCAGTTCGGCGGCCCAGCAGGCGACTTCATGGTCTTTGGCCAGTTCGATCGTGGCCGGCGCCTGACGTCGGCAAACCTCCATCACCTTGTCGCAGCGATCGGCGAACGGACAACCGGCGCCGCGTGCTTCATACGGGGGAACCACGCCGCGGATTTCCGGCAGGCGGTCGATCTTGGGCTGGCCGGGATGCAGGGTCAGGGCCAGCAAGCCTTGCGTATAGGGATGGCGTGGAGCATTGAAAATTTCCCGAACCGTGCCTTCCTCCACCTTGCGGCCGGCATACATGACCACGACGCGGTCGGCCATTTCCGCTACCACGCCGAAATCGTGGGTGATGATCAGCAGTGCCATTCCGGTGCGCGCCTTCAGTTCCTGAAGCAGTTGCAGCACCTGCGCCTGGATGGTGACATCGAGCGCGGTCGTCGGCTCATCGGCGATCAGCAGGCGAGGGTCGCAAGCGATCGCCATAGCGATGGCAATGCGCTGGCACATGCCGCCGGAAAGACGATGCGGATATTCCTTCAGCCGCGCTTCCGGATCAGGGATATGGACAAGCTTCAGCAATTCGATGCTGCGCGCCTTCAGGGCCTCGCCTTTCAGGTCGACATGGGCGCGGATGGCTTCTTCGAGCTGACGCCCAATAGTCATGACCGGATTAAGCGCGCTCATCGGGTCCTGGAAGATCATGGCGATGTCACGGCCGCGCAAACGGGCGACGTCACGGTCACGCAGCTTGACCAGATCGCGGTCTTCGAGACGGATTTCGCCGGCGCGGATGCGGGCACGTCCCTTCGGCAACAGGCGCATCAGCGACAGGGCCGCCAGTGACTTGCCGCAACCGGATTCACCAATGATGGCGACGGTTTCGCCGCGTTTCACCTTCAGGTTCAGGCCATCGACAATGGTCAGGTCGCCACCGCGCGTGCTGACGGCGGTCGAGAGATTGCGGACATCCAGAACGTGACGGCTCATCGGCGTAGCCTCGGATTGAGGATTTCACCCAGACCATCGGAGACCAAGCTCAAGGCGAAAACCGTAATGACGATGGCGACACCCGGAATAGCGCTGATGTACCAGGCAGAGGTGATCATGTTGCGGCCATCGCCGACCAGCCGGCCCCAAGTCGAGATATTCGGGTCGCCCAGCCCGAGAAACGACAGACCGGATTCGGCCAGTATGGCACCGGCGATCGACAGGGTGGAGACAGCGATGACAGGCGCCAAAGCATTGGGCAGGATTTCGCCGAAGATGATGCCGATGTCGGTCATGCCAGTGGCGCGGCAGGCCAAGATAAAATCGCGTTTTTTCCATGCCATGACTTCGGCTCGAGTCAAACGGGCGATCGATTCCCACGACACTAGGCCGATGATCAGGACGATCAAGACCATATGGGCGCCAAACAACGAAACGAGCGCGAGAATGAAAACGATGCCGGGAATGGTCTGGAACAGTTCGATCAGCCGGCCGAAGAGATTGCCGATCCAGCCGCCGTAATAACCGGCTATGGCGCCGATGGTGACGCCGATGACCAGCGCAGTCAGGGCGGCCGAAACACCAATGGCCAGCGTCGTGCCCGCGCCATGGATGATCATGGCCAGCATGTCGCGGCCCATGCCGTCGGTTCCCAGCGGAAAATGTCCGTCAGTGAAGGGCTCTATCAGCGCCGGCCCAACAATCCGTAAGGGGTCCGCCGGGAAAAGCAAGGGCGCCACCAGTGCCGAGAGCAGGATCAAAAGGAGCAGCAGGCCGCCGGCCAGCGCCATGGGATTACGGCTGAAATTACGCAGAAAAATCATGGCCTACTCCAGCACGATGCGCGGATCGAGCCAAGCGTAGACCAGGTCGATAACCAGATTGACCACGATCACCAGCAGCGAACTGAAGATGATGATGCCGAGCACGACCGGATAGTCGCGCGCCACGACCGAGTCATAGAGCAGACTACCAAGGCCCGGCCAGTTGAACACCGCTTCGATGACCACGCTGCCGCTGAGCACGGCGGCGAATTGCAGACCAAGCACGGTGATCACCGGTAACAGCGCATTACGGAAGATATGGCGCAGGGTCACCGCCGTTTCGGAAAGTCCCTTGGCGAAAGCGGTGCGGACATAGTCGGCCTGCGCCGCCTCGATCATGGCGTTACGCGTCACACGCATATAGATGGCTGATTGATGCAGGCCCAACGCCACGGCCGGCATCAGCAGATGGGTGCCGAGATCGAGCAGATTGCCGAAGACGCCATCATCGGCGCCGATCGTATTCATGCCCCCTATCGGCAGCCAGTCGAGCTTCACGGCAAACAGCACGACCAGCATGATCCCCACCCAAAAGATGGGGGCGGCAAAGAAGAACACACCCAGCATCGACAGAAGGCGATCAATCCAGCCGTTGTGATTGGAGGCCGCCGCAATACCCGACAAAACGCCGGTCAGAAGCGCCACAGCCAGCCCTGATAGCATCAGGACAAGGGTGGCCGGCAGGTGATTGAGGATGGCCTCGGTGACCGGGATATTCTGACGGTATGAAAAACCGAAATCGAGCCGCGACACGGCTTCGAGATACTTCCAAAGCTGAATGTACAGGGGCTTATCCAGACCATAGGTGACATTCAGATGGTCGATCATCGACTGATCGGACAACTGCATCTCCGACGACATGATATCGACGAAACTGCCCGGCGCGGCATGGATCAGGAAGAAGGTGCCGATGATAATCGTCAGCATCAGTGGCAGGACATGGGTCAATAGCCGCATCCCCAGCCGACGCAACAAGATCAGCGGCCGCGAGGCGCGCTTTTTCGCGGCGCCGGCAAAACGCAGCGGATCTGTATAGGGGTTCGGGAGGATGCGGCTATCGGACATGATCAGAACACCGTCGTGTCTTGACTGAGTGCGGCGCGAAAGGCTTCCGCCGTCGCGGCATTGTGCGACGGCACGGTTTCCCGGCCGAACTGCGGTGGCTGCGCAACATATGGCTCTTCAAGCTGTCGGATTTCCTCATCCGACAGCTTGATATCGAGCGCCGCCACGGCGTCATCCACGTGATTGACCTTGGTAGCGCCAACAATCGGCGCAGTCAGCCCCGGACGCGTCAGCAGCCAGGCCAGCGCCACCTTGGCAGGGCTTTCACCGCGTGCTTCGGCGACTTCAAGGACCCGATCGACAACAGCCTCGTCCTCGGGGCGGGCGGAGTCCTTGACGACTTCCGAACGCTTGGTGCCACGCCGGCGACTGCCGGTCAGCAGGCCCCGCGCCAGCGGGCTGTAGGGGATGACGCCCACGCCCTGATCGATGCACAGCGGGATCATCTCCCGCTCCTCCTCACGATAGAGCAGGTTATAGCGGTTCTGCATCGAGACAAACTTGGTCCAACTGTTCTTTTCGGCGATGGCCTGAAGCTTGGCGAACTGCCACGCATACATGGACGACGCACCAATATAGAGCGCCTTGCCGGAGGTCACGACCTCGTGCAGGGCTTCCATGATTTCTTCCGGCGGCGTGGTCGGATCGAGACGGTGGATTTGATAGACATCGACATAGTCGGTCTTCAGGCGGCGCAGGGAATCGTCGATGGCATGTTTGATATGCTTGCGATTGAGCCCGCGCTGATTAACGTCCTTGCCCATCGGTCCGAAGACCTTGGTGGCCAGCACGACCTGATCGCGCTGGACACCAATTTTCTCGAAGACATTGCCCTGGATTGTCTCGGCCAGGCCGGTCGAATAGCTGTCGGCATTGTCGAAGAAGTTGATGCCGGCGTCGAGCGCCTGTTTGTAGAATGGCAGGGCTTCCGATTCCGGCAGCGCCCAGGGCATCCAGTCGGTCGAGCCGTAGCTGGAGCACCCGAAGGCGATGCGCGAGACCTTGAGGCCGGTTTTCCCTAGTCGGGTATATTGCATTGTGTAATCCTAGTAGTCGTAGCGAACGCGGAAGAGGACGAGACGGGGATCGTTGAAGGTGGTGGCGTTGCTGGCGGTGACACCGTTGCCGCGGGTGCCGCCCTGGTCGAAGCGGCGATCGGCGGCGTTACGCACGCTCAAAGCATAGGAGAAATGCGAGTTGTCCGGCTTGAAGCTGGCCGATAGGTTGATGATCTCCTGCGCCTCGCCAATAGCGCCTGGCGTATTCAGCAGGTCGCTGAACTGTTCGGTGCGGAAGAAGTAATCAGCGCCGAGTGTCCAGACGCCATGGGATTGCCACGGCAGGTCGTAATCGAGAGCGCTGAAATATTGCCAGCGCGGCGCATTGGGCACCTGTTTGCCGTCATAGGTCAGGCCGTTGCTGGCAGCGCCGCCGGCTTCGATGACCTTGGTCTCAAGCAGGCTGACATTGTTCTGCCAGGTCAGGCCTTCGATCGGACGCCAGCGCGTTTCCAATTCGAAGCCCTCGGTCTTTACCTTGCCGAAATTGATGCGGTGGGCGATGTTGTTTTCATCAAGCGCCGAGGCCTGATAGCCCTCGATATCATTATGATAGACTGCTAGGTTGGCGCGCAGGACGTGATCGAAGAAATCAGCCTTGATCCCGCCTTCCCAGGTCGTCACCGTCTCCGGATCGTAGGGCAACCCCGCCGAGGCCTTGGAGGTGGCGCGGCCGTCAAAGCCCCCTGCCTTGAAGCCTTCCGAATAGGTCGCATAGGTGGCAATCGTCGGCGTCAGCTCATAATTCAAGCCGAGTTTTGGCGTCCACGAGGTCCAGTGCTGATAAGGCTTGGTAATGGTATAGAGATCAGTCAGGTACTGACCTTTGGCGTTCTGCTCATTGCCGGTGAAGATGAAGTTGTGGGCTTCGTAGGTGTAGCGCTCACCAGCGATCAGGTGCAGTTTCGCGGTCAGGTCATAGGTCAGTTGGCCATAGATCGAGTAGTTCTTGGTCTTCTCGCCCGAGTCCTGCAAATAGGTACGGTCCGGCAGCAGGGCGGCATTGGTGAGAGGCGAATAATTGGTGCGGTAGGAGCGGAAGTTGTCGTACAGCGCGAAGATGCCGGCCACGGCGTGAATCCGGTTGCCGTTATAGAGATATTGCAGTTCCTGCGTCCAGTTGAGGTCGCGGTGGTTGGAATAGGTGCGGTTGATGGTCAGGGCGCTGCCGTCCTGGTCGTACCAGCCCGGCTGCTTGAACTGGCGCACCGAAGTGATGAACTTTAACTGACTCTTGTCGGTCAGCCCCCAGGTGGCGCGCAGCGAGCTGGCCCACAGTTCGGTATAATTGCTGATCTGTTGTTCGGAATAGTTGGTGTCCGGATCGATTACCCCGCCCGGCTGGATGCGCGGGGTCAGCGGCGTCGGATCCCCCTTGTCGTCGAAGCCCTCGACCGTCAGCAGGTAAGAGGAGTTGGCGGTCGGGGTGAAATTCAGCTTGCCGCGAACGCCGAATGTATCGACCGTGCCGACATAGGTATCGAGTGTCTTGTCGAAGACCAGCCCCTGACGATAACGCTTGACCACAGCCAGGCTGCCGGCGAGCGTGTCCTTGATTATAGGTCCGCTGACACCGCCACGCAGGATCGAGGCTTCATGATCCCCGACACTGACCTCACCGAAGGCGTCGACCTTGTTATCCGGTACCTTGGTGGTGATCTTGATGGCGCCGGCCGAAGAATTACGACCGTAAAGCGTACCTTGCGGGCCACGCAGCACCTCGACGTCCTGAACGTCATTGAAATCGAACGTGCCGCCGATCGGCCGGGAAATATAGACGTCATCGACATAGGTACCGACTGTCTGGTTGGCGATTGAGTCCGTTTCACCGATGCCACGGATATAGTAGCTGCCGGTCGAATAGGTCAGAGCCGAAGGCGCCGCGAACAGGCCCGGAATGCGCGTCGTGGCATCACGCAAATTCTCGATCGCCTTGGTTTGTAAGGTGTCAGCACTGATGACCGATACGGCGACCGGCGTCTTCTGGATATTAGTCTTGCGGAATTCGGCGGTGACCACAATTTCGACCGGCTCGGACGAAGCGTCTGCCGCGACCGCGTCCGCCGTTACGCCAGCCTCCGACTCTGCGGCATGAGCAATGCCGGACAATCCAGCCAGCGACAGGATGAGTGCGCTGGTCGACGCCAACGCTTTTAAATGAATGCCCCTCAAGACAATTCTCCAGTAATGCCGCGCACGCTCGCTCTGCGGCGATCAGGGCGCGGATGTTGCCAATGATGAATGTGAAAACGGGCGGGCCTCAGCCGTTCCTCGGCAAGACACCCCTGTCGCATACCTCATAAAAAGGCTGCGCACCCTAAGCACGTCGGTGGTCCGGAACGCGTCTTAATTCATATTAAATTAGTATGATTATGTGTCAAAGGCCATTTCGCATCCGCAACAACATAAATCCTATCGTATCGATTTAGCTGCCCTGCTCAGGACAACACCAATGAATTGTGCCTGATGCGTTTACCCCTTTACCGCGTCCGCCCACGAATCGGTCGATTGATAAGCGGCTGTGGTGTTTAGCTGGACATCCTTTTGGAACACCACATGGCTTGGCCATTCGACAATCGGGAGCAAGGGCAGATCGGTTTGAGCCAGGCGCGCAAATTGCTGAATCAGGTCCTTGCGTTTTGCCGGATCAATTTCAACCGTGATCCGCTTGACCAGTTCATCCATCTTTGGCGAGGAGTAGCGCGAGGCATTACGGAAGATCAGGCCTTTCTTGATGCCTGCTGTCGTGAACAATTGTGCCAGCTCGGGCCGCAGGTCATCGGACGTACCGCCGCCCTGGCTATAGGCGACATCGAAGTCGTAGTCAGTATAAAGAGCTTTCAGGGAATTGGGGCGGTCCGGCACGCGCAGGGTGACATCGATCTTCAGATCGTCAAAGACCTGTTTGAGATAAGCGCCGACCTTGCCGTTCTCCTCTGACCAGCCACTGGCCAGCAAATTAAGAGCGAAGCGCTTACCATCCGCCTTGACCGGATAACCTGCCGCATCCAGCAGTTTGGCGGCCAGCGCCGGATCGAAAGCATATTTCGGGACGTCGTCGGTAAAGTAGAGTTCGTTTGAACTGAGGATCGGGCTGATCGCCGGCTTGGCGAAACCGTAATAGATCGTCTTGGCGATGAAGTCCTTGTCGATGGCGTGGGCCAGTGCCTGGCGGACTTTCACATCCGAAAAGATTGCGTTTTTCACATTGAAATAGACGGAGATCGCCAGGCCTTCGTCCTCAAACTGCACACGCAGCTTAGGATTGACCTGAAGACGCTTCACATCATTCAACGGTACCGGATTAGAGAAGCCGGCATCCAGTTCACCGGTTTCCAGAGCGGCAGCGCGCGAGGCGGGCTCACGCCACCAGCGAATGATCAGCTTGTCAAGGTTGCCCTTGGCCTGACACCAATAGCCGGTGTTGCGCGTGAACTCAGCGTAGCTGCCGCGCACCCACTTCGAGAATACCCACGGCCCCGTGCCGATTGGCGCGGCATTGACCGGATTAAGCAGAACATCCTTGCCATCATAAAGGTGCTTTGGCAGGATATAGTTGGGGCCAAAGGAAAACAGCAGTTGCAGGCTGAATTCGGGCACAGGGCGATCAAACCGCACAGTTATGTCGTGCGGCCCCGCCACATCAACACCGGCCAGATAATCCAGCACGCTTTCGGGGTAGAACGGCTTCCAGTATTGCTGCACCGACCAGGCGACATCGTCTGCCGTGAAATCCTTGCCGTCGTGCCACTTCACGCCCTGCCGCAGTTTGAAGGTCACGCTTTTCTTGTCCGGCGCAATCACCCAGCTTTCAGCCAGTACGGGCGAGAAGGTTTGGTCTTTATTGAACCGCCCGAGACGTTCGAGCACTTTAGAACCTGTAAAGCCAGGCCCGCCGCCGCCGCCGCCCGGCGCGAACATGGTGTGCGGCTCTGGGTAGCCGATCGTTGCCGTCAGAACGCGCGACTTCGCCGCTGATCCTTCCTTGCGCCCGGGGCTGCAAGCGACGGCTAGCGAAGCGGCACCCGCGGACAGGGACAGCAAAACAAAACGACGGGAAATAGCGGGCGTGTGCATATGGGAACTCCGTGCATGAGGGTCTCCATTCACGGTATGTCCGGTTCACTGGCGCACATTCGATATCATACTACTTTAATATGGGTTAAGCAGAAATTCTAAAGCTGATGCTTAATTTAACGCGCTCATCCTCGCGGCTTTTGCCGAGCACGAGCGCGTACAGATACCCTTTTTGACGAAAAGGTAATTAGGCTCCGTTTTTCAACCGAGAGCTTCGTATTACCGCTTTAATTATGGAAAGCGATGTTAGAGACGGTTTGGTACACTGCTTGTGCGGCATCGAAAGCGCTGCGGCTTAACGCGCGAGGCGTTGAGTGATAAGGCTGAGGTCAGCTTGGATATGATCAAGTCTTTAGAGACCCGCAAATCGGGGGCCAGTTTCAAAACAATTTCAAAGTTGGCCACGGTGCTGGAAATCGATTTTGCTGAACTGTTTGCTTTGCTGGCAGGACACCGCCGCCGGAAGGCACTAACGCAATCCGGCTTAGCTGAAATGGCGGGGTTAAGTATCGATATGATAGCCCGCCTCGAATCCGGCAACACAGGCGCACGTTTTTCAACGATCGAGAAGCTTGCTCAAGCACTGGGCATTGATGCCGCACAGTTATTTACTGCCGATATTCCAGCCTCTTCACTAAATAATCCAAGCTCTCCGCTTTGACCGTCAAGTTATCAAAGATGTCCGACGCGGATTTAGCTTGGCTGGACAATATCTTACCGAGTCTGATGAATCGGCGATAACCAGGCTACTTTCACGTCGCCTGCGCGCCCTACTCCACGTTACCGAATTAAGTTTTGGGGCGGCTTCGCTGTTGGCGAGAGGCGTAGACAAACTGGACGGCTGCCGGCCTAACGAGCAACAGTCGCCCACTCCAATCCTCACTGCGTATTCGCACGTGACGCCTTCTCAACGTCGGCTGAACCTTGGCTGCGGCCCTGCAATTTGCCAATCGTGCTGGTGACAGTTTGCCCACCGCTTAAAATGCTGATCCCTAAATCCTCGTAAAAAGACGATTGCCCCACAGACAACTTTTGCCCTTGGGCCAGGCTTTGACCAATCAAACGTGCGAGGTCCGGATTTTCTGCAAACTTCAGATGATCAGACTGATCGTCGACTTTCACGCCTGACACATCCACAATATGCAACTTCGACGTTGCCGCCTCCGATTTGTATGGCTCCTTGGTCAGATCGACCGCACCCAGACGGTCAATATTTCCGCCGATCCGACGTGCCAGACGCAACGCCTTATCGTCGCGTGAGATGATCAGCGTAATGTCCGGCGGATTGACTGACAAGTCTTGCATCTGTGCGTAGAAGACATCGACGTCGATGTCGGGCGATGCGAGCACAACACTTTGCAGCTTGCCTTGATAGTCATCGCCGCGAAGCGCGCCGGTTCGCAAAGCCTCCATGGTCAGCCATCCGCCCATGGAATGGGCCAGAATGCTGATATGTTTAACATCCGGGTTGTTCGCAGCATGTTCCAACAAGTCAGCCAAACCTGTCCGCGAATAGGTGGCGCTCTCCCGGTCATAATTGTAACCGAACAAGCGACCTTGCGATGGCCAGGCAAATAGTACAGGTGTCGCCTTCATATCTGAATCGTAGACCACTTGCGCAAAGAGATAGACGCCGCGATCGAAGGGCGTGTTGTAGCCGGGAACGAATATAATCAAATCGCCATCATGAGCCGGTACTTTTTCACTCAGCCATTTCAACGCGCCGGCCGTGTCGAGCGACGCGATGGACTCGGTGAGAAAGTCTTTCTTAGGGTTGGCGGGCAGTGAAAGCGGCCACTGAATCTGGCCTTTTTGCCGGTTCGCGTCGGGCGGAATGCCAACGACGATATCCTGAGCCGAAATCTCGCGACTTCGCTTGGCGGAGTAAACCACACCTGGTTGATCTGTAGGCTGGCGATTGGAAACGACGAGCATGTCAATCGCGTGCGCCGCTTGATCGGCTGCTATGCCCGGCATGAGAAGGCCGACCGGCCGTGTGGCGCAAGCCGAAAGCCCAAGTGTTGCGCTACATGCCATGGCCATAATAATAAGACGACCGCGGTTCCGTCTCATGCCTATCCCACTGATCGTTGACACCTTCGCCCAGACCACTTTTCGCATTTAATCCAGGGTTTTACGGGACCGCATCACAGTGAGAACCGCCACCACGACCAGGAAAATCGACAAGGCAATCAAGTTGGGCCCCATGTCGGCCAACACCTGATCCTTCAACAACGAACCACGCACGATACGCAGGAAGTGCGTAATCGGAATAATCTCACCTAGCACCTGCGCCCACTTCGGAAGGCCTGCAAACGGGAACATGAAACCAGACAGGAACAGCGACGGCATCATGTAGAACATCGAAATCTGCATGGCCTGAAGCTGACTTTTGACCACCGTCGATATCAGATAGCCCAGAGCCAGGTTGCTGGTGATAAAGAGGACAATGCCCACCCCGAGGGCGAACCATCCGGCTGCACTGTGGGCCATGGGCACGCCAAACAGGATTTTCGCTAGGCTGAGTACGACAATCGTCTGGATCACCCCGACAGCGATATAGGGCAGCAGCTTGCCGATCATCACCTCGAACGCCGTGGCGGGCGTCGATAACAGGCTTTCCATGGTGCCGCGCTCAACCTCACGGGTGACCGCCATCGCGGTCATCATGACCAGGGTCATCGACAGGATAATAGCCAGCAAACCGGGTACGATATTGTAGGAACTCTTGCCTTCGGGATTGTACAGGCGATGGGTCACCACCTCAAAATCCGCCGCCTTGGCCGGTTTGCCTGTGACGCCTTTGAGATCGTGTTTCAAAGCCTCCGTTGGCAGCGTGGCGACCGCCGCTGCAACCCCGCCGGCGGCGGTGGGATCGGTGGCATCGACCTCAGCCAGAATTTGCGCGTGATCGCCCTTCAGGACGCGCTCGGAAAAATCCGGCGGAATGGTCAGGGCCAGCGCGACATCACCGCGCCGGATCAGAGCATCCATCTCGGCTTCGGACGTCGGTAGATATTTCACATCGACATAGGTGGTGCGTTCCAGACTGGCGACCACCGCGTCGGCCAGTTGCCCGTGGTCATACGAAATTACCGCCGCCGGCATATGACGCGGATCGGTGTTGATGGCATATCCGAACAACAGCAACTGCATCAACGGCATGACCAGGATCATGGCATAGGTGATACGGTCGCGCCGGAGCTGGGTGAACTCCTTGGCCATGACGGCGAAGATGCGTAAGGGAGACAACAGCTTCATTTGGCGTACCTGTCGTCGGCGTTTTTACCCATCAGTTGGATGAATACATCTTCCAGCGAGGGGCTGACTTCCGTCCATTTGAACGGGTCTTTTTTGTAGGGCGCGATTGCGCTTTCCAGAGCGTGCCGGTCGGTGCCGCTGACATGCACCGAGGCGCCGAAAGCCGATGCGCTCAGCACGCCGTCTTTCTTCTCCAGCTCGGCGACGATATCGGCTATGCCCTCGCCTTCACCATTGAAGGTGACAAGACCGCTCTTATCGATAATTTCCTTCGCCGTGCCACGGGCGATGATCTGGCCATACAGGATATAGCCGATATCATGACAGCGCTCAGCCTCGTCCATGTAGTGGGTCGAGACCAGGACGGTGAGGCCACGCGCGGCAAGCGTATGGATCTCGTCCCAGAATTCCCGTCGAGCCTTGGGATCGACGCCGGCGGTTGGTTCATCGAGCAGCAGAAGCTTTGGCTCATGTAGGGTGGCGGCCGCCAAAGCCAGGCGCTGTTTCCAGCCGCCAGACAGGGCACTGACCAGTTGCGCCCGCCGGTCCTGCAGACCGAGGCGCTGGAGTGCGTCATCGATCCGCTTCTTACGGTTATCCAGGCCGTAGACGCGAGCCATAAAGGCGAGGTTTTCCTCAATGGTCATGTCCTCATAAAGCGAGAAGCGCTGTGTCATATAACCGGTCTGGCGCTTGATCTCGTCGCTTTTCGTGATGAAATCGAGATCCAGCACTTCGCCTTCGCCGCTGTCGGGCGTCAGCAGGCCGCACAACAGACGCAAGCAAGTCGTCTTGCCAGAACCGTTGGGTCCCAGAAAACCGGTAATACGCCCCTGCTCCACCTTGATCGATACGTCACGGACGACATGCTTGTCGCCGAAGCTCTTGTTCAGGCCGCGGACATCGATGGCGGCACTCATTTCTTTGGCAATCCGCTGGCAGCGCCGGCCACATCCATGGGCTGACCCGGAATGAGCTTTTCGGGTGACGAAGGCACGGCTTCGACCATGAAGACCAGCTTCTGGCGCGAGTCGAGGCTGTAGATGATTGGTGGCGTATATTCCGGCCGGTTCGCGACGAAATCGACCACAGCCGTCATGCCTGTGGCGCAACCATCGCAAGCGATCTGGACCTTGCGCCCAGGCTTGAAAGCGCTCACCTGGGCCTCCGGCACATAGAAGCGGACCTTGACCTCGCCATCCGGCACGATCGACACAACCGGCGTATTGGCGGTTACGCTTTCGCCAGGTTTGTAGGTAATGTCATCGATCCGTCCGGCGCTCGGCGCCACGGGCGCCAGATCGTTCAACTGCCGGTCGGCCGTGGTCAGTCCAGCCTGCGCCTGGATGACCTGCGCACGCGCTGCGTCTATCGCGGAACCAGCGGACGCGATTTGGGCTTTCGCGGCATCGCGCTTCGAAACCGCTGCCTGCAAAGCGGCTTTGGCCTGGTCGATATCCGTCTGGGCGACCGAGCCCGCTTTTTCCTTCTGGGCCGACAGCAGGCGATTGAGCTGGGTGGCGGCTTTTTCCGCGTCCGCTTGCGCCCCCGCCAGATCAGCCTTCGCCTGCGTCAGCATGGCTTCCTGTTGCGCCACCTGGGCTTGGGCCGCATCAATCTGCCCCTGGGCACGGTCGGTTTCGGCCTGGCGGACAGTCGGATCCACTTTGAACAGCGGATCGCCGGCGTTGACACGCTGACCGCGTTTGACTGAGACACTGGCAAGGGTGCCGCTGACGGGCGACGACATGTAGACATTGTCGCTGACGACGTAGCCGGTATAGAGGTCTTCCGGCTTACGGCTGCCCGGCTTGAACAGCAACCACAGAATCCCGCCAATTATCGCCAGGGCGACAATCGCGATCAGAACGGTGGGTATGCGGCGCGCCTTGGGCGCCTTTGCATCAGTTGGCTTTGCCACGTACAGGCCCTTCTATTGTATTCGTCGTCGTCGCGTCCCAGCCCCCGCCCAGAGCTTTATAGAGCGATACCATGTCCTGAGCCGCTGCCGCTTCGGCCTGGGCCGTCGCATCCTGGGCGTTCAGCCAGGTTTTTTGAGCCTGAAGAACCTCAGGCAGAGAAATGAGACCGGCGTGATACCGCGTTGAAAGCGTATCGGTGGACTCTCTGGCAGCCGCTTCGGCCACGCGCAATTGATCCAGTTTGTCGCGGTCCGCATCCAGGCGCGACAAGCCATCCCGGACATCGCGGAAGGCCCCGAAGACCTTTTGACGATAGGTCAGGCCCGCTTCTTCCGCCTGCGCCTCACGCAAGCTGACCGTTCCGCGTCTGGCGCCGCCATTGAGCAGCGGTAGCGATAACTTCGCGCCGGCATTCGATTGCACACTGTCGCTATCGAGCAGGGTCGATAAATCCTGGGACACCAGTTGCAGAGCGCCGGTCAGGCTCAGCTTCGGGTAAAGATCGGCTTTTGCCACGCCGATATCAGCGGTCGCCGCCGCCCATTGACGGTCGGCCGCGCGGATATCGGGCCGGCGCGACAGCAGATCGGATGGCAGGCCTGCCGGCACCGTGGCGATGACGGGCGAAGGCCCGGACGAGGCCCGGACTTCCTCGATCAGACTGTCTGACAACGGCCCAAGCAAATAGGCCAGCATATGGAGATGCGTTTCCGCCTGGGCCTGCAGGTCGGCCCGGGTCGCTTTTAACTGGGCCTGTTCGCTTACCTGCTTTTGCTGGTCCAGCGTGTTCGTCAAACCGTTCGAAATACGGACATTGGCAATATCGAGCAGGTCATTGTCTGTCTCGATCGACTGATCCACAACACTAAGCCGCTGCTGAATTAAGCGGTATTGCAAATAGGTATTGGCAATCTCGGCCGTTAGCGTCACCTGCGCATCGCGGCTGCTCCAAATCGCTGACTCTGTCTTCGCAGCAACCGCCTCGTTTGCCCTGCGCTGGCCGCCAAATAAATCCAGCTCCCACGAAGCATCGAAACCCATTTGATACGTCGGAAAATCGCTGCCGGGCAGACCGATGCCAGACGAAGAACCGGAAGACCCGCCGCCTAAGAGCCCGGACAAGGCGGAACCCAGGGAATTGGCGCTAAGTTTCGTATAGCTTGCTTGAGCACTGGCACTGACCTGCGGTGCGCCGGCACCTCTTTCAATCGCTTCCTGTATCCGCGCTTCCTTAACCCGTGTGCCGGCAGTCTGAATATCCAGATTATCGGCAAGGCCCCTGGCCACGAGCCGATCCAGAAGCGGATCATGGAACTGCGTCCACCAGGTCGTCAGCGACTGCGAGGATGTGTCGATCGACGGGGATGGCGGATAACTGGATGGCAACTCTGATTGCAACGGCGCATAAGTCGGCCCGACCGTGCAGCCACCGACTAACAAAATTGCGACGAGCGGTGTATGAACCCATTTGATCATAGGGCAAGCCTAACGCTATAGTGACCGATCAGTCAATTATTAAGTGACCACAGGGTCACAAATTGCTGTAGTGTGATAAAAGTAAGGAATGAATACCGTTGAGCGACCATCCTCAAATACCCGCAGAGACGCCTCCGGTCCTCTCCCGTAAACGCGAGCGCCGCAAGGATGCGCGCCCGGGCGAGATTATCGAAGCGGCGTTGCAGGTGTTTATCGAAAAGGGATTTGGGCCGGCGAAGATGGAAGATATCGCCAAACGGGCCGGAGTGGCTAAAGGCACGGTCTTCATATATTTCCCAACAAAAGAAGATTTGTTTCGTGCCGTTGCCGAGACGATGCTCGAAGCCAATCTGAGTAACCTCCAGAGTCTGGCCGGACCCGCCGATATTCCCTTGTCGATTCTCGTGCCCGGATTGCTGGCGCATGCCGCCAATGTCGCGGATACGCGGATGCCGGCCATTCTGCGACTTCTTATCGGTGAAGCCCGGAGCTTTCCCGATCTCGCTCAAATCTGGCATGATCAGGTTGTCTCAAAGATCTTGAGCCTGCTCACAGCGGCGATCGAACGTGCGCAGGCGCGAGGGGAAGTCAAGCCGGGCGATTCCAGACTCTATGCGTTTTCTATCATTGGCCCCATGGTGGCTGGTCTTCTGTTCCGCGATATTCTGGGGGCTGCCACGGCTGACGTCCCGGATTTGCGTAAGCTTGCCGAACAACATGCGCGAACCGTTTTAAATGGATTGTCTGTTCAGTAAACCTGCTTTCCTTGCTGATACCCCACCCGCTGCCGATCCATATGATATGCCAATCCAGCCTGAGATTCCCGCCTTAGACCGTCCTGACAGACTTCAGGACATATTGGACGCTGCCGTTTCACTTTTCTTCGAAAAGGGTTTCGACGCCGCATCAATGGACCGCCTCGTCTAGCTGTCGAAAGCCAGCAAAAGCACGACCTTCAAATACTTTGTGAGCAAGGACGACCTTTTTCGGGCGGCGATACGGAACGCCGGACATATTCGTCTCGATGCCTTCGGATCGGTCAGCCGAACTGTAGTACCTTCCTTAGCGGCTTTGGTCGCAACCGTAGTTGAAGATGTAATGACGACAAACGGTGACGGGCTTGCTCAGCTCACCTGTCTAGTGCTTGCGGAAGCCAGCCGTTTTCCGGACCTTGCCGCCAGTTGGTATGACGACATGCTCACGCCTCTGATCGACATACTGTCAGATGGCATCGCGCGGGCTCAACGAGACGGACATGTCTTGCCTGGCGATCCCCGTCTTACTGGCCTCTCGATTCTCTCGGCCATATTGTGCTCACCCTATTGGAGCGAATTCAGCCTCACCGAGCCCGTTTCGACGAAAGAAGTCAGGTCATACGCGATCCGGCAGATTGAGGTGATTTTGGAGGGATTGGTGGTGCGTGAACCCGCCCCATGAGGCCGTCACCCCTGACGGCCAATTTTGCAAAACGCCCGGACAATCGTCAAGTCTTCAGGTGACAGAGTATGTCATCAAGAGCCGAAGCAACCACGGAATGAACGGAATTCGCGGCAGCCAGGACATCTCCGACGTGACTGATAGAAACGAACGGCATGTCGGCCAAGCAGATAAGAACAGGCCTGGAATCGATCAGGGCTTCTACGCCTTTGGCAATGTTGTCACCCATGCCGCTCCAGCATCGGGCGCGACCACATCAAATCCGGCGCCTGACAAACGATGGCCAAGCTCACCCGACACAACGGCAACCGCTGCTACCCAATTCAACTGGATCAGGCGAAGCGGTAGATGCAGCCCAAATTGCCACCTCTACTATCGCGGAGCTCATATCGATGAAGCGATCGGTGAAAGCATCTTCCGCAATCCTATAACGACAGTCGCAACGCCTTATCGCACCTTTACAAATCATGACATTGCCTCGTGCCGGAATTTTATTTGCCTTAATGACCCTTCGGTCAGATTATCGACATTCAAAGACGGCGTTCCAATCAACCAAATACCACGAGTTAGGTCCTCTGAGAGGAAAACCAATGGCGCTTCAGATCAACGAAATCGATGTCGCGCTGCCGGACGATCCGCGCGTGTCTCTGCTGGATTTTCTCCGCGAACACCTCGGGCTGACTGGCACCAAGAAAGGCTGCAATCAAGGGGCCTGTGGCGCCTGTACGGTCCTAGTCGATGGCCAACGTATCCTGTCTTGCCTGGCGTTAGCTGTCCAGTATGATGGATGCCACATCACTACGATTGAAGGCGTGGCGCAAAACCAGACGCTGCATCCGCTACAACGGGCGTTCATCGAGCACGATGGTTTCCAGTGCGGCTATTGCACCCCGGGCCAGATCTGCTCAGCCATCGCCATGATCGATGAAGCCCGTCGAGGCCTGCCGAGTTACGTCACAGACAACCTCAGCACCGAAATCATTGATCTGAATCACGACGAACTGCGCGAGCGTATGAGCGGCAACCTGTGCCGCTGCGGCGCTTATAATGGCATCATTGATGCGATCCGCGACGCGTTCGAGGTCACGCCATGACGCCCTTTGCCTTCCAGCGTGCTCGCGACCCGGATGCCGCCCTCCAAATGGCCACCGCATCCGGGGCTAAATATCTTGGCGGCGGCACCAATCTCGTCGACCTGATGCGAGAAACCCTTGAGCGCCCGGACGTCCTTGTCGATGTCACCGGCCTCTCCGATGTGATCGAGGCGCGCTCGGACGGCAGTCTCCTGATCGGCGCGGCGGTCCGCAATACCGCCGTCGCCGAAAATCAAATCGTCCGATCCCACTTTCCTGTCCTTACCAGGGCAATTCTGGCGGGCGCATCCCCTCAGATACGGAACATGGCCACGGTCGGCGGCAATATGCTGCAGAGGACCCGTTGCGCCTATTTCTATGACAATGACGGCTCGCGTTGTAATAAGCGCACACCCGGCCAGGGCTGCGACGCCGTTGACGGCTTCAATCGCTACCACGCCATCCTCGGTGCCTCCGAGAACTGCATTGCTACCCATCCGTCCGACATGTGCGTCGCCTTAGCCTTACTCGATGCCAGGGTTCATTTAATGTCCCGGGCTGGCTCAAGAATCCTCCCGTTCAGCGACCTTCATCGGCTGCCCGGCGACAATCCCGACCGCGACACCAGTCTGGAACCCGGTGAGTTGATCACAGCCGTGGAGTTACCGGCTTTGTCACTGGCGGGAAATTCGAGCTATCGCAAGGTGCGCGATCGCTCAAGCTATGCTTTCGCGCTGGTTTCGGTGGCGGCCGCTCTAAGCGTGACGGACGGCCTCATTACTGACGTCCGACTGGCCTTGGGCGGCGTGGCTCACAAACCCTGGCGGGCGCATAAGGCGGAGGCAGCATTGCGCGGCAAGCCCGCGACTGAAGCCTTTTTTCGGGAAGCCGCCGATCTTGAGCTGGCCGACGCCATTCCGCAAACCGGCAACGGATTCAAGATTGAATTGGCCAGCCGGACAATCGCGGCCGTCCTGACCAGCCTTGCGGAGACCGCGAAATGAGTGTGTTCGAGGACGCCAAACAGAAGGCTCAGGGCATCGCCATGGGAATCATGAAAAAAGCCGTCGCTCTGGCGCCGGATACCTGGATACCCGGCCATCACCCTGATCCGCTAAACGATCACAAGCACGGGCTGTTGGGGACGCAGGTTTCCCGACGCGACGGCCCGGCCAAGGTTAGGGGGGAAGCCCGCTTCGCCGCCGAAGTGTCGCTGGACGGTATGCTTTACGCGTCGCTGCTCCATAGCCCGATCACCAAGGGCCGCCTGGTGGACATGGACACGACCGCAGCGGAGGCCGCGCCCGGCGTTGCCTTGGTCATGACATGGAAAAATGCGGCGCGGCTCAAGTCCTTACCTGCCTTCACCTCCGACATGCGGTCGGCGGCACAAGACGACGTCCCCGCAATGCAGGATGACCTTATCCGCTGGAACGGCCAGCCTGTGGCGCTGGTGCTGGCCGAAACCCAGGAACAGGCCGATCACGCTAAATCTCTCTTACAGCCGATTTATTCTGTCTCGCCGGCCGTGATACGATTTGAGGATGCGAAGGCCGCAGGTCTCGAAACGGCGAGCCTGATGGGTATGGTGTTCAAGGACGATATCAATGATGCGGAAGGCAAGCTGGCCGCCGCGCCCATCAAGGTCGATCACGTCTATTCCACGCCGCGTTACAATCACAACGCCATAGAACTGCATGCCTGCACGGTGGTCTGGAACAGTGACAAACTGACCGTCCATGACGCAACGCAGAAGTTGGCCCATACCGCTTGGTCGCTGGCGCATGCTTTCGAGCTGGACGGACAAAAGGTGCGCGTTTTGTCGCCCTATGTCGGCGGCGGGTTTGGTGGCAAGGGCCTGTGGCAGCACCAGATACTGGCCGCCGCCGCGGCGCGGCTAGTCGATCGGCCCGTCCGTTTGGTGCTGTCGCGCGAAGGCGTCTACCGCATTGTCGGCGGACGGACACTGAGCGAGCAGCGCGTCGCGATCGGGGCGACCGAGGACGGGAAGTTCCAGTCACTGATCCACGTCGGCACGACTGCGATGACCCATCACAACGCCATGCCCGAACCGCTGATCATGGCGACGCGCGGGCTTTACGACTCGGCGTCTTTTCTGCTGGAGGTGAAGGTTGCCCGAGTTGACATGGTCGCCAATACCTTCATGCGCGCGCCAGGTGAAGCCGCTGGTACCTTTGCCCTTGAGTCGGCGATCGACGAGTTGGCGATCGCCCTCAACATGGATCCCATCGAACTGCGCCTGCGCAATGAGCCTGAAAGGGAACCGATCAGCGGGCTGCCGTTTTCGTCGCGAAACGTCGAGCGCGTCTTCCGTGACGGCGCCGAACGGTTTGGCTGGAACCGCCGCAATCCGTCACCAGGCCAGCAGCGGGAAGGGGAATGGCTTATCGGTATGGGTTTTGCCGGCGGCACCCACGGCTATCAGCGCATGCCGGGCGGCGAGGCCCGCCTCACCCTGACGGACGATGGACATGCCAGACTTGACATAGCCGCCCAGGAAATGGGCATGGGCACCTCGACCGTACATGCCCTCGTTCTCGCGGAACGATTGGGACTGCCGATGGATAACATCACGGTCGAGTATGGCGACAGCGACCTTCCCGGCAAGGTAATGGCTGTCGGCTCGCAGCAGACGGCCGCCTTCGGAGCGGCCATTGCCGCCACCCACACAAAGCTGGTCAAGACATTGCTTGAACTCGCCGGCAATGACAGCCCCCTGGCAGGTTTGTCGCCGGACGAGGTCGGCGGCATTGATGGGGGCCTAGCAAAGCTTCACGATCCCGAGTGTCACGAGACCTACGTATCGATCCTAAGCCGTGCGGGCCGGACCGAGGTGACGGTGGAAGGCAAGGGTCCGCCGCCTCTGGAGTTCCAGCATTGGGCAATCCACTCCCATGCCGGCATGTTCTGCGAAGTAAAGGTCAACGCCGTAACCGGTGAGATACGGGTGACACGCTTCCTCGGTTCTTTCGATTGCGGCCGCATTCTAAGCGCCAAGACAGCGACGAGCCAGTTTCGTGGCGCCATCATCATGGCCATGGGTATGGCAATGACCGAAGAAACCCAGTTTGACGAACGCAATGGACGGATCATGAACCCGAGTCTGTCGGAATATCACGTTCCGGTTCATCTCGACGTGCCTGAAATTGAGGTCATGTGGGCGGACATTCCGGACCCGCACACCGCCATGGGCGCGCATGGGATCGGCGAGATCGGCATGACCGGCACGACGGCCGCGATTGCTAACGCGGTGTTCAACGCCACCGGCAAGCGTATCCGCGACCTGCCAATCACCCTTGATAAATTGCTTTGACTGAACACAAAACCGCATATGACGGAGCGAGCCATGCATATCATGACGCTTGAAGCACATTATATGATGCCCGATCTGGTTGGCCACGTAGACAAGCAAGCCATTGCCGGTCGCCGGTCCCAACATGACGCCGGACGCATTGACGGAGATCGGTCCGCTACGGCTGGCCGCAATGGACAAGGACGGCGTGACGATGCATGTCCTTTCAGCCAGTGGCCCTGGCGTCGACCTCATGCCGCTGGACCAGGCACCGGAACTGGCGCACGCCTAAGTTCATACGAGCAGGTCTATACCGGCCGCGCCTGAAGCGGCCGCCGATGAGTTGCAGCGGGCCGTCGAAGACCTTGGCTTTTCAGGCGCGCTGATTAACGGCCTGACCGAAAACCGCTTCCTTGACGGCGCAACCGTCCAGACGCGCCTGCGCACCATCATCGAGCGTGTTGAGAGACTGGAAGAAGATAAGGCCGAAATAATGGGCGATATCAAGGAGGTATACGACGAAGCCAAGGGCGAAGGTTTTGATGTCAAAATCCTGCGCAAGGTCGTTGCCCTACGCAAGAAGGACAAGCTCGTCCGCGAGGAAGAAGACGCGATCCTGGACCTGTATCTGACGGCGATAGGGGATCGGTGATGATAAATTCAAGTTACCAATGTGAACTTAGCATCCTCAAGCTCAATTTCTATGCCAGGCCAATCGATAACCTTCTCCCGATTAGCACTTCCACCAGCAAACCGCACTCTCTGAGCGACACCTGTGACACAGATGCGGTCGACATGGGGGGACCGGTAAGTAACACAACTCAATACATGGACCTCGCTCAAACTGATGACGCTCGAGTCGAGGACTTCGTTAATATCATCGATATTTCCGGCAACCGATCTGCGCCGATCTACAAAGTCGATACCCGGAAAAATAGCTTTGCCCGTGTTGTTGTCCAACCGAATGATTTCCTCGCAGTATTTCCGCAAATCTTTAAAATGCAAATCATCAAGAAAGTCCGTTGCTATCAACCTACCCTGAACTTTGACACCGGTCGCGGGGGAATTACCAACGTTTTGAATCTGGTATTCTACTTTCAGAAATACATCATCGTCCAAGAATTCGTCAAACTCAAAATTCCCTATGTTTTCACATTTAAGGCTAAGCCACGCTCTACTGTCTGCACTCAATCCGTCTCTAGCAACTTTTACCTGTTCCAAAGCGGCCCCGCTGGCTTTTCTGGTTTCAAGCCAACCGAAGCCGACACCGATCAAGGTCAAAACGTTTACCACTGTACCAACTATGAATGCCGTCACTCCCCATTCCGCCGACTTGCGAGCGGCATCGGCGGCCTTCCATTGGGCGCACAGATCAGATGCGCGCAGGTCAGTGTTTTTCGGGCATGGCGAATTATAGACGGATTTCTCCAACTCCGTAGGTGGGTTAGCGGCCGCCTCCTCTGTACTCATCATTTGGTGGGTATTACCGGCAATGATAATTGCGCCTGGAATGGCCAGTGCCAGCCCGATGCAAAACATGATCGGACCCATATAATCCCTCCAAAAGTGGGGGATTGGTGGAGCTGGCTTTCGCTCTTTGTCCAGCCATCCAATGACAACTTCCAGCCAGCCTTTCAGGTACTGGCGCAGCCCCTTGCCCATTATTCCCACCCCTTGATTCTCAAGGGGCATACCTTGACACGCTCGCGCAATCAGCGCAATTCTGCCGATGTCACTACGAAAACGGTAGTGATGCGGTTTAGCAGTCGCAAATGTGTGGGCGCCCGAAGCGCTGCCGAGACCTATGTCTCCGGCGCTTTTCCTATGGTCGGGCGCAGCGGGAGACCGAAAGGTCTGCCGTATGCTCGCACGCGGTCTGCTAACCCGCTGCGTTCGGCCACCAGTTTAGCAGTTGCTGGTCGAACTCCATCCTTAGCGAGCGAGACCACCATGACAGCCCAAGCGTCAGGCGCCGATAATGTGCGCCATTTCAATCCCCAGCAAACCACCCATTATGCCATGTCCGAAGGCGTCCAGCTCGAACTGGACCAGCTTTTCAAGGCGATGGAAACCTTAGCCGACCTGGCCGAAGGCATACCGGGCACCCCCGGCGCCGATCTCGAAACCCACCACTACGCCCCCGTCTTCCGCGCCTTCGCCAGCTACGGCCAACGCCTGCTGTCCGAAGCCCCCGCTGTCGACCGCACCGGCCGGAGGCTCAGAGCATGAGCATATCATTAAGTTATTTTGGATCGCCGTTCAGAAGGCGAAAAACCATAATCTGTATCGGTTTCAACGAAATCAAAAAATTGGATTAGCTTTCCATAAACAGAAGAGGTCGGATCAAAATATGTCAGCTTGATACGCATTCGGTTTTTGCGAAATTTCCTAAGATATTTTTCGCGATTACCAACGGACTGCAACTGAACCACTTCCGAGGCGCCGTCCGAGATAATCCCCACCGTCCTCCCAAATGGAAAGAGATACAAATCGGAGTAGGTCAACATTCCGCCCCCATAAACCATGGCAAAAATGTCAAGTGCGGGGCTTTTACCGGTATTTGCAATTGTGACCATGATACTGAAGGAGTCATTTTCAGCCTCTTCACAATCTACCTTGGTTACAAAAAGCCAGGGACGGGAAATCGTGAAAGCCTGCTTCGCTATAGATGCGCTGGAAAAGGCGGCGAAAGCACTGAAGACTGCGGCCAAAGCACTCAAAATACCGATTATTTGTTCAGGACTAAGCGAGCTGAAGTGCGCAACAATCTGGCTCAATCCATGCCCATATTTGAAATGATTGTATGCAACAATCCAAATCATACAGCCGGGTATTACCGCCAAATAATAAAACAAAAATGGATAACGCCTCGAGAACTTCAGCATAATCACCCCCACACCCGAGCATTACGCTTTGATCGCAGCCACGAGCCTGAAGTTCATCTTAATCTAAATAGGTCGAAATGTGCAAACCCTTCGTCAATGGATCAAGTCTGGAAGACCTTCTCGTGACGGATCGCCCTACACTCAAAAACGGCCTGCCGATCTTCGCCTACGACGTGAACGACTTCTGCCTGGCAGTCGGCATCGGCAAAACCAAGGTCTATGAAATGATCAAGGACGGCCGCCTCAAATCCGGCATCCTCGAAGGCAAACGGATCATTCCTGTGGAAGAGGCACTTCGACTTGTGGATTCGGCTCTGGATCGGGAACATTAAAATATTCACCGATACTTTTCCGAAATCCTTGACACCTGACATACAAGGACAAACCAATGGCACTTGGGGATAGTACGGCCGTATCATCATAGAGAGAAAGGCTTGAGCCCGTTTCCAGCAATCCGCTCTCTCTCAATAAATCGATTTCGAGGTCCAAGGCGTGAATGTCAACGTGGCCGCTTAATTCCAATAGCTTTTTATTCGGGAGGGTAAATGACTTTGCAACCACTAGAAACGACTTAGTTTTGTATTTTTCTGACGTCTCACAAGCATAGCGTAAGACTTTCACTTGGCCGGGCGTCAAACGACTTAAAAAATCAATGAAAACAATATTGCTGTGGTCGTTACCATCCGGTGTGCACTATGATGCCAAAAGTCCGGACCATAATTTCTGGACTTCAGACTGATCCGCCCAAGACGATTCATCGATAATTTTGCTAACGAGGCGGGGATGCGCGTGAAGGTTTGTGTGGTCGGGTTCCAGACGCAATATTTCGTCGGCTCCTTGGATCACAGGCGCAACATTATTGGTACGCCACGCATGGACTTTTTCACGAAGAAATAGTCCAAACTCTTCAGCAGCTGGAAGGCAAATCCGCCCAAGTACGGCTCCAATTCCATCTAAACTGCGTTCGGTAGCTATTTCTACGGCCTTAGCGAATGGCTGAATTCCAAATACATCTACGGATTTTGATTCTTCAGTCATGTTCCCCCCATTTTTACACTGCTTAAAAACTCTACCCATTCCTCCAGCAATGCGCGACGTTTTTTCAATGCTGTTCTGCGCCGGTATGCCCGCCGCGTCTCGCTGCCCACCTGGTGAGCCAGAGCATGTTCGCTCGTTTCATCATCGTGCCGTTTCATCACCCGCCCAATCCTTAAACGAAGATCTAAACCCATGCGGCGTATATTCGCCGGCGCCGGTCAGGCTCATCTCACGCTTCAGGGTCGAATTTGAAATCTTGGTGCCACGCCGGCGCGCCAGAACATATCCCCTTTTTCGATGTGTGCTTCAGCTCGCGCAGGATCTCCATCGCACGCGGGACCAATGGCACCACATGATCCACCGCCACCTTCATAAAGGCAGCTGGGATCACCCATAGATGATTGACCCAATCAATATGCTCCAGGCGCATATTCTCAACCATGCCCGGCCGCGCCGCCGTCAGAATATGAAACTCCAGCGCCCGCGCCACGATCGTCTCCCGCTTGCGCAGCGTCTGAACATAGGCCGGCACCTCTTCATATGGCATGGCGGCATGATGCCCGCGCGTCAGCTTCTTACGTTTTGGCAACAGATGCTCCAGGTGCGCGGCCCAGCGCGCCGGATTTTCCCCCTCACGGTAGCCAGCCGTCTTCGCCGCATCGAGGATCTTCTCGATCCGGCCGCGCAACCGACTGGCCGTCTCTGACTTGGTGGACCAGATCGGCCGCAGGACCTCATAACATGCGCCGTCTCTATCGCGCTCACCAGAAGCCCATGCAGCGGCCTGGCATAGACATCGATCGTCATCCGCCATTGCGCTCGGTGCTTGTCATTCTTCCACTGCCCTCGGCATTGGCGATATATTGCTCAGCATATTCCTTGAAAGTCGGTGTGCTGGCCTTCTTCAATCCGCCCAGCTTCCGCTCGATGATCGGGTTTTTGCCGTCCCTGACGCGCCTTCGCGCCTCACCAGCCGCTTCCCTGGCCGCCTTTAGGCTGATGTCCCGAACTGACCCAAGGCCCATATCTTTCAGTTTTCGATCCCACTGAAACCGAAAAACCCACAACTTAGAACCGCCTTTGGCGATATAAAGATACAGTCCGTCACCATCCGGATACCGTCCAGGCGCCGACGCCGCCTGAATTGCCACGTTCGTGAGCCGTTTTATGGTCTGATTACGAACTTTCCCGCTCTCCATTTTTCCCTATTCTTTTCCCTATCTTTTCCACGGATAGATAAGAACAATAAGAGAACAATAGTCAACGGCAAAATGCATAAGCCTTTGGACAATAAGGCTTTCGGTCAGCTACGGAAAATATGGAAAGGGGGAATGGCGGAGACGCAGGGATTCGAACCCTGGGTACCCTTTTAGGGGTACGCTCATTTAGCAAACGAGTGCCTTCAGCCTCTCGGCCACGTCTCCGTTAT